>Ga0136615_10000065_pt1 | contig 38344 bp, 43 predicted proteins | sample AntDrymUQ2882206_2_FD_106647 | JGI IMG/M metagenome (GOLD analysis project Ga0136615, IMG submission 106647) | Polar desert sand microbial communities from Dry Valleys, Antarctica - metaG UQ288 (22.06) | ecosystem: Environmental > Terrestrial > Soil > Desert | place: Antarctica: Dry Valley... | reverse complement strand
GCTGCGTTGTCGCGGGCAAGCAGGGTCCCGCAACGGCAGAAGCGGCGCAGACGACTCATGGCGCCGGCCGATCCTACGCCCGCGTCCGCGCCACTGCGAGTAACAGCCATGCAGATTTCGCATTATCGCCAGCGGCAGCACGGATCGCCCCATCCACGTTCGCACCAAGCGCCCAACTGATCTGGTGTTCGCGCGGGTTATGTTGCGTTGCAGCCCGACGGCGATACGGGCTGGCACACGCATCCAGGACCGCTGCTCGTCGTCGTCGAGTCGGGCATGTTGACCCACTATGACCGTCGCTGCGACGTTCAGACCTACAGTGCCGGTCAGGCCTTCGAGGAGCCCGCCGGGAGCCAGCACGTCCACATGGGCACCAACAGGACGGACGCACGGTCGTCCTTGAAGTCACCTACGCCGTTCCCGCCGGCGGTCCTTTGCGTGATGAGGCTCCGGCTCCGGACTGCGCCACGGCGCTGTGAGCTGAGCGGCGCGACGGGTCGTCCACGCGAAGCCCTGCTCGGGTACGACGCCGACCGCCGGATGACATCTGACTTCTACCGCGGCGCCGTTGCGTGCGTCGGAGGGGCCTCGTCGCGTAACGCCCAAGCCGGGAACGGCACGCCCAAGGCCGTGGTCACCCGCCACGCCGGCACGCCGATCACTGCAGCACGGCGAATGATCGCGGCAAGTTCCTCATCGGGTATACGAGCAGGCGCCAGCGTTGCGTCGGTGCTTGGCGCCCAGTCAGCCGTCGACACGATTGTCCTCACCGCGCAGCCGAACCCCCAGACCGATTCGCCGCTTGACGCCGACGCCGACCCTCGAAGCAGGCTCGAAGCGCCTTGGTTCGTCGTACGAGGCGCGCACCTGGCGATGCGCTTCGAACTCGGCGCTGGTTAGCCGTGTGCAACGCCGTAGCGCGCGTACCTGCGCATGACTGAGCCCATCAACACCGTCAGGCCGGCCGCGCGCGGGACGAGAGGCTTCGGGGTTCGCCGGGATCTGGGGTACGTCGGAGACTTTCGGTCGCTTGCGCGCCACGATTGCCCCTTTCGGTGTGGAAGGCAGCCTCCAAGTCTCCGCAGCTCGTCCCCGCGCTTTGGCCTCAGCCGGCCGATGAATCTCCAACTTACCAAACCTTGCGCACGTAACCGCAGCGGTTACGTGCGCTGCGGTTACGCGCTGCGCACGTAACCGCAGCGCCGATTCCACACCCGAGCAGCACGTCACCCCTTGACCGCCGAGCTCGAACTGTCGTGCGCCAGCTCGGCCCGACGCCCGTCTCACGCTCGGCAGCTACGAGCACGTCATCGACGAGTTCGACGACTCGCCACAGATCCCAGCCGAGGACGCGATCCGGGCCGCCCGTAGCGGCTCGTGTGTCACCGGTGTGTCACGAGAGGAAACGCATGCGTAGCTTCAACAGGAGCCGAGAGGCTGAAAACCCCCGCGGGTGCGGGGTGTTCGTGGAGGGTGAGCGACGGGACTTGAACCCGCGACCGCCTGGACCACAACCAGGAGCTCTACCAGCTGAGCTACGCCCACCGTGCGGCGTTGAATCTAGCAGCGGGGCCGGGGCTGAGACCATCCAGGCATGAGCTTCGAACTGGGCGATCCCGTCCCGGCCTTCACGCTGGCCGACACCGAGGGCACCGCGCACAGCTTGCCCGCCGACCCCGCGCCACGGGCGACCGTGCTCGTCGTGACCTGCAACCACTGCCCGTACGTCATCGCCTGGAACCCGCGCCTGCGCGCGGTCGCGGAGCAGTACGCGCCGCGCGACGTGCGCTTTCTGGCGATCAACGCCAACGACGCCAAGCGGTATCCGGCCGACTCGCCCGAGGCGATGGCGCGCTTCGCGCGTGACCAGTCCTGGCCGATCCCCTACCTGTACGACGAGTCGCAGGCGGTCGCGCACGCGCTCGACGCGCAGGTCACGCCACACGTCTTCGTGCTCGACGCCAACCAGCGCCTGCGCTACCGCGGCGCACCCGACGCCGACCACCAGGATCCGTCGCAGGACGCGCGCTACCTGCGTGACGCGCTCGACGCGGTCCTCGCCGGCGACGAGCCGCCGACCGCCGACACCCGCCCGCGCGGATGCTCGGTCAAGTGGAAGAGCTGATGCGCAAGAGGCGCAGGCTCCTCGTCGCGCTCGCCATCGCCGCCGTCGTCGCCGCAGCGGCCGCGCTGCACCGGCTCGTCACGCCGGTTCCCTCGTAGTCCTGCAGAGGCCGGTTGATGCGGCGGCTCGCCAAGCGCGACGGCCCACGTCTTGCTCAGCCTTCACACGCGACGCCGTCACCGTCCCGATCGAGCCGGTGCGGATCGCTGCCGGTGACCTGTACGGGCCCGTCGACCTGTGGACAGTTCACATCCGGCGGATAGGACGGCACGCAGCCGGAGTAGTTGGAGTCGCAGTCGGCCTGAGGCTCAGGTGCGGCCCGCTGCGCCTGCTCGAGCCGGCGCTGCTCGGCTGCCGCGCGGCGCTGCTCGGCTGCCGCGCGGCGAAGCTCGGCTGCGGCCGCGCGGCGCCGCGCCGCGCGCGCCTTGGCGGCCCGGTAGCTCGCGCGAGCCCGCCGGATCTCAGTCGTGCTCGGATATCTGCTGGCGTCGATGATGAGCGCCCGCGCTCGACCACGATCACCGGCCGTGATGGCGGCGCTCGCGCGCCGGCCGAGGCGGTTTGCGATGCGGCGGCCGATCGCGTCGGCCTCACGTGATCCCAGCCCGCTGGCGATGTCCGTCGCCGCGGCGTAGTCGTCGACGTCCACAGCGCGACGGGCGTCCGCAAGCGTCTGCGTCGGCTCAGCCGGTGCCGTGGTGGTTGCGGTTGCGCCCTCGTCGCTTGGCGCCGTCGCCGTGGGCCGCTGCCCAGCACTGTCGCCATCAGCGCTGGGCTTGTCGTCATCTCCAAGTGCCGCGACAACCACGAGCGCGACAAAGCCGACGAGCAGCCACCGCCACCACGAACGCTTCCTATTCACTTTGGCCTCCTTGCCGGCAATTGCCCCGTGGCTGCGAGCCTCCCTGATGCGCGCGGCGCGGGTCAAGGGGCGTCGCGCACTGTGCCCGAACGTCGCGTCAAAAACCGCCCGCAGCGCACCGCTGACAGCCGGACCGTACGAGCACGACGCCAACCTCACGTCCGCCCATGATCTAGGGCTCCTGCGACGGCGGAGGACCTAGTACCCCCGGCTGGACTCGAACCAGCGACATTCGGCTTAGAAGGCCGACGCTCTATCCATCTGAGCTACGGGGGCAAGACGCCAAGATTAGAAGTCCTCTGCTCTATCCAGCTGAGCTACCGGGGCTCGCGCCGGAAGCATGACCGGCGATCGGGACGCCCGGATTCGAACCGAGGACCTTCGCCACCCAAAGGCGACGCGCTACCAGGCTGCGCTACGTCCCGTTGCACGTGAACGGTAGGGCCTGGGTCGAGCGAGCGCACCGATCGGGAGCGTCCAGGCGACGTGGACGCCACGGATCGACCGTCCGTCCACTGCGCGGCAACCGGTGCGATGGACGAACGATGGACGGTCGATCACAAGCGCATGGCATCGATCGCCACGCGCCTCTGCCCCGCCCTCGTGACCTGCTTCGCCCTCGCGCTGCCCGCCGCAGCCTCGGCCGCCGTGCCCTGCGCGGACGCCGGCGTCGTCCCCAGCGCCGCGAGCCTCGCGAGCGCCAAGCAGGCCACGCTGTGCCTGCTCAACGCCGAGCGCACGGCCCGCGGCCTGCCCCGCCTGACCTCCAACGTGCAGCTCGGCAAGGCCGCTCAGGGCTACAGCGCCAACATGGTCCGCCAGCAGTTCTTCGATCACACGACCCCCGCGGGCGTCTCGCTCAAGACCCGCGTTCGCCGCGGCACGACCTACCTGCGCGGCAACCTGCGCAGCTGGTCGCTGGGCGAGAACATCGGCTGGGGCTCGGGCGATCTGGCGACGCCGACGCGGATCGTGCGCAGCTGGATGAGCTCGTCGGGCCACCGCCACAACATCCTTGATCGCGGCTTCCGTCACATCGGCATCGGCGTCGCCAGCGGCGCTCCGGACGACGCCGTCGGTCAGGCGGCAGCGACGTACACGACAGACTTCGGCTCGCGCGTCCTCGGCTAGCGCCGACGGACCGGCGCGCGCGCAGGACGGTTAGTCTCCAGCCTCGATGGCCCGCGTCGAGCCGCTCCAGGCACTGCATTACGACCCCGCCGTGGCGGGCCCGCTGCAGGATCTCGCGGCCCCGCCCTACGACGTCATCGACCCCGACCAGCGGGCCGAGCTCGCCGCGAGCGCGCCACACAACGTCGTCTCGATCGACCTGCCGGAGGACCCCGGCGGCGGCGATATGTATGCCCACGCCGCGTCGCTGCTCGACGCGTGGCGCGCCGAGGGCGCCGTCGTCCAGGACGACGAGCCGGCGCTGTGGGCGATCGTCCAGGACTACACCGCCCCCGACGAGCGCAAGCTGACCCGCAACGGCTTCTTCGCGCGCGTGCGCGTCGAGGACTACGGCGCCGGCAGGATCCGGCCGCACGAGCGCACGCACCCCGGCCCGAAGGAGGACCGGCTGCGTCTCACGCGCGCGACGCGGGCCAACCTCTCGCCGATCTTCTCGCTGTACTCCGACCCTGACCTGACCGCCTGGGACGCGCTCGCGCCGGCCACCGCCGGCGAGCCCTTCGGCGAGGTCACCGACGCCGACGGCACGCGCAACCGGCTCTGGCGGATCGCCGACCCGGACGCGATCAGCGACGTCCAGGACGCGCTCGCCGACGCCGAGCTGCTGATCGCCGACGGCCATCACCGCTACGAGACGGCCCGCGTCTACGCGGAGGAGATCGGCGGCGAGGGCCCGCACCGCTATGTGCTCATGTGCCTCGTCGCGCTGCAGGACGAGGGCCTCACGGTGTTTCCGACGCACCGCCTCGTCGACGGCCTGAAGGGGACCGAGAAGCCCGCGACGCTTGCCGCGACGCTGAAGCAGAGCTTTGACATCGAGGAGATCGCGGTGGACGACCTCGTGCCGCCCGGCGACGGCGACGGGACGATCCAGATGGGCTACATGGACAGCTTCTTCAAGCGCGCGTTCCGGCTGACGCTGAAGGACCAGTCGATCGCCGACGAGGCGCTGGCGGACATGCCCGAGCCCTACCGGCGCCTGGACACCGCGGTGCTCGAGGCGCTCGTCCTGAAGGGGCCGCTGCAGCTCAGCGAAGACGACATCTCGCACCTCAACGGCCTCGGCTACGCGCGGTCCTTCGACGAGGCGCGCGAGCTCGTCGAGTCCGGCCGGTTCGACGCCGGGTTCTTCCTGCGCGGCATCCCGGTCACGCACATCCAGCAGATCGCCGCCGCGGGCGTGAACATGCCGCCCAAATCGACGTACTTCTTCCCAAAGGTTCCGACCGGATTGCTCTTCAATCCGCTCGCAGCGCGGGAGTAGCATCTTGTCCATGCATGCATCAGCCCAACGCATTGGTGGTTATCGACACGTCGTCAAGGTCCGCCAGCACCGGCTGAACAGCGACGAGCCCGTCGACGCCGGCGGCGACGACGCCGCCCCCTCGCCACAGGAGCTGCTCGCGGCGAGCCTCGCCACCTGCACCGCCGTCACGATGGAGATGTACGCCGCCCGCAAGGGCTGGCAGCTGCGCGACGTCGAGGTCGAGTGCGAGTACATGCCCGCCGAACGCGGCTGCCCGACGAAGTTCAGCCTGACGCTGCGCCTTCCCTCCGACCTCTCCGACGAGCAGGTCCAGCGCCTGAAGGTCATCGCGACGAAGTGCCCCGTGCACCGCACACTCGATGGCGAGGTCATGTTCGACGAGCGTGTCGAGCGCACCCAGCTCGCTGCCTGACGCGTTGAGCGCGGTCCTGCTGGACCCCGCCGAGGCGAGCGCCGTGGAGGTCCACGGCCGCACGAAGGCAGCGGTGCTCGTCGCGCTGTACGTCGACGGCGGTGACCTGCACGCCGTCTTCACCCGCCGCCGCCACGACCTGCGCAGCCACGCCGGCGAGATCTCCTTCCCCGGCGGTCGCCGCGACCCGGAGGACGAGAGCCTGCTGCACACCGCGCTGCGCGAGACCGAGGAGGAGATCGGCCTGCCACGCACGGCCGTCCGTGTCCTCGGCGCGCTCCCGCCGACCCCGACCGTGGCGACGAACTACGGCGTCTACCCGTTCGTCGGGCTGATCGAGCCCGGCCACGCCTGGCAGCCGTCGGCCTGGGAGGTCGACGAGGTGCTCGAGTTGCGGCTGCGCGACCTGCGCGCCGCACGCACGCGGCGGCGGCTGCTGCACCGCGGCATCCCGTTTCGCAGCGACGTCTACGACGTCAGCGAGCAGGCCGTGATCTGGGGCGCGACGGCCCGGATCGTCGGCGACCTGCTCGGACGCGTCGATCCGGCGCTCGACGGTCCGAGCCCGTAGGCGGAGGGGCGATGGACCGCGCGCAGCTGCTCGAGAGCCTGCGTCCGCGCGTCACCGACGAGCGCGTGCTCGCCGCCGTCGCCGAGGTGCCGCGCGAGCTGTTCGTCGCCACGGCCCTGCAGCGCCTGGCCTACGTCGACCGCCCGCTGCCGATCGGCGGCGGGCAGACGATCTCGCAGCCGTCGCTCGTCGCGCGAATGTGCCAGCTGCTGGACCTGTCAGACGACGACGTCGTGCTCGACGTGGGCACCGGCTCGGGCTACCACGCGGCGCTGCTGTCACGACTGTGCCGCCACGTCTACGGCGTCGAGCTCGACGCCGAGCTCGCCGCGCAGGCGGCGCGCTCGCTCGCGCTGGCGGAGATCGAGAACGTCACGGTCGTGGTGGGCGACGGATCCGCCGGGCTGCCCGCGCACGCGCCCTTCGACGCGATCAACGTCGCCGCGACGGCCACCGGCGCGGTGCCCGCCGCGCTCGAAGGCCAGCTCGCGATCGGCGGCCGCCTGATCGCGCCCATCGACTGTCATGGCCGAGAGCACCTGCACCTCGTGCGCCGCGCGCCCGAGGGCCTGGAGCGCACCCTGCTCGAGGCCGTGCGGTTCGTCCCGCTGCGCTGAGCGCAAGCCGCCCCGGCGCGCGTTGGCTGGACCTCGACCTTCGTCTGGCGACACCGTCCACGAACCGCGCGACACTCTTGCCATGCACACGAAACGGACCTTCGATGCGCAGCCGCCGACCAGCTGCGACGGCACGAGATCACTGGCGACGGTCACCCGCCTGCGCCCGATCCGGACGCTCGTCGTCAGCCCGGACCGCACGTATCACGAGCGTGCATGGACGGTGCTGACCACGCTCGGTCCCGTCGCGTTCGCCGTCGCATGGCTGGCCGAGCCCGAGGACGTCGCGGGCCTGCTGCAGGAGGAGCGCGCGGACGTCGTCCTGATCGACGCGACCGGCTGCGAGCCAGCGGCACGCACGCTCATCCGCCAGCTCGCCGCGGTCGCACCGCGGGCGGGCGTGGTCGTCGTCTGCCAGCACTGCACCGCGGCCGCGCGCGAGCTGCGCGCGCTGCCGAAGTGGGGCTGGACGGAGGATCTGCGCGCCGCTGTCGAGCTCGCCTACCGCGAGGGCAACCCGCTGTCTGGCGGCACGCTCAGCTCGCTGCGGCGACGGTCGCCGTGGGAGCGCATGGCCGGTCCGCTGCGCCGCGCGTAGCGCGCAAGCGCCAGAGCGCTCAGACGCCGAGCAGCCCGTCGATCGCCGCCCGCGCCGCGGCGACCCATGCCGTGCGCTGCGCCGGGTCCTCCTCGACGAGCGCGTAGGGGATCTCGTTGCGCTCGCACGTGCGCCGCAGCTCGGCGACGCCGGCGGCGAGGGTCGCGGGCGCCACCGTCCCGTCGGCCTCGTAGACGACCCCGCGCACGGTCGTGTCGATCGTCTTGGAGAGCATCATGTGCAGCCGCGGCCCGTGGAGGACGGCGACATCCTCAGGCGCCCCGGCGGCGGTACCCAGCGCCCACACGAGGATCGTGACGTTCTCCAGCGCGTAGCGCAGCGTCCCGACGACGTCCGGATCAGCGATCCAGCATTCCGCCCCGGCCTGCTCGATGCGCGCGCGGCCGCTCTCGTGGCGCGTGACGGCGCGCACCGCGTGCCCATCGGCGACGAGGCTCTCGGCGAGGTGCAGGCCGCGGCAGCCGCCGCCGATGAGGAGCACGCGCATGAGCGCGCAGAGTCTAGGCGCGGCGAGGACTGGCGAACCGGCGCGCCGGTGATCGGCGCCCGGGGTTTCGGGTGGACTGTTATGAGACGGAGCACTAGCGTCCGGCGGGCCGTGGACTTCGACCTCTCCGACGAGCAGCAGCTCATCCGCGAGACGGCGCGCGCGTTCACCGACCGCGAGATCGTCGCGCGCGCACGCGAGAACGCCCGCAACGAGCACTTCGACCTCGAGCTCGTCGGCATGCTCGCCGCGCAGGGCTACCTCGGCGCGATCGTGCCGCGCGAGTACGGCGGCGCCGGCCTGGACCACGTGACCTACGGGCTGATCGTCGAGGAGATCGGCCGCGGCGACAGCGCGATGCGCACCGTGATCTCGGTGCAGACGTCGCTGGTCTGCAGCTCGATCCTGGCGTGGGGCTCGGAGGCGCAGAAGGCCCACTACCTGCCGCGGCTGTGCAGCGGCGAGTGGCTGGGCTGCTTCGGGCTGACGGAGTCCGAGGCCGGCTCGGACGCCGCCAGCCAGCGCACGCGCGCGACGAAGGTCGACGGTGGCTGGGAGCTCAACGGGTCGAAGATGTGGATCTCGCTGGGCAACCACGCCAAGGTCGCGCTGATCTTCGCCCAGACCGACGCTGCGCTGCGCCATCGCGGCCTGGCCTGCTTGCTCGTCGACACCGACCAGCCCGGCTTTCAGACCCAGGCGATCCATCACAAGATGGGCCTGCACGGATCCGACACGGCGTCGATCGCGCTCGACGGCGTCTTCGTGCCCGACGACGCCGTACTCGGCGAGGTCGGCCAGGGCTTCAAGATCGCGATGAGCGCGCTGGACTCCGGGCGCTACTCCGTCGCCGCCGGCTGCGTCGGGATCTGCCAGGGGTGCGTCGAGGAGTCCGTGCGCTACGCGACGCAGCGCCGCCAGTTCGACCGCCCGATCGCGAGCTTTCAGCTCGTGCAGGCGATGCTCGCCGAGATGAAGGTCCGCACCGACGCCGCGCGGCTGCTCGTCTGGCGGGCCGGTGCGCTGCGCGACCAGGGCAGGCCGTGCACGACGGAGACCTCGATTGCCAAGCTCTACGCCACCGAGTCGGCGCAGTGGTGCGCCAACGAGGCGATCCAGGTGCACGGCGGCGCGGGCTACGTCGACGACCACCCGGTCGAGCGCTGGTTTCGCGACGTGCGCGTGACGACCCTCTACGAGGGCACGTCGCAGATCCAGAAGCTCATCATCGGCCGCGCGCTGACGGGCATCAACGCGCTCGTGCCGGAGTAGGACCGAACCTCACGAAACCGCGCCGGCGAGCGTTTCATCCCCGTGCCAGCCGCCCGCCTGCCCCCGTTCCAGCGCTTCCTCGACACGCACCGTGACGACGTCCTGCGCTTCCTGATCGCCTCGGTCGGGCGCCACGACGCCGACTACGCGTTTCAGGAGACCTTCCTCTCGGCGCTGCGCGCCTACCCGCGCCTGACGGCGAACAGCAACCTGCGCGGCTGGGTGCTGACGATCGCCCACCGCAAGGCGATCGACGTGCACCGTGCGCGGCGGCGCAACCCGCTGCCGGTGGCGCAGGTCAGCGATCGGGTGGATGGGTCGCTGTCCGCGACCGCGGACGCCGGGGGCGACCTCTGGGAGCGCGTGCGCGCGCTGCCCGCGCGCCAGCGCGAGGTGCTCACCCTGCGCCACGCCGCCGACCTGACCCACGGCGAGATCGCCCGCGCGCTGGGCTGTAGCGAGGAGGCGGCCCGCCGCGCCGCCGCCGATGGCCTGAAGACCCTGCGAAAGGAGCTGCGAGATGTCGCTGCCACCCCCTGACCTGCAGCCCGGCGAAGCTGCCGCGCTCGCCGCACGCACCAGCGCCCGCGCCGCCGACGAGGGCCTCGCCCAGATCGTCTACGCGCGTGTCGACAGCCCCGTCGGACAGCTCGTCGCCGTCGCGACGCCGCGCGGCCTCGCGCGGATCGCCTACGAGCTGGAGAACGGGGGCCTGGACAGCATCCTCGACGACGTCGCGCTGAGGCTCTCGCCCGCGATCGTCGAGGCGCCCGCGCAGCTGGATAACGTCCGCCGCGAGCTCGAGGAGTACTTCGCGGGCCGCCGCCAGGAGTTCGACCTCGCGCTCGACTGGTCGCTGACCACGGGCTTTCGCCGGCGTGTCCTGCAGCAGTGCGCGCGGATCCCGTTCGGCTTGACGAGCACGTACAAGGAGATGGCGATCGCCGCGGGCTCGCCGCGGGCGTTTCGCGCCGCGGGCGGCGCGCTGGGCTCCAACCCGATCCCGATCGTCGTGCCCTGCCACCGCGTGCTCGCCACCGGTGGCGGCCTCGGCGGCTACACCGGCGGGCTGGACCGCAAGCGCCGGTTGCTGTCGATCGAAGCACCTACTCTCTTCGCATGACCGTCGACCCAAACCAGCACGACGTCTTCGTCCTGCGCCAGAAGATCAAGCTCGTCATCAACCAGTACGAGTTCTTCCTGCCCAACGCAGACGGCCCCGGGGAGCCGATCTGCTTCGTCGAGCAGAAGCGCTTCAAGTTCAAGGAGGACATCCGCTTCTACCTCGACGAGGCGAAGACGACAGAGCTGCTGCGCATCAAGGCCCGCCAGCGCTTCGACCCGCGCGCGACGTACGACATCACCGACGAGACGGGAACGAAGATCGGCGAGATCTCGAAGGTCTTCGGCGCGAGCCTGTTTCGCTCGACCTTCCGGATCAACGACGCCGCCGGAGAGGAGATCTTCGTCTCGACCGAGAAGAAGCTCTGGGTGGCGCTCATCCGGCGCGCGATCGGCTTCATCCCGTACGTCGAGAACGTCGCCGGCTGGCTGCCGATCCCCTACCACTTCGTCTTCAAGCGCGGTGACGAGCTGCTCGGCGAGAACACGCGCCAGTTCGGCAAGCTGCGCGACGTCTACACGATCGACATGAGTCCAGACAGCGCGCATACGGTCGACCGCCGCCTCGTCCTGGCGCTGGCAGTCGGGCAGGACGCGCTGCAGGCTCGCTAGCCTGGTTGCATGGACAACGTTCGCTCCGAGGCCTACGGGCGCGTCGTCAAGACGCTCGCCGACGCAGGCACGGTCCAGCTGAGCGTCGACGAGCAGCAGACGATCCGCACCGCCGCGGACGCGCTGCTCTTCGACGGCGACGGCTACGACGAGCTCGCCGCGGTCGAGGACCTCGTCCAGCAGCTCGTCGATGGCGACCGCCTGTCGGCCGAGCGCGGCCGCCAGCTCGTCGACGACGTCGCCGCCTGCGGCCCGTCGGCCGGCGTGCGCTGACGCTCGCGCGTCAGGAGAGGACTTCGATGGTAAGCCGCCGGGCGCGCTCAGGCCGGCCGGTCCGGCGCGCCGCAGCGATCTGTGCACGCGTGGGATGCACGAGTCGACCCGACTGGTCGCAAACGCCGCGCGACCTACGCCGGCCGCTCCGGCGCGCCGAGCGCGCCCGGCAGCTCGCGGCGCGAGCGCACGTCGAGCTTGCGGTAGGCGTTTCCGAGGTGCCACTCGACGGCTTTGCGCGTCACGAAGAGCGCCTCGGCGATCTGGCGGTTGCTCAAGCCGTCGATCGCCAGCGCGACGACGCGCCGCTCGCTCGGGCTGAGCGCGTCGGCGCCGCGCCGCGCCGCGCGCTGCACGCGCGTACCGGCCACCTCGAGCTCCTCGGCCGCGCGCTCCTCGGCGAGCCGCGCACCGCAGGCACGTGCGAGCTCGAGCGCCTGCCCGAGCGCACGGCCGGCATCGGAGCGACGGCCGGCGCGGCGCAGCATCGTGCCGAGGTCCAGCTGGGCGCGGCAGTGCTCCAGGCGCGCCTCTGACGGGGCGACGATCGCGACGGCCTCCTCGAGGCGGGCGATCGGCAGCTCGAGGTCGCCGTGCGCCTCGGCGTGGGCGAGCGCACGCAGCGCCACCGAGGTCGCGCGCGGCGCGCCGGAGGAGCGCGCCCGCTCGAGCTCGTCGGCGGCGAGGACGAGCGCCTCGTCGCTGCGGCCGAGGCTCACGAGCGGGTAGGCCGACGCCGAGCGCCAGCCGGCCAAGCAGGCCGGGTTGTCGATGCCCACGACGACGTCGCGCCAGGCGCCGAAGTGCACGAGCGCGTCGCTCTCGCGGCGCTCAGCGAGCGCCAGCCTGCCCAGCACCTCGTGCCATGGCGCGAGCGTCGCCCAGCCGTCGTCGGCGCGCGGGTCCAGGCGCGCGGCGCAGGCGGCCGCGGCGTCCAGGTCGCCGCGGTCGAACAGCACGCCGGCGACGATGCCGTACGCGGCCGGCAGCAACTGCCGCCAGCCGTAGCGCTCGGCGCCCAGCGCCTGCTCGAGGTCGGCGAGCGCCTCGGTCAGGCGGCCCTCGAGCCAGCGCGACGCGCCGCGGCACAGGCTCGCGGTCGCGAACGCCATCATCGAGCCCTGCGCCCGCGAGCGTGTCATCGCCGCGCTCAGCACGCGGTCGTTCCAGGCCAGCTCGTCAATGGAGCGCAGCGCGACGCTGATGCCGAAGAGCACCGTGCCGCCGGCGCCCTCGCCCGCCGGCGCGTCGTCGCCCGCCAGCGCCCGCCGCGCGAGCTCCACGACCTCCTCACGCGGCGCGCCGCGCATCGCCTCGTGCATGCAGTGCGTCGCCAGCAGCGCCCGCTGCCCGGGGCTCGCCGCGTCCGCCGGATCTTCGGCGACCGGCTCGGCGGCGGCCTGCAGAAGCGTGGCGCGGCGCGAGCGGTCGAGCACGCCGAGCGCGCCGGCCTCGGCGCGTGCCTGCGCCGTCACGTGCGGATCGGCCATGGCGGCCGCGGCCGCCTCGTCGAGCGCCTGCAGCGCCTCGCCGTGGCGCCCGACGGACGCGAGCGTGCGGCCGAGCGCGAGCAGCGTCTGCGCACGGTCGGCCTCGTCGGCCGCGGCGGCAAGCGCCTCGACGAGCCGGTCGACCGCGCTGGGCAGCCCCGTCGCACCCTCGCTGATGCCGAGCTGGCGCAGCAGCCCGGCCCGCGCGCCCGGCCCCGGCGGCTCCTCGAGTGCGCGCCGCAGGTAGCTGGCCGCCGACTCGGGGACGCCGAGTGCGAGGGCGCGGGCGGCGGCCTCGCCGAGCACGTCGACGACCCAGGCCTCGCCGGTGCCCGAGCTCGGCAGCAGGTGGGCCGCCACGCGCTCGGGCGCGATGTCCTCGTCGCGCAGGATCTCGGCGGCGCGGCGGTGCAGCGCCGCGCGCTCCGCCGTGCCGACATCGGCGTACACGGCCGACGCCAGCAGCGGATGGGCGAAACGCAGCGCGCCACTCTCGACAGGGCGCAGGATGTCCGACGCCGCGAGCGCGTCGGCGGCGGCTGCCACGCGGTCGGGCTCGCTGCCGGTGAGCGCGGCCACGTGGCGCAGCTGGGCATCCTCCCCCAGCACCGCGACGGCACGCGCGACGCCGGCCGCGTCGTCGGACAGCCGCATGAGCCGCACGGCGACGGCGCGCAGCACCGCCTCGGGCGCGAGCGTGCCGATCCGCGCCGCGTTGTGCGCGTCGGGCTTCCAGCCCTCCCCCTCGACAGCCCTCACGAGCTCGCCGAGCAGGAACACGTTGCCCTCGGTCATCCGCCAGCAGGCGTCGGTGAACGCTTCGTCGGCGCCGGGCAGGGCCGCGACGACGAGCTGCCGGCCGCCGGCGCGGGAAAGCGCGGTCGGGCGCACGCGGCGGCTGGAGTCGTGAGCGGCGATCTGGCCCAGCAGGTCGACGGGCGCGCCCGGCTCGCCGAGCCGCCGGGCGACGATGATCGAGACGGACATCTCGTCGAGGCGCTGCAGGAGGTAGAGCACGAGCCGCAGCGAGGCGCGATCGGCCCAGTGCGCATCGTCGAGCACGATCAGCACGGGCCCGGTCTCGGCGAGGTTCGTCAGCAGCCAGAACAGGCCGTGCATCACCGGATAGGAACGGTCCTCGGCCTCGTCTCCGCCCCAGCTCGTCGGTCGCTCGAGCAGCGGCCCAGCCAGCGCCGCGGGGCCCGCCAGCAGGCGGTCGCGGGTCTCGTCGTCGGCGCCGGCGAGCAGCGGCTCGAAGAGCTGCAGCGCGATGCCGAAGGCAAAGTCGCTCTCCAGCTCGGAGGCGCGTGCTCGCATGACCGTCATGCCGGCGCAGCGCGCCCGTCCGACCGCCGCGTCGAGCAGCGCGGACTTGCCGATCCCGGCGTGTCCCTCGACGAGCAGCAGCCGCCCGGTGGCGGCGCGGCCGGCGGCCAGCAACTCGTCCACCGCGCGCAGCTCCGCCTCCCGCTCGAGAAGGCCTTCAGACCCCGTGTGTGCGGTGGCGGCTGGTGCGCGCTTCGTCAAAAGACTGGGGAGCTGCCCTAGTGTGCCCGGCCGAGCGAACGTCTAGAAAGAGCCTAGCGATTGACCTGGAGGGTCGGTCGAGGCGCACGACACGACGTCGGCCGAGCGCACGGCATCGTACGCGGACTCGCATGGACGCTTAGCGACCCGGGACCGGAGGTCCCGGGTCCGCGTACCGAAGGTGTGTCGCCGGTGTGGCTAGTACTAGGACTCGCGGCTGGGCGCCCACTGCGCCTCGGCGAGGTCGCCCTGCGGCATCCCCTCCGGCGCCGGGATTCCGGGCGTGTCGCGCAGGTACCACTCCGCGTCGAGCGCCGCCTGCGTGCCCGAGCCGGCCGCCGTGACGGCCTGGCGATACGTGTGGTCGACGACGTCGCCGGCGGCGAACACGCCGGGCTTGCGCGTGCGCGTCGAACGGCCCTCGGTGATCACGTAGCCCTCGTCGTCGAGCTCGACCTGCCCGTCGACGAGGTGCGACTGCGGCTCGTGGCCGATCGCGATGAAGGCGCCGGCGATCTCGACCTCGCGCTCCTCGTCGGTCTCGGTGTTGCGCAGCCGGGCGATCTCCAGACCGCCCTTCTCGCCGGCGTGGAGCTCGGCGACGGCGTACGGCGTCAGCCAGTCGATGTTCTCGATCGCGCGGGCGCGCTCGAGCATGATCTTCGACGCGCGGAACTCGTCGCGGCGGTGGACGACGATGACCTTCGAGGCGAACTTCGACAGGAAGATCGCCTCCTCCATCGCGCTGTCGCCGCCGCCGACGATCATTGTCGGCTTCTCCTTGAAGAACGCGGCGTCGCAGGTCGCGCAGTACGACACACCACGCCCGCTGAGCTCCTCCTCGCCGCGTACCTCGAGCTTCTTGTGCTCGGCGCCCATCGCGAGGATCACGGTGCGCGCGCGGTACTCGTCCTTGCCGACCCAGACCTTGTGCACGCCGCCGGGCTCGTCGGTGAGCTCGACCTTCGTCGCCTGGTCGGTGATGAAGCGCGTGCCGAAGCGCTCGGCCTGGTCGCGGAAGCGCTGCATGAGCTCGGGTCCCTCGATGCCGTCGGGGAAGCCCGGGTAGTTCTCGACGTCGGTCGTCTGCTGCAGCAGCCCGCCCCACAAGAAGCCCTCGATCACGAGCGGCTGGAGGTTCGCGCGCGACGTGTACAGCGCGGCGGTGTAGCCGGCCGGGCCGGAGCCGACGATGATGACGTTCTCGATGGTGTCAGGGCTGGGACTGGTCACTTCACAAAGTGTAGTGCTACCCGGACGTGTCCTGGTGCTACCCGGGACCTGTGCTACGCACGGGCGGCCGCGGGCACCTCGCCGCGCGAGCGCTCCTCGCGCCAGCGCGAGACGGTGCGGCGCAGCTGGAAGTAGGCGATCGCGCCCGGGATCGTCGGCAGCCAGAACGTGAAGACGCGGTAGGCGAGCACCGCGGGGACGACGTGCGACAGCGGCACACCGAAGGCCGCGAACGCACCGATCATGCCGCCGTCGACGCCGCCGATCCCGCCCGGCAGCGGCAGCAGGTTGCCGAGGAAGCCGACGAAGTAGCCCATGACGATGACGGCCAGCGGCGGCGGCTCGCCGAAGGCGTGAAAGCAGGCCCACAGCACGGCGATGTTGAAGCCCCAGTAGGCGATCGCGCCCAGCAGCGCGGGGTCGCGCTCGCGCACGTGGCACAGCGCCTCGCGCATGCCGGCCGAGAACGCGGCGGGGGCGTTGGCCAGGCGCTGGGCGATCCGCGCCAGGCGCCCGCCGCGCTTCGCAAAGCCCTCGAGGCGACGGTGCAGGTCGGGCGGAACGCGCGACAGGCCGAGCCCAAGCGCGCTCACCACGAGCGCGAAGATCGCCGGGATGACCGTGATCGCGAACGGCGCCGGCCCGGGCAGGAGGCCGAAGTACAGGCCGAAGCCGCAGATCACGAGCGCGGCCATGTAGACCGCGTACGTGAGGATCAGGAAGGCGAGCGTCTTGTCGGCGACCTTGCGCCGCGGCATGCCGGCGCGCCGCAGCGCCCACGCCGTCAGCGCGATGCCGCCCGCGCCGCCCGCCGCGAACAGGCGCGTCGCCGCCAGGCCCGCCATCGTGATCTGGTAGCTCGCACGCCAGTCGATCCGCGAGCCGGCGCGCGTGTCGGCGCGCACGAAGACGCCCTGGAACATCATCACGTAGCCGCCGAACGACGCGAGCGTGAAGACGAACGCCACAGCGAGCCACAGGCGATTGCCCTCGCCGACCTGCTCGCCCTGCTCCTTGAGGTCGGCGAGCTGCGGCAGCACGAAGTACAAGAACGCAAACGCCGCGACGACGAAGAACACGCCGAGCACGAGCCCGCGCCGCGTGACCTGCACACGCGGCATCGCCTCGTCGAGATCATCCTGATCCTCGTCGGGTTCCAGTGGATCGCCCTCGGGGGGCTTGGTCGGTTCCATCGTCTCGTTCCGCGCGCGAGCACGCGAGTATAGGTAGGGCGTCAGACCGAACGAAAGCGTTTGGCTGAGCCGGCGCCGGTGGCGTGCGCGCCCACGCGGGCGGCGGTGTGCTCCACGAGGGCGGCGATCAGCCGGCTTGTCTCGTCGGCCTCCGGATGCCATTGCACGCCGAGCGCGAAGCGGTTGCCGGGCCGCTCGATCGCCTCGGGCAGCTCGTCGATCAGCGCCCAGCCCGTGACGACGAGACCCTCGCCGACGCGGTCGACACCCTGATGGTGGTGGGACTTCGTCGCGTGCAGCTCCTCGCCAGCGGCGCGCGCGGCGATCGAGCCCGGCGTCAGGCGCACGTCGTGGTCGGCCCCGTCGAAGCTGCCCAGCACGCGGCGGTGCTCCTCGTGCCCGAGCAGCTCGGGCAGGTGCTGGTGCAGCGTCCCGCCGCAGGCGACGTTCATGACCTGCATCCCGCGGCAGATGCCGAGCAGCGGCACGTCGCGCTCCAGCGCGCGACGCACGAGCGCGATCTCGAAGGCGTCGCGCTCGGGGACGCTGCCGATCGTCAGGGGATGCGAAGGCGCGCCGTAGGTCGCGGGATCGAGGTCGGCGCCGCCGGCGAGCATGAGCCCGTCGATGTGGTCAAGCGCCTCGTCGGGGTCCGCGACGAGCGCCGGGTCGGGCGCGAGCAGCAGCGCCATCGCGCCGGCCCGGTTGACGGCGTCGGCGTAGCTGCGCGGCAGCAGGAACGCGTCGAGGTCCCACGCGCCCCAGCGCGCACGCTCCAGGGGTGTGCAGATGCCGATCACGGGACGCGCCACGCCCTGCAAGGTAGCTTCTGCGCCCATGTACGAGACCGTCGAGCTCGAGCGCCGCGGGAGCGCGGCGATCATCCGCCTCAACCGCCCGGAGGCGCTCAACGCCTGGAACCACCAGCTCGGGATCGAGTTGCTCGACGCGGTGCGCACCGTCGCCGAGGACGACGCCGTGCGTGCCGTCTGCGTCACCGGCAACGGGCGCGCGTTCTCGTCGGGCGCCGACCTGCGCGACCTGACGGCGCGCGGGCTGACGCAAGACGGCCGGATCGACGTCCAGACGACGCTGACGACGACCTACCACCCCATCCTCACGACGCTGCGACGGATGCCCAAGCCGGTCGTCGCGGCGATCAACGGCCCGGCGGTCGGGATCGGCTGCTCGCTGGCGCTGACCTGCGACCTGCTTGTCGCGGCGGAGTCCGCGTACATGCTGCTGGGCTTCGTGAACATCGGGCTCGTGCCCGACGGCGGCGCGCTGGCGCTCATCTCCACGCGCGTGGGCGCCGGGCGCGCGATCGAGATGGCGATGCTCGGCGAGCGCATCGTGGCGTCGGAGCTGCGCCGCTGGGGGCTCGTCAACGACGTCCTGCCCGACCACGAGTTCGAAGACTTCGTGCTCGCGACGCTCGATCGGCTGGCGGCGGGACCGACGCGCTCGTATGCCGGCACCAAGCGGCAGATCAACGCATGGATGTACGCCGGGCTCGACGCGCAGCTCGAGCTGGAGGCGAGTATCCAGCAGGAGATGGCGCAGTGCGCCGACTTCCGGGAGGGCGTCACCGCGTTCCTCGAGAAGCGGCCTCCGAAGTTCTCCGGCGGATGACCGCCGGCGGGCCGGGTACGTCCCCCCGCGCCCATGGGCGAAGCAGATCGCCGCCGCATGAATAGAATGCCCGCCGCCTTGGCTCCCGCGCGTTCTCGCACCCGTCGCCGCCTCTTTGCGCTCACGCTGCTCACGGCGCTGGCGGGCTCGCTCGTGCTCGCCACGGGCGCGTCGGCCGACTTCTGGACGCCCGAGTCCGGCGGCGGATCGGCCAACGCCGAGAACATCGACACGCTCTACAAGCTGATCCTCGCGGTCGCCGTCGTGGTCTTCGTCGGCGTCGAGGGCATGCTGCTGTACTCGATGATCCGATTTCGGGCGCGCAAGGACGCGGTGCCCGCGCAGATCCGCGGCAACACCCGCCTGGAGATCGGCTGGACGCTTGGCGCCTCCGGGATCCTCGTGATCCTCGCGATCGTGACGTTCGTGATGCTCGACGACATCCGCAACCCGCCGAACTCCGACGCCGACGGCTATCCCACGCAGCGGATCGTCAACGTCCAGAACGCGTCGGCCTACCAGCCGCGGCCGCCGAACGGCAGGGCGCTGAACGTCGAGGTCAACGGGCAGCGCTACGTCTGGCGCTACACGTATCCGGACGGCGACGACAACATCCTCAACAACACCTTCAGCTACGAGACGCTCGTCGTCCCGACGAAGACGACGGTCACGCTGGCGATCAAGGCCCAGGACGTCGCGCACTCGTGGTGGATCCCCAAGCTCGGCGGCAAGGCCGACGCCGTTCCGGGGCACACGAACTTCACGTGGTTCAAGGTGCAGCGGCCCGGGACGTTCCGCGGCCAGTGCGCCGAGCTGTGCGGGCGCAACCACGCCGACATGCTGGCGAAGGTCGTCGCCGTCGAGCCCGACGAGTTCAAGACCTGGCTCGAGAACAAGCGGCGCGAGATCGACGCCAACAACAAGGCCGCCGAGGAGCGCCGCAAGCAGGAGGCCGAGGACACCGCCGCAGGCGACAGTCCGGCCGAGGACAAGAGCTCCGTAGAGAGTGAGACCCCCGCCCAGGACGAGGGACCGTAGGAGCGATGGCAGCCACCGACACAGCCGTCCTCGTGCCCGAGATCACCGCTCAGCGCGTCGAGCCGCCGCCGCGCGGCTGGACCTCGTGGATCACGACCACCGATCACAAGCGCATCGGCATCCTGTACCTCGTCACGACGTTCGTCTTCTTCCTCATGGGCGGAGTCGAGGCGCTGCTCATGCGCGTCCAGCTCGGGACGCCCGACAACACCTTCCTGACGCCGTCGACGTACAACGCGCTGTTCACGCTGCACGGCACGACGATGATCTTCCTGTTCGTCGTGCCGATCATGGCGGGCTTCGGCAACTACTTCCTGCCGCTGATGATCGGCGCGCGCGACATGGCGTTCCCCAAGCTCAACGCGCTGTCGTACTGGCTGCTGCTGTCGGGTGGGATCGTCTTCTACATCTCGCTGTTCTTCTCTCCGCCCGAGGCCGGCTGGACGTCCTACGCCCCGCTGTCGGCGGAGACGTTCTCCGAGACGAGCGGGATGGACGCGTGGATCTTCCTGATCCACCTCACCGGCATCTCGTCGCTGATCGGCGCGATCAACTTCTACGCGACGATCGCCAACATGCGCGCGCCGGGCATGGGCTGGGGCCGCCTGCCGCTGTTCGTCTGGACCCTGCTGACGTACGCGGTCCTGCTGCTCCTCGCGCTGCCGGTGATCGCCGGCGCGGCGACGCTGCTGCTCACCGACCGCCACTTCGGGACGGGGTACTTCGACCAGAGCCAGGGCGGCGATCCGCTGCTGTGGCAGCACCTGTTCTGGTTCTTCGGCCACCCCGAGGTCTACATCATGGTCCTGCCGGGCTTCGGGATCATCTCCGAGGTCCTGCCGGTCTTCGCGCGCAAGCCGATCTTCGGCTACAAGGCGATCGCGGCCGCGACCGTCGTCATCGCCTTCCTCGGGCTGCTCGTCTGGGCGCACCACATGTTCACGACGCCGAGCGCCACGATCGTGCTCGTCTTCTTCATGATCAGCTCGTTTCTGATCGCGATCCCGACGGGCGTGAAGATCTTCAACTGGGTCGCGACGCTGTGGCGCGGAACGGTCGAGTTCAAGACGCCGCTGCTGTTCGCCGTCGGCTTCATCTCCGTCTTCCTGATCGGCGGGATCACGGGCGTCTTCCTCGCGGTGTTCCCCGTCGACTGGCAGCTGCACGACACGTACTTCGTCGTCGCCCACCTGCACTACGTGCTCGTCGGCGGCTCGGTCTTCGCGATCTTCGCCGGGATCTACTACTGGTATCCGAAGATCACCGGCAGGATGCTCGACGAGGGCATCGGCAAGTGGTCGTTCGCCTTCATGTACATCGGGATCAACGTGACGTTCATGATCCAGCACTCGATCGGCCTGGAGGGCATGCCGCGGCGCATCTACGAGTACCCCGACGTCGGCAACCTCGCGCTCTACAACCTCATCTCGACGATCGGCTCGTTCATGCTCGGGCTCGGCGTCCTCATCACGGTCTGGAACGTCGTGCGGTCGCTGAAGAAGGGCGTCGCCGCCGGGCCGGACCCGTGGAAGGGCAACACGCTCGAATGGTTCGTCGAGTCGCCGCCGCCGGTCAACAACTTCGACGTCATCCCGCGCGTGCGCTCCGTGGAGCCGATGAAGGACATCCGCCGCCAGGTCGCGCGCCAGTCTGAGTCCTCGCTCAGCCCGGCGCCGGCGGGATCGCCGGACTAGCGGTCTAGATGGAGGCCTCGCAGGCAGTCGTCGCGCCGGTCCAGTCGGGCTGGCGGCAGGTCGTCGCCGACTACGTCGCGCTGACGAAGCCGAAGGTGCAGTCGCTGCTGCTGCTCACGACGGTCTGCACGATGCAGATCGCCGGCGAGCCGTCGATCGGCCTGATCGCCCTGACGGTGGTCGGCGGCTACCTCGCGGCGGGCGGCGCGGGCGCCGTCAACCACTGGTACGACCGCGACATCGACAAGCTCATGCCGCGCACCGCCAACCGGCCGGTGCCCGCGGGTCGGGTCTCACCGCGCGCCGCGCTCATCTACGGCTGCGTGCTCGCGCTGCTGTCGTTCGTGCTGCTGACGTCGACGGTGAACCTCCTCGCGGCGGCGCTGGCGTTCGCCGGCTTCCTGGGCTACGTCTTCGTCTACACCGTCTGGCTCAAGCGCCGCACGCCGCAGAACATCGTCATCGGCGGCGCGGCCGGCGCCGTGCCGCCGCTCGTCGGCTGGGCGGCAGTGACGGGCGGCCTGGGCGGGATGCCCCTGTATCTCTTCGCGATCGTCTTCTTCTGGACGCCGCCGCACTTCTGGGCGCTGTCGCTGCTCATGAAGAAGGAGTACGAGCGCGTCGGCGTGCCGATGCTGCCCGTCGTGCGCGGAGAGCAGGAGACGCGCAAGCAGATCCTGCTCTACAGCGTGCTGCTGTGGGCGGTCACGCAGTTGCCGTTCTGCGCCGGCGGTCTGGGCGTCGTCTACCTCGTCTCGTCGCTCCTGCTGGGCGCCCTGCTCATCGGGGGCGCGGTCGTCCTGTACCGCCGCGCCGACCGGCGCAGCGCGCTGCGCCTGTACCTCTTCTCGCTCGCCTACCTCGCGCTGCTCTTCGGCGCGATGGTGATCGATGTGAAGGTCTAGACTGCGGCGCCCATGGATCAGAAACTCGCCCGCAAGAACCTGCGCTCCGGCCTGCTGGCCGCCGTCGTGTGCTTCTTCATGTTCGGCATGACGTTCGTCGCCGCGGCGATCTACGTCTCCTAGGGACGCCCCGTGAGCACGCTCGAGCCCGACACCCCGCCGCCCGGCGAGCACATCCACCTCCCCGGCCCGAGCCTGCAGCCGATTCTGCTGGCGCTCGGCATCACGCTGGCGCTCGTCGGCGTGACGCTCGGGCGCTTCCTGCTCGTCACCGGCCTGATCCTGTCGGTCTGGGTGACCGTCCGCTGGATCGCGGACACGCGGCGCGAGATGGCCGCGTTGCCCGAGGACCTCGACGCGCACTGAAACCAGGCGGCGGCGCCGGCGAGCGCCGCTGGCAGCCCCCTGACAAAGTCTGGACAACGAGCGCGTACGCGCCAAGATGTCGCCACACGCGCATCCCGCTGCGGGTACACGGCCGTAACTGTGTCCATGGAAATCCCCATTCCGATTCAACGTCCAGCCACGGTCCGGCACCGCACGAGCCTGTTCCACGACGCCATCGCGATCGTGGAGACGGAATACGGGTCAGATCTGTCGCTTGACGACATCGCCCGCCGCGTCGCGTCCTCGCGACGCCAGCTGCAACGCTCGTACGCCGAGATCGGCCAGACGACGTTCCGCGAACATCTCACGGCGGTCCGCATGGAGCGCGCCGCAGAGCTGCTGATGAGCCGAGGGCTGACGGTGCGCGAGGTCGCGCAGCGCGTCGGCTACCGCCAGCCCGCCCAGTTCGCCAAGGCGTTTCGCCGCCACCACGGGCTCGCACCCTCCGCCTTCCGCGAAACACGCCGCTATCGCGCGGCCGCCGTCATCGCCGCCTGACGCACCCGTCATCGTCGCCTGACGCACCCGCGCGCGCCGGCGGCGGCCTTCGGCGGTGGTGCGCCAGGACCCGCGGCACCTGATCGCGTTCGTCGTGCGCAGCCCATAGGATGCCGGGCCGCATGAGACGGGAACGAGCGCGCGACGAGAAGACCCCGGTGCTGTGGATGGTCGTCCACGGCGTGATCGCCTCAGCGATCGGCATCGCCGCGGGTCTGGCGATCGAGTGGTTCCCCGAGCAGGCATCCACGCAGGCCGGCCCGATCGACCATCTCTACGACGTCCTCATCTGGACGTCGGTACCGGTGTTCGTGACCGTCTCGATCATCGTGCTGTTCAGCGTGCGCAACTTCAAGATGCGCCCGGGTGAGGAGCAGCTCGACGGCCCGCCGATCCACGGCAACACGCGCCTGGAGGTCATCTGGACGGCGATCCCGGCGGTCGTGCTCGTCGTCCTGTGCTCGTACGCCTGGGTCGTGCTCAACGACATCGAGGAGGCGCACGCTGGCGAGATGCGGATCAACGTCGTGGGCCAGCAGTTCGCCTGGACCTTCGAGTACCCGCAGCCCGGCGGCAAGCCGATCAAGTCGACGCAGCTGTACCTGCCCAAGGACCGTCCCGTGCGCTTCTACGTCAAGGCGCTGGACGTCATCCACGACTTCTGGGTCCCGGCGTTTCGCATGAAGATCGATGCCGTCCCCGGTATCGAGACGAAATACCGCGTCACGCCCAACCGGCTGGGTACCTATCCCGTCGTCTGCGCCGAGCTCTGCGGCCTCGGTCACTCCGTCATGCGCACGACGACGCACGTCGTCACACCGGCGAAATTCAACGCGTGGATCGCCGAGCAGAAGGCGCCCGCCGCGGCGAGCGCCGAGGGCGAGATCGACGGCAAGACGCTGTTCACCGACGGCAACGGCGCCGCCACCGCGTGCGGCTCCTGCCACACCCTCGCCGACGCCGGAACGCAGAGCGAGACGGGCCCCGATCTCGACAAGGCGCTCGCGGGCGAGGACGCGGCATCCATCAAGCAGAGCATCACGGCGCCAGATGCCAAGATTACGCCGGGTTTCCAGGCAGGGATCATGCCGAAGAACTACGGCGATACGCTCTCAGCCGAGGAGCTCGATGCTCTCGTGAAGTACCTCGGCGAGGCCGCCGGGAAGTGAGCACCACGATGGAAAGGACGCGTTAGATGGTCGCCAGGCTCCGCGGGCCGGGAATGAGCAGAGCCGCTCTGGGCACCGTGCTCGGGACTGCGGTCTCCTACGTGATCATCGTCATCATGCGGTCCTGGTACGACCTGGACCCGGTGCTCGACGGCTTCGCGGTGCTCGAGCTCGCGCTCTTCCTGGCCCCGATCGGCTTCCTGATCGGCCTCGGCGCCTTCGACTACTGGTTCTACTGGGCGGCCGGCAAGAAGACCGTGGCCGACGACCACTCAAGCCACGGCGCGCACTCCTGGCGCGACTACTTCAAGGTCAACACGGACCACAAGGTCATCGGCATCCAGTACGTCGTGACCTCGTTTTTCTTCTTCTTCGTGGGTGGCCTGTTCGCGATGCTCATGCGCGCCGAGCTCGCCCAGCCAGGCCGCCAGTTCGTCGACCCGAACACGTTCAACGGCCTGTTCAGCGTCCACGCGTCGCTGCTGATCTTCCTGTTCATCATCCCGGTCTTCGCGGGCCTGGCGAACTACGTCCTGCCGCTCATGATCGGCGCGCCGGACATGGCGTTCCCGCGCCTGAACGCGCTGTCGTTCTGGATGCTACCGCTCGCCGGGATCATGATGCTCATGTCGTTCGCGGCGCCCGGCGGCTCGTTCGCCAGCGGCTGGACGGCGTACGCCCCGCTCTCGGTGACGGCGCCAGAAGGGCAGGTCTTCTTCACGATCGGGGTGCAGTTCGCGGGCGCGTCGTCGATCGCGACGGCGCTGAACTTCCTGGCCACGATCATCACGATGCGCGCGCCCGGGATGAGCTTCTTCCGGATGCCGCTGCTCGTGTGGGCGAACTTCTCGACGTCACTGCTCGTCGTCATCGCGACGCCGTTCATCGCGGTGTCGCAGTTCATGGTCCTCTTCGACCGCTCGCTGGGCTTCAACTTCTTCGAAGCGACCGGCCGCGGCGACGTGCTGATGTACCAGCACATCTTCTGGTTCTACTCGCATCCGGCCGTCTACATCATGATGCTGCCCGGGTTCGGGATCATCTCGGAGATCCTCGCGGTGAAGTCCCGAAAGCCGATCTTCGGCTACCGGATGATGGCCTTCTCGCTGCTGGCGATCGTCGTGCTCGGCTTCACGGTCTGGGCACACCACATGTTCGTCTCGGGCATGCAGGACTGGATCCGCATCCCGATGATGATCACGACCGCGATCATCGCGGTGCCGACCGGCATCAAGATCTTCTCCTGGCTGGCGACGCTGTGGCGCGGTGTGCTGCACCTCGACACGCCGATGCTGTTCGCGCTCGGGTTCCTGTCGATGTTCACGCTCGGCGGGATCTCCGGCGTGATGCTCGCGATCATCCCCGTGACGATCCATGTCAGCGACACGTACTTCATCGTCGCCCACATCCACTACGTGCTCTTCGGCGGCTCGCTGCTGACGATCTTCGCCGGCGTCTACTACTGGTTCCCGAAGATGACGGGCCGGATGTACGACGAGCGCTTGGGCAAGCTGCACTTCTGGACGACGTTCATCTTCTTCAACGCGACGTTCGCGCCGATGCACGTCATCGGCATCCAGGGCATGCCGCGCCGCGTCGCCGACTACGCCGAGCAATGGGCCGGCTGGAACCTCGCGATCTCGATCATGAGCTTCTTCCTCGGCCTCAGTGCGCTGGTGTTCGCCTACAACATGGTCGCCTCCTGGCGCGGCGGCCCGCGCGCGGAGTCCAACCCGTGGCGTGCGCTCACGCTCGAATGGCAGGTCACGTCGCCGCCGCCGATCTTCAACTTCGACGCGATCCCGACCGTTGTCGGCGGCCCCTACGAGTACGGCGTCCCGGGCGCGGTGCACGGCGTGCTGAAGGGCGCCGAGGTCCCGCAGCCAGCCGGGGCGACGGCGTCGGCCGGCGGACGCGCGCACGGTTCGGGCAGCGCCAAGGACGAGGAGTAACGCGCCATGGCCAAGCACATCCTCGTGGTCGCCAACCAGACGATGGGTGGAGCCAACCTGCTCGATCTCGTCCGCGAGCGCGCACAGGAGCCCGACACGAGCTTCACGCTCGTCGTGCCGATGACGCGCCCGAAGTCGGGCTACGTGATCTACGACGACGCGGTGCGCGACGCCGCCCAGGTGCGCCTGGATCTCGCGCTCTCCTACCTGCGCGGCGAGGACATCGTCGCCGGCGGGGACATCGGTGACGAGGATCCCTACACGGCGACGATCGACGCCCTCCACGAGTACCACCCCGACGAGGTCATCATCTCGACGCTGCCGCAGGCATCGTCGGGCTGGCTGCGGCGCGACCTCATCGAGCGCATCCAGGACAGCACGGACGTTCCCGTCACGCACATCGTCTCCGACATCGACGCCGAAGGGCTGCCCTTCGAGGTCACGCTCGTCGTCGCCAACGTCACCGCCGGTCGCGGCAAGCTGCGCGGCCGGATGAAGGAGATCGCGGCCGAGACCGGCGACATGCTCTTCATCGTCGTCGTGCCACTCGAGGCGCACCGCGACGGTCGCGCGGCGGCGGTCGCCCGGGCTCGCCTGGGCAACACGCTGGACAAGATGCGGCGCGAAGGACTGCTCGTCGCGGGCATGATCGGCGACCCCGATCCGTACACCGCGACGATGAACGCGCTGCAGTTCTACCGCGTCTCGCGAATCGTCATCTCGACGCTGCCGGTCACGAAGTCGGGCTGGATGCGTTCTGACCTCATCGAGCGCGTGAGCAAGGCGACGAACATCGACGTCGAGCACGTCGTAGCCGAGGCGGCCGCGGAGGCGAAGAGCTGATGGAGGCCGCAGGCATCAGCGGGGGGATCGCGCTCGACCACCACGACGACCACCACCACCACGGTCCGCCGATCGCCAACCGCAGCTCGCGCGTGTCGCACGAGATGCTCGGGATGCTGCTGTTCATCATCTCGGAGATCATGGTCTTCGGGGCCTTCTTCACGGCCTACTTCTTCATCAGGCTCGTGGCGGAGGGACATCGCTGGTTCCCCTTCGAGGGCAACGAACTGCCCGTCGCGGTCGCCGGCATGAACACCGCGATCCTGCTGAGCTCGTCGCTGACGATGCACTGGGCGCAGACGTCGATCAAGAACGGCAACCGCTTCGGCCTGAAGGCCGGCATGCTGCTGACCTCGCTGCTCGGGCTGACGTTCCTCTTCATCCAGATCAACGAATACGTCCATATCGGCTTCTCCCCCCAGGAGCACGCCCAGGGCACGATCTTCTACGGCCTCACCGGCCTGCACGGCGCGCACGTCTTCATCGGCCTCACGCTGCTCGTGATGGTCACGGTGCGGTCCTTCCGCGGCCACTTCTCGCCCGAGCACCATCACGGTGTCGAGGTGCCAGGCATCTACTGGCACTTCGTCGACGTCATGTGGGTCATCGTCTACACGGCGATCTACATCGTCTAGTGGGGCGGCGATGCGCCCGCCGTGGGAATCCGAGGAGGCGGCCTTCGGGTTCCTCCTGCGCGTGCTCGCCGTCTGCATCGCGATCGCGCTCCTGGCGGTCACGCTGAAGGCGATCTTGTAGGAGCGGTGGCGCCGCGCCGCGCGCCTCATCGTGCGGTCGACTTGTTCATCCCACGCCTGGACAGGTCGCCCCGGCGACCCCGCCCGCCAACGGTGCGACGAATATCCCGCGCCCCGCGCGGATCATTCGACACACCCCTCGGAACACCGTCCATGACGCGCCCGGCCAACCGCCCTACTTCACGGTCAGCGTGCCCTCCATGCCGCCCTCGCGGTGCCCGGCGACCGTGCAGTAGAACTGGTACTCGCCCGGCTTGAGCGTGACCTTGAACTTCGACACGCCGCCGCCCTGCACCGTCTCGCCCTTGCCGCTGGCGCCACCACCCTCGAGCGCGATGTCGTGCGGGATCGAGGCGTCGTTCTTGGAGGAGACCTCCAGGGAGCCAGCGGGGGCCGAGGCCTTCTTGGTGGCGTAGGCGAGCTGGCCGTTGGGGTCGGCGGGGATCTCGAGCTTGCCGTTCTTCGCCGCGATCGGCTTGCCGGCGCCCGCCGCGGCGACCGCCGACCCGAGCTTGCCCTCGTCCTTGCCCGGTCGTGCAGCGACCGACGCAACGTAGGCCGCGACATCGCTGGCGGTCTTGCCGGACACGAGGTCCGCCGGCATGTACGCAGGGCTGTCCTTGGGCACGCGAGCCGGATGGCTGATCTGATCCATGACGACGCCGTGGATCGTGTCGCGCCCGAAGCCCTCGCTCAGCGCCCGGCGGAAGGACTCGTCGAGGTTCGGACCCTGGACGCCCTTGGCGTCGGCGCGGGCGAGCACGTGACACGAGCTGCACTTCTGCGCGAAGGACTTCTTGCCCGCGATGAGATCGGCATTCTTGTCGACGTTGTCGCTCTCACAGGCGCTCAGGCCGGCGGCCAGCAGGCCGCACGCGGCGACGCCCAGAAGTCTTGTCCTTACGAGTACACGGCTCATGCGAGCGCGGAGTCTAATCAAGCCGACCGGACGATGTTCCCCTAGCGCCGCGCGTCCGCGCGAGCCGCCGCGCGTCGGTTTTCGGGGGATCGGCTTGCTAGGGTTCGCGCCGTGCAAGCCTCGCAGCGCTATCGCATGCGCGCACCCAAGACCGGCCGCGAGATCATCCGCGACGCCGAGCCCGGACGCGTATATGTCGACAAGGAGTCCGGCGAGCCGCTGGAGATCGTCGGCAAGGTGCTTCCGCTCGCGCCGTCTGAGTCGCGGCTGCCATGGGCGGTCGAGAACCTACGCTTCTGTCCCTGGTGCGACCAGCTCGCCCAGCGTGACCTTAACGACTGCCCGCACTGCGGCCGGCGCATGGACCCGATCGGCTGACGGCCGGTCCCGGATGCGCCGCCAGCGCCCGCTCACCCTGCTCGCCGTCCTGACGCTCGCCGCCGGGCTCGGCGCCTGCGGCTCCGACGACGAGCTGTCCAACCAGATCCCGAAGACCTCGCCGGACCTCACCATTCCAACGGGCACGACCGACGCTCCGGCGGACGCGGCGGCCACCACGACGTCGACGACGTCGACCTCGACGACGCAGTCCGCCGCGCCCCCGGCCGCCGTCACACCGCCGGCGGCCGCGCCGCCCGCCGCCCCGCCCGCGGGCTCGGCGACGACCGGCGGACAGGCGCCCGCGACGGGTCAGTCCACCACCGGCGGAGCGCAGGCCGGCGGCGGCGAGTTCGAGGACTTCTGCGCGCAGAACCCCGGCGCCTGCTGACGCGGGACGCTAGTCCATGTGGCCGGAAGTTCTGCGTGGAATTGCGGGATGCCCGGCCGTGATCTGACGGTCGACGGTGCCCGCCTTCGTGCTGGTGGCACGGGGGCGGGCGCCGGCGGCCGTCAGGTACGGATCGGGCGCCCGGAAAACGCGCAGAACTTGCGGACGCGCGTACTAGGGCGTCGCGGCGCTCGCCTCCTTCGTCGGGTTCGTGATGAACGTCGCGCTGTACGTCAGGCGCGCCGTCTTGAAAAGGCAGGCGAACGGCGTCGAGGCGCGCGAGCCGACGAGCGCCGACTGCGTGGACGTGTCGCCGCAGGTGTTCTTCGCGCGACTGGCACGCCACGAGGTGTCCGCGCCCAGGCCGATCTGCAGCGCCGGCGCCCAGGAGGGCACGGAGAGCCCGACGTACTGGCCCTTCTTGATCGGCAGGGAGCGCGCGAGCGGGAACTGCACGACCTGGCCGAAGTACTCGGTGAGCCCCTGCAGCGGCGCCTTGGCGACGACGCGCCGGACGAGCTTCTTCTCGGCGGCGAGCACGACGATCGTCGCCTGCGATTCGCCGCCCAGTCGCTCGGTGAAGAACGCCGTCTGCTTCGGGCCGGGCTTGCCGAGAGCAATGGTCCAGGCGACGATGCGACCGTCGGCGGGCGCCTGGTAGAGCGTGCGCAGCGGGCCGACCTTGGCCTGGTAGCCCGTCGTGCGGCTGACCGCCTGGCAGTTCACGGGGCAGGCGCCGCGAACGCCGTCGGTGAGCTGGCCCAGCTCACCGATCTTCGCGGGCGCCGCCGCGGGAAGCGCGAGCGCGGCGGCGATTGCCAGCCCGGCTGAGCTCATGAGGACTCGATGGCGTGTCATGCCCGCATTCAACACGTTTAACCGGTTGGTGTTGCGTCTGCCCCGCCTGAAAGAAGTTGCGCGTGCAATAGCATTGCCGCATCGGGGCGATCGAGGTCATCGGGCTTGAGCGGGAGTTCAAGGGCGCCATCAAGGCCGTGGACGGCATCGACCTCGAGGTCGCGCAGGGCCAGGTGTTCGGGTTCCTCGGCCCCAACGGCGCCGGCAAGACCACGACGGTGCGGATGCTCGTGACGCTGCTGCGACCGACCGGTGGGCATGCGCGCGTCGCCGGCTTCGATGTCGCACAGCAGCCCGCGGCCGTCCGCCGCCGGATCGGCGTCGCGCTGCAGGATGCCGCCCTCGACCCGCTGATGACCGGCAGCGAGCTTGTCGAGCTGCAGGCGACCTTGCACGGCATTGCGCCGCGCGCGGTTCGCGCACGGGGCGCCGAGCTGATCGAGCGCGTCGGGCTCAGCCAGGCCGCCGACCGCCGCGTCGGGACGTACTCGGGCGGCATGCGGCGCCGCCTGGACCTCGCGATGGCGCTCATCCACGAACCCGAGGTGCTCTTCCTCGACGAGCCGACGACAGGCCTTGATCCGACGTCGCGCCTGATGCTGTGGGACGAGGTGCGGCGGCTGCGCGACGAGGGCACGACCGTCTTCCTCACGACGCAGTACCTCGAGGAGGCCGACCAGCTCGCCGACCGCCTCGGGATCATCGCGGCCGGGCGGATCGTCGCCCGCGGCACGCCCGCCTCACTGAAGGCCGAGGTCGGCAGGCCGCACCTGGACCTCGTGCTCGCCGACTCCTCGGACCTGCCGCGCGCGCGCGACGTCGTCGCGAGCTTCGGCGATCACCGGCCGGCGACAGACGGCTGTCACCTGTCGATCGGTCTCGAGCACGGCGCCGCCGACATCGCGCCGATCCTGCGCGCGCTCGACGACGCCGGCTTCGCCGTCGCCGAGCTCGAGCTCAAGCAGCCGACCCTCGACGACGTCTTCCTGGCGAAGACGGGAGAGCATCTCGAGGGCGCCGCACAGCCGGCGCCCGAGCCGGAGCTCGTGTGAGGGCGGCCTCCGTCGCGCTCGCGCGGCGGGCGCTGCGCAACTTCCTCCGCCGGCCGCAGCTGCTCGCCCCGCTCGTCCTCTTCCCGACGCTCCTGCTCGTCGTCAACGTCGGCGGACTGGAGCGGACGACGACGCTCCCGGGGTTCCCGCGGGTCGACGGCTTCCTCGACTTCCAGCTTGCGGCCGCGATGACGCAGTCGCTGCTGCTCGGCGGCGTCAGCACCGGGATCGCCATGGCGCTGGACATCGAGGGCGGCTTCTTCGACCGTCTCGTGGCCTCCCCCACGCCGCGGCTGGCGATCGTCCTCGGCCGGGTGCTCGCGGCGAGCGTGATCGCCGCGCTGCAGATCATCTACTTCCTCGTGCTCGGCGCGATCTTCGGCGCCTCGGTCAAGGGCGGCGTGGTCGGCGTGCTGTGCGTGCTGGCGATCGGCATCGTCGCCGGGACCGGGTTCAGCGCGCTCGGCGTGATGATCGCGCTGCGCGCCCGCAACGCCTCGACGGTGCAGGGCATCTTCCCGCTCGTCCTGGTCGTCCTGTTCGTGTCATCGGCGTTCTTTCCGGCGAACCTGCTCAGCTCGCCGGCCGACGTCGTCGCCGCGTACAACCCGCTCTCCTACATCGCCGACGGCCTGCGCCAGCCGATCGCCTTCGGCAACGCCCTGGCGCCGATGCTCGAAGGCCTCGCGGCGGCGGCGGGGGTCGCCATCGCGGCGACGAGCCTGTCGGTGCTCGCCCTGCGCGGACGGCTGCGCCAGACATGAGTCGCTGCGGGCTGCGTCAGGACCTGCGCACGATCGGCGCGCTCATGCGCCGCGGCCTCAACGAGATCCTGCGCGTGCCCGGCGGCGCGATCCCGGGGGTACTCGCGCCGACGATCTTCATGGTCGGGCTGTCCGCGTCGTTCGGCGAGGCCGCACGGCTGCCGGGCTTCAGCGCCGACGACTTTCGCACGTTCATCGTGCCGGTCGGCATGCTCCAGGGCGCGGGCTTCACCGGCGCTGCGACCGGCGTCAACCTCGCCCGCGACATCCAGCAGGGCTGGTTCGATCGGCTCATGCTCGCCCCGGCCCCGCGCCCGGTGCTGCTCGCCGGTGTGGTCGGCTCGGCCTGCCTGCGCTGCCTGCTGCCGGCGACCTTCCTGCTGATCGTCGCGTTCGCGCTCGGCGTGAGCTGGCCGGGTGTCGGGGCGCTCGTGCTGGCGGCGCTGCTGATCATGGGCCTCGCGGCCGCCGCCGCGTGCTACGCGACCGTACTCGCGCTGCACTTTCGCACCCAGCAGGCGGCGCCGCTGATGCAGATCGGCACCTTCGCCTCGATCCTCTTCACGACGGCGTACGTGCCCCGCGAGCTGCTGTCGGAGTGGCTGCGCGCGATCGCCGACATCAACCCGATGACCCACGTCCTCGAGGGCGTGCGCCAGGGCTTCACCGGGGACGTCACGTGGGCCTCGACCTGGCCCGCCCTGCTGGCCCTTGCCGGGCTCGTCGCGGCCTTCGGCGCGCTCGCGGTACGCGCGATGCAACGTCAGGGCTGCTGATGGTTGATCCCACGACCGGCACCGACCGCGAAATCAACCATCTAGCCCTCAGCGCAGCCGCAGCACGCGCACACGGCCACTGTCGGGCGCGGTGTCGATGCAGCTCGGGCGCTCGCAGCCCGGTAGCGTGGACTCGGCGGCGAACTGAAGCCGTTCGGGCCGCCCGAGCGCGCTCTGCGCGAAGCGCAGCACCATGATCTGCCGGCTCGCGCTGAACTTCACCGACGCGTCGTCCAGGCGCTTGGGCAGCGCGGGACCCGTGGCCTCGTACACGCCGCCGCGCAGCTCGTCCTCCGAGCGTGCCGTGGCGCAGACGAGCCGGTCGGGTCGCATCGCCTTCGGGTCGGCATCGGCGGCCGTCCAGATCCGCACGCAGACCGAGCCGGGCGGGCCGGAGCTCGCCAGCAGCGTCTTCGGGGTGACCTTGTCGGCGAACCGCAGAACGGCACGCAGGCGCCCGTCGGGTACCCGCTGCAGCGAGACGCGGGTGAGGTCCACGGGACCGGTGACGTCGCCGGGCGGATCGGTGACGACGATCTTCCTGGACGCTGCGCCGAACGCTGCCGCGACGACGCAGGCGCACACCGCGCCGGCGATCCCGGCGACGGTGAGGCGGCGTGCGCGAGAGCGCAAGCGCTGAGGAGCAGCGGGCATCCGGCAAATATGACGCACTACGCAGCCGAAAGTCGACCGCGCAAGCGCGCGCCCGCTACCGCGCCAGCTCGGCACCCGCCCTGGCGACGTCCTCCATGTCGCCCGGAGCGGGCACCCACGGCAGCCTCAGCGGGTCGTTGGCGTAGCGCGGGATGACGTGCATGTGGAAATGAAAGACCGTCTGCCAGGCGGCGGCGCCGTTGGAGTTGAGGAGGGTGACGCCGTCCGCCCCGAGCCGCTCGAGCTGTCGCGCGGCGAGCCGCTGCGCGGACGCGGCCACGGCCTTGAGGTCGTCGGTGTCGATCTCGTGCAGGTCGCGCACATGCGCCCGCGGTATGACGAGCGCGTGGCCGCGGGTCGCCGGGTTGATGTCCATGAAGGCGATCGTGCGCTCGTCCTCGGCGAGCATCGTGGCGAGGACCTCGCCCGCGACGATCTTGCAGAACAGGCAGTCGGGATCGGCGGTGGCCATGGGCGCGAAGCCTAGATGGTTGATTCCACGACCGGCACCAACCATCTAATGCCGCTCGAGCCGTCGCGCGGCGAACGCGACCGCCTCGCCGGGCGTCGCCAGCTCGCCCGCGAAGCGCGCCTCGTCGATCTCGGCCAGCAGGCGGCCGAGCTCGGGGCCACGTTCGATCTCCAGCGCCGCGGCCAGCTCGTCGCCCTGGACGAGCGCGCTGCGGCGCCCCTGGGCGCGCCATTGCAGCGCCGCCGGCACGACCTCGCGCGCGAGGTCCAGGTGCTTGGCGATCGACTCCTGCGCCTTGCGCCCCCGCGTCGCCAGGCGGTCGGCGACCGACAGCAGGGTGACATCGACCTCGACGGGCTCGGTGCTCTTCAGGTAGCGATACAGCGCGCGTCGCGACAGCGGCGCCTCGTGGACGAGGAAGCCCAGGCGCAGGTGATGGCGCGTCAGCGCGGCGACGTGCGCCTTGAGCCGCTCGCTGGCCCGCAGGCGCGTGAGGACGTCGCGCGCGAGCTCGGCGCCCGCGCGGTCGTGGCCGAGGAACGTCGGCGTGCCGTCGTCGCGGCGGCCGAGCGTCGCGGGCTTGGCGGCGTCGTGCAGCAGCGCCCCGAGGCGCAGCGCGAAGCCGCGGTCGACCTCGTCGGCGAGCGGCTCCGCGAGCAGTGCCGCGATCGCGCCGGCGTGCTCCTCACCGAGCAAGGCTGCCGGATCGGCCTGCAGCGCCATCGCCTGCTCGAGCACCTCGATCGTGTGCGCGTGCACGTCGGCGTGGTGATAGTGGTTCTGCTCGACGCCGTGCAGGGCGTGCAGCTCGGGCAGGATCGCGGCGGTCAGCCCCAGCTCGTCCATCAGCGCCAGCGAGGCGACCGCGCCGTCGCCTGCGAGGATCCGCTTCAGCTCGGCGAACACGCGCTCCTGCGCCACCGCCGCGGCGGCGGGCGCGCTGGCGCGGGCGAGCCTCGTCGTGTCGGGGTCGGGCGCGAGCCCCAGCTGCGCCGCCAGGCGCACGAGGCGCACGACGCGCAACGGGTCCGCCGCGAACGCACGCGGGCCGACGGCACGCAGCCGCCCGGCGGCGAGATCGTCCGCGCCGCCGTGCGGGTCGACGAGCGCGCCGCCGCCCAGCGGTTCGGCGATCGCGTTGACGGTGAAGTCGCGCAGCGCGAGGTCGCCGTGCAGCGAGCCGCCGCGCAGCGCGCTGAGATCGATCTGCCAGGCGCGGTCGGGCGCCATCACGCGCCAGGCGCCGAACTCGTCGGAGAGCTCGAACGCCGGGCCGCGCGCGGCCCGCGCGACGGCGCGCGCGGCAGCACCGGCGTCGCCGTCGACGACGACGTCCAGGTCCGCCGTTGTGCGCCCGAGCAGCTCGTCGCGCACGGCGCCGCCGACGATCCACGCTGGGCGGTCACGCAACGCGTCACGGGCGATCGGCAGCGATGGGCTTCGTCCGGCGGTCACCCTCGGTCCGGGCCCGCGGAGGACGTCACGTGCGCGGGCTCACCGTCGCGGTGGTAGGACCGCGGCACGCGCGGCAGCAGCCCGCACGTGACCTCGTAGTTGATTGTCCCAAGCCGCTGCGCGACCTCCTCGGCGGAGATCCGCTCGTCGCCCTGCGCGCCGATCAGGACGGCCGCGTCGCCGACCGCGGCGTCCGGGGGCAGCCCGACGTCGAGCATGATGTTGTCCATGCTCACGGTGCCGACGAGCGGCCGCCGCGTGCCGCGCACGAGCACGTCGGCGTTGTTCGTCAGGGTGCGCCGCACGCCGTCCCCGTACCCGATCGGCACGGTCGCCGTGTACGTCGGCTGCTCGGCGACGAAGCGCCGGCCGTATCCGGCGCTCTGCCCGGGCGCGATCGGCTTGACCGCCGAGACGTAGGAGCGCAGCTCGAGCGCAGGCTCGAGGTCGCGCGCGGCGGCGTCCTCGAGGAACGGGTCCAGCCCGTAGATCGCGACGCCGGCGCGCACCATGTCGAAGTGCGCCGCCGGGTCGCGCAGCGTCGCGGCGCTGTTGGCGGCATGCAGGATGAGCGACGGGTGGCGCGACTTCAGCGCCGCCGCCCACGCCTCGAAGCGCGCGAGCTGCTCGCCGAAGAACGCGTCGCCGCGCTCGTCGGCGGTCGCGAAGTGCGTCATCGCGCCGGCGAGGAAGACGCCGTCGGTCGCCGCCGCGGCCTCTGCGACGCGCGTCGCCGCGGCGGCGTCGCGCGTGCCGAGCCGGCCCATGCCGGAATCCAGCTTGACGTGCACCGAGCCGCCGCCGCGGGCCGCCACGGCAGCGACGAAGGACTCGTCCCAGGCGACGACGTCGGCGTCGGCCGCGAGCGCCAGGTCGAGCTCGTGCGGAGACAGCGCGCCCATCACGAGGATCGGCGCGTGGATACGGGCCGCGCGCAGCGCCGCCGCCTCCTGCGCGGCGACGACGGCCAGCCACGTCGCGCCGCCGGCCAGCGCCGCCCGTGCCGCCGCGACGGCTCCGTGGCCGTAGCCGTCGGCCTTCACGACCGCGCACAGCGCGCCGTCGGCCCGCAGCTCGCGCCGCATGCGCGCGACGTTGCGCTCGATCGCCGCGAGGTTGACACGGGCGATCGCGCGAACCGCCACGTCCTGCTGAACCGCCATCGCGCGCAGGCTACTCGGCGGACTCGCCGGGCTCCCCGCGCAGCGCCCGTGGCAGCGCGGCGATCACGTCGCTGGCGATGACGCCGTCGGGACCGGGCTCGGCGGCGGCGACGCGACCCGCCGCCGCGTGGCGGCGCACGCCCGCGCAGGCGGCGGCGAACGGGTCCATCCGCTTCGCCAGGAACGCGCCGATGATGCCGCTCAGCACGTCGCCGGTGCCCGCCGTCGCGAGTGCGGGGGCGGACAGGCCGTTGACGGCGGCGCGGCCGTCGGGCAGCGCGACGATCGTGTCGTCGCCCTTCAGCACGACGACGGCGTTCGCGCGCCGCGCGGCCTCGCGCGCGCTGCGCAGCCGCGCGCGGCCGACGGCGTCGCTCGACGTGTCGAGCAGGCGTGCGAGCTCGCCGGCGTGCGGCGTGAGGATCGTGGGGGCGGCGCGCTCGGCGAGCGACTCGAGCACGCCGGCGTGGGCATTGAGCCCGTCGGCGTCGAGCAGGAGCGGGACGTCGACCCGCGCCGCCAGCGCGCGCACGAAGTCGACGGCGCCCGCGCTGCGCCCTGCGCCGGGGCCGAGCACGAGCGCGCCGGCACGCTCGATCGCCGCCAGGGCGGCATCGACCCCGCCCGGCGCGTGCGCGCCGTCGTCGTCGGGCAGCGCGCGCGTCATGACCTCCAGCAGCCGCGTCTCGAAGACGAGCTCCAGCGACGCCGGGACGAGCGCGGTGACGTAGCCGGCGCCCGCGCGCATCGCCGCCTCGGCCGCCAGGCAGGGCGCCCCGGTCAGCCCGCGCGAGCCGCCCGCGACGACGACGTGCCCGGAGCTGAACTTCGTCGCCCCGCTCTCGCGGGTGGGCACGAGCGCGTGGACGCGCGCGGTCATGAGGCCGACGTCCGCCCTCACGGGGGCGCCCGCCGGGATCCCGATGTCGACGACGTGCAGCTCGCCGGTCTGCTGCTTGCCCGGCGCGATCCAGTGCCCCGGCTTCGCCGCGGCGAAGGTCACCGTCGTGCCCGCGACAATCGACACGCGCGCCGCCGCGCCGGTCGATGCGTCGACGCCGCTGGCGATATCGGCCGCGACGACCGGCACGTCGAGCACGGCGATCGTCTCGATCGCATCCTTGGCGACGGCGCGCGGCTCGCCGTCGAACCCCGTCCCGAAGATCGCGTCGACGACGACGGCGGCATCGTCGAGCGCCGACGGGTCAAAGGGCTCGTGGGCGCCAGCCAGGCGCTGCAGGTTGACCGCGGCGTCGCCCTTGTACTCCTCGGGCGCGGCGAGCAGCAGCACGCGCACGCCGCGGCCCAGCTCGCGCAGGAGCCGCCCCGCGACGAAGCCGTCGCCGCCGTTGTTGCCCTTGCCGCAGACGACCGCGACCGGCCCGCGCGACACGGCGCGGTCGGTGAACAGCGCCAGACCGGCGCCGGCGCGCTCCATGAGGTCAAGCGATGGGACGCCGCGCTCCTCGATTGCCCAGCGGTCCATCGCGCGCATCTGCTCGGCGCCGTAGAGCGGCTCCAGCCAGTCGGGCAGCGGCGGCGCGTTCGACGCGGGCGCGGCGGCGCTGGGCGGGTCGTCAGCCGTCGCCATCCGGCGCGGTTCCCGGCACGCGCACGAGCGCGACGGCGCCGGCGGTCGCCTTGGAGTGCGTCATCGAGATGTCGACCCGCACGCCCATCTCGGCGAGCGTGCCGTGCAGCGCCACCCCGGTCTGC
>Ga0136615_10000062_pt1 | contig 38984 bp, 38 predicted proteins | sample AntDrymUQ2882206_2_FD_106647 | JGI IMG/M metagenome (GOLD analysis project Ga0136615, IMG submission 106647) | Polar desert sand microbial communities from Dry Valleys, Antarctica - metaG UQ288 (22.06) | ecosystem: Environmental > Terrestrial > Soil > Desert | place: Antarctica: Dry Valley... | reverse complement strand
GTAGCGGCGCTCACGCGGCGCCAGGCCGAGCCGAACGTCGTCGCGACCGATCGTGACATGCACCCGCCAGCAGACCAACCGCCCGTCGCGGTACGCCCGTCCCCATGCGGAGCGCTGTTCGAAAACCACGCCAGCGAGTCTCGCTGGCGTGGCCCGGCCGACAACGCGCTGCGCTGCGATGTCTATTCGAATACTGACTCATCGCTATGCACAGGCGGGGCAGGCCCCTTAGGATCGAACGCCGTGAGCCGCTACTGCCGCCGTTGCGGAACCCGGCTGGCCGGCGACAACACCACCCGCCTGTGCAGCGTCTGCCAGGCCACGCGTCGGCGCGGCAAGCCACCCGACGTGCCGCCCGAGTTCTGGCAGAACGAGGTGATGGCCGCCGCGCTGTCCAGCCGGGATCTCGGATGCGTCATTCGCGCCTATCGCTGTCACCCGTTTCACGGTCAGCGGGTGTCGCAGGCGCTCCTCGCGGCGTGGTTGCACATGAGCCAGGCGGCGGTGTGCCGGATCGAGAACGGCAGGCGCCGCATCACGATCGACGAGATCGCCGCGATCGCACGGGCGCTCGGCATACCGGTCGCGCTACCCTGGGCAGTACCCGAGCACACAGTCGGAGAAGACGTGGATCCTCTCAGCCGTCGTAGCCTTTTCGGCGCGGGCGTCGGGGCCGCACTCGGCCTCAACGCCACGATCGCGCCCACAGCAGCCCGCGAGATCGACCCCGAACTCGTTTCGCACTGGCTCAACCTGCTGACCGTGCTGGAGAGCCACGACGCCAGCTTCGGGCCGCACGCAGTGCGCGACACCGCCCGCCACGAGATCGACGTCATCGCCGCCCACCGGCAGGTCGCCCGCGGTGTGCTGCGTACCAACCTGACCCGCGTGGAGGCGCGCTGGTCGGAGTTCGCAAGCTGGCTTGGGCGTGACGCGGGCGATGAACGGATCGCCGACTACTGGGCCGACCGCGCCCTGCGGCTCGCCGCGCAATCGGGCTACCCGGACATGATGGCCTACGTTCTCGTGCTACGCAGCCGGTGGGCCGCAAACGACCTCGACCCACGACGCGCGATCGCGTTCGCCGAGGCGGCCCGCGACACGCCGGGCACGAGCGACCAGATGCGCGCGGTTTGCGCGCTTCAGCAAGCGCGAGGTCATGCGCTCGCCCACAACGCCGACGCCTGCGAACGCAGCCTCGCCGACACGCATGACCTCCTCGAGCGCACGAACGGCGCGCAGACAACGGATTTTGCGGGCCAGGAGATCAGCGGCCCGTACGTCCTGGCCGCCGAGGCGCGCTGCGCGCTGTCGTTGCAGCCGCGCAGGGCGATCTCGATGTTCGAGGATGTTCTCCGTCACTGGCCCGGGGAGCGAACGCGCAGCCGCGGTGTCCATCAGGCGCATCTTGCGCTCGCCTGCGCCGCCGCCGCCGAACCTGAGCGCGCCGCCGCCGAAGGTACAAAGGCGCTACGCGTCGCCGAGACCACCAAATCGGACGTCACTGTGCGCAAGCTCAAGCACCTCGGGCGGCAGCTCAATGTCTACGAGGTGCCGGCGGTCGCAGACTTCCGCGAGGCCGTCGCCGCGCTCTGAAAGAACCCGCGCTACGCCGACGCGCTCCCGCGCCGCGCGGGTCCGAGGAGCCCATGTCCCGCGCGCGCCTCACCCAACTCTGGTTGCGACTCCGTCACGGTAGCTGGCGCACGCAGCAGCCGTAGAGACCGTTCCCGGCGCGACCAACGGCAACACTCCGCTGGCGACCAGGGAAACCCCGATCAGCGAGCGCGATCTGCCGGCGACGGGAGCGGCGGCAGCTCCTCGACGCTGGAGAACGAGATGAGGACCCCCGTCACGTTCACGACGAAGACGCCTGAGCAGACGGCCGGGTCTTCCGCGAGCAGGTCGACCACCGTGGCCTTGTCGGGACCGCGATACAGCGCGAAGCCCCCATCCCGGCCGATGAGCGGACCGCTGACGATGAGCGTGCCGTCCGCGATTCGCTGCTCGTTGAACTCGGCATGGCCCTCCAACGGCTGCTCGAAGACCGGCTTGCCCGCAAGCCACGCCGGTCCTGGGTCGTAGTGCACGAGCCAGGTGTCGGGAGTGGGGATCGCGGTGCTCATACGGTCTCCCAACACCCGGAGGTGTCGCTGCGACGCACGGCGTCGATGACGCGCATGACCTGCCAGCCGTCTTCAAGCGTCGGCGCGTGCGAGGGTTCGCCGCGGATCGACGCGAGGAACGTGTCGGCGAGCTGGCCCCACAGCCGCCACCCGGTTTCCTGGGGCGTGTTGGCCCCCGAGGCCGCCGAGCCCTCGTACAGCGACTCGGGCTCGTGGCGAGAGCGCAGCAAACGGACGCCGGCCCCGCCTGTCCACTCGAGCGTCCCGCGGTCGCCGTAGACGACGACGCGGTCGTCGTGGCGGCCGAGCAGGTGCCATGCCTCCCAGAAGCGCACGCGGACGCCGTCGGCGGTTTCGCCGACGAACTCGTAGCCGCTGTCGGCGTCGACCGGTACGCGTGGTCCTGCCGGCGCCGCTTCTGCGCCTGGCCGTATCGACCACGTGAACGCCTCCCGGACGTTGTGAAACTCCGGCCCGCGTTCGACGTCCTTGACGTCGTGATGCAGCCGGCCAGAGACCTTCGCGATCTCGCAATCCAGCAGCCAGCGCACGCGGTCGATGACGTGGCTGCCGTGCTGCATCAGCGCGCCGCCGCCGTGCGACCGCTCGTACATCCAGTTGTGCGGCATCACCGGCACGCCGAGCGCACAGGTCGAATGGACCTCGCGAACCGTCCCGATCGTCCCGCGCCGCAGCTCCTCGCGCAGGCACGTGAGGCTCGGGTCCAGCCGCCAGATGAAGCCGGTCGCGTGACGGATGTCGGCGGCATCGGCCGCCGCGAGGATCGTCGCCGCCTCGGCGGCATCGAGCGCAAGCGGCTTGTCGCAGAGGACGTGCTTGTCAGCGGCGATCGCCGCGAGCGTCGGCGCCAGATGCGCGTCTGGTGGCGTCGCCACCGACACGACGTCGACGAGCTCGATCAACTCCTCGACGTTGTCGACGACGCGCTCGACGCCGTAGTCGTGAGCCAGCTGCTCGGCGGTGGATGGCGTTCGGCTCGTGATGGCGGCCAGCACGACGCCGTCTGTCCGCCGGTAGCCCTCGAGGTGCAGGCCGGCGCCCCAGCCGGCGCCGATGACGCCGACCCGCACGGGTGGATGCGTCGTGCTCATCCGGCGCCCCCGTCAACCCCGTCGCCGACGCCGATCGCCCATACCGCTGTCTCGGCGCGTGGCTTGGGCACCGCCGGAGGGATGACGTCCGTGACCGCAAAGCCGCAGTCGTCGAGCAGCACCCGCAGCTCGTCGATCGTGCGCTCCTTGCCGCCGAGCACGACGAGCATCTGCAGGTCCGCGAACTTCCCGGGATGAAAGCCGGGAACGTCGGCCGTCATCTGGTCGACCACGAGCAGACGGCTTCCGGGAGGCATCTGCTCGCGCACTCCTCGCAGCAGGCGCCGCGCGTCGTCGTCAGACCAGTCGTGCACGACGCGGCTGAGGACGTAGACGTCGCCGCTGTCAGGGACGCCGTCGAAGAAGCTCTGCCCGACGACATCGCAGCGATCTGCCACGCCTCGCTGCGCCAGGTATTCGGGGGCCTCTACGACGGCTTCGGGGAGGTCCTGCACAATCCCGCGGGCCTGCGGGTAGCGCTCGAGCAGGCTGGCCAGAACGGCGCCACGCCCCCCGCCGAGATCGACGATCGTGCCGGCGTCGGAGAGGTCGCACTGCTCCAGCACCTCGGGGGTGGAGCCCGCCATGGCGTGGAACACCTGGTTGGCCTCGGCGTTCTGCGAGAGGTACTCGAAGTGGGTCATCCCGAACATGTGCTCGAAGGCCGACTTGCCGGTCCGCACCGAGTACAGGACGTCGCCCCACGCGCGGAACGGCTCCTCGCCGTTGACGATGACGAAGGCGCGCATGTCGCCCGGGGCGTCGCTTCGCAGCATCTGCCCCATGGGCGCGAGCGTGAACTCGCGCCCGCTGTGCTCGACGAGCACGTCGATCGCGGCGAGCGCCCGGCAGAAGCGGTACAGCGCTCCGGGATCGGCGTCCGTGAGCGCGGCGAGCTCCGCGATCGGCATCGGCTCGTCGTCGTCGAGGTGGTCGGCGACGCCGAGCTTCGCTGCCACGTAGACGGATTGGCAGACCCACGGCAGGCTCATGAGCAGCAGGCGCTGCAGCGCCATCTGGGGCGTGGGGGGGCCGCCGGGCGGGCCCCCCACGGTCGGCGCGGCGTTCCCCTCGGGCGGGGCGATGGTGGTGTCGGGCATCTGCCTTCCTCGCTTCGTTGATCGGGATTCGGACGCGACGTCGCTCACCGGTGTGGCGAGGGTGCGCGCGTCAGGGGTAGGCAAGGACGAGGCCGATGGTGAAGAGGGCCGTCGCTGCCACGCCGGCCGCGGTGCGCAGCCGGTGAAAGCGCACCCACCGACTGCGGATCGCGCCGGCGGTCGCCGGCGTCGCCTGCGGGTCCCAGCCGCGTACGGTGCGGTTGAGCGGCAGGTTGAGTGTCTGCGACACGAGCGCCACGGCGACGTCGCCGACGACCCCGGCGACGAGCAACACACGCAGCGTGGTTCCCGACGCCAGGATCGCGGCGACCGTCCCTGCCACGATCGCCAGGATCGTCAGCGCGGGCATGAAGCGGTCGACATAGCCATCCAGCGCACGGTGCAAGCGCGTCCAGTCGGCGACCGGCAGCTGCTCGAAGACGGGCACGACCGCCAGCGCCACGAGCGTCAGCCCGCCCGCGACCAGACCGCTGCACAGAACGGCCAGGACCATGCTGGCGTCCGTCATCGGTCACTCGACGCCGGCGGGAATCGGCGCAAGCCGGCCCGCGACCTCCGTGACATGCTTGCCGAGGAAGCGCGCCGCGGCGAAATCGTCCTCCGTCGGCTCGAGCCCGTGCATGCCGCCGGCCTGCGCCACGGCGCCGTACGGGCTGCCGGCGCGGAAGTAGATCGGATCGGCATAGCCGGGCGGCACGATGATCATCCCGAAGTGCATGAGGGTGGTCAGCAGATCGCGGACCGTGACCTCCACGCCGCCGTGCGGCGTCGAGGAGGTCGCGAACGCGGCGCCCACCTTGCCGACGAGCGCGCCGGTCATCCACAGCTGCGCCGCCCCCTCGAGGAAGGCACGCATCGACGACGACGCCGACCCGAAGCGGGTCCCGCTGCCCAGGATGATCGCGTCCGCCCAGCTCAGGTCGTCGGCGGTCGCGACCGGGAACGGAGCGACCCTCGTGGCGAAGGCCTCGCCGAAGCGCGGGTTGGCGCTCAGCTGATCGTCGGGCACGAGATCGGCGACCCGGAGCAGCCGGACGTCTGCGTCCTCGACGTCCGCCGCGCCTTGCTGGATCGCCTGCGCCAGGCCCATGCTCGAGCCGCCGAGGCTGTGAACTACAATTGCGACGTTGGTCATCTGTACTCCTGTGGTCAGGGGTCTATAGGGCGCTACGGCTGGGGGCTGTACCGGACACGGCGCCCGGCGGGCGGGTCGGGTCGCCGGCAGGGCTCGGCGCGTCGGGCACCGCAGCGGCAGCGCCGCGGACGGTTCGCACGACGAGGACCGCGAGGGTGAGCGCCGCGGCTATGGGGGCGACAAGCAACGCGCTCGCCAGGCCCTCCGACGTCGTGGACGTGCCGATCGACAGCCACACGATGGTCGCCAGCGCGGGACCGAGTGCGAGCCCGAGCTGTCGGGCCAGGCCCGACAGCGCGCCGGCCGTGCCGCGCAGCGCCGGTGGCGCGGCGGTCATGATCGTGGTCTGGTTGGGGCCGGCGAAGAGACCGAGCCCGACGCCGGTCACGAGCAGGCAGGCCGCGGCGCCGATCGTGCCCCAGTGGCTGATGCCGATCGCCAGCAGCAGCGAGCCGATGCCGATCAGGCAGGCGCCGATCATCGCCGTGCGGGGCCCCGACCACTTGTCGGTGAGCCAGCCGCCGATCGGGCCGATGACGCCCATCGCCAGTGGCTGGACGAGGATCACGAGGCCGATCTCGGCCGGGCTCGCACCTTCGATCAGGCGCAGCGCGAACGGCGGGAGGAAGTACAGGACGCCGCTCGTCGTCGTGATGAGCAGGAGCGCCATGAGGCCGGTGGCCGCCAGCGGCACTTGGAGCAACTCGCGCACCACCACCGCGGCCTCGAGCCGGCGCCAGACGAGGAACCCGCCGATGGCGACGGCGATGAGCGCGGCGAGCAGGACCGGCTCGATCGTCTGGGCGGCGAGTGCGGTCAATGCGCCGAACAGCGCCAGGCTCGCCCCGCCGATGACGAGCGCCTCGACGAGATGGTCCTTCTGCGGGCGCGTGAGCGGGCCCAGCGTGCGCATCGATCGCAACCCCAGCCACGCCGCGCCACAGCTGGCCGGGACGACGACGAAGAAGATCGCCCGCCAGTCGAGGGCGTCGGTGAGCAGCCCGCCGAGCGCCGGGCCGCTGACGGCGCCGAGTGGGCCGAGCGTCCCGATGATCCCGAGCGCCCGCCCGCGCTGCTCGAACGGCACCGCACGCGTCGCGATGACCGGTACGAGGCTCACGAGCACCGCACCGAACGAGCCCTGGACGAAGCGGGCGCCGATGAGCCATTCGAACGACGGCGCAAGCCCGCAGGCAGTGCTGGCCGCCGCGAAGCCGAGGACGGCAACGCCGAAGGCGCTGCGCGTGTCCGCGGCGTTCAGCCAGCGGCCGGCCGGCAGGACGAGCGCGACCATCGCGGCCGCGTAGATGAGGATGACCCATTCCACGGCAGCGACGGACACCGACAGGTCCGTGCTCATCGTCGGCAGGGCGACCGTGACCGCGGTCAGGTCGAAGGTGACCATGAAGACCGCCATGCCGGCGGCGACGACGAGTGGCCAGCCGGACGAGCGCACGAGGCGGTCGCCGCCGGGCGGGGGCGTAGGAGGAGTTGCCATAGCTTTAGTTTGCCGGCTAACTAACGCGCTGTCAAGCCCGTGTCGGCGGAGGCGGGCACGCAGGTGATCGCGCTCTCGGCACGCGGATCCGAGCCGGGCGGCGGCGCGATCACCGACTCGATCTCGAAGCCGGCGGCCTCGAGCAGAGCGGTGTATTCAGGCAGCGTGCGATCGCGGCCGCCGAGCACGACGAGCATGACGAGATCGGCGATCTTCGCCGGGTGCGGGCCTTTGACCTCCGGGACCAGCCGGTCGAGGACGTGGAGCCTGCCGCCGGCCGGGATGACGGCCCTGACGTTGCGCAGGATGGCGAGCGCCTGCTCGTCGGACCAGTTGTGCAGCACGCGCGCCAGCACGTAGGTGTCGCCCGCGGGCATCTCGTCGAAGAAGCTGGCGGCGACGCCCTCGATCCGCTGCGCGATCGGATCGCCGGCGATCGAGCGCAGCCCCTCGCGCACGGCGTCGGGCAGATCGATGAGGATGCCGGCGAGGCGCGTGTCTCGCTCGAGCACGCGTGCCAGCAGCGTGCCGGATCCGCCGCCGACGTCGACGAGCGTGCTCGCCGAGGAGAAATCGAGGGCGTCGAGGACGAGTGGGGGTTGACCGGAGATCCCCATCGCCGCGTTGAAGATCCGCTCGGCCTCCGGATGGTCCGCCAGATAGCCGTAGAACGACGTCCCGTAGACGCTGTCGAACGCCGGCTGCCCCGTCGTGACGGTGTGCAGCACGTCCGCCCACGCCCGGAAGGTCTCCTCGCCGTGCAGCAGGACGATCGGGCGCATGCTGTCCGGGCGGTCGCTGCGCAGCTGCTCGGCGGGCGGGTTGAGCGCGAAGGTTCCGGGATCGGGCTCGTCGAAGATCCCGGTGGAGGCCAGCGCGCGCAGGAAGCGGTTGAGGGTGTCGGCATGCGCGCCCGTCGTCCGCGCGATCTCGGTCACGGGCCGGGGCCCGTCGACGAGCTCGTCGGCCACGCCCAGCTTCGCCGCCACGTACAGCGCCTGCGACAGCCACGGGGCGACCGAGAGCTGCCGGATCTGCATCTTCGCGGCCATGACCGGGTTGGGCGCTTGCCCTGGACCCGGGCCGGGCCCCGGAGGTGGTGCGGGCGCTGGTTCGGCGATGGGCGAAGAAGACATCGAATCCTCCGAGCGAGCTGGGGTCGTGAGCAGACGCGCTACCTCTGAGTGCAGGCCAGGCGCGCTACCTCTGATGGAGGCCGCAAGCCGCGTCCGTGATACGTGGCCGCTCTGCTCAGCGCCCTCCGGTCACGCTGATGACCTCGCCGGTGATGCCACGGTTGGCCTCCGAGCAGAGGAAGACGACGGCGTCGGCCACGTCCTCGGGGACCACCAACCGGCCCATCGGCGTGCGGTCGGTCTCCATCTGCTTGAGCGCGGGGGGGAAGTTGGCCTCGTTGCGGTCGGTCATCGTCAGGCCGGGCATGACGACGTTGACCAGCACGCCCGCCGGTCCCAGCGACCAGGCCAGCGAGTGGTTGAGGCCGTGCAGGCCGGCTTTCGCGGCGGTGTAGTACTCGGCACCGGGAAGTCCGTCGACCGCAAGGTTGGTGGACATCAGCACGATCCGGCCCCACGACTGCTGGCGCATGACGGGTGCCACGGCACGGCTGAGGCGCACCGCGCCGAGGAGGTTGGCGCAGACGACGGCCTCCGCGTCCTCCTCCGGAACGCCCTCGAAGCCGTCGGGGCTTCGCGACCACCAGCGCACGGCGTTTGCCACGACCACGTCCACCCGCCCCGAGTGACTCAGCGCGTCCTGCACGAGACTGCGTGCGGACGCGGCATCCTCCAGCGCGTACGGGCTTACCTGGGCGGTTCCGCCGGCAGCGCGGACGTCGTCGGCGACACGCTGCGCGTTCTCGACGTTGTGGTGGTAGGCCACGACGACATGCGCTCCTTCGGCGCCGAACGCGCGGGCCACCGCGGCCCCGATGCCGTTCGATCCGCCGGTGACGACGACCGTTCGCTGGTCCAATCCGAGCTGCACACGCTCCCTTTCCGGTTCGCGTTCTGTGCGCCTGAGCGGCGCACCGAGCAGGCAGTTTGCCGGCTAATCAGATGCCCGTCAAGTCTTCTCGCCAGGAGCGGCGGGAAGCATGTTGGCGTGCAGGCCGGCCAGCAGCTTCCGTGCCCGCTCGCGGTCCTCGCAGCTCAGGCCGGCGAGCAGTGCTTCCTCCGTCTGGTCCCAGAGCGCGCGCACCCGACTCTCCAGCGCGCGACCCGCCGGGGTCAGCTCGATCATCACCACGCGGCCGTCGTGCGGCGCGCGCGAGCGCTGGACCAGCCCGCTGTGCTCCATCCGCTTCAGGGCCTTGGTCACCGTCGGCGGCTCGACCTGCAGGCGCTCGATGAGCTTGCCCTGAGCGAGCGGCTCCGCGCCCCACAACGCGGCGAGCAGCAGCTCCTGGCCGGGATGCAGACCGAGCTTCGCCAGCCCGCGCCCCACGACGGCGCGATGGGCGCGCGCCGCGCGCACGAGCAGGTAGCCGACGCTGTCTACGAACTGGGCGTCCGCGGAGTCGACGCTCATGGCCGGCGCGTCCAGGCGATCCTCATTGCCAGCGAAGCTTAGCCGGCTTGGTTTGCGTGAGCGCCGTCCCCCGCCGGGCAGAGTCGTTCGATGATCGCGGCGCAGTCGAAGTCGCCGAAGCCGCCGGCGACGGCCTCGTCGTGGACCTCGCGGGCGCTGCGCGTCATCGGCAGGTCCAGCCCGAGCCGCGCGCAGCTGTCGGCGACGAGCGCCAGGTCCTTGGCCATCAGCCGCAACCGGAAGTCCGGGGTCTCGTAGCTGCCGGCGGCCATCCTGCGCGACTTGAACGACATGACCGGCGAGCTGAACCCGCTGCCCGCGATCGCGCCCAGCACCGCCTGGCGCGGCAGGCCCCGGGCGACGCCGAACGCAACCGCCTCGGACATGGCCTGCATCTCCAGGCCCATGACGAGGTTCAGCGCGAGCTTGAGCTCCATACCGGCGCCGACAGCGCCGACGTGGACGAGCTCCTTGCCGAGCACCTCGAGCAGCTCGCGGCAGTCCTCGAGGGTGGTGCGATCGCCGCCGGCGTAGAGCCGCAACTGGCCGGTGGCAGCGTGCGCCGCGTTGCCCAGCACGCCTACGTCGAGGACGCGAGCGCCCGATGCCGCGGCCGTCGCCGCGAGCGCGCGTACGACTTCGGGTGCGATCGTGCTGGTGTTGATCAGCACACCGTGCCCGAGCCCGGCCAGGACCCCGTCGGGTCCGTCGAGCACGGCGTCCAACGCGGTGTCGTCGGCCACGGAGACCAGGACGACATCCGCCGCGGTCGCGGCCTCACGGGGGGTGGCGACGAGCCGCGCGCCCGCGCTGACGAGATCTCCGGCCCGCTCCGGCGTGCGGTTCCAGACTCGCACGTCGTATCCCTCTGCGACCAGACGCGCCGCCATGGCGCCACCCATCGCTCCCAGGCCGACGAAGCCGACCGACGTGCTCATGTCGGCGGACATTCAGATGGCCTGCGCGACCGCGCGCCGGTCCGTGACGACCGACATCAGCTGCCGATGGAAGAACGATCGCAGACCGTTCTCGCCCGTGAGGTCGATGCCGTCGTCGAGGAACTCCGCGAGCCCGCGGCCGGCGCTCTGCAGCGCGGCAGCCCGCACGAGGTGCCCGATCGCCTCGTCGAGATCACCCGTGATCTCGAACAGCCGCACGACCGTGTCGCCGTGGCGAAAGACCGTCGTGCTGAGCAGCCGCGTGGCGCCGGCCTGCGGCGGCGGGTCGCCACCGGCCTGGAAGATCGCGTCGGCCGCGTCGCCCGTGCTCGGGCGCAGCGGATACAGCAGCGCGTGGCGGGTGGCCGCTGGGTCGTCGCCTCCGGCCTCGGCCGGAACTCGCCGGTCGACGATGCACTGCATCATCGCGCGGCGGAAGAACGCGCCGGCCGCAGCGGGATCGCTGAGGTCGCGGGGTTCCGCGAGGCTCGCGTTCAGCGCCTGCTCGGTGGCCTGGATCTGCGGCTGGCGCGAGAGGTGTGCCGCCACCTTCTGCATGCTGCCCTCGATGTCCATCGTGCGCACGACGACGTTGCCGTGCATGAAGACCGTCGTGCGCAGCAGCCTCGTCTCGTCGTCGATGACGGTCTCGGGGCGCTCGTAGCCGGCGAGGATCTCGGCGACGTGCGCCTCGGTGCCCGGCTTGATCCGAAAGAGCAGGGAATGGCGTTGCATGGTGGTTCCTTTCGCTGTCCGCGTTACAGGGGCGCTGCTGTGGCGTCGCGTTCGGGCAGCGCGTCGGTGTCATGCAGGCCGAACAGCGCCAGCGCGTTCGTGCCGAGGATCTGGGCGCGCTCGCGCTCGCTGATCGGCAGGGCCTCGACGGCGCCGAGCGGTGCGCGCGGGTCCAGGGTCAGCGGAGGCGAGTCGGTTCCGAAGAGCATGCGGTCGGCGCCGATCGCGTCGAGGTTGGCACGCAGCGAGGCGGCGCTGGGCGTCGCCGTGTCGACCCAGATCCGCCGCAGCGACTCGCTCGGGGGCCTGGCGAGGGTGGGGGCGCGCTCGGCGTCGCCGGGCGCGCCGGCGGGCGGCGCGCCCGGTGCGCCGGCCGGTCGCCGGCCGCCGGGCGGCGCCCAGTGACGGGCGGCGACGGCGAGGTCGAGCTTCTCTGCGAGCAGAGCGATCGCACCGCCGGCGGTGGCGCCGATGAGGTTCAGATCGGGGTAGCGCTCCAGCCACCCGGCCAGCAGGCAGCGCGCCAGCGCGGTGGTGACGTCGCAGAAGCGCGCCACCTGCTCGACGAGGCGCAGATCGCGAAGCCCGGCCCCGGCCGCCGGGTCGGCCGGCGGATGCACCATCACCGGCGCGCGCAGCTCCGACGCCATGGCGAAGAACTGGTCGCTGCGCTCGGAGCCGAGGAACTCGCCGCGCACGCTCGTGTTGACGATGAACCCGACGAACGCGTCGTCGCTTTGGAGCGTCGCGGCGGCGGCGGCGAGCAGGGCGTCGTCACCGAACGGATTGGTGTAGACGTAGGCCCGCAGCCGCTGCGGATGCTCGGCGCATGTCCCGGCGAGCCAGTCATGGAAGGCGGCCAGCTGCGACGCCGGCTGCGCGTAGTTGTCGATGCCCGCGATCGGCACCATCGCGCCGGCGCCGACGGGGCTGCCGACGATCGTCATGTCGATGCCGGCCGCGAGCTTGCGGTCGATCATGCCCTCGACGTCGCTCAACGCGGGCGGCATCGGAAAGCGCCTGGCCGACTCGGGCGGGCTGATGTGCCCGTGGACGTCGATGATCATCGCCGCCGCTCCGGTCGCCAGCCGTCGGGCAGCGCGACCTCGTGCGGGAAGAAGCCGATCCCGACGATCGAGTCGCTCCACGGAAACTCGGCGAGGGGTGTTCCCTGCTCGCCGGGGGTCCGGCGCGCCTCGCGTTCGGCGGCCGCGCCCGAGGGGGCGGTGACGGCGTGCGACCCCTCGAGGATCATGGCGCCGGCTCCGCGTCCCAGCTGTAGAACTCGTCGGCCATGGCGTCCTTCGGGGAACGCCACGTGACGGGGTTGTACGGCTCGATGTACGGCTCCAGGCGAGCGCTGATCTCGCGAAAGAGCGCATGCTCGCGCACGCCGTCCACGGCGCGCTCGAAGTCGTCGTCGATCTCCACGAGGTGCACGTAGAGGTCCTCGAGCACGAACAGGCTGCGGTGACGCACGCCGGCCAGCGCGGGCAGCTCCGTCGCGTCCGAAGCGGCGAAGATCGCCGCCACCTTGTCCCGCGCCCCGGGCCGGATGCGCGCGACGATCAGGCCGCGTCGAACCATTTGTAGACCCCCTTTGCGTCGTCGGCGTCTGCGGCGGCGATGACGCCGGGTCGTGGCAGGCGCGTTTCCTCGATGACATCGAACTTCATCGACTGCGCGCTGGCGATGCACTCGCGCAGCGGCTTGGCGAGCTCGCGATGCGCCTCGCTGCGCTCCCAGTTCAGGAAGCACTCGAGGGTCTCCCATTCGCTCGTGATCAGCCAGGTGTTGCCGCCGTTGCGCAGGCGGCAGACCTGGTCGACGATGTGGCCCTCGACGCCGGCGACGTCCTGGCGGATGCGCTCGTAGGCGGCGAGGAAGGCGACGACGGAGCCGGGCTTCAGACGCAGGAGGAAGACGACGCGACCTTTGTGTGGGCGGCGGGGCATGCTCAGACTCCTTCTGCAACGACGTCGTCGGTGAGGGCACCGAGCCGCTTCGCGCCGTTCGGTGTGATGGGCAACGCGGATACGACGACCAGGACCGAGGCCTGGCTGCGCCGCAGCAGCGTCCGGCTCAGGCGGCTGCGAAAGCGCCAGCGCCGGTGCTGGTCGCTGCCCACGACCACGAGGTCGTAGGAGCCGTGGCGCAGCTCCGCGAGCAGAGCCGGCACGGGATCGCCGTGGCACATCCGCGTCGTGACCGGCAGCCCCGGCGGCATCGAGCGCGCGAGCGAGCGCAGGCGCTGCTCGCACGTCTGCTCGAGGGCGTGCAGCGGGTTCTCGGGCAACCCGGGGACGAGCCAGATGAACACCGACGGCGACCCGACGGCCGACAGGACCGTCAGGTGTGCGCCGTCGCGCAGCGCCAGCGCGGTGGCGTACTCGAGGGCGGCGGAGCGCTCGGCCAGCGGGCCCACCGCGACGAGGATGTTGCGATGGCTGGTCATAGCGGGATGTTTCCTGTGCGACCCCGGCCGCCGCGGTCGGAGCCGGCCATCGTCAGCGCCAGCGCGAGCCGCTCACGCGTCTCCCCGGGGCGGATGACGTCGTCGACGTGCCCCGCCTGCGCGGCCGACTCGGCCGTCAGATGGTGGGTGGCGTAGGCGTACGCCAGGCGCTCGCGCGTGGCCGCCGGGTCGTCGGACTGCTCGATCTCGCGGCGGTTGACGATCCCGACCGCCTGCTGAGCGCCCATGATGCCGAGCTGCGCACGCGACCAGGCGAGCGTGAGGTCGGCGCCGAGCTCCTTGGAGTTCATCGTGATGTACGCGCCGCCGAACGCCTTGCGCAGCACGACGGTGTAGCGCGGGACGGTCGCCTCCGCGAACGCGTGCAGGAGCTTTGCCCCGTGGCGGATGACACCCAGCGTCTCCTGCTCGACCCCCGGCAGGAAGCCCGGGGTGTCGACGAGGACCACGAGCGGGATCCCGAACGAGTTGCAGAAGCGCACGAAGCGGGCGCCCTTCTGCGAGGCCTCCGCGTCGATCACGCCGCCGAGGTGCTTGGGCTGGTTGGCGACGACGCCGACCGGCTGCCCCGCGATCCGCGCGAAGGCGGTGACGATGTTGCGCGCCCAGGACGGCGAGACCTCCAGCAGCGAGCCCTCGTCGACGATGCCGAGCACGGCGGCGCGGACGTCGTAGGCATGGCGCAGGTCGAGCGGGACGGCACCGCCCGGGTCGGGGCCCTCGGGCTCGGCCGGGCGGCTGTGCGGGGCCGGCGTCCAGGCGTTCTGCGGCAGGTAGCCCAGCAGCTGGCGGACGAGGAGGATCGCGTCGACGTCGGACGGCACGGTGAACTGGCTGACGCCGTTGCGGCCGTGCACGTGCGTGCCGCCGAGCTCGCGCGTCGAGGTGTCCTGCCCCGTCACCTCGCGCACGACGGCGGGCCCGGTGAGGAACATGCTCGCCGCCTCGGTCATGATCACGAAGTCGGTCAGCGCCGGCGAGTAGCAGCCGCCGCCGGCCGAGGTCCCGGTGATGACCGAGATCTGTGGCACCTCTCCGGACAGGCCGACGTGCTCGCTGAAGATGCGCGCGTAGCCGCCCAGCGCCGCCAGGCCCTCCTGCATCCGCGCGCCGCCGGACTCGACGAACCCGATGACCGGCACGCGCGCCTTTCGCGCGAGTCGCTGGATGCGCACGATCGTCTCGGCGTGCGCCGCGCCGACCGATCCGCCGGCGAAGCTCACGTCCTGCGCGAAGCAGTAGATAGGCCGGCCGCCGACGCTGCCCGACGCGCCGACGACGCCGTCGCCGGGGAGTGCCTTGTCGCCCATGCGCTGGGAGAGCGCCGAGGAGCGGATGATGTGCACGGAGCCCTGGTCGCAGAGCAGTTGCAGGCGCTGCAGCGGACGCATCGTCGTTTCGCGCGAGGGGAGCTCGACGAGCGGGGAGACGTTGGCGTCACCGGCGACGATCGCATCCGTGCCCGGCTGACGCACGGCTTGCAGACGGGCGCTCACGCCGATGCACCCCGCGCCGCGGTCGCGCCGAGCGGTCGCGTCTGACGGCGCGTTCCGCGCCCCCGCTCGAGCCCTGCTCTGGTGATGTAACTCTTCACCGATCCTCCAGTCGTCTTGTGCTGAAGGAGAGAGACGCGGCGCGCCATCTGATACCCGAAGTTGCGCGGCGTGGTGAACTTCATCCCGGTCGTGAAGGGACGGCTCATGAGGCACGCCAGGCGAGGTAGTGGTCGCGTAGCTCCGCATCGCGCCGCAGACTTGTGAGGCCGCGCGCGCGAGTCGGGCCAATGCTCCCGACCGGCATCTTCAGGGTCGCGCTGATGTTCTGGTAATCCGTGTCGGGCTCGAGCAGCAGCGTCATGAGCTCGCGCTGGCGCCCCGGCAGCGCGGCTACCGCGCGGCCGAGGATCGCACGCGTCTCGGCGGCGAGCACGGCGATGTCAGGGGTATGGTCCGTCGCGGCCTCGCCAACCTCTGGCTCGGCGCAGAGCTGCTCGCGAACGTGCGTCTGCAGGACGCGCATCGCCTCGCGCCGAGCCGTGGTTGCCAGCCAGCCGGCAACCGCTTCAGGCTCCCGGATGCGGTCAAGGTGCTCGAACATCTGCATCCACGTGATCTGCACGACGTCGTCGACGTCGACACGGCCGAGCCGGTATGACCCGGCGATCGACCGCAGGAGCCCGTCGAAGTACTCGACCAGCCGTCGCCACGCGAGATCGTCACCGCGTCGCGCGCAGTGCAGCAGCGCACCGAGCTGTGCGCCCTTGAGCCGGTGCCGGTGTGGAACAGGCATGGCTGCCTCCTCTTCCAACTGCGAGCGTTCTGGTCGCCCGGCAGCTTGTGGGTGGACGTGCTTTGCGTTGTCAAGCGGGGTCATGTGACTGGGCGTACGTGCGCAGCGACCGACGGTTCGGCGTGCGTGGACGAGGTGACCGGCGTCGGGTGCGCCGCGGCCGTCTCGCCCTCGCCCTCGACGAGGGCGGGCATGACGCTCGCGTGCGCGAGGCAGCGCTCGACGATCCGCGTCAGGGTCCCAGCGGTCGCGCACTCGATGAACGTCCGCGCCCCGGCCTCGGCGAGGCGATCGAGGGCGCGTTGGAACGAGACCGGCGCGACGAGCGCGGTCGCGATGTGCTCGCACAGCGCGTCCTCCGCGTGATGAAACCGGCCGAGGATCGGCGAGAAGACGAGCGTCCGCAGCGGACGAGGCTCGATGTGGCGGATCTGCGCGGCGAACTCGGGCACCGCCTGCGCGAGCATCGGGCTGTGGAAGGGGTATGCGACTGGCAGGGGCGTCGCGCCGATCCGCAGCGCTCGCGCGACAGCACCGGCGACCTCCAGCGCGGCGGCCGGTCCCGAGAGCACGATCTGCCGAGGACCGTTGCAGACGCCGACCGCGAGCCGTGGTTCACCGACGACGTCGAGGATCCGCCGCGCGCGGTCTGCGTCGCACTCGATCGCGAGCATGCCGCCGGCCTCATCGCCGACGCCGGCGAGGACGGCGTTGCGATGCATCACGATCTCGGCACCCTGCGCGATCGTGAACGCGCCCCCGGCGACCAGGGCGGCGATCTCGCCCGCGCTGTGCCCTGCGAGGATGCCCGCGTCCTGGCCGTGATCACGCAGCACCGTCCACAGCGCGATCGACGTCCCGTAGATGGCGAGCTGCAGGACGTCGGGCGCCTCACGGACGAGTTGCCTCAATGGGCGCGGCGCGTCCAGCACGTATGCACTCGGCTGCTCGCCACCGAGACGGGCCGCAACGCCGTCGATCTCCGAGAACACATCGCCGAACTGCGGATGACGTTCCGCGAGGCGAGCGAGCTCCGTGCCGCGAAAGGCCCCCTGACCGGCGAAGAGCAGAACGCGTTCGACCGTTACCGACATAGGCGTAAGAGGCCTTTTACGGCCTGCTGATACGAAAATTGCTGTTACGGCCCTGCCTCCATCGGCCGATATTCGCCTGCCGCGAAAGTCGCGTATCAGATGGCGCGCCGCGTCTCTCTCCTACGTCTCACGGGCACCCTTGCGCCACCACGGCCGCGACGAGGGCGTGGTGCGGCTATGGCGTGAATAGGTCACCGTGGTGCTCCTGCAGTTCGGCGGCGAGCAGCGGGGCGTTCATCCGACGGGCGCGTGCCAGCGCCGATCGAGCGTGCTGGCAGCGAAGCTCTTCGTCGCCGAAGGTGCCGGCGAGCAGCGCGAGATAGCGCTCGACTGGCCCCCAGCAGGACCCGTATGCCACGACGATGTTGCGATGCGCGTACGGCACCAGGGCGGCGTACAACTCCCTGGCGCCGTCGGGGTCGTGCAGCCTGACGCACAGCTCGCTGACCATCGCCATCTTTGTCAGCCCGAACAGGGGCAGCGCGTGACCGTAGGCGGCGAGCTCCTCACGGTAGATCACGCGAGCCGCGTCCTCGTCGCCCGTTTCGGCAAGGATCAGGCCGAGCGCACTTGGCCATCCTGTCGTGCGCCGGTCGGCCCCGCGGGCGAGCCGTTCAACGGTCGGGGCAAGCTCACCGAGGCGGCCCTGGCGACGGCGCAGCATGAACAACGTCGAGGCCCAGGTGCTGAGGGCATGCTTCATGCCGGCGCGCTGCCCATGGTGCAGGCACTCTTCGGCGCAGCGTTGGGCCTCTGCGATGTCTCCGGCCAGCTCCGCCCACATCCCGCGCCACCCAACCGTGATGCTGTGCCATTGCGGTTGGCGCATGCGCGCGGTGAGCGCCTCGAGCCGCGGCTGCTCGCGCAGAGCGGCCTCGACGTTTGCGCTTTCGAGGAGATCGTAGAGCCGCCAGAGGTACGCCTCGGCGAGCAGCTCGGGACGGCTGACGCGCAGCCGCATGCACTCCTCGCTCAGCGTGAGCCGCTCGTCGAGATGGCGGACGTGCAGCAGCGCGGCGTGACGCGCCATGAGCGCGGGGAGCAGGACCTCTTCGTTGCCGAGACGCCGTGCCATCGCGACGGCCTCAGCGCTCAACTCAGATGATCGATCGGGGTGCTGGGCGGCGAATGCGATCGTGCCTGCCAGGGTGCTCAGCAACAGAACGCGGCGCACGCTGTCGCTATCACCGATTGCCGCGAGCGCCTGCTCGAGAAGCTCACGACCGCTTGTACCTGCCAACGCGGATTCGTGGTAGCGCGCGCTGTAGCTGAGGGCGGCTCGCGCCAGCTGCTCGACGTCCTCACGCAGAGTTGCGCTGTCGGCGACGGCCTGCGACGTGAGCCGCGCCGCCTCGTCGCCGGCGCGCCATTGCGCACGTGCGAGTGCAAGCAGTACCTCGCAGCGCTCCGCCTCCTCGTCGTCAGCGAACAGGGTGACCGCCTGGTTGTAGTGCTCGACGGCCTCTTCGTAGGCGAGCAGCTCCGTCGCGCGATCCCCTGCGGCGATCTTGTACCGCCGAGCCGGGCTGGGGCCGGTGAAGTGGCGGGCCAGCAGGAAGTGATGGGCCAGCTCGGCCGGGTTGATGCTTTCGCTCTCAGCCAGGCCCTCGAGCGCTCTTGCGACGCAGTGATGGAGACGAACGCGGCGGCTGACGCTGAGCTGGCCGTAAAGCACCTCTCGCACGAGGGCGTGGGAGAAGGCGAACACGTCGATGCGCGCAGTGTTTTCGACCACGAGCCCGGCCGCCATGCTCTGCTCGAGCGCGCACATGACCTGCTCGGAAGGCGCACCGACGATCTGCGCGACGATCCCGAGCCGGAAGTCGCGCCCGACGACGGACGCCGCGGTCAGCACCTCCGCCGCCTGCTCAGACAAATGGCTTATGCGCCGTCCGACGATCTCCGACACGCCCTCTGGCACGCCGAGGCGCTCGAGATCGGCCTCGCTGACCGTCTCATCGGACGACAGCCCGCTGTCGATCAGCGCGCGGATCGTCTCCTCGATGAAGAAGACGTTGCCTTCGGTCTGCTCGCGCAGGCGCCGAATGAACTCCGGACGGACCGGGCATTCCAGCCGGTCAGCCACGAGCGCCGCCGTTGCGGCGTCGTCGAGACCCAGGAGCGTCAGGCGGTCATAGCGTCGCTCCCGCCGCAGGTCGGTCAGCAGCTGCACAAGCGGGTGGTCTGCGCCCACCTCGACGTGACGAAACGTGCCGACCACAAGCAGATCTGTCAGCCGTGGATGGCGCAGCAAATGGCGCAGCAGCAGCAGGGTGGCCTTGTCTGCCCAGTGCAGGTCGTCGAGGATGAGCAACAGCGGCGATCGCTGGCTGGCGGCGCACAACAGCGACGTCACCGCCTCGAACAGCCGGTAGCGCAACGCGTCATCCCCATGATGGCCGGCGTCCTCGAACGCGACGGCAGGCGCGAGGTCCGGCAGCAGTCGCCAGAGGATCTCGCGCTCCTGCTCCGCCGCGGCCGTCACGGCCGCGTCCCCCGATGCGACCAGCTGACGTAGTGCCTCGACGAACGGCTGGTGCGGAAGCAGCGCCTCCTCGTCGGCACGGCCGTACAGCACCGTGCCGCCGCCGGCACGCACTTCCTCGGCGAACTCGGCGGCGAGGCGCGTCTTGCCTACACCTGGTTCGCCGACGAGCAACACGAGCCGCGTCTGCCCGGCCCGAGTCTCTTCCCAGCGCGTGCGCAAGCGTTGCGTGAACTCGTCACGCCCGACGAACGCCCCCTCGATCATCTGCGCCGTCACCGTCAGCGGAGCGTCGGCGCCCGCCTGCGTGACCGCCAGCGCTGCCGGCCTACCGGCCGGGACCTGCTCACGCAGCAGGCTCTCATGGAGCGCCGTGAGCGACGGCGATGGGTGCGCCCCTAGCTCATCCCGCAAGAACTTCCGCACCTGGTCGAAGGTGCGCAGGGCCTCAGCGGTGTTGCCCTGCCGTGCTTGTGCCTGCATCAGCAGCGCGTAACCGGCCTCTCGGTACGGCTCGCGCGCAACCAGCTCGCAGGCGGCACGCTCGGCGGCCGGAAGATGGATCTCGCCAAGCCCGAGGTTCGCTCCCGCAGCGATCTCCAGTGCCCGTGGGATGAGCTCATCAAATCGTCGCCGCCACGGTTCGATCCACTCGCCGTCGAGGTCTGGCAGTAGCGGCTGGTCGAGCACCTGCAAGGCGCTCTGCGTGGCTTCAAGCGCGGCCGCGGGATCGTGACTGGCCAGAGCGTGCTCGGCCCGCTCGGTCTGCTCGCCCACCGCTTGTGCATCCACGTAGGAATCCGGCGGCAGGTGCAAGACGAGTGCGTGGCGACCCTGGATCAGGCCAGACCCGAGCACGCGCCTGACCTTGGCCAAGACGCTCCCCAGCGCTGCTTTCGGGTCGGCAGGCGGCTGCGACGGCCAGAGGACGTCCAACAACTCGTCGCGGCTGACAGGGCGATCTTCGTTGAGCACAAGAAACGCCACGAGCGCGCGACCTTGCCGCCCGGGCAGACGCTCGGCGACATGGCAGCCATCCAGCCTGATCTGCAACCGTCCGAACAACGCCAGTGCGAGCGGCGCCCGCAGCTTGTCCGCCGAGGTACGCGCGAGAGGATTGCTCGCTCCCGCCGTCGATCCGCTGTCGTAGGTGTGATCGGTAATCGTTGATCCGATGCGTGGTCAGACACGTTCGCTGGCTGGTCCAGTCGAGGGTGTCCTGTCATGGAGAGGCCGTTCGGTTGCGCCTGATACCGCGGACCTCACGCTTTCCCAGTGTTTTCGAAGTCGTTTGCCAGGGCGGCGCCAATGTCGCAGCCGCACATTGCGATGTATGAGCGCTGCCACAAACCCGCAGGTCAACGCAGCAGCACGGTGGGCACGAAACGCCGATTGCACGCGTCGCGCGCGACCTAGCGACCGCGTCATCACCCGGCTCGTTCATCGCGCGGCCAGGGGCGACCAGCTCGCCTGGAACAAGCTCGTCGAGCACTTCGGCGCACTCGTATGGAGCACCGTGCATGCGTACCGCCTCAGCGCGGCCGATGCCGCGGAGGTGAGTCAGACCACGTGGCTGCGGCTGGTCGAGAACCTCGGACGGGTACACGAGCCCGCCCATGTAGGGGCTTGGTTGGTGACGACCGCGCGACGCGAATGTCTCAAGCAGCTGAGCCACGACGCGCGCGTGATTCCGCAGAGCGATTTGCCCGAACCAGTCAGCGAGTCGCCCACACCCGAGGCGACGCTGCTGACCAACGAGCGCAACCACGCGTTGTGGTCGGCCTTCGCGCGCCTTCCCGACCGCGATCGCAGGCTGCTGAGAATGCTTTTCAGCGATCCAGCGCCCAGCTATGCAGAGATCAGCGCAAGGCTGCAGATGCCAATCGGCAGCATCGGCCCCACCCGCGAACGCGCACTCGAGCGGCTGCGGCGCGAACCCTGGCGCCGTTCGGACCTCGCACCACAGTGAGTCACATCCCGAGCCAGCGCAGTGAAATGCACACGGCGGCTACCGCACGACACGGTTGCGCTCAAGGCCCGTTCACAGGTCGTCTGGCGTGACGGCGCGTTCATGCATCGCCAGCGCGATGAGGCCGCTGCGCTGATCGACGTCGCTGGACAGGCCGGCTTGCTCGTACAGGCCGGAGACGGCGTCGGCGATCGACGTCACGTCGCATCCGAGGGTGTGGGCGATGTCGGCGTCGCTCGGCGAGACCGGGAGTTCGTACCCCGCGAGCCACGGTCGCGCCAACGCGACGAGGATCTTGCGCTGGATGGGGTCAGGATCGAGCAGCCGGAGCTCAGCGTGCTCCTCAGGCGTGGTCTGGTCGGGGCCGGATTGCGGGAGATGAACCGACAGCACGGTGTCGCCGACCCTGAAGCAGGCGCCGTCCTTGAGGATCGTCTCGCCGGGGATCCGCGTGTCCCCGATGAACGTCCCGTTGTGCGAGGCGGCGTCCTCGATCGACCACCAACCGGCTCCGAAGATGAGTCGGGCGTGACGGCGGGACACGAGCGGATCGCTCTCGATGCGCACCGGACACACGTCCACGCGACCGATGTCGACGGGCGAAGCGGACGGCGACAGCGAGAGCGCGCGGAAGAGCACGCCGTCGCGGTAGCGCACGTACGGGCGTCCTTCGGCGCGAACCTCGTCTTCGAGGTTGACCTCGTGCGTGGCGCGGGCGACTGGCGGTCCTTCGTCGTTCTGAACGGGGCTCGTCGGCATACGCCAAGACTATCCCGCGGGGCTCGGCGGCCCGAGCTCGACGACCACATGCGACTCGTCGTCGAACACGATCAAGCCGTGCGGCGGCTGCGGGCGACGGAGCGTCTCAGGGCAGAGACCAAGCCTCGCGGCTGACGGGCGTCAGTCGAGGCGTCGCTTGAAGACGACCACGTGACCGTCTTTCTCACGGTGCAGGTTCACGCCGAGAAAGACGGTGGCGAGCTCCCATCCCTCGGCGCCAAGCCGCGAGAGCTCCTCCTGGAACTTGCCGCGGTCGAGCTCGTCACTCTGGCGGCCCATGAAGCCGTGCGTGATCACGATGGTCGTGTACTCCCAGGTGGTCATACGCTCGGAGCCTAGCCTGCTTGGGGCGGGCGCCGCCCGGTATGGCCACGTGCCGCAGTCGGGCGCGCGCCGCGGTGAGCGGCGCAGGACGGCGCACCGCGCGGCGAAGGGCGGCGTGATCGTCCCGGACGCGTCTTCACGATTTCCGTGGCGGTGGCGGCGGCCTTCGTCGCCTCGGGCGTGTTCGCGACCGACACGTTCAACGACGCGCTCGGGGTGGTGGTCGATCACATCATCGACGGCCTCGGCTGGCTGTACCTGCTGATCACCACGGGCTTGCTGGCCTTCGTGCTGTGGCTCGCGTGTAGCCGCTACGGGTCCATTCGCCTGGGCAGGGACGGCGAGGACCCGGAGTTCGGGCTGTTCTCCTGGTTCGCGATGCTCTTTCAGGCCGGCATGGGCATCGGCCTGCTGTTCTGGGGTGTCAGCGAGCCCGTGCTACACACGATGCAGCCCCCGCTCGGCCTCGAGCAGGCCCGAACGCCGGAGGCCGCGGCACTCAGCATCCAGTACTCGTTCTTTCACTGGGGCCTTCACCCATGGGCGATCTACGCCGTCGTCGGACTCGCCGTCGGCTACTTCAGCTATCGCCGAGGAGCCAACAGTCTTCGCATCAGCGCTGTTCTGCGACCCTTGATCGGCGATCGCGTCGACGGCGGGATCGGACAGGCGGTGGACGTCCTGGCGGTCCTCGCGACGCTGTTTGGCATCGCCGTCTCGCTGGGGCTCGGAACGCTTCAGATCGAGGCGGGTCTGAGCCAGGCGTTCGGTGCGCCGAAGGGCCTCGGCGTGCAGCTCGGCATCATGGGCGTTACCGCGGCGGCCTACATGCTCTCCGCGGCGACACCGGTCGAGCGCGGTATTCGGGGGCTGAGCAACCTGAGCATGGTCGTGGCGGTCATGCTGCTCGGCTACTTTCTGGTGGTCGGCCCGACGGTGCTCGAGCTCAACGCGATGACCCAGGGCCTCGGTGACTACGCCTCCGGGCTCGTCGGGATGAGCCTGCGCACGAGCGCCTTCGACCCAAGCGGTTGGCTCGGGGAATGGACGCTGTTCTTCTGGGCGACGTGGATCGCCTGGGCGCCCTACGTCGGGGCCTTCATCGCGCGAATCTCTCGCGGACGCACGATCCGCGAGTTCGTGGTCGGCGCCCTCCTCGCGCCCACGGTGTTCAGCGTCGTCTGGTTCGGCGTCTTCGGCGCCGCCGGCATCGACGCCGACCGCGCCACGCACGGTGCCATCGCGCGGGCAGCCGACGAGGACGCGGCCAGCGGCATGTTCACATTCATCGAGCAGTTCCCCCTGGTCGGGCTGATCTCGGGTGTCACCATCTTCCTCGTGTGGATCTTCTTCGTGGCGGGCGCCGACGCGGGGACGGTCGTCCTTGGCAGCATGTCCTCCCAGGGTGAGGACGACCCACGTCGCTCCGTCAAGCTCACTTGGGGCGTGATCATGGGCGCGATCGCCGCCGTGCTGCTCGCCGCCGGCGGCCTCGACGCGCTCCAAAGCGGCGCCATCGTCGCCGCCACGCCCTTCGGCCTGCTCATGATCGCCATATGCTGGTCCCTGGTGCGCGCATTGCGGGAGGATGGCCATGACTCTGCCTCGCCCTCGCCCTCAAGCCGGTAAGCCAGACGGTTGTGGCGCGCGGCCGGCGTGGGAGACTCGGCGGCATGCTGCGCTCCTTCGTCCAAGTCGACGTCTTCACGATGACGTCGGCGGCGCGACGCCACGTGCGTATCGGGTGAGGTCGAGCTGTAGGCATGACGATCGGCGGCCGGGTCGACCGCGACGATCGGTGGCCTGGCGGGTCGTTCCCGCGTGATCCCTCCACGCGCTCACCGGCTTCGCGCTGTCGTTGCTGCGCCGGCTGGGCTCGCGAGCCCACACCGCCGCACGTGGCTGCTCTTGCCCTTGCGAGCGCCTTCGCGCGGGCATTCCCGGCACGCCGCCGGGTATTGTGCCGACGCTCGTGTTCACAGATCGAGACAACTCAGCGTGGGGTCGCCTGAGCGCGCTGCCGGTGCTCGTCGAGTCATACGAGCTCGAGCGGCTGTCGGCGCGACTGTCCGACGTCATCGAGCGGGTGACGACCCGGATCCGCCTGCTCGGCGGCGGCGTCGACGGCCTCGGCGAGGACGTCTCGCCCCACGACGGCGAGGACGACACGCTGCATGTAGCTGGGCCGGTGCTGCCGCTCGCCGGGGAGTGGACGCTCGGGTCGCTGTGCGAGCGCTTGGCGGAGCTCGACCAATGGCCGGTGCCGCCGCGGTGGGACGTCGCGCGGCGGTGGCGCAACTGGGCGTTCGAGTCGGCTGCGCTGGACTTGGCCCTCAACCAGGCGGGCCGCTCGCTGCACGAGGTGCTCGGGCGGGATCCGCGTCCGGTGCGCTTCGTCAACTCACTTGGCCTGGGGGAGCCGCCCACGTTCGACCCGATCCGCCGCAGGCTCGAGCACCATCCCGAGCTGCGCTTCAAGCTCGACGTCACGCCCCACTGGACGCCCGCGCTGATCGATGCGGTAGCCGCGACGGGCGCGGTCGAGATCGTCGACTTCAAGGGGCACTACGGCCTCGAGCTGGGCGAGCCGCCGGCGCTCCTGTCCATGTACGAGCGCGTCGTCGCGGCGTTCCCCGACGCGCTGCTGGAGGATGCGCACGACCTGCCCGAGGTCGCCGAGCTGCTCGAGCCCGAGGCGCACCGCATCTCCTACGACGCGCCGATCTACTCCGTGCAGGACATCGACGCCACGCCGCTCACGCCGCGGGCGCTGAACATCAAACCGTGTCGGGTCGGCGATCTGCGATCGCTGTTCGACGTGTACGCCGTCTGCGAGGCCCGCGGCCTCGTCACCTACGGCGGCGGCATGGGGGAGCTGAACGTCGGCCGCGGGCAGAGATCCAGCTGCTCGCGTCGCTGTTTCACCCCGACGGGCCCAACGACGTCGCGCCGAGCGGCTTCAACGAGGACACGCCGGCGGCCGACCTGCCGCCCAGCCCGCTCTCCGCCACCCCCGCGCCGACGGGGTTCCGCCGGGTGGCTGAGCGGGCTCGTTAGCGTCTCGGGGTGAGAGTGGGTCCGGTCAGCGCGCCGGGCAGGGCAGGGGCTCATCCTTCTTGGTGACCGCATGACGCTGCCAGAACAGGTTGGCGAGCCGCGCCGCTTCGCGTAGCCTCCGCTGAGACGGTCGGCGCAGGGTCTGACGCGTCCGTACGATGGTCAGGAGGGGAACATGACGCGACGGTGCAAGGCGCTCACGGCGATGTGCATGGTGGCCGTGGCGATGTCGAGCGGTACCGCGCTCGCGCATGACCCGGAGCCCCCGGGCACGCAGCTGATGAGCCCGTTCGGCGAGCTCTTCTGGTTCGTCGCCAACTTCCAGACGGCGCAGAATCCGTACAACCCGGCCAACACGCACGTCACGAGCTCCGATATCGCGTTCTGGGGCGACCTCGCCTACGTCGGCGACTACGGCGGCTTTCGCATCTTCGACATCTCGCAGCCGACGCCCACGCTCGTCTCGGACGCGCGCTGCTACGGCCCGCAGGGCGACCCGTCGGTCTTCGACCGCGACCGGGACGGCGATGCGGACACGCTCGTTCTGTCCGTCGACAGCGTGCTCGCTGGCCCGGACTGTGGCGCCGCGCCGGTCGGCAAGAGCGCCATCACCGGCCTCTACCCCGACGGGGCGTGGGAGGGCCTGCGGATCTTTGATGTATCGAATCCCGCTAACCCGCAGCAGATCGCGACCGTCTACCAGGACTGCGGGTCGCACACGAACACCCTGCTGCCCGCGCCCGGGGGCAGATCGATGTACGTGCTGAACTCGAGCTATCCGCTCGGCGAGGGCCCAACCTGCGGTCCGCTCGGCGCCGCGCAGGGTCGCAAGGTCAACCACGGCGTGGTCCAGGTCGTCGAGGTGCCGCTGAGCGCGCCGACGGCGGCTCGCGAGATCGCGGAGCTTCCGGTCGTCTACCCCGGTGACGCCGACGGGACGTACAGGCCGGTCAGCGAGCATGGCCTCACCGCGCCGCTGGACGACTTTCTCGGCTGCCACGACCTCAGCGCCTTCCCCGCGAGGGGTATCGTCGGCGCCGCCTGCGGCGAGCAGGCTCAGGTCTGGGACATCGACAAGAAGACCGGACTGCCCGACACGGCCAGCCCGCGGTGGTCCTACGACCAGGCGAACGTCGATTTCTGGCATTCGGCGACGTTCAGCTGGGACGGCGAGGTCGCCAACTTCATCGACGAGTCGTTCGGGGACGGCTGCCCGACCGTCACGACGAAGACCGGCGGCCTGTCGGGCGGGCCGCGCGTCTTCAAGACCGGGAACATGTTCTTCTTCGAGGCCGACGGCGGCGAGCTGCTGTCGGAGTACCGCAACCCGCGGGCGACGAACGACGACACGAGCCCGACCACCGGCAAGTACTGCTCCTCGCACCTCGGCATCCCGGTGCCGGCCAAGGATCGCTACCTGCTCGTGAACGCGTACTACCGCGGCGGCTCGGCGGTGATCGACTTCAGCGACCCGACCGCGCCGAAGGAGATCGCGTTCGCCGACCTCGACGGCACGAACACGTGGTCTGCCTACACCTATCCGCGTGATCCTGGGCGCCACAGCAGCATCCCCGTGTACGCGAACGACGGACTGAGCCGCAACTACGGCACCGCGGAGAACCCGCGGTTCCCGGAGGCCGCTTACGGCTTTGAGCGCTTCCAGGCGAAGGTCGGTCCGACGACGCTCGTGGGCGTCAACCGCCTGAACCCGCAACTGCAGGAGCGCGTCATCCCGACCAAGATCGCCCCGCCCAGGTCGAGGCGGGGCAAGCCGCGGACGTATGCGAAGGGGACACCCGCGCCAGAGGGCGCGCGCGGGGCCTCGGCGCGGCCGTTCGACAAGTAGCACGCCGGCGCGGAGCCCCGTGCCCACGGGCGCTCCCTCGCTCCAACGCGACGCGGCAGCTGCGGAGGTTCCTTGCCTGGTTCACCAGTTGAAGGCTCTGTCGGTCCCCGGACCAACCGGCTTGGCCTCCGTCAGGCGCAGCGACATCGCGTGGCGCGTGTCGGCGAACGTCAGTCGTAGCGCTGGATGATTCGAACGGTGAGCGCGAGCATCAGCACACCCAGCGCGGCGACGACCCCGAACCCCGGCAGGACCTTCTCCCAATCGAGGTCGTCGAGGATCAGCGATCGCATCGCCTCCATCAGGTAGGTGACGGGGTTCAGCGTCGCGGCGACCTCCATCGGCTCGGTCAGCATGTCGCGCGGGACGAAGTTCGGGGTGAGAAACAGCAATGGGAAGAAGATCAGGCCGCCCGAGTTCGTCGCCGCCGCACTGCGCGTCTTGAGAGCAATGAGCTGCATGAAGCCGGCATAGACGACGCCCCACAGCGCGGTCAGGCCGACGAGCAGGACGAAACCGAACAGCCCGCTCGCGATCGTGATCCCGAACGGCAGGGCGATCAGCACGATCACCGACGCGATGACGACGCACTTCGCGCCCTCCGCGACCAGCCGGCCGAGCACGATCGCGTAACGCGGGATCGGGATCGCGCGCAGCTTGTCGAAGTAGCCACCCTCGATCTCCTCGACGAGGAACAGCGCGGCCATGCCGAACGAGGCCGCCAGCAACAGCGTGATCGGCAGCTGGAAGGCGCCGTAGCCCTGGCCCTTGAGGAAGTCGGTCGACTCCGACGGGAAGAGCTCTGCGGCCTGGCCCGTGTTGACGACCAAGAAGAAGATCGGGATGAACATCGTCATCAGCAGCGCGTCGGGCGTCCGGATGGCCTCACGCAGCGCCCGCTTGCCCAGCAGGATCGTTGCGCTCATGCCGTCACCTCCTGGACCTCGCCGGCGGCGCGGGCGCGAGTTCTGCCGGTCGCGTCGAGGAAGACGTCGTCCAGGGTCGGCTCCTCGTCGTCGCCACGACGCGCGCGCAGGTCGGCCTTCAGCTGGGCCGGTGTGCCCTCGCGTACGATCTGGCCGCCGTCGATGATCGCGAGGCGGTCGCAGAGCTGGTCGGCGGCTCGTGCACGAGCGCGGCCGCGAGGTCCAGCCGGCGCTGCATGCCGCCGGAGTAGCCCTTGGTCACGCGGTCGGCGGCATCCTCGATCTCGACCAGGGCGAGCAGCTCCTGCGCGCCCCCTGCGGCCCCGGATGCGCTGAGGCCGAACAGCCGCCCGTGCAGGACCAGCAGCTCGCGGCCTGTCTGGCGTGGATCGAGGCCGGCGTCCTGCAGCGCGACGCCGATCTTGCGCCGAGCGCCGTCCGGGTCGCGTCCGACGTCGACGCCAGCGACCTCCGCCCGCCCGGACGTGATCGTCAACAGCGTCGTGAGCATGCGCACCGTCGTCGACTTGCCGGCCCCGTTCGGACCCAGGAACCCAAAGATCTCGCCGGCCGAGACCTCGAGGTCCACCCCACGGACCGCCTCGACCGTGCCCTCGCGGCCCGTGTAGTGCTTCACAAGCCCTTCGGCCAGGACGGCCGGGCCCGCTGTCTCGTTCATCGTGCTCCTGTCTTCTGGGTGTTGGACTACAGACCGCGCGGACGTGCAGAACTCATCGCAGAGGAGCCGCTCGCGCGCACGGTTTTCACGTCTTCGGTTCGGTTGGGCTCCTCTAGCATCACGCGCGTGATCGATGCCCCACCTCCGGCCCACGTGTCGGGCACGTTCGCGATCGGTGGCGAACTCGTCGTGCACCGGCTCGGTTTCGGCGCGATGCGTCTCCCGGGGGTGCGCGACCCCACGATACCCGTGGACCAGGCCCGGGCTGTGTTGCGCGAGGCCATCCGCCTGGGGGTCGACCTCATCGACACCGCGTGGATCTATGGCCGCTCGGAGGAACTCATCGCCGACGCGCTGCACCCGTATCCCGACGGACTGGTCATCGCGACCAAGGGCGGGCTGAGCGCCGGTGGTCACCCCGACGGCCGGCCCGAGCGGCTGCGCTCGGACTGCGAGGACAGCCTGCGGCGGCTGCGCGTGGACACGATCGACGTCTGGCAGCTGCACCGCATCGACCCCAACGTCCCCTTCGACGAGCAGTTCGGCACCATCCGCGAGCTGCGCGACGAGGGAAAGATCCGCTTCGCCGGAGTCAGCGAGGTCACAGTCGACGAGCTCCGGCGAGCCCAGGCGCTCATCGACATCGCCACCGTCCAGAACCGCTACAACGCGATCGAGCGCCAAGCCGACGACGTGCTCGCTGCCTGCGAGGCCGACGGCATCGGCTTCCTACCGTGGGCACCGATCCGCGGTGGCGGCCAGGTGATCGACCCCCGGGCCGGGCTCGCCTGGCTCCTGGATCGCTCACCCGTGATGCTGCCGATCCCGGGCACCGGCTCGATCGAGCACCTGCGCGAGAACGTCGGCGCAGCGCTGGGGTGACGTCGAAGCGAGGTGGTCACGTTCCAAACCCGCGCCGCTGCCGTGATCGGGTGCCCCGGAGAATCGAGCTACGCGGTCTGGGGACCGGAAGGGAGGGGCATCGGGCTGCGCGCGACGGTTCAACGCGGAGCATGCGTTCCAGCGGTCGACGACGCGCGCGCGTCGGGTCCGCATCCACGGCCGCGGCTCGTCACTGGTCCGGCTGCCCACGGCCGGCTCACCGCCCAGCCCCACCAGGCCTCCATCGGCCTACCCTGCCGTCGCGCCGGTACCGCCGTGATCGCACCGCTGCGAGAACTGGCCGCAGGTTTGTCCGGACCGGTCGATGCCCGGCTCTACGGCTGAATGACGTCCTCCGTATCAGACACGAGCGTCGTCGCAGCGGTCGGCGCGCGTGCGCCGGTGGCGGCTATCAAGTTCCTGCGAGTGCCGTGAGCTCGGCGTTGGTCACAGTGCCGTGGCGGAAGATGTTGAAGCTCACGGTAGGTACCTCCCGAACGCTGGCGACGAGCCGCGCAACCGGAAGATGCCCATGGCCGCCCTCCGAAAAGCAGCCCAGGGTGGGTCGCAGGGCCTTCGTCTCAAAGAAGCGCGCCCAATCTGCAACACATTGAGCTGGCTTGAGTTGGGCGGCATTGAGGTTCTCGTAGGCCTGCGGCATCCCGCGAAACGCACCTTCGGCCCAGGCGGCCCAGTCCAAGCCCGCGTGAAGGCTCGGACGGCCAAAGGATGAGAAGTACGAGAGGAAATCGGGTTGCAGCCGACGATACGCATCGACGAAGGCCTGCGAATCCGGGTTGGCTGAGCGCTCGTACTCGATCTCGGCGTTGACGATTGCAAAGTCGGCTTCCGCGATGTCGACCGCGCGCGCCATCGCATCCGCTTCGGCGCCCGGCTGCGGAGCAGGCTTTCCGATGTAGCCATGCACTCCAAGACGCATGTTGCGTTCGCGGGTGGCCTGGCGCATTGCCCGGATCCAGTCGCAATCGAGCAGCTCGTCGCCCCTAATGGCCTGGGCGGACAGCCAGCGCAGACCGTGATCTTGGGCGCGCGCCGCCACGGCGTCGGGGTCGGGCGGCGTTGTGGTGAGTGTCTGATAGACCCAGAGGCCGGTTACGCGCGACATTCAGGCTTCCATGGCGGGCGTATAGCGGTGCGCGTGAACGAAATGCTGACGGCTCGTGTGTGGCCCGCCAAGAGTGACATGTGCGTGGCTTCTCGATTTACTGGAGGGATAGCTCGAAGCCAAGGCGCCCGCTACGCAGCAGGAACGTATGCCACTGCGCGTTGTCGAAGACGTCGCCCGGAAGGTCGGCCCTGATCATCGCCCCGCGGACCGCGGCCCTGCTGAGCGGTCCGAAGTCACCGTCGATCGCCAGATTCGTGTTGCCGTAGATGTGCTTGCAGATCGCTTGGGCGAGCTTGACGGTAGCTTCGGATCCGGTGGTGAATGCGCGGGTGGCGGCGACGTTGTCCTGGTGGACGTGGTCTCGGTGCGCCGCGTCGTACTCCCCGTGCAACACAAACGCTGAGCGGCTGCGAATGATCGCGGCCAACGCCCAATAGCGCTGCCGGAGAGCGCGCGACGCGGCCGCGTGATCTTGGCGCAACGGCCGGATGTCGACGTCCTCAAACGTCCATGCGTCGTGATCAAAGGCGCGACCCTGGCCGTGTGCTCCGGGCTTGTTCACAAACGCGCCGGCCGAGGTGATGCTGACCAGAGCGCCGAACGCCTGCGGCGCGCGGAAACGCACCGACTTGACCGTCGCGACGAGCACATCGCTAAACCCGCGCTCGATCGCAAAGCTCTGTGGCCGCGGCGCACCCGCTCGCGCATAGAACAAGGGCACCCCGTCGAGATCGGCGACCGTGACCAGGCCGGCCACCGCGAGAGCGTCATCGTCGAGATCTGGGACAAGTTGCTCGTCCGGCAACCCGTCCAGCGCGTTGCATGCGTCGGCCTCGTCGGCCTCGGCGACTTCGCCGTCCTGCACTGCGTCGTCGATCACGTCGTCGGCTTCGCGCTCGGCTTCCAGTACCTCGTCGATGACCTGCTCGAGGTCAACATACGATTCTGTCATCTGGACCTCCGCTGCCTGGATTCATCACAAAGGCAAGATGATCGTCGGCATCGACGCGAAGGCCCCACCTCAACGCAACGTCTGATCGTCGAGGTCGCGCTCATGCGGCATCCTGCTTTCTATGAACCGCAGCATCATCACTCCGGCTGTAGGTGCAGTGTCCCGACACCCGGCGGTGAGCCATGTGATAGGCCGCACAGGCGATGCGATTTGATCGTACTGTCAGACCTGTGACCGGCACGGCTGTAGGGTCAGTTGTCGCTGGGTCGCGCCGTGCTCGAGAACAGCCAGCCCCGCGTGCCGCGTGCCGTCCAGCGCGCCGTCCGGATTTCGACCGCCGTCCATTGCCTGTTGGAGGAGCGCCGGAGGCGGCGGACCGTGTCACCGCGGACGAGGTAGCGAAAGGCGGTGCTGCCGGGGGCATAGCGCAGGTAGACCTCGCGGGCCGTGACGACCGCTTGCCCCGACGCGTCATGCACGTCGCGAAGTGCGCGCCCGTCGCAGTGCCCGCCACACGCCCGCGGGCGTCGGCGATCGAAGTCAGCGTTTGCAGGCCCGCAGGCCAACCGTTCAAGCGCGAGATCGGGTTTGAGATCAGCCAACTGCATCCACCCCGATTTACGCACTGCTGGCGGCAGGCAGTAGCCCCAGACGAAGCCGTTCACCGAGCCGCGCAGCGGCGGTGCGTCCAGACACCCAGGGTTGCGCGTGGTCTGGCGTCCCAGATGTTGCCCGACAGCCAGTGCCACTGGCTCGTCGTCATCGCTGAGCACCGGCGGCGCCAGTGCGCTCGGCCCCACCCGCAGGAGCGTGGCGCACACGGCCTGCCAAGGCTCGTAGCCGACATCGACCTGGTCGGCGCCGAAGATCCCGCGGGGAAGGCTCACCGTATCCCCGCCCGGTCAACGCGCCGCCCCTCAAAGCACTCACCAGCCATCTCCATACCTGCCGCTCCCCCTAGTCGGAGACCGACACGGTACTACTGGCGGCTGTCCAATAGTCAAGCTTGGCGAGGTGCGGCAGGCTGCGGCGAAGCGCGCAAAGATTTTGTAGAAAACAGCAAATTGTCTTACCAGAAGCCTGCCAACACGAGGCAACTTGCTGGGGCGCGGGGACCGGCGGACCTGGCGCGGCGCGCGCGTCCTCGCGAGGAGTCCGGCGTCCCGTACCCGTTCTGCTGGCGGGGAGGTCCCGCTCAGGACCGCGCGCGGCCTTGACGGCATCCGGGGCGTTCGCCGCCTCCGTGGTCAGCCCGGGCCGTGAGCTCGGCCCGTGAGGGAACGATGGAACAGGATCCGGCGCTATGGGTTGACGGTGAGCTTGACGATCTGGACGCCGGCGCCCTCGAGTTCGATCTCGAAGATGCCTTCGATCGCGGCGGGGAAGTCGAACTTCGCCGGTTTGCCGGGGCCGACCGGCTCGGAGATGTCGTAGCCGTGGGTGTGGACCTCTTCGGGCTTGTCGGACGTGACGGTGAAGCGGACGCGGTCGCCCTTGTTGAGCGTCAGCGACTGGATGCCGCCGACGGGCTCGTTGTCCTTCACGACCACGGCAAGGTCGGCGGGATCGGTCGACGGCGGCGTTGTCGCATCGGGCGTGGGGTGGGCCCGGCGCGTTGGCTGCAGCGGGGCGCATGCGATCTTCGGGGGATGGGCGTGGCCGTCGTGGCCGCCGTCGACGGCGCCGCCGTGGACGGAGTGCCCGCCGCCTGCGGCCGCATTCTCGCCGGCTGCGGCCCTGTGGATCACGATTGATCGGCCTTCGCCGAGCGCGACGGGGTTGTCGTTGTGGGCGGCCGCGGTTCCGTGGCCGGTGGCGTCGGCCTTGAACGGCAGGTGGATCTCGTTGGGCGGCGCGTCGGCGCCGTCGAGCACGAACTTGAAGTGCGGGCCGCCTGGGTCTGGCTGATCGCATGAGCCGGCGTGCACGTGCGAGGCGTACGTGGCGTTGGGCTTGAGGCCCGAGAGGATGATCGAGGCGTCGGTGCCATCGGCCGATCGGGTCAGCTTCGCCGTCCCCGAGAGCTCATCGAATCCGTTCGGGGCCTTGGGCACGAGCGCGAAGCGGCCGGTCACCGTCGTCGGGCTGCTCGGTGCGTCGCTTGCGCCCGCGGACGGTGCGCTGACGGTTTCGCGGTCCCCGCAGCCGGCGATCATCACCGCCGCGAGCACGGCGACCAGTGCTGGGGCTCGTCCCCGCCGCGCTGGCGGCGGGGACGATCGGTCGGTCCGCGTCATGCCGCGATCGGTGTGTCGCCGCGGTCGGGCTTGCCGTTGGTCGTGTACATCGCGTACATCCCGATCAGTCCGCAGACCAGGAACACGACGCCGAGCGGGCGACTCCAGGCCCAGGCCAGCAGCATCGGGATCGTGTCGAGCTGCTCGTCGGTGTCGCCGATGTGCGGCGCGAGCAGCATCGCGAGGCCGAGCGTGGCGATGACGATTGCTTTGTAGGCCTCGATCCCGGGTTTCAGGGTGGCGTCGTACCTCGCTAGCCGGCTGCCTGCTGGGCGCTTGGGTGCCTGTTTGCCGCGTGCGATCAGTCCCCATAGCCAGGCGCGTTCGATCACGAGCCAGATCAGCAGCGAGAGGCCGAGCGTCGGCAGCAGCCAGGCGAGCAGACCGACGATCACCAGCATGCCGACGGGCGCGTTGCGCGCCCAGTCGCGGATCGATGGCGGGGCTCCCATCCCGCCGAGCGGCCGGCGCTGCCACCACATCTTGTAGCCGAACACGACGACGGCGATCACGCCCAGGGCCAGCAGCGTCATGAAGATCCGCAACGGCGCCCCGAAGAGCTCGGCCTGGTGGAAGCTGACACCCGCGGTGCGCAGCTTGTTGAGCCAGTGATCGCTGCTGTAGTCATAGCGGCTGAGAACCTCGCCGGTGGCGCCGTTGACGGTGATCGCGTCGCGGTTGATCGGGAACTGCTGCTTCTCGCTCTCGGCCTTCCAGGCGGTCTTGTCGTCGGCCGGCAGCGTGATCCGCAGCGGGTTGACCAGCTTTGCTTCGGCGGCTCGCTGGTAGCTGACGTCGATGTTCTTCAGCGCGCTGCTTGCTGGGGCGCCCTGCCCGAGGGCGGTGTCGACGCCGCCCGGTGCGACGGTGAAGACGGCGTCGCGGATCTGGTCGTAGCGATCGCCGGTGTAGTTCGTCCACGTCAGGCCGGTCACCGCGACGAAGAACATCGGCACGACGATCGCCACGCCGATGATGTTGTGCCGGTCCTTGCTCTGGCGCCGACCGCGCAGCCTGCGCCGCAGCGCGAACGCGTCCGTCCGCCGCTTGCGCAGGCCGGGCCACCACAGGTACAGACCGGTCATGAGCGACACGAGAAACCATGCCGCCGCGAGCTCGGTCAGCGGTCGCGGCTTGTCGCCCAGCAGCCAGTTGGAATGCAGGCCGCGAAACAGCGCGTCGGATGTCTTGGTCACCGAGACATCCCCTGTGACCCTGCCCGTCGCCTGATCGACGTAGACGTTGACGCCGTCGGCCGGCCCGGAGAAGCCCTCCTCACCGCCCGGCGGGTCCATCAGGACCGCGGTGTTCAGGTCACCGCTGCCGCCAACCGCATGACCCGGCACCACGGAATGCACCCCCCAGTCGGGGTGCGTGGCCTGCGCGGCCTTGACTTGATCGGCGAGCGAGAAGTTGACCTGCGCCGATGACCGGCGGATCGCGTCACCGAAGCGCAGGTCGTCGATCTGCGGGTTCCACGCGAACAGGATGCCGGTGATAGCCAGCGAGATGACGATCGGCCCGGCCAGAAAGCCGCCGATGAAATGCAGCCGCCAGAGGATCGGGCGCAGCGTGTCCGCGCGGCGCTTGCGACGCCGCCCCGCGGCGCCGGCCGCGCGCTGATCTTGCTCTGCGATCTGGTCGCTGACGAACGGGACATCATCCTCCGGAGGTGCTTGGACGGTGGCCATGACCGCTACTGCCCGAAGATGACCAGCAGGATGGTCACGACGGCACCGATGAACATCGCTGCGGTGATCAGCAACGCCGGCGCCGCCTTCGCGGTCTGGCGGCGCGCCTTCGGATTCTGGGACGTCTGCTCGCTCATCAGCAAAGCCTCTTTCGAAAGAGGAACCGGGGGTACTCGAGGTGCCCGCACGACGGCGTGAGCGCCTGGGGCGTGGGCAGATCAGCGCGCAAGCGCGCTGGTTCGGCGAGCTGGCCTGACGCACCCCTCCGGGTGTGGTTCAAGGACGCTGACGTCAAGCCACCACCACGCGGGACCGAGCAGCGGGCGTCGCGACCACAGCTCCCGGGGAGGGAGATCAGGCGCTAGATGGCGAGAACCGGCGGAGGCCGGTTGGCCAGCGAGAAGCAGATGATCAACCGGCCGCGAGCCACAGCCCGGCGGGTCCTGGGTTGCGTCTGCTGGTCGACGGTCCGGCGCGGACGGGCCGGTTGGCGACGCTCGCGCCAGCGAGCGATCGTGTGCTCACCAGGGTGCCAGCCGGCGCTCAAGAACAACGTGAGCAACAACGTCGGCGCGGCGCCGAGCGCGAACGCCGGAACGGCGAGCACGAGCGCCATCGCGGCCAAGGCCGCGAGCGCAAACGCGGTGCGCGAGGTCAGACGCATACCCCGCGTGACCCTAGCGTCCCGCACCACGCGGGGCAACGCGCCCGCGACCGAGCGTCGCGCCCCCGGCAACGACCACGAGGATCGGCCGCCCGCGTGGGCGGCGCTATACATCGTGCTACTATGCATATGGCTTCGATCCATGGGAGGGCGGGCGTGAACATCAACAAGGACTTGGTCGCGGCCTCGGCGACGCCGCTCGTGCTCGCGATCCTGGCCCAGGGTGAGAGCTACGGCTACGCGATCCTCAAGCGTGTCCGTGAGCTTTCCGGGGGTGAGCTTGAGTGGACCGACGGGATGCTCTATCCGTTGCTCCATCGCCTCCTCCGGCTCGGGTACGTGACGACGGAGTGGCGGACGCCGCCCGAGGGACGTCGCCGCAGGTACTACGTGATCACCGACGACGGGCGAGCAGCGCTCGCGGAGCAGCAACGGCAGTGGGTAACCGTCACGCGTGCATTGGGTGACGTCTGGCGAGGCTCCGGTTGGCTGCCGACGGCACTCGGTGAGGCGTGACCCATGGATGGCGTGGAGGCACAGATCGCCGAGTGGCGAGCCTACGTCGCGAAGGCCCCGGCCGTCAACGGCCGCGACGTTGATGAGCTAGACGCTCATCTTCGCGACCAGATCGCCGAGCTGGACGCGGCCGGCCTCACAGCCGATGAGGCGTTTCTCGTTGCCGTAAAGCGGATGGGGGACCTCGACAGCCTGTCCCGAGAGTTCGCGCGCGAGCACAGCGGCCGGCTGTGGAAGCAGCTCGTCCTGAGCGATGAGGACGAGCCAGCGCGCCCGTCCAGCAGGTGGTTCGAGGCGCTCGTCTTCGCCCTGGCTGCGGCCGCCGCGATCCAGGTCGCACGCCTCGCTGCTCACTTCCCCGCCGAGGAACCAGAGTGGTTGCTGCGGAACATCAGTCTGTTCGTGTTGCCGTTCCTCGCCGGGTACTTCGCCCGCCGACGGCAGCTCGACACCCGGCGATGGGTGCTGGCGGCCACGCCGTTCGTGCTCGTAGCGCTCGTGGTCAACCTCTACCCGTACCGTGCGGACTCGGCCACCGAGCTCCTCGTCGCGCTCTATCTGCCCGTCGTGCTGTGGTTCGCAGTCGCCTACCCGTACATGGGCGGCATGACCCGATCGCACGAGCGGCGCATGGACTTCGTCCGCTTCACCGGCGAGTGGGTCATCTACTACGCGCTCATCGCGCTCGGTGGCGGAGTGCTGCTCGGGCTCACCGCGCTGATCTTCGAGCCGATCGGGACCGACCTCGACGAACGCGTCATCGAGTGGATACTGCCGTCGGGCGCGGCCGGTGCCGTGATCGTGGCGGCATGGCTCGTGGAGTCCAAGCAGCACGTGGTGGAGAACATGGCGCCGGTGCTCACCATGCTCTTCACCCCCTTGTTCGCCGTGATGCTGTCCGTCGCCGCGGCCACCTACGCCGTGTCCGGGGTCGCCGGCGCGTTCGACCGCGAGCTGCTCGGAGTCTTTGACGCCCTCCTGGTGGTCGTGCTGGGGCTCGTCCTCTACGCGATGTCGGCGCGCGCGCCGTTCCTACCAGCCGGGCTGATGGACCGCGTCCAACTGCTCGCTGTCGCGAGCGCCCTCATTCTCGACGTGATGGTGCTCGGCGCGATGGTGGCCCGGATCGGCGATCTCGGGCTCACCCCGAACCGCGCGGCAGCGCTCGGCCTCAACCTTGTCCTGCTCGTGAACCTGGCCGCGGCCGCCTGGCTTTCGATGCGGTTTCTCACGGGACGAATCGCCTTCCACCGCCTCGAGCGATGGCAGACCTCCTACCTTCCGATCTTCGCCCTCTGGGCAGCGACCGTCGTCGCCGTTCTCCCCCCGCTCTTCGCCTTCGGCTGACAGAGAGTGGGAGACCGGGGTCGTGAAGCAGGGGGTGGACCGGCTGCGAGACTCCTGACAATGACCGGGAACGAGCGACGGCGAGGACGCAAGCGCAGCAGACCGGGCCAGAGCGGACGCGGAGTGGGGTGGACGCCAGCGGCGCTCGGCGCCTCCGGCGCGTTGTGGCACGATTTCGCAGGTGACCAGCAGACCCGCCACGGCGCAGCACCTGCGCGACCTCGCGTGGCTGCGCCGCGTTCGCGACCGGATCGACCGGGAGTACGCGCAGCCGCTGGACGTCGAGGCGCTCGCCCGCGGCGCGCACATGTCGGCCGGGCACCTCAGCCGCGAGTTCCGGCGCGCCTACGGCGAGTCGCCGTACGCCTATCTGATGACGCGGCGCATCGAGCGCGCGATGGCGCTGCTGCGTCGTGGCGACCTCAG
>Ga0136615_10000061_pt1 | contig 39509 bp, 33 predicted proteins | sample AntDrymUQ2882206_2_FD_106647 | JGI IMG/M metagenome (GOLD analysis project Ga0136615, IMG submission 106647) | Polar desert sand microbial communities from Dry Valleys, Antarctica - metaG UQ288 (22.06) | ecosystem: Environmental > Terrestrial > Soil > Desert | place: Antarctica: Dry Valley... | reverse complement strand
GAGCCCGAGCCGGCATTGCGCGAACAGGCCGCCAAGGCGCTGGTCAACAAGGGCTTCAGGCTCGGGGCGCTGGGACGCTCCGAGGAGGCTGTCGCCGTCTACGACGAGGTGATCGCGCGCTACAGCCACGACCCCGCGCTTCGAGAGGTGGTAACAGCGGCTTTGAGTGCTCGCTCAGCGGTTGGCAACTGATGAAGCGCGCACGATCCTCTTCAGACATGCGCTCGATAAGCATCCTTATGACAAATAGCCTGCAAAACAACCAGTTTTGACGGCTCTCAGGCGAGCTTGGCGGGTGAGTCAGCAATCAACGAGGTCCGTGGCTTCCTAGGTAGTTAGCCCCATTCGGTGTCCTGGTCCTCTTCGTCGCCGTCGACACGACTGGCTTCCTGTCGGAAGCGGGCTGCGGCGATCCGGCCGGTGTTGGCGATGCGCGGGTCGTCGTCATCGATCCAGGTTTCGAACTCGTCGGCGATCCTCCCGAGGGCCACCTTCTCCGATCCCATCATCCAAGCTGGTTGGCGCGCTTCGATCAAGATCTGCGCGAGGTCGAGCGGGGGATCGGTTGCGAGCAGTGAGCGTGCGCGCGCTTTGAACTGCTCGGGGGCGCGCGTTTGTCGCAGCATCTCAAAGGCTGAGTAGCGCACCTGCTCGTCGTCGCTCGCGAGCCATCGGCCCAGGCGGTCGGTGACGACGTCGTGGTCATCGATCCACGTCAGGAGCTTGACGGCGTTCGCGCGTGCCTCGCCGTCAAGAGCTGGGTTTTCGATGAACTCGATCAGCTCCACCCGATCTCGATCCTCCGCGCCGCGTCGCGTCGCATCGCTGAGCTCATCGGGGAGTCCGTCGCGGCCCATCATCTCCTCGAAGTCCTTGACGGGATTGGCGATCAACCATCGCACGCGGGCCAGACACGCCTCGACCGCCAGCCTCGGCAGTTGTGCGAGCTTGCCGAGCTCGGCAAGCTCATAGCCCTCGATGCGTGGTTCGCGCGCGGCGTTTGCCGCCAGCGCGGCGAGTGTCGAGGCCGCCTCGTCCTCGAGCGGCACCAGGCCATCCTCCTGGGTGCGACGCGCTGCCCCGGCGAGCAGGGAGAGCGCGTTGCCGACGTTGGCAGGCAGGCACGCGCGCAGCCCGGTGCGCAGTCGTCGCACTGAGCCGCCCGGTGTCCAGCCTGCTGTGTGCGCGACGGCCCACCGTACTTGCTCATCCGGGCTGTCGGCGAGTTCCTGGAGCAGAACATCGGCCCATGGCTGTGACGTGGCTGCCAGTCCGCCGGCGACAGCGGCGCGCGTTGCTGACGGCGCGTCGCTGGCCAGCCGGCGCATGAATTCCTCGCCGTCTGCGCGGCTTACCAGTTCGCCGAGTGCGCCTGCGGCGTGACCAGCGAGCGGTCCGCCGTCGGCCAGCACCATCTCGAGCGCGTCTGCGATTCGGCCAGGCTCAGCGCCTGCAGCGAACACGAGTGCCGGGCCGACGGTCATCTGGGCGGCCTGTCGCATGCCGGCGTGCTGCGCGAGCAATAGCCACGTCTGCCAGCGACGCAGCTCGGCGACAGGATCCTCAGCCGTCAGCAGTACCGTCGCGTGGTGTTCGGCGCGTGCCTCGTACTCACCCATGTGCTCCGCAGGCCGCCAGGCGAGCAGCTCGCAGAACTCGCGCAGCTCGTCGTCATGGGTCCACGGATTGCTGCCCAGTGCGTCGAGCAGCGCCGCCCTCGTGGGCAGCGGGAGTGCGTCGAGCTCACCGAGGTCTCCGGTGAGCTCCTCAAGGACCTTGCACGCAAGCGTCACGAGCTCCTCGGAAGGGGTCGCGCCGAATGGTCCTCCTAGTCCGCGTGCCGTACGACGCAGCTCCATGATCGGCCGGACCGAGGACTGCTGCTGGTCGAGCTCCAGAGCGGGAAGGCTCTCGTACAGCAGGCGGCTCCCGGCGCGCAGGAGCCTCGCGGTGCGATCACCGGCCGGAAGGAATCCGCCGATCAGCTTGATCGTCATGTCGTCCTCAGCCGATGTGTATGACCGCTCTGACACCACGGTCAATAGTTGGCTGGCGGCGATCGCCACGGTCCGTGTGCAGCCCGGCTCGCCGCGATGCGCCGTCCAGTACGCCGATGTCGCGTCGGCTAGCACGTCTTGGACGTGCGCCAGGACGTGACCGTCGTAGACGCTTGTGTTCCTCGGAAGCCGCTTGTACACCGTAGTCAGCGCGTCGTGGATCTTCTTGGTGGCCCCGTTGGTCCCTGAACGAGCGAAGAACGCCTGGGCGACCGCAAGCTGACGAGGCCATCCAGCCGAAACGTCAGACACGCGCGACAAGACCTCCATCGCCACCAGCAGTGCGCGCTCACGCGCCTGCTTCTCGTTTGGGAGCGCCCCAACCGCGATATCCACCGCGCCGAGCGCCACATCGGGCAGCCCCGGCGCGAGTGACTGCGCGCGCGTGAGCACACGCACCGCGTTCGCCGCCGCGAGCTCGGCGAGCGCGTCGCCAACGACCGCAGACACCCCCGCGCCGCCGCTGACGTCGAATCCATGCAAGGCACCCAACGCCGAGCACATGCCATCGCGACGGTCCTCGTCGGCTGCCTCCCAAATCTCGGCGTAGCGCACGGCGCTGCCGCGGGCGCCGGCGAGATGGGCCTGCTGCAGCACATGCGCCGCCAGCAGATCCGGAGAGATCGCCAACTGCTCCCCGCTGTGCGCAAGCAGGCCCGCATCGGCGAGATCAGCGATTCGGTGACGCACCGTACGGGCCGGCACCTCGAGCAGCGAGGCGACAAGATCCTCATCGGCCGGTCCGATCGGACCGAGCGCCGCCACCACAGCCAGAACGTCACGCAGATCGTCCTCCTTCACGTCCGGGCGGGCTGCCACCGCGGTCGCGACGGCCGATCTCGCGTACTCCCCGAGAAGATCGTTGAAAGCCAAACCATGTAGCCCACCGCGTGACGACGCGACGCGATGTGCAAGCAGCGCGATCAGCGGATTCCCAGCGGCCACAGCGACGATCTGCTCGACGGCACCCTCCCACGCGAGCTTCGGCTCGGCGGCTCGGACCAGCGCACCGATCTCCTTGCCGCTCAACCGCTCGACGGACATTCGGCAGGTCGCTCCTGCGACACCGAACGCACTGCCCTCCGTCGCCTGCCGAAGCCGCTCGTCGTAGCCAGGGCGAGCAATCAAAACCAACCGCGTAGCGCCTGTGCGGGCCGACAGCAACCCCACCACCTGTCGCAGATCCTCGCGCCGGTGTGCGTTGTCGACGACGAGCGTGAGCTCATCTGTCCCGGCGAGCTCGCTGCCCAGCAGATCGCTGTCCAATCGTGCGCGGTCATCGAGAAACAATGTTCGACCAGCGCCGATCCGCGTGTGCGCGTCCAACAACAGCCGTGTCTTGCCGACCCCGCCCACCCCAACGACCTCTACCGTCTGATGAGCCGCCAAGAGACCAACGAGCTCGTCAAGCTGCTCCGAGCGCCCGATCAGGACGTCTGGCGCGCCGATGTTGGGCTGGCGGCGAGCGAACTGCGCGGCATCGACGGCCACCTGCAGTTGCGGGGCTGATTGCACGCCCAGCGCCGACAGCTCCCGCGTGACATGGTCCTTGATCGCTCCGGCCTCCACATGCACTGCGTCTCGATCACTGCCCTGCGCGCGCGCGAGGTGACGTGCGACGATCTGCAGCGTGATCCCCACGAGCTCGTCGACGTCGGCGTCCGATCCCTCCACGACACCGGCCAGCAGCTCGCGCCAGATCGCCCCCGCCGCCTGGAGGTACTCGTCCTTGCCCGTCGCCAGCCACGCAACGAGCCGCCCGCCAAGCCCAGGATCGACCCGCTGACCGGCCCACGCCACCGCGATCAGGTCGCGCTGGCCGGCCGGCACCCGGTCTGAGCGGCGAAGATCGGCCTCGACCAGCTTGATCAGCTTGGCGTGCGCGTTCTTGCCGACCAGCGCGCGGATCGCCTCCTGGGCGAACGGCGCGAGCCCCAACGCCGTGCCGAGGACATCAACCACCACGGCGGAAGCCTACGGCCGCACACCGAGTCGCGCTGAGGATCGCAATCCCGGACGCTGGGCTCGATGTGCGCAGCATTTGCGGCACTGGCGGTTGTTCAGCACGACGGCGCGCCGCTCTACCGGATGATCGTCACGCGGCAGCTCGGCCTCGACATTCGTCTGCGTGGTGTACGGCCACACGAGCCACGAGGCATGGATCAACGCGTACACAGCCCTGCACATCAAGGGCGTGATGCCGGACGACGCCTCGAACAGATGTTCGCACGAAGGGCGCAGGAGAAGGAAACCCTCGCTCTTTGCAGCACGATCACACCGAGCCTGAGGTTTGGGTCCCGGTGACCCTTTATACCTACATGAGGGTCTGTGAAGCCGGACGCCGGCCCAAGAAGCAGAACGGCTCGCGAGCGCAAATCACGACCATCGCAGCCTGTAGCCGGACGTGCTTGCGCCACGCGATCACGGAGGTGTCCTTGAGCTGTCGTGCGAGCTGCGCCAGCGCCTCCCCATCGTCCAGGGCGCGAAGATGCCGCTCGATGTCCTCGGCTGTGCGGTGGCGCAGGTGGCCGAAATAGACGAGGCCGCGGTGAGCATTTCTCTTTGCGACGCGGCGGCGCAGGCGTGGAAGTACAACCGAGATCGCGAGCAGGGCGGACATCGCGAACGCTGCGCCCATGACGCGGACGACCCAGAGCTTGGCGCCGGATGCGTCGTGCAGCCCCCCGTGGACGTTGAAGACTTCTCGGCCGGCGAGCGTTGCGAGAGCCGCGCAGAAGACGAGGAAAATCGATGCCTTCTGGTCGACCGACTTGGTCCACTCCTGGATGGCGAGGTGAACGCGCCACCCGAACTCGATGCCGGCCAGCGGTGTGTCGGGCGGCGACGGTGCGCTACGCCGCCACATCAGCGAACGCTCGGAGGGCGGCGTAGTCGAAGCGGCGCAGGTCATGTCGCGTCGCGATTCGGGCGAGCTCATTGATCAGGTCGAGATGGCACCGCTTGTACTTCGTTCCGGACCCGCAGGCACACAGACCGTTGCGGGCGGGCTGCGTGCCGCGGATGGCGTTCCAGATGGGTAGGCGGGCGGCCGGTGGCTCGCCCTCGAGCTCCTCGACGATGTAGAGGGCGTACGCGTCGCGCCTGTGCGGCCATTGCGGCCCCGGGAAGCGGCCGATGCGGTCGTAGATCAGCTGCTGCTCGAGGAAGCAGACGACATCGAGCATGAACACGTGGAGGGCGGCGGGACGTCCAAGGTCGGGCTCGTCAACGTCTTGCAGGTACAGGCAGAAGCTGTGGTTCTGCGGGATGTGACGGTCGTCGTCTGGGATCCAGCGGCGATCAGCGTCGTACACGGTTGGCGGACAAGGGGGATAGCCAGGGTGGAAGTCGACCGTGATCTTGATGGGGTGGACCTGGCCGTCGGGGAGCAGCAGCGGGACGGCCCCGTGTGCGAGGCCGACCAAGCGGCGTTCATCGAGGCGGTATTGGAGATACGGGTGCTCGCGGGCGAGCAGCTCGCGGTCGGCGTTGAGCCGCGCCAGCCGCGCGCCGCGGTCAGGGCGCCCAACGCCGGCGTGGGACGACATCGCCGCCGTGCCCTCCGCTACCGCCGTGCCCGCCGTCGTCGCCGTATTCCCCGCCGCCGCCGTGCCCGCCGTCGTCGCTCCGGGTGCGGCGGTAACCGTCGCTGCGATTGGCGGCCATAGCGGCCCCCCCGAGAAGAGCGCCGGCGGCGGCCGCGCCGACGGCGACCTTTGCCGCCGTGGTCGTCACGCTCTGCGTCGCCTCCGCGTCGTAGGCGGCCGCGCGCAGGGCGAGTTCGACGTCGTTGATGTCGCGATCGGTGCAGACGTGGGCTTGGGCGCCGGCGCGCCACTCAAACAGGCTCTGGACGTCTTCGGGCAGGAGGTCGCGAGTTGCACCGTCAACGCCGATTTCGCCGCCGTCGAGGTTGCGTTGGATGCGCTCGGCGCGCCGAACGCCAGTGCCGACGGTCACGATGTCGCGGTTGCCGCGGGTCCCGAGCTTCGAGATGAGCGTCGGGCCGTCGGCGATGCCGGTCGCGAGGCCGTCGAGGTCAACGACCTCGGGAAGCGTCTGGGTCAGCGAGGAGTTCCAACCGGCGGCGATCTTGACCGCCTGGAGGGCGCGCTTGGCGGGGTCGTCGTGTGGGAGGTGGCGCAGCAGCTGGATGCGATCGCCCTGGTATTGCACTCGGAGGGTGGGGCCGTAGTCGCTGATGGCGACGTGGCGCAGCTCCGCGCGAACGATGTGAAAATCGCGCACGAGAGCGGCGAGCTGCTCGTCGTCGCCCATTGCGGCGGCGACGATGGCCGTGAAGCCGTCGAGATCGCCGAACACGGTCAGCGCCTGGTTGAGCTTGCAGTTGGCCAGCGAGAGGCGTTCCTTCGCGATCTCGGCGGTCGCCTTGCTGATCCCGACTGAGTCGACAGTGATTGCCTCGACGTCGGCGTTGACGTTCTTGGTTGCCCCATCGAGCGTCCACTCGATCCCGAATCGCTTGGCGGTGTCCTCGATCGCCTCCTGGCTCATCGCCAGCGCGTAGCGGCCGTCGGGGTGCTTGGTCGTCTCGATCCCGAGGTCGTCGCAGTCGAGCAGGTCGAGCAGCTCGGCGGTGACGCGGAGGCCGCACGACAGGTCTATCGCCTTGGCGCCGTTGTTCGCGGGGTCGCCGATGAAGAGCAGTTCGGAGTCGCCGCGTGAGCCGCTCTTGGTCGCCAGCGACTCGCCGTAGGCGGCGCCGGCGGCCACCTTGAGGTCGGGGTCGTCCTTGAGAGCGGGGTTGAGGGCGCGCCGAATGAGCAGGTCGACAGCAAGCGCCATCGTCACCGTGCGTGCCGCGATCTCGGCATGATCGGCGAACGGCCGGTAGGTCAGCGAGTGCAGCCGCGAGCCCTGGAAATGGATCCGCACAGCGCCAAACGCGTCGGCGGTACGGCCGGTGGCGCGCTGGTAGAGGTGCAGCCGACGGACAGCGCGCTTGGCTGCTGCGTGATCGTCAACATCGAGGAGGTCGTCGACCAGGCGCTGCTCGTTAGCCAGCGCGATGTAGGAGTGGACGCCGGTGATGCGCTTTGGCTTCGCGAGCTTGACGTTGTCGAGCGTCATCTCGCGCGACAGGTCGCTGATCACGATCTCGGGGATGGCGGCGGCGATGGCGGAGATCCGGTCGCGGGAGCGGTCGATGTTCCAGGGCATTGGAGGGCTCTCCTCTCGGTTGGAGCCGAGCGACGACCGCCCGACATGCCCTACACAGTGATGAGCGCTCCGGTCGGAACTGAATGCGACTGCATTCAGAGGCGTGGTTCCAGACGATCGGCGAGACCGGAATGGGCGTGCGCGAGGTCATAAACCAGCGTCGGGCTGGTGCGACCCACTGCCTCGGCGAAGTCCTCGCGGTGCGACAGCGAAACCGAGCCGTTGATCAGCAGCACATCGCCGCTGCCAGCTCTGTCGTCGCGCGACTGACGCAATTCAGCTGCCACCTGCTCGAGCTTGGAGAGCTCGACGCCAGCCCGACGGAGATCGGCAAGCACGTAGGCCTCCAAGGCGTCACCGCCGTCAAAGACGTTTCGTGTTCCCGAGCCCTGCGCCTGTTCGCGCGACGCCGCAAGGAGGCCACGACCAATCCACGTGTGCAGCGTGCGGTACTCGACGTCAACCAGCGACGCCAACTCAGGCAGGGTGAACGTGCGATCGCGCATCGGGCTCCTCCGCGTGCAGGGACATTGCAGCTCTACGTATCAAGCACGCAGGACGTTGTCGCCGCGATCGCCGCCCGAAGCCGCTCATTGGGACAAACGCACACCCGGACGAGACTGGCGCTCCGGCAGTCACGGATGGGGTCACAGACGGGCCGTAGGGAACCGCGAGACCGGACCCTAATACCCCCGGGAAACGCGGTTCCCCTCGGTACCGCGGACGCCGACAAGCGCTCGGCAGGCCCCCTCAGGCCTTCCCCCCGGGCGTGGATAAAGGACACTATCCACGCGTCCCGAAGGGTGGGGGAGTGCTCTGGTTCTGTCGCCCAGCGCCTCTAGCGTGCTCGTCGTGACCGAGATCGCCCAGCGCGACGTCCGCAAGCCGCCCGCGCCAGCGCTTCCGGCCGCGGCGGTCGATCGGCTGCCGCGCGGCGAGCTCGGCGTGCCCGAGCTCGACGAGGACCCGTACTGGTGCCTGGTCGCCGCGTTCCTGGTCGAGTGCCGCCGCGCGCAGACACGCCGCGCGTACTTCACGGACCTCATGGCCTGGTACGCCTGGTTCACCGCACGCGAGCTGCACCCGCTGCAGGCCCGTCTCACGACGTCGCGCTGTGGGCGCGCCGGCTGCCGAGCAGCCGCAGGCTCCGGCAAGGTCGCGGCGCCGGCGAGCATCGCCCGGCGCCTGTCGAGCTTCTACGGCTACGGCGTCGAGGTCGGCGTCCTCGAAGAGAACCCGGTCGCCAACGTCAAGCGCCCCCGCGTCGCCAACGACTCGATGACCACTGGGCTCGCCCGCGACGAGCTCGAGCAGCTCCTCGCTGCCGCCGACGCCGACGGCCCCAGGTCGGCGGCGCTGATCGCGCTGCTGGCCTACAACGGCCTGCGATTCGACGAAGCGCTCTCACGCGACGTCGAGCACCGCGGCCACCAACAAGGCCACCGCGTCCTGCGCATCAGTCGCGAAGGCGGACGCGACGCGCTCGAGCCCCCTCTCCCCGCCCGTCGAACGCGCCCTGGACGCCTACCTCGCAGACCGTACCACCGGACCGCTGTTCGTCGACGACCACGGCCGCCGCATGTACGCGACCCAGGCCTGGCGACTCGTCCGACGTCTCGCCCATCAGGCCCCACTGACGGTCGAGCTATCCCGGCGGCGAACGCAGCAGCGACGCGAGGTCATCCGGGTCGATCGCGTCATGCAGCGCGAGGAGCTGTCGGCGCACAGCGTCAGGCAGCGCATCGTTCCCGGGCGCCGCGAGGTCCATCGCTCCGACGGCGCGCAGCAGCTCGGGCAGGCTCGCTCCGAAGGCGCGTTCGACGCCCGAGAACGCGCCCGGAGAGTCGTGGCGCGTGGGGCCTCGGCCAGGATCACCCGCGAGAGCTACACGGCCGCATTGCGAGGGCTCACTGCTCCCAACGACCTGCTCAGCGCCAGCCGCAGGGCGCTTCGGCCGGGGACCGTCACCGCTTTCATCAGCGGCGGCGGCGCAAGCAACGTCGCCGTCCCCCTGCCGACCTTTGGACAGCTCCTGGCCAACGGCCACGGGATGGTGCACACCACCGCTGGTCGCGACGGATGGCAGACGCTGCCCAACGACTTCGACGATCAACCATCCAGTGGCGTGGGCAGATCGCAGCGACCTGTGACGATGTCCGCATGAGCCGCCGCGACCTCGCGCACGTGATGACCGCCCTCTGGGACCTGTCGGGCGCGGCGCCCGGCGTCGCGGTGCCGGTCGCCGACATCGACGCCGCGATCGGGCGCGGGCGCGGCGACATGCGCACGCCGCTGAACCTGCGGTCGCTCGCCGAGCAGGGGCATGTCGTCGCGCTCCCCGACGGCGGTTGGGCGCTGACGCCCGCGGGCGTCGACTGGATCGTCGAGGACCGCGAGCTGTCGGACCGCTGAGGCGCCGCGCGCCGGTCCGCAGTGCCCGGAACGTCCGTCGGCGCCTGCTACCGTCAAGGGTCAGGGAGTCTTGAGCTGACCGTCGCCGCAGCGTCGCAGCGCCAGCCTGAATGCTCCAGCCACGACGCGACGCAGGTCGCACCACGGAGGACCCATGGCCGACAAGGCCCAGCCCGCGCAACCTCGCCCGCAACGCAACGCCGGTGGCTACCAGCCACGCCCGCCGAAGGAGACCGTCGACGAGCGCCGTGCGCGCCAGTCGGCCACGGCGCTCGCCGCGCAGGTCGATCTCAAGCGCGAAGCCGCCGAGCGACGGGATCGCAAGAGCCGCTCCTGAGCGCGCGGGCGCCCGCCGGATGGCGGGCACCCCCACAGCTCGGCTCACGCGCGCTGCGTCGACACCTTGCCGCTGGCCGCGCGGCCCTCGGGCAGCCAGGACAGCCCGCGCGGCAGGTACCAGTTCCACTCGCCGAGGAGCTTCATCGTCGCCGGCAGCAGCACCGCCCGCACGATCGTCGCGTCGATCAGGATCGCGGCCGCGAGGCCGACGCCCATCTGCTTGAACTCGATCGCGCCGAGGGTGGCGAAGACCGCGAACACCGCGATCATCACCGCGGCCGCGCTCGTCACCACGCCGGCCGTCGACTTGATCCCGTCCCTGACCGCCGTTTGCGTCGACGCGCCACCGAGCACCGCCTCACGGATCCGGCTGAGGATGAACACGTGGTAGTCCATCGACAGGCCGAACAGCACGACGAACAGGAACAGCGGCAGCCATGAGGTGACCCCGCCGGCCTCGAAGCCCAGCAGCGACTCGCCCCATCCGTGCTGGAAGACGAGCGTCAGCACGCCGTAGCTCGCGCCGACCGACAGCAGGTTCAGCACGATCGCCTTCAGCGGGATGACGATCGAGCGGAACGTCACGAGCAACAGCAGGAAGGCGGAGCCCAGAACGAAGCCGAACACGAGCGGCAGGTGCGACTTCATCGTGTCGTTGAAGTCCTTGCTGCCCGCGGTGTCGCCGGTGATGTCCACCGTCGTGCCGGGCACGCGCTCGATCGTCGCCGGGATCACGTCGTCGCGCAGCGCCGCCAGCGAGGTCAGCGCTGCCTCGCTCTCGCCGGTGCCCTCCATCGGGATGCTGACGACCGCGAGCGTGCGGTCAGGGTTGACGCGTACGTCGACCGGCTCGGACATCCGGCCGGTCGCGATCGCCTGCGCGCGCAGCTGCGCGATCCCTTCGCGCACCTGCGGCGAGGTGACGTCGGCGGCCCGCACGACGACCTCGGCCGGATCGGTCGTGCCGGGGAAGGCGCCCTGCACGCGCTCGTAGGTCTGGCGGACCGGCTCGTCCTTGGGCAGGCCCTCGATGCCCGAGTTGGTCGTGTGCATGCCGATCGCGGGCAGCGCGAGCGCGACCAGCAACGCGGTCGCCACCGCGGCCGACAGCAGCGGCCGCGCGAGGACGCGGTCGAGGATCCAGCCCCAGGCGCGTGACTGCCCGCCGCTGCGGTGGCGCAGGCGGCCGAGGATCGGCACCCGGCCCTTCTCGGTCCAGCCCTTCTCGCCCAGCCAGGAGAGCATCGCCGGCAGGAACGTCAGCGAGCCGACGACCGCGACGGCCACGACGGCCATCGTGCCGACGCCGAACGAGACGAACACCGACGAGCCCGACACGAGCATGCCGGCCATCGAGATCAGCACGATGAAGCCCGAGATGACGATCGCGTGCCCCGATGTCGCGGCGGCGGCCTCGAGCGCGGCCCGCGATCCCTTGCCCCTGTCGCGCTCCTCCATCTCGCGGCGCACGTAGAACATCGAGTAGTCCACGCCGACAGCGAGACCGATCAGCAGGATCACCGAGGCGATCTGGTCGGTGACGGGGGTCAGCTGGCTGATCGGGCCCAGCAGCCCGAGCGTCGCGCCGACGGCCGTCAGGCCGAGCAGCAGCGGCAGCCCGGCGGCGACGAGCGCCCCGAAGGCGACGAGCAGGATCACGAGCGTGAGCGGAATCGAGATCGTCTCGGCCTTCTTGAAGTCCTTGCCGAGCGACTCCTCGAACGCCTTGTCCGCCGAGGCCGAGCCGACCTGCTCCACGCGCAGGTCGGGGTGACTGGCCTGAACCGCCGCCGTGGCCGCGAGCGTCGCGTCGACGCGGTCGATGGCAACCTCGTCGTCGCCCGCGATCTCGAACGACAGCAGGGCCGAGCGCCCCTCAGCGGAGATCTGACCCGAGGCGCTGGCGTCGAAGGGCGAAACGACCTGCTCGACGTGCGGGATCCTGTTCAGGCGATCTGCGAGCTCCGCGGCCGCCTGTTGCAGATCAGCCCGCGACGTCGCGCTCGTACGAGCCTGCAGCAGCACCTGCTCGCCGCTGGACTCGCGGAAGCCGGCCTTGTCGACCGCCATGTCCGCCGCGCGCGACGAGCCGTTGCCCATCTCCGCGGGCGTCAGCGAGTTCGTTCCGATCAGGCCACCGCCAACGGTCGCGGCGATGACGAACGCGATCCAGCCGAGGATCGCGATCCTGCGGTGCTGGGCGCTCCAGCGTCCTGCGCGTGCTGCCATGTTCGTGGGTCTCATGGTGCTCCCCGGGTCGTGGTGATCGTGTGCTCACTCTCGACCTCGGGGGGCGCAAAATCGCTGCGGCGGGCGGGCGAATGGGGGTGAGGCTGACCCCCGGGCGTGGGGCAGGCCGGCCCTATGCCCGCAGGAACGCCAGCACCGCCAGCACGCGCCGGTGATCGTCGTTGCTGGCGGGCAGGTCGAGCTTGGCGAAGATGTTGCGCACGTGCTTCTCGACCGCGCCGCCGCTGACCACCAGTGCTCGCGCGACCGCCGTGTTGGAGCGGCCCTCGGCCATCAGCTCGAGCACCTCGCGCTCGCGCGGCGTGAGCAGCCCGAGCGCGCCGTCGCCGGCGCCGCTCGCGGTCCGTGCGCGCATGAGCTCGGCCACGACCTCGCGGTCCAGCGCGGTCCCGCCCGCCGCCACGCGCTGGACGGCGTCGATGAACGCCCGCACCTCGCCGACGCGCTCCTTGAGCAGGTAGCCGACGCCGGCCTCGCCCGACGCCAGCAGCTCCGCCGTGTAGACCGGCTCGACGTACTGCGACAGGATCAGCACCCCGAGATCGGGGTGGCGCTTGCGGGCCTCGATCGCCGCCCGCAGACCCTCGTCGCTGAAGGTCGGCGGCAGGCGCACGTCGACGATCGCGACGTCGGGCTTGTGGCCGGAGACGATGCGCTCGAGGCCCGGGCCGTCCGCGGCCTGGGCGACGACGTCGATCCCGTTCTCGCGCAGCAGCGCGACGATCCCCTCGCGCAGCAGGGCGAGGTCCTCGACGATCACGGCCCGCATGGCAGCTGCGCTCTGATGGTGGTCCCGGCGCCAGTCGGGCTTGTCACGGTGAGCGTCCCATCCAGCGCCTCGACGCGGTGGCGCAGGCCGGTCAGCCCGCCGCCGTCGGGATCGGCGCCGCCCGGTCCGTCGTCGGCGACCTCGATCACGAGGTCCTCGCCGACGCGCTGCACGTGCACACGCGCCGCCGCGCCGCCGGCGTGCTTGGCGACGTTCGTCAGCGCTTCGGCGACGACGAAGTAGGCGGCCGTCTCGACGACCGGCAGCGGGCGCTGGTCGGGGTCGGCGTCGACGGTCACAGCAACCGCGGAGCGCCGGCCGAGCGCCTCGATCGCCGCGGCGAGGCCGCGGTCGGCGAGGATCGGCGGCGCGATCCCGCGCGCGAGGTCGCGCAGCTCGGCGATCGCCAGGCCGGCGTCCTCGCGAGCGCGTCGCAGCAGCTCGGCGACCTCGGGCTGGCCGGCGACGCGCTCCTCCGCCCGGCCGAGCTGCATCGTCAGCGAGACCAGCCGCGCCTGCGCGCCGTCGTGCAGGTCGCGCTCGATGCGCCGCAGCTCGGCGGCCTGGACGTCGAGCGCGCCCTGGCGCGTACGGGTCAGCACGTCGACGCGTTCGACGAGCGCCTGCTCGCGGGCGCGCAGCGGCAGGCGGTCGCGGTAGACGATGATCGCGTGAACGGCCAGCAGCACCGCCAGCCCGAGCAGGGAGAAGAACGGCCAGAACGTGCCCGCTCCGGCGAGCAGCCAGAGGATCACGAGCAGCGCGGCGAGCATTCCGGACAGCTCCGCGTGCAGGTGCAGCCAGCGCTCGGGTCCCGGCCGGCGCGCCTGCGCTCGCAGGACGATGATGTCCAGCGCGACCGAGATCGCGAGGCCGAGCCAGATCCAGATCGGCCAGAAGTAGCCCGCGCCGGTCGCCGCCCAGATGATCGCCATGACGACGCCGATCAGCAGGGAGAAGGAGACGTGCAGTGGCAGCGGGAGCGCGAGCGGGGGGCCGTCCTGCGCCGCCGCAGCGCCGCCGGGCGCCGCATCCGTCGTCGCTGCCGGCGAGGGCGTAACCGCTGGCGTCTGCGCGGTGCCCGCGGCGACGGGGCGCGGCGACAGCAGCCAGCGCATCCAGGCGAGCTCGACGACGGTCAGCCCGCGCACCATCCAGACCGCCAACGGCACGAGGGTGAGCCCGGCGGCGGTCGCCGCGAAGGCGAGCGGCAGCGTGTCGATCGCGAGGATCCCGAGCTCCGCGCCGTCGGGCAGCGCCCAGTACCAGGCGGGCAGCGTGATGAGCCCGAGCACGAGGCCCCACAGCGTCAGCGCCAGGCTCGACAGCGTCAAGCCGACGATGCCCGCCAGGCCCGTCCAGGCGAAGTCACGCCATGTCGTCGGTTCACCGAGCAGCATGTGCAGACGCGCCGACCAGCGCGCGTCCTGCGGCGGTGGGTAGCGCTCGGCGATCGGCGCGCCGAGGACGATCCCCGCGCGGCGCCGCTCGACACGCGCAAACCAGCGGCAGCCGAGCAGCGTGCCGAGCGCGACGATCAGGCCGAAGTACGTGATCGCGAGCGACAGGCTCACCGCGACGCCCGTCACCCACAGCGCGAGGCCGATGTGCGCCGTCAGCACGCCCGCGCAGTGAAAGAGCAGATCGCGCGACCAGCGCGTTGCGGCGGGGAGGGACAGCGCTGGCGCGGCGGTGGACACGAACAGCAGCATCGCGGGCCCGCTGCGCGGCCGCAATGACGCCTGTCGGTGTGCCGGGGTGAGGAGAACCCCCGCACCGCGCGAGCATGCCCTTCACCGTCGCGTCGAAACGTGACGTTCATGACAACGCCCCCCCGACCTGCCGCGATGTTCCCCCCACACGGGGGGGAGCGCCTGCTCTTCGGACGACGACGCGCCACGGTAGGTGCGTGCTTGAATCCCATCCAACGGCTGTCCTCTTCCCCGGACAGGGCAGCCAGACACCGGACATGCGTGCCTTCGTGGCCGCAGTGCGCCCCGACCTGCTCGAGGCCGCGACCGACCTCATCGGCGAGGATCCCTTTCCACGCGTCGACGAGTCCACCCGCTTCGCGCAGCCGGCCATCCTGTGCGCTTCGCTCGCCGGCTGGACGCGTCTGCGCGACGATGTCGACCCCGTCGCCCTGGCGGGGCACTCGCTCGGCGAGTTCTCCGCGCTGGCTGCCGCCGGCGCGCTCTCCGACCACGATGCGCTGCGCCTCGTCGTCATCCGCGGCGATCACATGGCCGCGTCCGGCGAGGCCGCCGGCGGCGGCACGATGCTCGCCCTGCTGGGCGCGTCGCCCGCGCAGTCCGAGGCGCTCGCCGCCCGCCACGGCGTGAGCATCGCCAACGACAACGCGCCCGGCCAGGTCGTGCTCTCTGGCTCGCCCGGCGCGCTCGACGCCGCGCGCAAGGACGCGACCACCGCGGGCCTGCGCGCGCTGCCGCTCGGCGTCGCGGGCGCCTTCCACTCGCCGCAGATGCAGGGCGCCGTCGAGCCGTTCCGGCACGCGCTGGCCGATGTCGACTTCGAGCCGCCGCAGATCCCCGTGATCAGCTGCGCGTCCGCCAAGCCGTTCGTCGATCCCGCCGCCGAGCTCGCCGAGGCACTGATCTTGCCCGTGCGCTGGCGCGACACGATGACCACGCTGGATCGCCTCGGCGTCCAGGCGTATATCGACGTCGGTCCCGGCCGCGTGCTGGCCAAGCTGTCGCCGCGCTGCGTCCGCGGCGCGAGCGCCGCCACCGCCGACTCGCTGCTGGAGGACGTCGTTGCATCCGTCTGAGCTCACGCTGGCACCGTCACCGGTCGCGCCGCGCATCCGCTCGCGGCTGCGCACGGCCGGCATCATCGGCTTCGGCCGCGCACTGCCCGCCAACGTCGTCGACAACGACGCGATCGCCGAGCGCATCGGCGTCGATCCCGCCTGGATCACGAAGCGCACGGGCATCTCGGCGCGCCGGCGCAGCCTTCCCGGCGAGGGCCTGTCGGATCTCGCGATCGAGGCCGGCAGCCGGGCGCTCGCGGCCGCGAGGGTCAATCCCTCCTACGTCGACGCCGTGCTCGTCGCGACATCCTCGTCGGACGACATCGTCCCGCAGGCCGCACCGATCGTCGCCGGCGCGCTCGGCGCCGACCGCGCGATGGCCTGGGACGTCGGCCTTGCCTGCACCGGCTTTCTCGCCGGCCTGCAGCAGGGCGCCGCGCTGATCGAGAGCGGTCGCGCGAACACCGTGCTGCTGATCGGCGCCGACATCCTCGGGCGCTACACCGACCACGACGACCGTCAGACCGCCGCGCTGTTCGGCGACGGTGCCGGCGCCGCGGTGCTCGCTCCCGGCGGGCCCGCGAGCCTCGGGCCGGTCGTGCTCGGCGCCAACGCGCAGCGCGACGTGCTGTACATCGACCGCACCGACAACGTCGTGCGGATGGAGGGCCGGCTCGTCTACCAGGAGGCCGTCGACCACATGGAGCGCTCGTGCCGCCAGCTGCTGGCGCTCGCGCAGCTCGGCATCGAGGACGTCGACCTCGTCATCGCCCATCAGGCCAACGGGCGCATCATCAACGCCGTGCGCGAGCGCTTCGGCCTCGAGCCCGAGCGCGTCGCCGACTACGTCGCAGACCTGGGCAACACCTCGGCCGCCTCGATCCCGCTCGCGCTCGCGCTCGCGCTCGCCGAGGACGACGGCCGCCTGCCGACCGACGGTGGCCACGTCCTGCTCACCGCGTTCGGCGCCGGCTTCTCGTGGGGCGCCGCACTACTGACGTTTGGAGGAGCGAACCTATGAGCACCACGACCCAGCACGCCTCCCGGACGACCGAGCAGCGCCGTCCCGACGGCGCCGTCGTGCTCGTCACCGGCGCCTCGAAAGGCATCGGCGCCGCGATCGCTCGCGAGCTCGCCGCCGACGGCTGGGCCGTCGCCGCGGGCTATCGCAGCGACGCCGACGGCGCCGCCGCAACCGTCGAGGCCATCGAGCAGGAGGGCGGCTCCGCCGTCGCCGTGGGTGGCGACGTGTGCGACCCCTGCGCGATGCAAGACGTCCTCGCGCAGGCGCAGGAATGCCTCGGTCCCGTCCTCGGGCTCGTCAACAACGCCGGCGTCCGCGCTGACGGCCTCGCGATCCAGATCGACGACGACAAGTGGGACCGTGTCATCGACACGAACCTCAGCGCGTCGTTTCGGCTGTCGCGCGCGCTGTTGCGGCCGATGATGAAGGCCCGCTACGGGCGGATCATCAACGTCGCATCCGTCGTCGGCCCGCGCGCCAACGCCGGGCAGGTCAACTACGCCGCCGCGAAGGCCGGGCTGATCGGCATGACGAAGACGCTCGGCGTCGAGGTCGCGCGCAAGGGCGTCACCGTCAACGCGGTCGCGCCCGGCTTCATCGAGACCGAGATGACCGCCGACCTGCCAAGCGAGCTGCTCAAGGCCGTTCCCGCGCGCCGCCCCGGTCGGCCCGACGAGGTCGCCGCCGCCGTGCGCTTCCTGGCCTCCGACGCCGCCGCCTACGTGACCGCCACGACGCTCTTCGTCGACGGCGGCATGAGCGCCTGACCCATCTTCCGACAGCACAGCAAGGAGCAACGTACATGAGCACCACCGCCACCAACCCGATCGAGACCACCGTCGTCGAGTCGCTCAAGACCTTCGGCGCCAACGCCGACGACATCAGCCGCGAGGCGACCTGGGAGGACATCGACGTCGATTCCCTGGACCTCGCCGAGCTCTCGCAGGTCGTCGAGGACGAGCATGGCGTCGTCATGCAGGGCGACGACATGAAGCACATCAAGACGGTCGGCGACGCGATCGACTTCATCACCGAGAAGAAGTCCGCTGCGGCGTAGTGAGCAACCTTGCGCTGATTCCGAGGACCGACGAGAAGCTCACCCCGCACGAGCGCCTGCAGGCGCTGTGCGATCCCGGCTCGCTGCAGCTGCTGCGCGGCGAGGTCCGCTCGCTGCGGATGGGCGACAAGACAGCGGCCGGCGACGGCGTGATCGGCGCCACCGGTCGCGTCGACGGGCGCCCGGTCGCCTGCTACGCGCAGGATCCGTCCTACATGGGTGGCTCGCTCGGCGAGGTCCATGCCGAGACGATCTGCCGCGTGCTGCGCACCGCCCTGCGGTCGCGCATGCCGGTGGTCGGGTTCATCGAGTCGGCCGGCGCGCGCCTCCAGGAGGGCGTCGCCGCGCTGGCGGGGTACGGGCGGATCTTCAACCTGAACGTTGCACTGTCGGGCCAGGTGCCGCAGATCTCCGTGATCTGCGGGGCATCGGCCGGCGGCGGCTCCTACTCGCCCGCCCTGACGGACTTCGTCGTGATGACCAAGCGCGCGTCGATGTTCCTCACCGGCCCCGGCGTCGTGAAGGAGGTCATGGGCGAGGACGTCGACGCGACCACGCTCGGCGGACATCGGGTACACGAGCGCAACGGCGTCTGTCAGCTCGTCGCCGAGGGCGACCTCGACGCGGCCTGGCTCGTGCGCGACCTGCTCGATTACCTGCCCCAGCACGCCGCCGAGGTTCCGCGCCGCTGGCCGAGCATGGATCCCTTCGAAGGTGCGTCCGACGAGGCCGTGCCCGACGAGAAGCGGCGTGTCTACGACGTGCGCGACGTCGTGCGCACGCTCGTCGACGGCGGGCGCCTGCTCGAGGTCAGCCCGCGCTGGGCGCGCAACATGCTGACCGGCTTCGCGCGTCTGGACGGCCGCGCGGTCGGCATCGTCGCCAACCAGCCCCGCTATCTCGGCGGGGTGCTGGACGCCAACGCGGCGACGAAGGGCGCGCGCTTCGTGCGCACCTGCGACCTGTACGGCATACCGCTGGTCGTGCTCGTCGACACGCCCGGCTTCCTGCCCGGCAGCGGTCAGGAGAAGCTCGGGGTCATCCGTCACGGCGCCAAGCTCGTCCACGCGTTCGCCGCCGCGACGGTGCCGCGCGTGACCGTCGTGCTGCGCAAGTCGTTCGGCGGCGCGTTCATCGCGATGAACAGCCGCGAGCTGGGCGCCGACCTCGTGCTGGCCTGGCCGCAGGCGCAGCTCGGCGTCATGGGTGGAAAGCAGGCCGTGGACCTCGTCCATCGCCGGGCGATCAAGGCCGCCGACGACCCCGAGGAGGCGCGCGCACGCTTTGCCGAGGACTACGAGCGCGACTGGCTGTCGGCCGCGACGGCCGCCCGTGAGGGCGTCGTCGACGAGCTTGTGGCCCCGTCGACCACGCGCCGCCGGCTGACGGACGCGCTCGGGATGCTGTCGTCGGCGACCGCCGACCGCGAGCGCCCGATCATGCGCAACATCCCGCTGTGAGCTGCAGCACACAGGGCCCGAACACCGGTTAGCGGCGCTGGATCCGGGCAGTACCGGGGACCAGCCACGTGCGCCGCTCGCTTCCCCACCACCCCCGCCCGGAGGATCGCCCGGGGGCCTCGTCGCCTGAGGCGATCGTGCAGGTCGAGAACCTCGCCAAGCACTACGGCGACGTCCACGCGCTCGACGGCGTGAGCCTGCAGGCGGCCGCCGGCGAGGTCTTCGGCCTGCTGGGCCACAACGGCGCCGGCAAGTCGACGATGATCCGCATCCTGACCGGGCGCGCGCGGCCGACGAGCGGCCTTGCGACGGTCCTCGGCCATGAGGTGCCGCGCGACCTCGCGGCCGTGCGCGGTCAGATCAACCTCGTCGCGGAGATCCCGAACGTCTACCAGCGCGCAACCGCCAGGGAGAACCTCGAGCTGTTCTGCACGCTGTACGGCCTGCCCAAGCGCCGCGCCGCCGAGGTGCTCGAGGAGGTGCGGCTGAGCAAGGTCGCCAAGCGCAAGGTCAAGACCTTCTCGACCGGAATGCGCCAGCGGCTGCTGCTCGCCCGCGCGCTGCTGAACACCCCGCGGGTGCTGTTCATGGACGAGCCGACGCGGGGCCTGGACCCGCAGTCCGCGCGCGACCTGCGCCAGCTCGTCACGCGGCTCGCCGAGGAGGGGGCCACGATCTTCCTCACGACGCATGACATGAACGAGGCCGACGAGCTGTGCGCGCGGGTGGCGTTCCTGGCCGAGGGCAGGATCGTCGCGCTCGACACGCCGCGGGCGCTGAAGCTCAGCCTCGGCGCGGAGGCCCCGGAGGTCGACGTCGTGCTCGACGACGGCTCCGAGCTGCGCCTGAGGCTCCACGAGGAGCGCGACGCCGCGCGGCTGCAGGAGCTTGTCGGCGAGCAGCGCATCCGCGCGGTGCACTCGCGCGAGCCGACGCTCGCCGACGTCTTCATCGAGCTCGCCGGGCGCAGCCTCGACGGCGGCGACGACGACGAGGCCGCGGCATGAGCCTGCGCCGGGTCTTCGCGATCCTCGGCAAGGACCTGCGCGACGCCTTCCGCGACGGGCGCATCCTCGTGCTGCTGCTGCTGCCGATCGGGATGGCGGTCTTCTACAACGCGACGATCCAGGACGAGGACGAGCTGCCGACCACGAAGGTCGCCGTCGTCGAGTCCGCCGGCGGCGAGGTGGCACGCGAGCTGCGCACGGCGACGGGCAAGAGCGTCGAGCTGGACCTGCAGCGGGTGCCCAGCACCGCGGCTGCGCGCAAGCTCGTCGCAGACGGTGAGGTGGCGCTCGCCGTCGTCGTCGGGGCGGCCGGTGGCGCGGGTCCGGCGCGGGCGCAGGTGCTCGTCGCGCGCGACGCCTCGCCGACGGCGCAGTCGGTCGTCGCGCTCGTGCCCGACGCGCTGACCCGCGCCGCCGGCCGGACACCCACGGCCCAGACGCAGGTCAGCGGCGTCGCGCCAGCCGACCAGAAGCCCTACGAGATCCTCGAGCCGCGGTCGGTCACGGTCCTGCTGGTGATCGTCCTGCTCGTCGCCTTCGTCGCGATGATGGTCGTGCCGATCCAGACCGCGGAGGAGCTCGAGACCGGCACGTTCAGCGCGCTGCGACTGGCCTCGACCGGTCCCGAGGTGCTTGCCGCCAAGGCGCTGGCGGGGTTCATCTACGGGCTGGCCGGCATCGGGCTGACGATCGTCCTGACGAAGCTCGACGTCGACGACCCGCTGCTCTTCGTCGGCGCCTCGCTCGGGCTGATCGCGAGCCTCGTGGGCTTCGGGCTGCTGCTGGGCCTGCTCGTGCCGAACTCCAACGCCATCAACACGTACGGCGCGTTCTTCCTGATCCCGTTCGTCGGCCTGGCCGGCGCCGTGTTCTTCGTCGAGTCGGGCGTCCTCATGACGATCCTCGACGTGCTGCCGTTCAGCCAGGCCGCGAGGCTGCTCGGCGACGGGTTGTCGGCGCAGAAGCCGTTCGACGCAGGCCTGGTGTCATGGCTGGTGATCGCCGGCTGGGCGCTGCTGGGCTACGTCATCCTCGCGCGGATCACGTCGCGCCGCGAGCTGTAGCAGTGTGATGTCCCTTGCCTTCTTCCTGCTCGGTGCGCATAGTTACCCTTGCAGCGACGGCGATGCGCGGTACCCGGGCCGCTGGTAGGCGAGCCGTCGAAGAGGGGTAGACGAACCGGGTTGTTCTGGGGATGCGCAGGACGCGCAGGAGGTAGATGACTCGTTACGTCGACGCACCCGAGCCCGGCACCACGCCCGAAGATGAGTGGACGCTTGAGCAGTTCATCAAGGCGCGCCGGCGCGTCCGCGTGCGCGTGCTGGCCGTCGCCGTCGTGGGGTGCGCGCTCACAGCGGTCGTCATCGTGGCCGTTGTGAGCGTGGGCTCCTCGGGAAACGGGACTTCAGGCGGCCCGGTGTCCGACCGCGCGCCGACGGCGACCGCCGGCCCGCCGGTGAGCAGCGCCGTGGAGCGCGAGCGCTCCAAGCTGCGCCGCGGCGACCGCGTCAGCTCGCGGACCGCCGCCCGGCCGGACGTGAGGCGGCGAGTTCCCGTGGAGCGCGAGCGTGCGCGCCTCCGCGTCACCGCGGCCACCGCCGAGCGGGTATCGCCGCCGGCGCCCGCGCGTCCGGCGCGGCCGGCGCGGCCACGGGTCGCGTCGGCGCCGCCGCCTCCGCCGCCGCCTCCGCCTCCGCCTCCTCCGCCGCCGCCTCCGCCTCCGCCTCCGCCTCCGCCTCCGCCTCCGCCTCCTCCTCCGCCTCCTCCGCCGCCTGTCGCCGCCACGCCGCCACCGCCACCCGCGCCGCCACCGCCCCCGAAGCCCGGATGCGAGTTCCCGCCGTGCTGAGTCCCTGGCCACGCACCCTGCTCGCTGTGACGTTCGCCGTCTGCGCCAGCGTGGTGGTCGCGCAGCCCGCGCGCGCGGCCGAGTACAGCGTCAACGTCTGCCGTCACGCCGACGGCTCCGCGGCCCCGACGGACGGCTGGCAGCTGTCGGCCGCCGACGACTACGCCGCCAACGACGTCGCCACGAACTCGTGCGCGCAGGGCGGCCAGGTCGATCTCGCGCTCGGCGCGGGAACGCCGCACGGCCGCGCATCCGACCCGGCGACCGCGAGCGCCACGGTGACGTTCGCCGCGACACCACCACCGGCCACGGCGTGGAGCCGCATGGACGTGTGGTGGGCATACCGCGCCAACCCGGTGACGTCCGCGCAGGACCCGGCCCATCTCGTCGCGGGCGCCGTCGCCGGCAGCCCGTTCGGCTGCAACTGGGGCCGCGGTACCGGTGCCTGCGCGGGACGCGGGCTGTTCGCCGGGCCGCCGCTGAGCGACGCCAACCTGACGACGGTGTCGCCCGCGGCCGCCGGCCAGCCGCTGGCGGTCGGCGTCGTGTGCGACAGCTCGCCCGCCCTGTGCCCGTCGGCCAGCGGCGAGCCGTACGCGCAGCTGCGCGCCTGGCGCATGCTGCTCACGCTCGCCGACGCGAGCGCGCCCGCGCTGGGCGAGCAGCCGGCGCTGCCCGCGACCCTGGCCGGCAGCGTGGACGTCCGGATCAGCGCCACGGACGCCGGCTCGGGCGTGCACACCGCGCGCCTGCTGGTGGACGGCGAGACGCTGACCGCGCCCGCCGTCCTCGACGCCGCCGCGGGTCGCTGCGCGCAGCGAGCCGACGGCACCTTCGACCACCTCGCGCCGTGCCCCGCGCAGGTCTCGGCGAACGTCGCGCTGGACACCGGCGGCGTGCCGGACGGCAGGCACTCGGTCGTCGTGCGGGTCACCGACGCCGCCGGCAACGTCACCGACTCCGCACCGGTGGCGGTGACGGTCGACAACCCGGTCGCGCTGGCGGAGATTCCGCTGCAGAACCCGCTACGGGGTCGCGGTCACGTCCACAACGGCAGCGGCAGCGCCTCGACCGGCACCCTGAAGGCCGGCCTGCGCACGCGTGCCCGCGGCAGGCTGCGGGCGAAGGCGCGCGTCCTGCCGGGCCGCCGGTTGAAGGTCAGCGGGCGCCTCGTGGGCGCCGACGGCAAGGCGGTCGGCGGCGCCATCCTCGTCCTGCGCCGCCAGCCGCCGAGGCGCGCCCCGCAGTATCTGAACTTCCGCACGCGCGCCAACGGCACCTTCGACCGGGTCGTGCGGTGGGGCAAGAGCAAGCGCCTCACCGTCCAGTGGTATCCGTGGGGCGACTCGCCGACGCCGGTCTCCAGCCGCAGCCTGCGTTTCCTCGGCGCCGCGCGGATCGCGCTGCGCGTGAGCGCGGCCCCGCGCAACGGCCGGCCGTTGCGCGTCGCGGGCCGGGTCCACGCCGCACCGGCGGGCGGGCGCGTGACGATCCAGGTTCGCACGGGCCCGTTCTGGCGCACGTTCCTCACGCCCCGGGTCGACCGCCGCGGGCGCTTCTCGGGCCGCCGCCTGCTGCTGCGATCGGCGGGCGTGTCGTACTGCCTGCGCGCGCGGATGCTGTCGCAGCCCGGCTTTGACTACTCGGCGGGCTTCACGAGGCCGGTGTGCCGCCGCGTGCGGGGCTGACTGCCGGCGTCTGCGGTTTGGCTGCGGCGCCGGCAGCCGGGACGATCGACAGCTGCAACTGCTTCCCGTCGCTCAGATCGACGAGGTTGGCGACGGTGAGGCCGACGAGCGTCAGCCCCTGGCGCTCGATCAGCGGCATCGCCGCCGCCAGCAGCGCGCGCGCCGCGGCGAGCACCGGCTCGGCCTCGGCCGCATGCTCCGGCAGGGTGTGCGAGCGCGTCGCGCGCGAGTAGTCGCCGAAGCGCAGCCGCAGGATCACGGTGCGACCGGCGTAGCCGGCCTTCCCCATGCGGCGGACGATCCGGTCGGCGAGGCGCGCGAGCGTGTCGTCGAGCTCCTCCGGCGCAGGGACGAGCCGCCGCCGGCCGAGGGATCGCTGCGCGCCGAAGGACCGCGGCGGGCGGTTGGGCTGCACGGGACGCGGATCGATGTTGCGGGCGAGCGCGTGGACGTGGCGTCCGGTGCCCTTGCCGAGGATCTCGACCAGCGCCGCCTCGCTGAGCTGCGTGAGCTGACCGACGGTGCTGAGCCCGCGCTCCCGAAGCCGCTTCGCGGTCGCCGGCCCGACGCCCCACAGGTCCTCCACCGCGAGCGGGTCCAGGAACGCCCGCTCCTCCGCGGGCGTCACGACGAGCAGCCCGTCGGGCTTCGCCGCGCGGCTTGCCATCTTCGCGACGATCTTGGTCCGCACGACGCCGACCGTGATCGGCAGCCCGACGTCCTCGCGGACCGCGCCGCGCAAGCGCTGCGCGAGCTGCCGCGCCGCGCCCTTGGTCCCGGCGAGCGCGCCGATGTCGAGGAAGGCCTCTTCGATCGACATCGCCTCGACGACCGGCGCGATCTGCTCGAACACGGCGAAGACCGCCCTGCTGGCCTCGACGTACGCCGCGAAGCGCGAGGGCACCACGACCGCCTGCGGGCACAGCCGCCGCGCGCGCGAGCCGCCCATCCCGCTGCGCACGCCGAAGCGGCGCGCCTCGTAGCTGGCGGCCATCACCACGCCGCCGCCGACGATCACCGGGCGACCGCGCAGGCTGGGATCGTCGCGCTGCTCGACCGACGCGAAGAAGGCATCGACGTCCGCGTGCAGGATGACCCGTGACACGAACATATGTTCGCATCAGGTTCAAGTGCGCGCGCGTCCCGCCCGCGCGCTCGACGTCGTCGTCAGCTGAGCGCCAGCCGCTCCGGCAGGCCGAAGCGCGGGAAGATCTCGGGCATCCGGAACGCGGTGACGGCGACGATCTCGCCGCCGCGCAGCGTCAGCACGTCCAGCGCGATCGCCATGTGGCCGCCGGCAGCGCGGTCCAGCTGGTAGGTGCCGAGTGCAAGCTGCCCGTTGGCGCGCGTCGTGAGGTAGCGCAGGCGGGGCGGCGGGCCGCCTGGCATCAGCAGCAGCGCGCCGTTGACCGACGCGACCGAGGTCTCGAGCGATTGCGCGGCCTCCTTGGCCGAGAAGCCGAGGACGTCGCGCAGGATCAGCGCGGCGCGCTGGCGGGGCGACAGGTGCTGCAGCGCGGCGATGAACGCCAGCTCGAGGGCCTCGCGGTGCTCGTAGCGAGCCTCGGGCGCCGCCGCGCCGTCGGCGACGCCGAGCGTCTCGTCGGGGTAGGGCTCGATCCAGGCGGTGCTGGAGGCGGGCTCGTCGGGCTCCGGGTCCCCGGCCGCCCGCGGCGGGCCGTAGTCGATCGGGAGCACGCGCTTGGGCCGCCGGGCGATCGCGTCGAGGCAGACGTTCGTGGCGATCCGGTGCAGCCAGGTCCGCAGCGAGCTCTGGCCGCGAAACCGCGGGAGTGCCCGCCACGCCCGCAGCAGCGTCTCCTGCAGCGCATCGTCGGCGTCGTGCAGCGAGCCGAGCATCCGGTAGCAGTGGGCGTGCAGCTCCGCGCGCCCGGACTGCACCAGCCGACCGAAGGCGGCCTCGTCGCCGTGGCTCGCGGCGACGGCGTCCGCCGCCTCGATGTCGAATGCGCCACCCATCGCTCACAAACCTAGACCCTGCCCGGCGCGCGAACTCACCGCCGCGGCGGTGAGTTTCCGCGCCGCGCGCGGTCAACCCGGGCAGGCGCCGACCGAACGGAGGACGATGGCAGACCCCGTCGTACACCTGGAGCTTCGAACCGACAACCTGGCGCGGGCGTGCGCCTTCTACACGCAGCTGTTCGGCTGGAGCGCCGAGACCGTCCGCGCGGGCGCGGGCTCCTACCTCGCGCTGGACATGGGCATCGGGATCCAGGGCGGCGTCAGCGAGCACGAGCGCGTGCTCCCGCACTGGCTGCCGTACGTCGAGGTTCGCGACATCGAGCAGTCCACCGAGCGCGGTCGCCTGCTCGGCGCGGCCGTTACGCTCCAGCCGCGGGAAGGGCCGGCGGGCTGGCGCAGCGTGCTCGCACCGCCCGCCGGCGCCCAGATCGCCCTCTGGCAACCGAAGCTGTGATCGGACCGCGGCGCCGCGGCGCACGACGAGGTTCCATGGGGTCTGCCACGACGCCGGCACCTGCTACGCGGTGTCTCGTCACGGCGCGCCTGGACGCCTCCCTCGTCAGCTCGCCAGCACCGCAGGGCGGCGTTCGTCCGCGCAGACCGTCGCCCGGTTGCGCCCCGAGCGCTTGGACTCGTACAGCGCCTGGTCGGCGGCCTCGATCAGCGAGCTGCCATCCGGGGCGTGGCGGATGTACGTCGCGATCCCGATGCTGGCCGTCACCGGTATGTCGATCTGCTCGACGGCGCGCAGGATGCGGTCGGCAAGGGCGACGGCGTCTTCCGTGTCGGCGTTGGGCATGACGATCGTGAACTCCTCGCCGCCGTAGCGCGCGACGACGTCACCGACGCGCACGGTCTCGCTGAGCCGCCGTCCCACGGCGCGCAGCACGGCGTCGCCGGTCTGGTGGCCGTGCGTGTCGTTGATCTGCTTGAAGTGGTCGATGTCGAGCATCAGCAGGTTGACGGGCTGATCGGTCCGCACCGACCGCGCCAGCTCGCGCTCGAGCGACTCCTCGAAGTGGCGCCGGTTGGGCAGGCCGGTCAGCGCGTCGGATCCGGCCAGGCGTCGCACCTGCTCCAGCAGCCAAGCGTTGTTGAGCGCGAGCGCCGCCTGGGATGCGAAGCGCTCGACGGTCGCCACGACCCTGCGCTCGATCCGCGAGCCGCGGCGCATACCGTGCTCGACGACCAGGAAGCTGATCGTGTGGCCGTCGGCGTGCATCGGCGCGATCAGGAGGTTGCGGCTGCGGGGGAACAGTTCCGCCAGGAACTCATCGCGCTCGGGATGCGGACGGGTGATGCGCAGGCTCACGCTGCTGGTCGCGGCGCGGCCCAGCGTCGAGGCCGGGTCCGGAATGTCGCCCACGACGACCGTCGGGTCGAGGCCGTGATACGCCAGCAGGCTGAGCCCGTCGCTGTTGGCCACGATCACGGCTGCGCGCTCGAAGCCGAAGTCGTCGACGACCGCCTCGAGCAGACCGTCTGCCACCGCGAGCGGCTCGGTTGTGGTCTCCAGCCGGAAGGCCAGACGTGCCAGCGCCTCGAGGTCGTAGCGTCGGCGGCGCAGCTCGCGCTCGTTCACGGCGGCGTACGTCGAGGTCGCGATCGCCACCGCCCAGACGACCAGGATGTCCATCACCAGCAGCCGGAACTCGACGCCTTCGATGGCCACGGGTCGGCCGCCGAGGACGCCGGCCTCCTGCGCATGGAACGCGATGATCGCCAGCAGTGAGTGCCACATGGCGATCTTCAACCCCGTCCTGAAGGAGGCCAGCAGCGCGACCGCGATGACGTGCAGCACGATGAGCGCGCGCACGGGGCTTGGACCGGAGCCGACGACGTACGCCAGCCAGCCCAGGTAGAAACCGTCCACGATCAGCATCGCCCCGAACAGCGGCAGGCTGCGCCGGCCCAGCGCGCGCCACGCCCCCTCGCCGGCCAGCGACACCAGCAGATACGCGCCGGTGACCCCGCCGAGCAGGCCCGGCTCGATGGCGTGCACCGACGGCAGCGTCAGCCACGAGGCCAGCAACGCGAGCGCCGCAGCGAAGCGGAATGTCTGCATGTACCTGATCCGGTCGGCGAGCGGGATGAGGTCGTGATGCTGCTGTGGCGTCGCATCGCTCATGCGAAAGCGTCTCCGGGGGACGGTGGCGGCAGGAAGGGCAGGTCTGGCTGCGCGTGCAGCGGCGCGCGCGCGAGCTTGGGGTCGCGGCTGTCGATGCGGTTCTGGATGAGCAGGAACAGCCCGCCGAGGATGAGCAGGATCAGCGGGAAGGCCGTCCGCTTCACGACCGGCACGATGGCGTCGGCGATCGTCTCGACGATCGTCTCGACGACCCCGCGATCATCCTTGGCCGCTGGCGCGGCGTGCCGGGTGGCGCCCGGCTTCTGAGGCGCCGCCGTGGACACCGCGGGCTGCTCGGCGCGCCGGCGTGGCGGGCGCGCCTCGCGTTGCGATCGCGTACTGTCGGCGAGGGTGCCCCCGAGGTCGCGTAGGGCGGGGCCGCCGGTGGCAGGCGCGGCGGGCGTCGCGGCTGCGGGCGGCGACGCGACCGCTGCCGGTGCGTCCGGCGTGCGCGGATCGGCTTCGCGCTCCGGCGGCCCGCTGGCGGGCATAGGCTCTTTGGCTTCCAGCTTGGCCAACTGCGGATCGGGTGCCGGGGCCGTCTCCTCTGGCGCTGGCGCTGGCTCGGGTTCGGGCGCCGCCGGCGGTGGCTCGACGACGATGTCAGCGGTGCGTGCCTCCCAGGCGAAGCTGGCGGTAGCGGTCCCGCCCTGTGCAGCGGCGACGTCGTCGAGCGCCACCCGCAGGCGGAACGTCGTCGAGGCGCTCTGCGACGGCGTGAGCGCCACGAGCCCGGTGTCGTAGTCGTGATGGTTGTCGACGAAGTCGCCGAGGGTTCCGTCGAACACCTGAGCACCGGTGAAGCCATTGCAGTCCCCGAAGTGCCCGCCCGCGCCCGCCTCGACCGTCAGGCGCAGGTACTCGCCCAGGCCGCTGCCGGTGCCGGTGCCGATGAGCCGGATGCCGTCGGGGACCGGGCCGTCGTTGCTCACGGTGATGCATCGTGTCTCCGTCCGGCCCGGCGTCAGACCCGTGAGCTCGAAGAGCTTCCCGTCGGCGTCGTCATCCGCCAGCGCGGTATTGCCCGCCGCGTTCGTCGCGGGCGATGCCGGCCGCGCCGAGGCAAACGCCCACGCGCTCAGCGTGAGCAGTGCGCCCACCACGACGGCCACGTACAGCGACCGCGCCAGCGCGGCTCGGGACCGCGCGGGCGCGAGGCGTCCGGCGCGGTCGGGGGAGCGGGGCCTGTGGAAGGGCACGATCGTCTGTCACGCCGCGGCGAGTCGGTTCATCCTCAGTTGATCGGCCGATTCTTCGCTCGCTTGACCGCGGACCGCTCAACGCGGACGGCCGACCTGCCGATGACCGGCGGATGAGCATCCCCTCGCGAGGCGCCACACGCTGGGCCGGGCTGACCCTGGGGGCGTTGCTGGTCGTCCTCCTGCTCGCCGGCTGGGGCGTCGCCGGAGGGCAGACCGCGCCCGGCGCGGATGTGAACGTCATCGTCAATCGCACCGGTGAGCTGAACATCGAACCGGTCGGGCGGCTCGTATCCGTGCGCGACCTGCTCCCGGGCCACTCCGCCGAGGCACTCTTCATCGTGACCAACATCACCGGAACCGAGCGTGCCGTTCACCTGCGCGCACGCGTCGACGGCTTCGACCTCGATGACCAGCTGGCGCTGCGCGTGACCGCGTGGGGCAGGCCGCTGTTCTCGGGGAAGCTCGGCGAGCTTCGGACTTCGACACGCCGCAGCCTCGTCCTCGCACCCGGCGCCGCCGTGCCGCTGATCCTGCGCGTCGGGCTGCCCTCGCGGGCGCGCGCCTACCGCGCGCGCACCGCCGAGGTAACTCTCGAACTCCTCTCCGAGGCGGCGAGGTGAGCATGTTTGCCCGTCTGATCTGGTTGGCCACGCTCCTCGTCTGGGTCGCGCTCGGCGCGGGCGCCGTGCTCGGAGCGGCGGTCGCAGGACCGATCGCCCTGGGCTGGCGCCCGCTCGCCGTGCTGTCGGGAAGCATGGCACCGACCCTCCACACCGGCGACGAGATCGTCGTGCGGCCGGTCGCGCCGGTCGCGCTGCGCGTCGGCGACGTCGTCACGTTCAACGACCCGTCCAGGGGGCACGAGCTCGTCACCCATCGCGTTCGCGACCTCCGGGTGGAGGGCACGACCGTGCATGTTGTCACCCGAGGCGACGCGAACAGCGGATCGGAGCGCTGGAGCGTCAGCGCCCGCGGACGCGTCGGGCGCGTGGCCTACCGGATCCCGAAGCTCGGCTACGTCACCGTTGCCGCGGGAACCCCGCTCGGGCGCATCCTCTTCGTGGTCGTGCCAGCGCTGCTCCTGGGCGTGTCCGAGATCCGGCGCGTCTGGCGCCCGCGCGAAGGACTCAAGTCCGACGGCGAGGCGCCGATTACCGCCTGACGCTCACAAAGGAAACCCTGTGACCACACTCCGCAAAATAAGCCTGACCGTCCTGATCGCCGGCCTCGTCGCCGGTGTGGCGGCGTTCGGCGCCTTCTCGGCGTTCTCGGCGACCACCTCGAACACCGGCAACTCGTTCGCCTCGGGTACGGTCGCGATCGGCGACAACGACGGCGGCAGCACCGCGCTCTATACGTCGGCGAACAACAAGCCGGGCGTGCCGGTGGTGAGCTGCATCAAGGTGACGTACACCGGCTCGCTGGCGTCGGAGGTCAAGCTCTACGCGTCGGCCGGGATCACCGGCGGCGCCGCGTTCAACCTCAAGGTCGAGCGCGGTACCCAGAGCGCCGGCAGCTTCCCCGCATGCGGAGACTTCGTGGCGACGTTGACGGCCTACGACGGCGTCCTGGGAGCCTTCCCGACGACCTACGGCGCCGGCGTGGACGGCAAGGACGCGGCGGCTGCGTGGGGCACCAACGACAGCATCGCCTACCGCTTCACGGTCACCGCCGTCGACAACACGACCCCCGGCGCCCGCACCGCCGTCATCTCCAGCGGCTCGCACGACTTCACCTGGGAAGCCCGCAACACCTAGCGTGGGCCAAGGCCGTGTCGATGCCTAGGCGATCCGTGCTCGTCCTCGCCGCAATCGCGCTGGTCGTGACGATCGCCGGCACGCAGACCTGGGCGGCGTACAACGCGGCGACGGGAAATACTGCCAACAGCTTCGCCTCGGGCAGCGTCGTGCTGAGCGACAACGACAGCGACGCCGCGCTGCTGACGCTGGCCGCTGCCGTTCCCGGGGCCACCGACACCGGCTGCATCACGGTCAGCTATACGGGCAGCCTCGCGGCAGCGGTGCGGCTGTACGGCACGACGAGCGGCACCGGTCTGGCCGCATACCTGGACCTGAAGGTCACGCGCGGCAGCTTCAGCGGCGGGCCGCCGGCGTTTGACTCCTGCACGACCTTCGCTCCCGACGCGACCGACTACGTGGGCTCGGGCAGCGGCGTGATCTACAACGGCACCCTGCTGGCCTACCCCGACGACTACGCCACCGCCACCGCCGATCCGCCGTCGGGCGGTGCCGAGAGCTGGACCTCCGGCGAGACGCACGTCTACAAGCTGCAGGTCACGCTGCAGGACAACGCTGCCGCGAAGAGCAAGACCGCCACCCAGATCTTCACCTGGGAAGCGAGGAACACCTGAGATGACGGCGCTCGCTCTCTCATCGACCCAGGCCCCGCGGCGCTCGCGCGCCGTGCGCGTCGCCGTCGCGCTGCTGTCCGTCTGGCTGCTGACACTCGGGCTGCTGTACGTCGGCGGGTATCGCCCGCTCGTCGTCCACAGCGCCAGCATGGCGCCCGCCGTCGACAGCGGCGACCTCGTCATCACGCGCGCGGTCGCCCCCGGCGCCGTCGCCGTCGGCGACATCGTCAGCTTCCACGATCGCACCCGTGAGGGCCGGCTGATCACGCACCGCGTCACCGAGCTACACCACGAACGGCGCGGCGTCGCGTTCGTCACCCGCGGCGACGTCAACACCGCGGCCGAGCGCTGGTCCGGCGACAGCGGCGCCCGCGTCGGCAAGCTCGCGCTGCGCATCCCGCTTGCCGGCTACGCGCTCATCTGGCTCACCCGACCGGCGATCATCCTCGCGCTGCTGGCGATCGTCCTGACCCTGCTCGCGAGCGCCGTTCTCGCCGCACGGGCGACGCGGCACGCGCGTCGTGGCGTCGTGCGTGCCATGCTCGCCGGGCTTGCGAGCGCGGCGGGCATCGTCAGCGTCCCGATCATGCTCGGCGCCACCGAGGGAGCGTTCTCGGCGGTCGCCGACAACCCTGCCAACACCTTCCAGGCCGCCGCCTCGTTCTGCGCGACAGCCCCGCGGACCCTGAACGCCACCGCGGACACCTACGTCGACCAGAACGCCCCGAATACGAACCATGGCAGCGATGCGGAGATGCAGGTCGTCTCCGCCACCGGCCAGAACTCGCGTGTGCTGGTGCGCTTCGCGCTGCCCGTCGCGCCAGTCGATCCACACTGCCCGATGACGTCAGCCGTCCTGCGACTGAACAAGTTCGTCCTGGGCAGTTCGGGTCGGACGCTGCACGCCAAGCGCGCAACGGCCAGCTGGGTCGAGCTGACGGCCACCTGGAACAACCAGCCGATCACCACCGACGTCGACCTCGCCGCGGCGCCGTCGGGAACGAACGAGGTCGACTTCAACGTCACCGCGCAGGTCGCCAGCATGTACGCCGGCACGAACAACGGCTTCCTCGTCCGCGACAGCGTGGAGAACGGCTTGGGTGCGACCCAGGCCTACTCCACCCGCGAGGGCGGCAATCCCTCGACGCTGATCATCACCTACGGATAGCGCGGCCGGCGGCCACGGTCCGCCGCCTCGCTCAGGATCGCTCAGGCGCGCTGGAGATCGGCGCGGGCGTCGGCTACAGTGCCGCCACCCTTGACGTGGCGCGCCTGGAGGGGTGACGGGGAACCCGGCGGCCAACCACTAGTACGAGAGGTTCCCCGTGACTGCTGCTCGGCTCGCGCTCGCTTCCGTCTTGCTCCTTCTTCTGGCCGGTGCGTCGACGGCTGGACCCGCGTCCGCCGCAAACCCGCCCAACAGCGGCTTCGACCTGCGGGCGGGCTCGGCCCGCGCCACGGTGCCCTCCGCACCGCGCACCGCGCGCCGCGAGCTGCGCGCCGAGCTCGGCGCGCGCGCGCTGCTGTCGGTCGACCCCGCCACCGGCCGCCCGCGCGTCGTCGGGCGCCTTGACGGCACCCTGACGGGACCGAGCAGCGCCACCAACGCCGAGGTGGCGCTGGAGTACCTGCGCGAGCACGCCGCGGTCTACGGCCTGACGCCGGCACAGGTCGCCGGCCTGCGGGTCGGCGCGCAGCGACGCGCCGCCGGCGGGCTGCGCAGCGTCCAGCTGACGCAGTCCTACGACGGCGTGAAGTCGATCGACTCGGGCATCCGCGCGGTGCTCGACGCAAGCGGACGGCTGATCGAGCTCATCGGCTCGCCGGATCCCAAGCTCGAGGTCGCGGGCACGCGCGCCAGGGTGTCGCGTGCGCGCGCGGCGCAGCTGGCCGCGCAGGCATCCGGCGCGCCGCGCAGCGCCGACGATGCTCGCGTGACCGCGGTCATCTTCCACGTCGGCCCGACCGCGCGCCTGGGCTGGCGCGCGCTGGTCGCGGTGAACACGCGCCAGCTGGAGGACGTGCTCGTCGACGCCACCAGCGGAGCGGTCGTGCGCCGCGCCAACCGGGTGCTGGCGGCGAACGCCGCGAGCGTGTATCCGGCCTGGCCGGGCGCGCCGCTCGGCGGATCGCCGACGACGGTCGACCTTGCCCCGTACCTCGACACACCCGCCGCTCCGACGAAGCTCAAGGGGCCCAACGCCTACGCGTTCACCGATGCCCGCGACGTCGTCCCGGGCTTTCCGCCCGACGTGAACCTGACCCCGGCGCCCGGCAGCGACGTCGGCCCGTCGGCCGGCACCGACTTCGTCTACCCGTTGCAGGGGTTCGCGCTGGGTGCCGGGCGCTGCCCGACCAGCGGCCCGACCTGCGCCTGGGATCCGTCGACGCCATTCTCCTGGCAGGCCAACCGCGAGCACGACGCGGTCCAGCTGTTCTGGCTCGTCAACGCGTTCCACGATCATCTCGCCGCCCCGCCGATCGGCTTCGGCGCCGCCGACGGCGCCTTCGAGGGCGATGACCCGATCTACGCGCAGTCGATGGACGGTGCCGACACCGAGGGCGGGCTGCCGGACTTCCTGCATGTCGACAACGCGAACTTCACGACGCTGCCCGACGGGACGCCCGGCTCGATGCAGATGTACCTGTTCGGGGGCCCGCCGGGCCCGTTCGGCGAGAGCCCGTTCTTCTCGGTCTCGGGCGCTGACGACGCGAGCATCGTCTACCACGAGTACGCGCACGGCCTGTCCAACCGCCTGATCACCGACGCCTCCGGCTTTGGTGCATTGAGCACGCCGCAGGCCGCCGCGATGGGCGAGGCGTGGAGCGACTGGTACGCGCTCGACGAGCTCGATCGCCAGGGCAACCTGGCGGACGCCCCCGGCGTGGTCGATGTCCGGCTGGGCACGTATGAGGAGGGCACGCGGAACCTCATCCGCACCCAGCCGATCGACTGCCCCGTCGGCAGCGACCCGGCCTGTCCGGGCAGCCCGTCGGCGGGTGGCGCAGGGGGCTACACGTTCGGCGACCTCGGCAAGGTCGTCGGCTTCCCGGAGCTCCACGCCGACGGCGAGATCTGGGCCCAGACGCTGTGGCAGCTGCGCGACGGGCTGATCGCCGACCACGGGCGAGAGGCGGGCATCGCCCGCGCCGAGCAGCTCGTGACCGACGCCATGCGCCTGTCGCCGCCCGAGCCTTCGTTCCTGGACCAGCGCAACGCGATCCTGCAGGCCGACGCCATCACCGCGCCCGCCGGCCAGGACGCCGAAAGGATCTGGCAGGTGTTCGCGGCACGCGGCATGGGCTGGTTCGCGTCGGTCGACTCGGCCGCGGACGTGCGGGCGATCGAGAGCTTCGCGCCGCCACCGCCGCCCGCCGCCGGCCGGGCATCCGTGCAGGGAGCCGTGCGCGAGGATGGCTTCGGCCGAGCCGGCGCCAGGGTTGCCTTCACCGGGCATGACACCGGGTTGGGACCGGACCTGTCGGCGATCACCGACGCCACCGGGGCCTACGCGATCGCCGATGTGCCGGCGGGCACGTACCCGAAGCTGCGCGTCTCGGCGGGGCCCGGCTACATCGGCACGATCGCCAGCGGCGTGACCGTACCCGCCTCCGGCGCGGTGACGCGCGACTTCGCGTTGCGCCGCAACTGGGCGGCGGCGGCCGGCGGGGCATCGGTGCGCAGCTTCACCGGGCCCGACTTCGGCGGGTTCGGCTGTGGCCCCGATCAGGCGCTCGACGGCGACCCGGCCACCGGCTGGAGCACGACCGCGCCCCAGGCTCCATCGCGTGGCGGTCCCAAGCAGCTCGTCGTCGCGCTGCCCGCCGACATCACGCTCACCGGCATCGCAATCAACCCCAGCCCGGTGTGCGGCGACGCCGCTGCGGCACAGCTCGTCGCCTTCCGCCTCAAGGTCGCACGCGACGACGACGGCGACCCGGGCCCCTTGACGACCGTGGCGACGGGCCGGTTCGGGGCGGCGGACCTCGGTGAGGCACGCGACGTTCCGTTGTCGGGACCCACGCCGGGCGTGCGCTACGTGCAGCTGCAGGCGCTGAGCAACAACGGCGACCCGTTCTTCATGGATGTCGCGGAGCTGCAGATCTTCGGGCGCACGACGACGCCCGAGGAGGGCGGCGGCGGCACCGCGGCGCCGGCGGTGACCACGCTCCCGGCGGATTCCGCGGCGACGACCGCGAGCACGGTGACGTTCCGCGCCGCGGTCACGCCCAACGGCTCACCGACCGTCGTCCGCGTCGCCTACGGGCTCGCCAGCGGTCAGCCCGCCTACCAGACGGCCGACGTGCCCGTGTCCGGAGACGTCGCGCAGACGATCGGGCTGGCGGCCGGCGGGCTGCTGCCCAACACGACCTACCACTACCGCGCCATCGCGACGAACGCGCGCGCAACGGTGATCGGCGACGAGCTGACCGTCACGACCACGCCCGCGGGAACGCCGTCCCAGCCACCGGTCAGCAATCCCGCCCCGACGATCGGGTCGGGCACGACGGCCGGCAAGCGCCGCGCCGCGGTCACGTGCAGCCTGCGCCGGCCGCGGGCGATCACCTGCACGTTCGCCGAGCGCCCGGCGCGCACCGCCCGGGTGCGGCTCTCGCGCAATGGGCGCACGCTCGCGAGCGGCGTCGTGCGCGGACGCGTGCTGCAGATGCGGGCAGGACGACCGCTACGCGCCGGCAGCTACATCCTCACGATCACCCAGGGGCACGGACGCTCGGCGACGATCAAGCGCCGGGCCATCAGGCTCTGACCGGTCGCCAACGCCGCGTTCGGCCTGTGACGACAAACACGGAGCATTTTCAACCCACCGCAGGAGAACGCCATGAACAGCGCAGCGCCGCCCTCGGGCCCATCCGGTGCTCGGCTCGACGCTGGATCTACGGCGCAGCCAGGTCACGACCTACGAGCGCATGATGCACGAGCACGGCGACGTCGTGCGCTTGGCGGTCGGTCCGCCGGGGCTGCGCTTCGAGCTGTACTGCGTGTTTCACCCCGACGGGGTCCGCGACGTGCTGGCCGGCTCACGGGAGGGCTGTTCGAAGAGCACCCGCGGCTTTCGCCAGATCGCCGAGACGTTCGGCTGGGGCTTGCTGACCAGCGAGGGCGAACTCTGGCAGCGCCAGCGGGGCTCGTCCAGCCGCTGTTCACCCGCAAGCAGATCGCGAGCTACGGCGAGCTCATGGCGCAGGAGGCCGCGGCCGTCGCTCGGCACTGGGAGGTTGTCGCGCGCGACGGCGGCGGCGTCGATGCCAACGCCGAAATGGTGCAGCTCGCGCTGCGGGTCGTCGGGCGGGGAATCTTCGGTGACGACATCGCGAAGGCCTCCGCGGTGCTCGACTCGTCGTTCGCGCTGCTCAACCGCCACATGTTTCGCCGCATGATGTCCCCGCTGGCGCCGCCGGACTCCTGGCCGACGCCGGGCAATCGCAGGGCGGCCCGCGCCCGGCACGCGGTCTACGGGGTCGTCGACGAGCTGATCGCCAAGCGGGCGCGCGCCGGCGCCGACGGCGCCGATCTGCTCTCGCGGCTGCTGGGCGCCCACCATCCACAGACCGGCGCGGCGATGGATCGACAGCAGGTGCGCGACGAGGCGCTCATCTTCCTGCTGGCGGGGCACGAGACCACGTCCACGGCGCTGACGTTCACGCTGCATCTGCTGGGCTGCCATCCGGCCGAGCAGCGCATCGTCCACGACGAGATCGACGCCGTCCTCGACGGCCGCACGCCGACGGCCGCCGACGCGGCCGCGCTACAGCGGACCGCCATGGCGATCAAGGAGGCGATGCGCCTGTATCCGCCCGCATACGCCATCGGCCGCCGCGCCGAGGCCGAGCAGACGATCGGCGGCTACGTGATCCCCGCGGGCTCACACGTCGTGGTGAGCCAGTTCGCGACGCATCGCCATCCGGCGTTCTGGGAGGATGCCGAGGCGTTCGAGCCCGCCCGTTTCGCGCCGGACCGCGAGGCCGCGCGCCACCGCTTCGCGTACTTTCCGTTCGGCGGCGGGCCGCGCGCCTGCATCGGCTCGCAGTTCGCGATGCTCGAGGCGACGATCGCGATCGCCGTCCTGCTGCAGCGCTTCCAAGTCCACAGCGACGACGAGCCGGTGCCGCTGGACACCCAGGGCATCACGCTGCGGCCCGGCCGCGCCGTTCCGATCCAGCTGACGGCGCGCTGAAGGACGTTCAGCGCGCGTACGGTCAGGGTTCGAACGCCGGCTGGGTCGAGGGCTCCCAGACCGGCGGACTCGCCTCGATCGCCTCTCTGAGATCGGCGTACGGCGCCTGGCCCGAGGGCTTTCCGAGCGCGGCCCGGACCGCGAACGCGGCCGCGCGGTCCTGCATGAGGGCGACGTTCGCCGGGCCGTGCTCGACCTCGGAGTGCGGCCCGCGGACGAACAGCAGCTCCTTGAGGGCGCCGGCGCGCCGGTAGGCCTCGAACGTCGCGAACGGTCCCTGGACGTCGTCCCAGAGGCCCTTGCCGAAGAACACCGCCGGCCAGGAGCCGATCCCGGCGAGCGGCTCGGAGGTGGGGAGGAAGGCGATGTGGTTGACCTTGCGCTCGGCGGCGGGGTAGACCAGATCCGCCGGATCCCCGAAGCCGCCGAAGATCGCCGCCAGCAGTACGGCACCCTTGACGTTGTGGTGCCCCGCCGGCGGGTGGCAGGGACGCTCGGGCAGATCCAGCTCACACCAGTCGTTGAAGTTGGCGTTCATCGCCCACTCGGTGGCCATCGCGCCCTGGCTGGATCCGCCGAGGATGATCGGCATACGACCAGCGGCGCGCCGGGGGAGCAGCGCGCGGACCGCCCGGCGGCCACGTCGCAGCTCGCCGTCCGGGCCCAGCGTGCGCACGCCCGCACCGGTCCGCAGAGCGTCGATCGCTGCCAGCATGTCCAACCCCTGGCGTAACGCGTTGTCGGCGCTGATGCCGCCCGAGATGCCATGGCCGCGCTTGTCGAAGCTGAGCACGTCGAAGCCCGCCTGGTTGAGCTTGTGGAGGTACTGGCGCCACTGCCGCATGCCCCACTTCTCGGTCTGCCGGGCGGGATAGGCAACCGCCGTATACGCCCCGCTGTCGGACCGGGTGTAGAGCGGATCGGCGGGGTACTGGGCGGCCGTCGTCTCGACCGTCCGGCCCCCGACGAAGATCGCCAGCGCGCGGCGGCGACCGCGCCGGTTAATGATGCCGTCACCCTTGAGGTACCAGCCGCGCAGCTTGACCGGGGCGCTGATCGCGTGGTTGATGCGCTCGTACGGCTCGGCCGGCACCGTGTACTCGAACGTGTAGGTGCGATCCTCCGCCGCGCCGATCGGCTCGCGGTACGGCGCTGCGCCGAAGAACCCCGGTCGGCGGATCAACCGCAGATCGACGTCGACGTCGTGCGGGTCGATCTTCCCGAACGCCACGAGTGAGCCCGTCAGGCGAAACTGCGGTGGTACGTAGCTCTGCAGGTAGGCGACGGCCGCACACGGCGGCTGCGCCTCGCAGACGGCGAGTCGCTCGCGCGCGGCGGCGTCGGAGAACTCGGTCACGTGGTAGTCGCCCTCGTAGCCCACGGGAGCCGGCGGGACCTGGGTGAACGGCACGCACACCGACCCCAGCTGTGCGTCCGGCACGACATATCCGGGCAGCGAGCGGTTCAGGGCATAGCCCACGGTAGCGGTGCAGTGGACCGGCGGCGCCGCGGGGTCCGGCGCTGCCGCATGCGTCCGCGGCGCTGCGGCGGCGTGTGCCACCGTGAGGGCGGCCGCGGCGAGCGCGGCCGCGCCGGCGCTGCGCCACCGAAGACGCGTGGTCGCCGACGCCTGAGCATGTTGTGCCCGAGCTCAACCGGTCCTCGCAACAGTGTGTCCGTGAGATCAACCTACCGACCGTAGGCCACGGCGTGTTGCGCTTCTACCGCAGCGACCCGGAGCGTGGTGCCGCCGGCTATCGCCGCG
>Ga0136615_10000060_pt1 | contig 39514 bp, 28 predicted proteins | sample AntDrymUQ2882206_2_FD_106647 | JGI IMG/M metagenome (GOLD analysis project Ga0136615, IMG submission 106647) | Polar desert sand microbial communities from Dry Valleys, Antarctica - metaG UQ288 (22.06) | ecosystem: Environmental > Terrestrial > Soil > Desert | place: Antarctica: Dry Valley... | reverse complement strand
GCCTTTGCTAGACTCCGCCGCGATGGCACGGCTTCAGCACATGGGCGTCGTCTTCGCCTTCCTCCTCACGGGCGTCGTCCTGGTGTCGCTGTACGCCGGCTTCCAGTCGGCCATCGGTCAGCCCATCGCGCTCTTGATCGGGGTGCTCATGGGCGCCGGCATGATCCTCGTGCTGATGCGCATCGCGCTGGTGCCGGAGCGGCGCTACACGGGCTGGGTGCGCACCGTCACCAACCGGAATGCGCGTTACCTGTTCGGGTTCCTGCTGGTCGCCTGGGTCGCCGCGATGGGCTTCCTGGCCAGCCTGAACCTGCCGGCCAACACCGTGGGCGGGCCGGCGCTGATCGGGCTCTTCGCCGGCTTCTTCATCTTCATGGGCTTCATCTGGGCGGTCATCAGCGAGTGATCGGCTGCGGCCCGTGACCGGATCGGCGCGGCCACCGTCCACAGAGAGCGGTCAGGGCCTCGTGGAGTACGGCCTGATCGTGGCGCTCATCGCCATCGTCACGCTCGTGGCGCTGCTTTTCCTGAGCAGCCAGATCAGCTCCATCCTGTCGGCCATCGCCGACCAGATCTGACGAAGGGCGGGGGATGCGGACGGTCAGGGTCGCCTGGGATCCCGCGGCGGAGCGCTTCACGGCCAGCGGCACGCACCCGGGCCAGACCATCAGCGTCAACGCACCACACGTGCCGGGCAGCGACCAGCCAGCCACGGGCTTCAGCGCCTCTGAGCTGATCCTCGCCGGCGTCGGCTCGTGTGCCGCCTGGGACATCGTGGAGATCCTGCGCAAGGGACGGCAGGATGTCACCGGCGTCGATGTCCGCGTCGAGGGGACGCAGGATCCGGAGCGGCCGTGGCCCTACCGTTCCATCGTGCTGCACTTCTCCATCCAGGGGCGCGGCGTGAGCGAAAGAGCTGTCGAGCGGGCCATCGCGCTTTCCACGGGACGCTACTGCTCCGCCCTCGCGACGGTGCGCGGCGTGGCCGAGATCGGCACGAGCTTCGAGGTCCTCGCCGTGGACGACGCCGCGGCCTGACCGGCCTTCACTCCAGCAGGAGATCCACCCCTCGTCATGACCCTGTTCCAACGCCTCGGTCAACGCTGCGCTCGCCAACGCTGGTGGGTCGTCGCGGTGTGGTCCGTGCTGGCCCTTGCCGCCTTGCCGCTGGCGCCCCAGGCTCCCGGTGCCCTGAGCCCTGGCGGCTTCTCCCTGGACGACCTGGAGGCGGCCCGCACGCGACAGACGCTGGAGTCGGAGATCGGCCTGCCGCCTTCAGCCCTGGTGATCGTGGTGCGCTCGGAGACAGACGTTCGCGCCGGCGACCCAGAGTTCGAGCTGGCGGTGGCCACTGCGCTGGCGGGGGTCGCGTCGGCGGAGCACGTCACCGGTGTGCTGCCCCACACGCTCGCGCCGAACCAGGTCAGCGAGGACGGGCGGACGGTCTATCACCTTGTCTCGCTGGACCTGCCACCTGACGCCTCGCCCGACGCCATCGTTCCAGTGGAGGAGGCCCTACGAGACGTTCCCGGCTACACCACATACCTGGCCGGCGGCCCTGCCTTCTACGGCGACATCCAGATCGTCAGCGAGCGCGACCTCCAGCGCAGCGAGCTTATCGGCCTGCCCCTGGCAGCCGTCGCGCTGTTCGTCGTCTTCGGCAGCGTCGTGGCGGCGGGAGTGCCCATCGTGGTGGGCGGCATCGCCGTGCTCATCGCGCTGGCCGTGATCTTCCTGGTCGCGTCGGTGACCCCGATGAGCATCTTCGTCCTGAATCTGGCCACGCTGCTGGGCTTCGGTCTTGGCGTGGACTACGCACTGCTGCTCTCCAGCCGCTTCCGCGAGGAGCTGGCACGCGGCAACGGTGGCCGGAGGCCCGACGGGACCACGGACCAGGCTGCCGTGGAGGCGGCCGTGGTGGCCACCGTGGGCACTGCCGGGCGGGCCGCCTTCTTCAGCGGTATCACGGTCCTGCTGGGCCTCATCGGGCTGATCCTGTTCGACTTCATGGTGCTGCGCTCGGTGGGCGTGGCGGGCGCCGTCGTGGTGGCCTTCGCGGTGGTCGCGGCGGTCACGCTATTGCCGGCGGTGCTGGCCATCATCGGGCCGCGCATCGACTCGCTTCGCCTGCCGCGACTGCGCCGGGCTCCGCCGGGGACGGAAGGCCAGCGCGGCGGCTCGGTCGATCTCACGGGTATGCCCGAGCCGGGCGGCTGGGCGCGCCTCGCCCGCTGGGTGATGGACCGACCGGTGCGGGTCTTCCTGCCCACCCTGGGACTGCTCATCGTCCTGGGCCTGCCTTTCCTGCACGTCCGCTTCAACGCGCCGGACGCCACCATCCTGCCGCCGGACGTGCCCTCCCGACAGGCCTACGACCTCCTGGTCAGCGAGTTCCAGGAGGGCGAGTTCGCGCCGCTCCTGCTCGCGGTGCGCACAGACGGGCCCGCAACCACGCCTGAGAACGTGGGCGCGCTGTTCGATTATTCCCGCCGTATCGCCGCGGACCAGCGTGTGGCACGCGTGGAGTCCATCGTGGACATCGATCCTCGGCTCCAGCGCGAGCAGTACCAGCTGATCCTCTCGGACGCTGGCGGCCCGGCCGACCGCTACGTGGCGGATCGGCTGACGCGGACGACGCGTGAGGACCTGACCACGTTCAGCGTCATCACCTGGTACGGCCCGAACCGGACGGAGGCGCGCGCCCTGGTCGACGACCTGCGGGATCCCGCTTCGGCGCTGGCGCCACCACCCGGCATCGAGGTGCTGGTCGGGGGCGGCGCAGCCGAGGTCAAGGACGTGGTCGATCGGATCGGTGCGGACTTCCCGCGCAGCGCCCTGTTCATCCTCATCTCGACCTACCTGGTGCTCTTCCTGCTGCTCCGCTCGGTGATCCTGCCACTCAAGGCGCTGATCATCAACGCGCTCTCCATCCTGGCCTCCTTCGGCGCGCTGGTCTGGATCTTCCAGGATGGCAACCTTTCGGCATTGCTCGGTTTCCAGCCGCTGGGCTTCGTGGAGACGACCCTGCCGGTGATCCTCTTCTGCGTGCTCTTCGGGCTGTCCATGGATTACGAGGTGTTCCTGCTCTCGCGCATGAAGGAGTCCTACGACCGCACCGGCGACAACCGCGAGGCCGTGGCCCAGGGCCTGGAGCGGAGTGGCCGGATCGTGACCAGCGCGGCGCTCATCGTGGTGGTGGTGGCCGGCTCATTCGCCTTCGCGGAGGTCGTGCTCATCAAGGCCGTTGGCCTGGGCGTGGCCATCGCCGTAGCCCTCGACGCGACAGTCGTACGGGCGCTCCTGGTGCCCTCCACGATGCGCTTGCTGGGCGACCGGAACTGGTGGATGCCGGCGCGGCTGCGCCGCTGGATCGGGACACGGCTGCCGGTCATCGAGGGCGCCGCCTTCCAGGCCATCGTCCTGTCCGTGGTGGCCGCGCTGCTCCTCGCGGCCTGCTCGCCGTCCGGCCGGCTGCTGGCCAACGAGCCGGTCGCCCCACCGCCGGTGCCGGTGCCCACGCCGGCCGCCAGTCGGGCGCCTGACCCGCGACCGGTGGTCCTGCCGCGCGACGACGGCAGCCACGATCGACTCACCGAGTGGTGGTACTACACCGGCCATCTGACCGCGGAAGACGGACGCAGCTTCGGCTTCGAGTACGTCATCTTCCGGGCCGAGCGCGGCGCCTTCCCCGTCGCCTGGGCCTCTCACCTGGCCGTCACGGACGAGGACGGCGACCGGTTCCTCTATGACCAGCGCAGTGAGATCGCTCCGCAGGTCGACCGATCCCGATCAGGCGGATCGGGCCAAGGCATCGATCCGCCCGTCCTCGACCTGGCGGTGCGGGGCGAGGTGGCGCCGGGCATCCCGGCCGCCGATGCCGTGCCCTGGACCATCACCGGCGGCGACGGTCACGACCGGCTCTCGGCTCAGGGGACGGCCGATGGCGACGCCTTCGGCCTTGGTCTCGACCTGGACGACGGTGGCCGCCCGGTGGCACTCCACGATCACGACGGCTATATCGACTTCGGCCCGGCCGGCGGCTCCTACTACTATTCCCGTACCAAGCTGGACGCCGCCGGCAGCTTGATCCTGGACGGGCAGGAGCTCGCTGTCGAGGGCACGGCCTGGTTCGACCACCAATGGGGCGACTTCATCGCCGTGGGCGCTGGCGGCTGGGACTGGTTCGCCGTCAACCTCGACGATGGCACCGACTTCACGCTCTCCCTGGTACGCGACGCTGAGGGCGGCTACCCGCTGGTGTACGGCACGCTGGTGCGAGCCGACGGTGAAGTGGAGCACCTGCCTCGCGAGGCGTTCGACGTGACCGTCACTGAGCACTGGACCTCAGAGCTGACGGGCGCGACGTACCCGGCCGGCTGGCGCATCGAGCTGCCCGACGAGGGCCTCGTGGTGGACCTCCTGCCCACCGTCGCGGCGCAGGAACTGGACACGCGCCCCACCACCGGCGTGGTCTACTGGGAGGGATCGCAGGTGGTCACGGCCACTCGCGACGGAGTGCCGCTCGGCGGGGAGGCCTACGTCGAACTCACCGGCTACGGCCCGGGACCGAGCAGCCAGGCGCCGTAGCGCGGCAAGATGACGGCGAGGTATGGGATGACGAGCGACGAGCGGTACGGGGTCACGGACCTGGAGGATCGTCCCGTGGTGAACCACGAGGTCGCGTCTGAAGCCGACGATCCCACTGAGTGGGACCTGGACACTGAGCCGTCCGGTCGCACGTTCGCGCCCGCAGCGGACGGGCCGGCACCGGGCGTGCGCTATGTCGAATTTCCGGTCCGGGCTGCTGCCTTCGCGTTGGACGCCGTGCTCCTGATCATCATCTCGGACTACGCTTTCCGCGCCGTCTATACCTTCATCTTCAGCGGGATCCTGGGGCCCACGTTGGCACAGGGCACGGGATCCGAGTCCTTGTACATCGTGGTCGTCTCTGCGCTGCTGGCGCTGATCGCTACGCAGGCTGTGGTGATCACCTATCTCATCCGGGTCTTCCGCGCCACGCCGGGACAGTTGGCCTTCGGGCTCTTCACGCTGTCACGCCGAGATGGCCGGGCGCTGAACCCGTCTGCAGCCTTCGTCCGATGGCTGGTGCTCTTCGCGCCCCTGCCGGTGCTGACCGTCGGGCCGGCGGTCGTTGCAGTCATCTCACAGATCCTGGCCTTTCTCGGACAAGCGCCCGCCGACTGGTCCGCGCTCGTCTCCACCCTGACACAGTTGGCACCGGTCGCTTGGTTCGTTGTGCTCATCGTCTCGGTGCTCCTCGACGAGCACGGCCGCGGGCTTCATGATCGGCTGAGCGGCGCCGTCGTGGTGCGCCGCGAGGGCCCTCCCAGCTGAGCAGCAGCTCCCCTGCGCCGATCCTTGTGTCCTACGGTTCCGGGCGGCAGTAGATGAAAAGGCGATGCCTCGGTGGGCATCCGCGCGTCCGGGCAGCTTCCGTCAGGTCGACCTCCACGCTCGATGGACCCAGCCTGAGGTCACCTCGAACGGACGGAGAGCGTCGTGGCTCCGTCTAAGACCGCCCCGGTCCGTATATCACCGGGACCGAGTGGCGGACAGGCCGTGATGGGCTGGTGGCGCCGCACGACGAAGCGGACTCAGCGGCTGGAGATCAGGTACACCGCCAGCGCCCCCGCTCCCACCACGATGGCGCCGGTCAGGAAGAGGTGCGCCAGCAGCGAGGTGCGGTAGGTCGATGTGTCGATCTCGCGTTCGGTGCGCAGATAGCGCTGGAGCCCGACCACGGAAAGGGCTGCGCCGAGCACGATGAGGCCCATCCCCAGCAGCGCTGAGACGCCGGTGTCGGCCGAGTCGAAGGCGAAGCGGTCCACCAGGAAGCCCAGCCCCACCACCGTGAGCGCGGTACGCTGCCAGGCGAGGAGCGTGCGCTCGTTCGCCAGGTGATCGCGGATGGCCGCCTCGGGCAGCGTTCGCCGGTCGAGCGACCGGTCGGTCTGCGCCCGTTTGGCGGCGTCCTCCGCCAGGGCGTCACCGCTCGATCGATTCACCCGGCGATCAGCTCGCCACCGTCGACACCGATGACGTTGCCGGTCAGCCAGTGCGTGCCCTCCCGCGAGAGCGCCGTGATGGCGCGTGCCACATCCTCGACGGTGGTCATGCGGCCCGACGGGTTCTTAGCCGTGGCATGTGCGATGAGCGCATCCCGCTCCGGGATCTGCATCAGCGCAGGCGTCTGGGTCACGCCGGCACGGATCGCGTTGACGGTCACGCCCGCTTCCAGCCGCCCGAACTCCATGGCCAACTGGCGGCAATGCGACTCGAGCGCTGTCTTGGCCGCGCTCACCGCGCCGTATGACGCGATCATCCGGCTCGATCCCTCGCTGGTCATGGCGTAGATCTTGGAACCCTGGTCGAACATGCCCGCGCGCCACAGGTCCTGCGCCCAGTACACGAGGCTGTGGGCCATGACGTCCAGGGTCATATCCATGTTCTTGCGGTTGATCGCCCCACCGGGATCCAGGGAGAGGAACGGTTTGAGCGTCCCGAACGCTAGCGAGTGCATCAGCACCCGCATGTAAGGCGACCGCTCCGCTGCCCGCCGTCCGGCGAACGCCTCGCCCAGCTGCGCCACGACGAAGGCGCGTTGCTCGTCATCCGCGGCATTGCCGTTGAAGAAGATGGCTTGCCTGCCGTGCGACTCGATCCTTCGCTTTAGCTCATCCACGCGCCCCTGGCCGGCTCGTCGATCGAGATGGACCCCCGCGATGTCATAGCCGTCGGCGGCCAGGGCCAGTGCTGTCGCCTCGCCGAAGCCGCTGCTGGCACCCAGGATCAGGGCCCACGGCTCGCGATGGTCGACCATCGTCATAGTCTCCTTCTCCGTTAGCGCCCACCGGTCCTTCACGGTCCGGCGCCGGTCAGTCTAGACGCTGCCCGATGCCCGAAGCCGCGCGACCCCAGGTTCCGAGTAGCCCAGTTCCGCGAGCACCTCAGCGGTATGCTCGCCGAGCAGCGGCGGCGGACGTCGGATGCTGCCCGGCGTCGCGGCGAACTTGAAGGGGATGCCGGTGAGACGGAGCTCACCCACGGTGGGATGCTCCACGGTGGCGACCATGCCCCGGGCCAGGACCTGCGGATCAGCGAACACCTCTGCCAGGTTCCGCACGGGGCCGCAGGGTACCTCTGCCGCGGCCAAGGACTCCAGCCAGGCCGCTGCCGGGCGAGTCGCGAAACGCGCCACGAGGTCTTCGCGCAGGATCTCCCGGTGGCGGACCCGCGCGGCGTTCGTCACGAAGCGGCGATCCGCGGCCAGATCCGGCGCGCCTAGCGCCTCGCAGAAGCGCAGCCATTGCCGCTCAGAACCGACGGCCACGGCGATCTGCCCATCGGCCGTGGGGAACGTCTCGTAGGGCGTGATGTTGGGGTGGCGATTCCCCAGCCTCCCGGGTACGGCGCCGCCCACCAGGTGGTTGGCGGCCTGGTTGATGAGCCAGGCCACGCTGGACTCCAGGATCGAGAGGTCGATCCGCTGTCCACGCCCGGTCCGCTCCGCCTCGCGCAGCCCGGCCAGCACCGCCACGGCACCGAGCATGCCCGTGGTCAGATCGGCCACAGCCACCCCGACCTTGGTCGGCTCACCGCCGACCTCATCGGCCTGCCCGGTGATGGACATCAGGCCCGCGGCCGCCTGGATGATGAAGTCGAAGCCCGGCTTGCCAGCGTCGGGTCCGGTGGGTCCGTAGCCGGTGATGGACAGCCTCACCAGCCGAGGATTGATACGGTCGAGATCCTCGTCCGGGAAGCCCAGGCCGTCCAGGCCACCGGAACGCTGGTTCTCCACCAGCACATCGCTGCGCTCCAGGATACGGCGGAGCACCTCGCGCCCGTCCGCCTGTTTGAGGTCGAGCCGGATGCCGCGCTTGTTGCGGTTGATGGACAGGTAGTAGCCCGACTCGCCGGCGTAGTCCGGGTCGGCCCGTGGATCGTCTTCGGCATAGGAGGCATGGGGGTCGGGGGCGCCAGCGTAGGGTGGCCCGTAGTGGCGCGTGGGGTCGCCGCCGGGCGGCTCGATCTTGATGACCTCCGCTCCCAGATCAGCCAGGAGCATCGTGCAATACGGTCCGGCCAGGACGGTGGACAGGTCGCACACGCGTACGCCGGCCAGCGGCCCGCTTTCGCTGCGGTCGTGGGGTCCATCGAGGGTGCCGTGATCGCCGGCGGGAGGAGGCACCGGTCAAGGCTAGCCGCTCAGCGGACCCTTATCATCGGCGCGATGCACAGGTGACCACGGGGCGCAAGGCGATCGACCGTGACGGCGCGACCGCCGTGCCGGCGGGCTGGCAGGTGAGAGTGCCCGACTTCGTGGGCGTGGGCACGGCCCGCTCCGGCACGACCTGGTGGGATGAGCTGATCCACGCTCACCCGGACGTGCATCGGGCCCCGGGTGTCCCCAAGGAAGTGCATTTCTTCGACCGCTTCTGGGACGGCTCCTGGACCGACGCCGAGATCGAGCGGTACCACGCCTCCTTCGCCCGGCCAGCCGGCGGCCTGGCGGGTGAATGGACGCCGGGCTACATGGTCGACTTCTGGGTCCCGCCGCTGCTCCGCCGGGCGGCTCCCGAGGCGCGCCTGCTGCTGCTGCTGCGCGACCCGATCGAGCGATTCCGGTCGGGATTGACGCTGACGGAGAACCGCCTGACGCTCTCGTGGACGCCGCGCGCAGCAGCCAACGGCGGCTTCCAGCGCGGCTGCTATGCCGATCAGCTGGAGCGGCTCTGGCAGGCCTTCCCGCGCGAGCAGGTCCTGGTGTTGCAGTACGAGCGTTGCGTGCTCGACCCGCGCGCTGAGCTGCGCCGGACGTTCACCTTCCTGGGACTCGACCCCGCCGCGGCCGACGGGTTGACGGCGCCGGAGCGGCGCATCAACGCCACGCGGGTGACGAAGGCTGCTTTGAGCGAGGAGCAGAGGGACCGACTGGCGCGGGCCTTCGCGCCGGAGGTGGAGCGCCTGAGCCGGCTCCTGCCCGAGCTCGATCTGTCGCTCTGGGGTCCGTACGGGGGCCGCGTCGTTGTTGGCGGTGAGCCATGACGACGGCCCACCGCAGCGGCCGGAACCTGCCGTTGACGGTGCGCGCTCGGCAGGGTGCCATCCGTCTCCTGCGCGCAGCTCGCAAGGTCCGGGGCCACCGGCCGCCCGGTCCCGGCCAGTCGCCTCAGGCACCGAGCGGCTGGGTCGTGGCACCGCCCGACTTCGTGGGCATCGGCGCGCAGAAAGCCGGCACATCGTGGTGGAGTGCGCTCATCCATGAGCATCCGGACGTCCATCGCGCGGGAGGCCAGCCCAAGGAGCTGCACTTCTTCGACGGCTACTGGGAGCGGCCGTTCACGGACGCAGACGCCGAACGGTACGCGCGCTACTTCCCGCGGCCGCCGGGTGGGATCGCCGGTGAGTGGACGCCCGGCTACATGATCGACTTCTGGACGCCGGAGCTGCTGCGCCGGGCGGCTCCAGAGGCGCGCATCCTGGTGCTCTTGCGCGACCCGCTGGAGCGCTACCGCTCGGGGATGGCCCACACGGACGACATGGATCGCCGCCACCTCGGGCGGCAGGACGCGATGGGCGCCTTCGGTCGGGGCCTCTACGCGCAGCAGTTGCGCCGCGTCTTCGCCGCCTTCGGCAGGGAGCAGGTGCTCATCCTCCAGTACGAACGCTGCCGCGCCGACCCCCAAGGTGAGCTGGCCCGCACCTTCCGCTTCCTTGGCATGGGTGACGTGCGGCTGGACCCAGATCGGTTCGATCGACCTGTCAACCCGACCACGGCTCGCAAGCTCGAGGTCGGACCGGAGTTGCGTGCCGCCCTCAGCGCGGCCTACGCGCCTGACCTGGCACAGCTCGCGACACTGGTCCCGGAACTCGACCTCGACCTGTGGCCGTGCACTCGCGGCGACTCCTCAGCTGAGTCCTACCACTGACGGATCTCCGGCCGCGAGGCTCGTTACCGGTGGGCTCCCAGTTGATCGTGACTCACCTTCATGGGCGGACGGCAGGTGTAGCATCGGGCAATCAGGCGCCGTACAACTGCACCAAGGTGGCACAAGACTCCCTCCACGTCTGGACAAGGAGATGATCGCCCACCGCCTGCTTGCTCGGCCTCGTGCTCTCTGCCTTCCTCGCCGGTTGCTCCCACATGAACTCGGTCGGGCAGCCGGCCACGGGCGACATGAGGTCGCCGCTGCCTCATGAATCGAGTCCGCCGTCGACGCCTTGGACGGATCCTGAGATGCCGGTGGAGCGCTGCGGGCTCAGAGGGACGGTGAAGATCGCTTTCCTGGCGCCGCCCGCAACGGAGGTCGCGGACTGGGTCCCTGGACTTCAGGGTAGCCCGGAACTCGAGGGAAAGGGTGGCTCCCTGGTGGTGGTTACGACGGAACAGTCTTGGCTCCGTACCTCACGGGGATCCCGGGCGCAACAAGAGATCCCTACCTCGAAGGAGCCGTGTGCGTGGTGACTCCAGAGGGTAGCCCAACGTGTACTCTGATGTCTCCGCCGACGGTCTGACGATTCCGCCAGGCGTCGACACCGAACCGATCTGGGATGACGGCACCATCTGCAGGGTCTTCGTAGAGTCCCCGACGTGCATCCGGCAGGAAGTGCCTTAGTCTTGATTCGCCCGCCGATGTCGAGTCGCAGCCGTGTGCGCCTCATTCGAGAAGTCGCACGGCGGCAGTGATTAGCTCCCGTCGGCTCGTAGCCGCTTCGCGATAGCATCCGGTGATGCCTGCCCGACATTCCCTGATGACCGTCCACGCCCATCCGGACGACGAGACCATCGCGACCGGCGGGATCATGGCGCGCTACGCCAACACCGGCCACCGCGTCGTCTGCGTCACCTGCACCGGCGGCGAGCATGGCGAGATCGTCGTGCCGGAGCTCGACACACCGGAGAACCACGCCCGCCTGGGGGAGATCCGCAAGGTCGAGCTGGAGCGAGCGCTGGCCCGTCTGGGACCGATCGAACACCACTGGCTGGGCTACATCGACTCGGGGATGATGGGCACGCCGGAGAACGAGGCCGCCGGCAGCTTCTGGCAAGCAGATCTGGATGAAGCGGCCGGCCGCGTGGTGCGTCTCGTCCGGCAGACGCGACCGCAGGTCGTCGTGGGCTACAACGACTTCGGCGGCTACGGGCATCCGGACCACATCCGCGCCGCCCTCGTGGCCAAGCTCGCCTTCGCACGGGCGGGCGACCTTGACGCCTATCCGGACCAGCTCCAGGGAGGGTTGGCCCCATGGCAGCCGCTGAAGCTGTACGAGAACGTCCTGGACATCGCCCGGCGTCAGGAGTTCCTGGACATGATCGAGGCCAAGGGCATCCAGACCTGGTGGTCTCCGCCACCAGACGAGACTGACGAGGCCCGCACGCAGCGCGAAGCGCACCTGGCCTTGATGAGCGCCGCCCAGGGTCCGGTCACCTCGCGCGTGGACATCGGTGCCTTCACTGGGGCCAAGCTGGCGGCCATCGGGGAGCACGTCACGCAGCTTTCCAAGGAGGGCTTCTTCCTGGCCTTCGACGCGGACGAGTGGCGCACCATGCAGCCCACCGAGGACTTCACGCTGCGGGTCTCGCACGTCGGTGTTCGCATCCCGGAGGACGACCTCTTCGACGGACTGCCGAGCGAGGTTCCGACCTAGGGCGACTGGATGGCGCCGGGCTAGTAGTCGAAGTCCAGGCCTTCGGAGCCTCGCATGATCTCTCGGAAGATGACCCTGCCGTCGCCCGCCGGATCGAGCAGGTTGGGCTGCGCCTGGTCGAGGGTCAGGAATGGGTTGAGCCGGACCTGAACGAGCTCCCCTCCTTGGAAGGTCATCTCGGGCAGGATGCCCTCCATCGTGAACTCGGCCCAGTTCTGGTCGAACACGAAGTTGCCGATGGAGTAGAAGACCAGCCGCTCGTCGATCTCTTCCATTCCGGCCACCATGTGGTGACCAAAGCCGACCACCACATCCGCACCCGCCTCCACCCACTGGGCCGCGAAGCGTCGCTGGCTGTTCAGCGGGAACGGGGTGTACTCGGGACCCCAGCTGGGAAACACGATGACGATGTCGGCTTCCTCTGCGGCCCGCTCGATGTTGGGGATCATCTCCTCGTCATTGCAGGGCATGGCACCCGCGCGATCAGCTTGTGCCCAGACGATGGGTGTGATCGTCACGCAGGGCAGGATGGCCACGCGCGAGGCACCAGCCCGCAGGATCGGATAGCGCCGTGCCTCCTCGAGGTCCATGCCTGCTCCTGCGAACTCGAAATCGAAGCGCCGAAGATGCTTGAGCGTGTCCTCGACGCCGCTCGGTCCGAAGTCGTAGATGTGGTTATTGGCCAGCGACATCCAGTCGATGCCTCCGCCCTTGAAGATCTCCAGCAGCTCCGGCTTGCCCGAGAACGGAGTGCCGTGCAGGTGGAAGACCCAATTGTCTGGAGTGGGGTTCTCCAGGTTGATCATGGCCAGGTCGGCATCCACCAGCTTCGCCCGCACGAGACCCTCGTTGCCCGTCTTGCGGAATGAGGGAACCTCGTAGCCGCCGACGAACGGACCGCAGCAGTAGCGACCGGTGATCTCCACCGTTCCACCGTCCAGGGGATAGTCGACGCCCAGGTCGCGGTTGACCACGCGTTCGTAGATGCCGCGGTCCATCATCGAATCGCCGCCGGCCACGATGGTCACGGTGCTGCTCTGGTCCCAGGCTCGCTCCGGCGGCTCCGCGACCGGGATGACCAGCGGCCAGTCCAGGTTGGAGCGCACGCGCTCGTTCCCGAAGAGCTCGCGGTCCTCAAGGGCGAGTGCACGAACGCGCGTCGTCACGTCGGCCGCGCGCAGGAGGCCCAGGGCACCGTCCTTGACGGCCGTCCGGATCTCCTCCGGCTCGGCGTCCCTGACCGAAGGACCCATGTTCACGCCCAGGGCGGTCTCGATGGCGGCACGGTCCACAGCGGGGACGAGCACCGACTCATAGCGTTCGCTGTCCCCCTCCAGCGCGGCCACGAGCTCCGCCCGGCTGAGGCCCGGGTCCATCCTCCAGAAGCCGACGACCGGCACGACCGGCATGGCCACCTCGACCGTGCCGGGGGGAGTGCTGGCTGGCGGTGGACCGCTGGCGTCGGGACTCGTGCCGGGATCCGGACTCGTACTCGCGTCGGGGCTCGTCCCGGGATCCGGGCTGGCGGAGGGATCGCCCGGGCTGGCTGATGCGTTCGGATCGGGATCGGAGGATGCTCCGGCGTCGGGGGAGGCGAGAGGTGAGCCAGCGCCCGCGCTGGGTCGGCCGGCCGTGTCGGAAGCAAGCGGTGGACGGCTGGGCTGCGCGTTCAGCGCTCCCAGGACGAAGGCACCGGTTCCCAGCAGCAGCAGCGCGAAGAGGAGGCCTACCAGGATCTGGGAGACGCTGACACCTTGGCGGGGACCACCCGGAGCAGGTCCCGGGCTCTGTCTGGGCACGGCCTGACGACGGACACGGACCTTGGGATCGCGCACGCTCACGCGTGACGGCTGACGAAGAGGGGAGATCGCATCTGGGGCATGTTACCCGGCGGGGCTGGAGCACGCGATCATCGGCGTGGGTCCACCATCGCGTACGCTCGTGGCTCAATCGTGCCCCTGCGCGTGGAGGCGGGCTCCCACGAGGGCTTCGGCGGCATGCCCGCTTCGCAGGTTGCCGCTTATCGCCTCGAGGAATGCCGCTCGCTGGAGCCGGAACAGATCCAGCCCCGTGGTGGCCCGGACCGTGGCGGTCCGCGGCACCTCCCTGAGCAGTGCGATCTCACCGAAACCGTCGCCCGGACCGAGAGCAGCGATCGAGCTGCCGTCATGGATGATCTCCACCCTGCCGTCCTCGATCAGGAAGTAGCAATCGCCTGGATCGCCCTGACGGATGACGTCGATGCCGGCCGCAAAGGAGACCCGCTCGAGGTCAGAAGCGATCTGCTCGATGACGGTGAGTGACAGAGGCGCGAAGATCGGGACACCGCGCAACAGGGCGAGCTGGCGCCGCGGGACGACTGCCGCGTCCTCGGCGCGATGCACGGCTCCGCGGGCCACGATGGCCAGGACGGGCAGCACGGCACCCGAGACGATGAGCGCGACCTGGACTCCGAACGAGGCCACGAGGATGGGTGCCACGAGCGAACCAAGCCCCACGGTCAGCGCGGCGAGACCCTCCAAGGTCCCGAAGACACGCGCGCGAAGGCGGTTGGGGACGTTGCGTTGAAGCAGCGTGAAAGCGGACACGTCCAGCACGGCGTTCGCCGCTCCGACGATGCCCACGAAGAGCACCGCCAGAGCGGGGTTCGGCAGCAGCCCGATGAGTGCGATGGGCAGGCCCCACAGCGCCAGCGCGACGATGAGCGGACCTGAGAGCCCGCGACGCAACAGGTACGTGAGGCCGACGGCGGCGCCGACCAGGCCGCCCGCTCCGATGGCCGCATTCAACAACCCGACGCCGGGCTCACCGAGGAGCAGCAGCTCTACGGAAGCGGCCACCAGCAGCACGATGAGGAGACCGCGCACGAACGTCTGGGCCACGAGCAGCCCGACGAGGAGCCCGGCATGCGGATAGTGGCGCAGGGCCGAGAAGCCGGCAAGGGCCGACGCCACTCGACCCGCGCCGGTCTGCCCTGCGCCATCGCGGGCCCGTGAGACCTTGAGCCTCATCACCACAAGAGCCGCCAGGCCGAAGCCGGCGGCAGCGACCCCTATTCCAGCCTCTGGCCCATAGATGCTGACCAGGAGCCCTCCGATGGCCGGGCCGGCAAGGACCCCGAGGCCTTCGCCGAAGCTCATCGTGACGTTGCTCGCGACCAGCTCCTCCGGTGAACGAGCGATCGACGGGAACACTGACAGCGTCGTGGGCCGATGAAGCGTTGCGCATGCTCCCTCGATGAGCACGAGAGCGAGGACGAGGGGAAACGGCCCGTCCATGGTCATCACGAGCGCGACTGCGGCGACTGCCAGGCCTCGGAGGCCGTGTACACCGAGCAGGACCCGCGCCTTCGGCAGGCGGTCGGCCACGCCTGCCATGACCGGCGCGAGGAGCGCGGCGGGCAGGGTCCGAACCACGCTCACCACACCTACCGCCGCCACACCGCCGATGGCATAGGCGAAGACGAGCAGGTTGACCACGTACATTCACTCGGCCGTGATGGCGAGCAGCCACCCGGCATGCGTACGACGAAGGTCGCCGTTTCGGAGGACCTCCCCCAGGATGCCCGATCTCATGGGCCGGCGGCCCGCCCGAAACGCGAATCAGCTCGGATGGGTGCCACCGACCGATGGTAGTGCCACGCGTCCTGGCGACGCAGCATGTTCAGAGATGGGCACCGTCGTACCTTGGATCAGCGCGACCCGCTCGAGTTCGCCCCGCCGTGTACTCCGAACGGCGACAGTCGAGCGATTGGCGGACCCGACCGGATTCGAACCGGCGATCTCCAGCGTGACAGGCTGGCATGTTGGGCCGCTACACCACGGGTCCGCGCGGAGAGGCAGGATAGCAGGCGAGCCCATCGGTGTCAGTCGAACGTCGTGGGGTGGATCAGCGCGAACGCCCGAGGCAGCCCATCGACCCTGACCCCGTCCCAGACGGCTGCGTGCGCCGCTCGACCTATACTCGCCGACGGATGCCCAGCCAGCTGATCGACCTGCGCTCCGATACCGTCACCCACCCCTCAGCCGAGATGCGTCGAGCGATGGCCGAGGCGGAACTGGGCGACGACGTCTTCGGTGACGACCCGACCGTCATCAAGCTCGAGGAACGCGCCGCGGAGCTGACCGGCAAGGAGGCCGCGCTCTTCGTGCCCAGCGGCACGATGGGCAACCTGGTCAGCCAGATGGCGCAGGTGCCGCGCGGCGGCGAGATCATCACCGAGGCGGAGTCGCACATCGTGTACGACGAGGCCGCCGGACACGCCGTGGTGGTCGGTGCCTCCACGCGAACCGTGCCCGCGCGCGAGGACGGCACCATGGACCCCGGGGCGATCCGCGAGGCGTTCCGCGACCCCAGCGACCCACACGAGCCCATCACGGCACTGGTCTGCCTGGAGAACACGCACGGCCACTCCATGGGTCAGCCCCTTGACGCGGCCTACACCGCCGAAGTGGCCGAGATCGCCCGAGAGCACGGCGTGCCGCTGCACGTCGACGGCGCGCGCATCTTCAACGCGGCGGTCGCCCTGGGCACCAGCGTCCGCCGGCTGCTGGCGCCAGCCGAGTCGGCCACCTTCTGCCTCTCCAAGGGTCTGGCCTGTCCAGTGGGATCGGTGGTGGTGGGCGGCCGTGACTTCATCTGGCGGGCGCGTCGGGCCCGAAAGCTGCTGGGCGGGGGCATGCGCCAGGTGGGTGTGCTCGCGGCACCTGGCCTCATCGCACTGCGTGACGGTCCCAGCGGCATGATCGAGCGCCTTGCCGAGGACCACGCCAATGCCCGGACCCTGGCCGAGGGGCTGGCAGAGCTGCCCGGCATCAGCGGGCTGGACCCCGCGCGGGTGCGCACCAACTTCCTGATCTTCCGCGTCGGCTCCGTTGGAAGCGGCACCGCGGCGGGCAGCCGCACCGCGGCCAAAGGCGACATCGCGGCCGAAGGCGGCCGCACCGCGGCGCGAGCGACATTCCTTGATGCCCTGGCACGGGAAGGGGTCTTGATGGTCGAGTATCCTCACGGCCAGGTGCGCGCGGTGACGCACTACGGCATCGGGGCCGCCGATATCGAGCGAGTCCTGGCCTGCGCTCGTGGCGCCATCTCGACCGCCGTGGCCAGCGAAACTATCCCTTTGGGCGTCTGACGCCAGCCGATATCAAGGAGTCCGCCGTCGTGTCCGACCTGTCCTCGATCCTGCCGCCCCTGCCCCTGGACGGACCGGAGGCGGATCGGCGTCACGAGGAACTCGTGCGCGGCCGCTTCGAGCGCCAGCTGCACTCCTTCCCTAACTTCGGCACGTACCTGGGCATCCATGCGGAAGACGGGCGCTTGGCCGACCTGTCGCGGCACGCGGTGCTGGAGGAGCTGGCAGCCGAGCAGCGCTTCCTGACCGATATCGAGTCGTTGGACGGGGCCGACATGTCCCCTCCCGGCTCGTTCGAGCGGGAACTCTCGCTTTTGTCCGTGCGGCGCTCCATCTTCGACACGGAGACGCAGCGCCTGTGGGAGCGCAAGGCCAGTGCCACGGACGAGGTCGGCGACGGCTTGTTCCTGCTGTTCGCCCGCAACTTCGCGCCGCTCTCGGAACGGCTCGACTCCATAGCCAGCCGGCTGGAGGCGGCCCCAATCGCTCTCGAGCAGTCCAAGGATCGCCTTGGCGACCGTCCGGTGCGCCTCTGGAACGAGCTGGAGCTGGACGCAGCCGGGTCGCTGCCTTCGCTCTTCGACGAGGTGGTCGCAGCGGGAAGGTCCGAACTGGGCGAGGACTCGGCCGAGCAGCGTCGCCTGGAGGCGGCCTCGGACGGTGCCAGGAAGGCCCTCGAGGACTATTCGGGCTGGCTTCGTGAGCTGCTGGGCCGGTCGGTCGACGACTTCGCCCTTGGGTCGGAGGCCTATGACGAGCTGATCTCGCTGCGCGCCTTCGACGGCCTCACGACCGACGAGATACTGGAGATCGGTCACGAGCAGCTGGCAGTCAACCATGAGGGCCGACGAGCGGCAGCGCGCGAGGTCGATCCGAGCGCTTCCGAAGCCGAGGTGCTGGACCGCATCAAGAGCGATCACCCCGAGAGATTCGAGGAAGCGCTGGCGGCCTATCAGGAGGTCATGTTCCGTGCCCGCGACTTCGTGGCCGAACGGGGACTTGGGACGCTGCCCGCGGGCGAGACGCTGTCGGTCATCCCGACGCCGGAGTACCTGCGCCGGGTGATGCCGTTCGCGGCGTACTTCTCCCCGGCCAAGTTCGACGCCGACCCACGCGGCCTGTACATCGTCACCCCCTCCGTGGACGACGACCCGGGGGCGATGCGCGAGCACAACCACGCGTCGATCAGCAACACCAGCATCCATGAGGCTTACCCCGGCCACCACCACCAGCTTTCTGCGGCCATGCGGCACCCCAGCCTCGCGCGGCTCATGGTGGATGCCCCGGAATTCGTGGAGGGCTGGGGCATGTACTGCGAGCAGATGATGCGTGAGCAGGGCTTCGACGCCACGCCGCGGCACCGCGTGATCATGTACACCGACGCCATCTGGCGGGCCTGCCGGATCATCCTTGACATCCGTCTGCATCGGGGCGAGATCGGTGTGGACGAGGCCATCGACTTCCTGGTCGAGCACACTGGCTTCGAGCGTCCCAACGCCACGGCCGAGGTGCACCGCTACACCTATACACCGACCTATCAGCTCAGCTATCTGCTGGGCAAGGTCCTGCTCCTGCGGCTGCGTGACGACGAGCAGCGCCGGTTGGGCACCGACTTCTCGCTCGGCCGATTCCACGACGCGCTGCTCTACTCGGGCAGCCTACCCATCAGCTTCCACCGACGTCTGCTGGCCGGGGAGGGCGGCGGGGCTACGCTTCCCGCGGGAGCCGCCTGATCGGTTCGGCCTGGCCACGACCGGTGCGGGAGACGCCGGGATGCAGGTGATCCCCAGCCTGGACCTACAGGCTGGCCGCTCTCGGCTCGTCTTCTGGCCCGGTGCCGCGTCAGGCACTGGCACGCCGACCGATCGACCCGACCGCATCTGCCGGCACTTCGTGGAGGCCGGCGCGCCACTCATCCACTTGGTGGACCTGGATGGAGCACGCCAGGGCCGGCCGGCCAACACGGAAGCCATCCAGGCCGTGGCACGCGCCGTGGCCACGCCTCTTCAGCTGGCAGGGGGCATCGACGGGCCGGAGCAGATCGAGCTGGCCTTCGCGGCCGGTGCCACACGTGTCGTGATCCCGCTCTGGATCGCCGCCGAGTCGGGCGATGCCCTGGCTGCCTGCGTCCGGGCCGCCGGCGACTGGCTGGCGGTCGGCCTGGACGCGCGACCCGAGCGCCTCGCCGAGTACCCCTGGCAGCGCTTCATGCCGCCCACGCTGGAGGAACTGGTGGCGGAGCTCGGGTCCGCCGGGGTGCGCCGTTTCGTGTTGTCGCACGGCGGCGCGACACCCGACCTGGAGCAGCTCGGACGGCTCTGCCGTACCGTTGACGGCGAGGTGCTCGTCGCCGGCGGAGTGACCGAGCCAGCGGTGCTGTCTCACTTGCGCGATGCCGGTGTCCACGGGGTGATATTGGGCGAGGCCCTCTTCACCGGCGCCATCGATCTGCGTGCCGCCCTGGCTGCGGCGGCCTGACGACCCCCCTCCTGCTGAGGTCCCCATGATCCGAATCCTGCACACACCACTTCTCGCGCTGGCACTCGCCGTCGCCGTCGTGGCCGCGGCCTGCTCCAGCGGCTTCGGCTCGAACCCGACGACGTCGCCCGCTGGCTCCACCTCGGTCGCCACCGACGCAGCGCCCAGCGGCCAGGCGCCGGGGGGACCGCTGGCCCCACCGGAAGCGACGCCCCTCGCTGCGCCGCCGGCCGAGCCAGCCAGCAACGGCACCACCGCCACGATCTCGACCGAGCTGGGCGACATCGTCATCGAGCTCTACACCGACTCGGCGCCCGTGGCCACAGAGAACTTCATCAACCTAGCAGAGGCCGGCTACTACGAGGGCGTGGTCTTCCATCGGCTCGTTCCCGGCTTCGTGATCCAGGGCGGCGACCCCACGGGCACGGGCACGGGCGGGCCGGGCTATACCATCCCGGACGAGCCGGTGGTCGGTCAGTACGGGCGGGGCACCGTGGCCATGGCCCGCACCCAGGCGCCCGACTCCCAGGGCTCGCAGTTCTTCATCGTCCTTGACGACGAGGCGCAGGAGGCACTCGAGTCGTTCCGGACGTACACCATCTTCGGCCAGGTCATCGAGGGCATGGATGTCGTGGACGCCATCGCCGCTACCCCGAACGCGGGTCCTGAGGCCGGCAACCAGGCGCTCGAGCCTGTGGCCATGGAGTCGGTGACCGTCGCTCGACCCTGACGCCGTTAAGGTCGCCGCAATGATTCCGGCTCCAACGTTACGGAATATTAATGGTGCACACTGCATAACCCCTTGAGCCGGGGGCATGGGTTCCGCTAGACTGCGCCATGTGCTGCTTGTCAGCACGACTGCCCCAGGCACAAGGTCATGGGTAGGTCGGGTTAGGGTAGCCGGTGCAGCCGGCGTGATAGATGCCCTTGTGGCGTGGCAGGATCGGTGGGTTTCGGCCCATCGGCTAGCCGGGACAGTGCAAACGGCCCCGCTTCGGCGGGGCCGTTTCGATTCGCCCCGGTGCCTGGCGCCCGACGTGCGCCCACATCCCAGCCCACCCGATACAATCGCCGCGTCGCGTGCGCCCGTAGCTCAGCGGATAGAGCGTCTGCCTCCGGAGCAGAAGGTCGTGGGTTCGAGTCCCGCCGGGCGCGCCACCACCGCATGCTAGCCTCCGACCATGGTCCCCATCGTGCTCCAGTGGCTGGCCCACTGGCCGCCTGCCGCAGTCCGCAGCGGAAGCGATCTGGTACGCCGGCGCGGAGTCAGCGGCGACCAGCGTGCATCCCACGGACACCCCTTGGCGAACCGGCACTCTCGGTGGCGCCAGCGCCTGGACAAGCGGCTGCACCGACCGGTGGTCGCCCGCGCACATCGGCTTTCCGAACCGGCCTGGCAGAGTCGCTTCGAGGTGCGCGGTCTCGAGCACATCACCGAGGCGCTGGAGGAACGCGCCGTGATCGCCCTGACGCTGCATTACGGTGCTGTGGGACTCCTTCGGACCTACCTGCAGTCACGCGGTGTCCGGGCTGCCGTGGTGGTCAACGACCGTCTCTCACGCAGCACGCGGCACACCCACAGGCTCGCTGCGGGCCAGCCCCGGCAGCTCCTGGCGTATCTCGAACCCAGTCACTGCCTGGTGATCGCCGCCGACTTCCTGCGTGGCCGGACGCTGACAGTGCCGCTGCCGCCGCGGGCACCGACCGGGACGGAGCAGGGGGAGCTGGGACCGTCTCGCTGGCCCGTGGACCATTCCGCCTGGCGCGGCCGAGTGGAGCACTCATCGTCCCCGTGCTCATCTCCGAGCGGTCCCGCTGGCGCTACACCGTGGACGTCTGCCGGCCGGTGCCGGATGCAGCCCTGGCAGCCGGCGATGAGGCAGCGGCGCGCCACGTGCTCGACGAGCTGTGGCCGCTGATCCTGCGTGACCCGGGCCAGGCACGCGACAGGCTGGTGGAGGCCACCGCCGTGACACCTACCGAACGCGAGATGTTCCCAGTGGCAGCCACGCCGGCGCCCCGATGACCTCATCGGCGACCACCTCAGCGATCACCGAAGCGCTGGCCGCGGACCCCATCGTCGTCACCGGCATGGGCTGCTGGGCGGCCGGCGCCCGGGGACCCGACGAGCTCTTCCGTGCTGCACTCGGCGGCCGCTCGCCCGCGGGCTGGGTGGAGGTCGGGACGCCCGAGGAGCCCAGCTCGGTAGCGGCCTGCGTGGCCGGCGAACCGGAGCTTCCCCCGGCGGAGCAGCGCAGTGCCCGGCGGCTGGATCGGGCTGCGCGCCTCGGACTGACGGCGGCCCTCCAGGCCTGGCGGCACGCCGGGCTGGCCGAGGCCGCTCTGGATCCGGAACGGCTGGGCGTGATAGCCGGCACAGGGCGCGGGCCCATCGGCCGCACCCTGGAGACGGCGCGAGATCTGGCGCAGGGTAACGTCGGGCCGGGCGCGTCAGCCGACAGCACACCCGGTTCGATCAGTGGCGCCATCTCCCGTTCCGTCGGAGCCCGCGGACCGGGGTCGACCGTGGTGGCGACGTGCGCCTCGGCGGCCACGGCCATCGCCACGGCCGCGATGCACCTGTTGCTCGACGGCGCCGAGGCGATGCTGGCCGGGGGGACGGAAGCGCCGATCGTGCCGCTGATGGTGGCGCAACTTGGCGCAGCGGGCGTCCTCGGCTGGGACCCTGACCCGGCTCTGACCTGCCGTCCCTTCGACGTGTCCCGAACTGGCCTGGTAGTGGGCGAGGGCGCGGCATTCCTGGTCCTGGAGCGTGCCTCAGCAGCACGCCGCCGGGGGGCGACCGCTTACGCGCGCCTGGCCGGCTGGGCGACCGGCACCGATGCCGGAGGACGCACCGGTATGACCGCCGAAGCGGACGGCCTGGTGGCGGTAAGCCGCCGGGCGGTGGCCGTGGCGGACATGGTGCCCGCCGATATCGGCTACGTGAACGCCCACGGCACGGGCACGCGCCTCAACGACCGGACGGAAGCGCGGGGCCTGTGCCGGATATTCGGTGACGGCCGGGTGCCGCCGGTCAGCTCCACCAAGCCGGTCACGGGACACTGCCTGGGTGCCACCCCGGCGCTGGAGGCCCTCATCGCCATCAGCTCGCTTCAGACCGGCTGTCTGCCGCCAACGGCCAACCTGGCGACCCAGGATCCCGATTGCCGGCTCGACGTCATCGCCGGACTGCCCCGATCGCTCACCGCGGGCAGCGTCCTCTCGACCTCCATGGGCTTCTGGGGCATGGTCGGGGTGCTGGTCTTCAGTGCCCCGGATCGATAGGCGATGAAGCCGACGGGGGTGCGGCGGTGGAGGAGGCGAGCTCGCGGGCCTGCGCGAAGATGCCGTCGAGCATGGCCGGCGTGAGCCGGCCGGTGAAGGTGTTCTGCTGGCTTGGGTGGAACGAGCCCAGCAGACGATAGCGGCCGACATCGGCTTCGGCGCCGTGGCCGAAGCGAGGCCGCGAGGCCTTCGACCGATGTCCGGTCGCGGCCAGTGCCCGGAGCGCGCCGTCCCAGGCGAAGGCGCCCAGGGCCACGATGACGCTCATCTCCGTGAGGACCCCCAGCTCGCGTACCAGGTAGGGCAGGCACGCGTCCCGCTCTTGCGGGGTCGGGCGGTTGTCCGGCGGCGCACAGCGGTTCACCGCAGCGACGTACAGATCGTGGAGCACCAACCCGTCGGTCGCCGAGTCGGACCTCGGCTGGGAGGCTAGATCGGCCCGGTGCAGCGCCGCGAACAGCACGTCGCCGGAACGGTCGCCGGTGAAGACGCGTCCGGTGCGGTTGCCGCCGTGGGCGGCCGGCGCCAGGCCGACCAACAGGATCCGCGCCGAGGGGTCGCCCATGCCCGGCACCGGGCGCTGCCAGTACGGCTCACCTCGATATCGTCGGGGCAGATCCAGCGCGGTGGCGTGTCGCCAGGCCACCAGGCGTGGGCAGCGGGTGCAGACCACCACCTCCGACAGGATCAGGGCCAGCGCCCGGCGCCGCTCCTCGCCACCGCTCGAGGCCCGCTCAGGCGGCGCTTTGGCTCGCATCATCCCCGGCCAGCTCCAGGACACCCCGCAGGGGGAAGGCCACCCAGTCCGGCCGGCTGTTGAGCTCGTAGGCGATCTCGTAGAGCGCCTTCTGGAGCAGCAACGCGTCGAGCAGCGTGGCCAGTTGCTTCGGATCGGACGGCAGCAGGTCACTGCCCTCCATGGCCTCCAGGTAAGCGCCCAGGAAGGCCGCCGAGACCCACGTGTACCAGCTGCGCGCCCAGGGCTCCAGCGTCCGTACATCCTCCTGGCGCACCGGCACGCTCACGGGCGTGCCCAGCAGCGAACCGAAGGCCGCGTAGTGGAACGAGCGCAGCATGCCCGCTACGTCGCGCAGCGGGGATCGCTTGTGCCGGCGTTCGGAGAGAGGCCGTCCCGGCTCGCCCTCGAAGTCGATGATGACCACATCACGACCGGTCCAGAGGACCTGTCCCGCGTGATAGTCGCCGTGGATGCGGATGCGCGCGGCATCGAGCCGGCCGGATAGCACGGCACGGAACCTCTCCTGGATGACACCCTCGGCCGCCACCGCCCGATCAGCCACGGGCAGGATCGCCTCCGGCAGCGAGCCGCGCCGTGCGCGCAGGAGGCTCAGCGTCTCCGTCGCCTGGGTGCGCATGCCCTGGTACATCGACCGGCGATAGAGAGCCGTGAAGGGCTCCGGCGCGAAGCCTGGATCGTCACGCACTGCGGCCAGTGCCCGGTGCATCTCCGCGGTGCGCGAGCCCAGCAGACGAGCCACCTCGAAATAGCCGCCGACCGCGGCGCGCAGCCGTTCGGGCGGCTGATCGCCTGCCAGCAGTAGCAGAGCGGCGGCTGAGGCGTGACCGGCCTCGGGCGGCGGCTCCGGTTCCGTGATGACCGTCTCGAAGAACCCACCCAGCGCGTCCACGGTGTATTCCCAGACGTCGCCCTCGCTGGCCACCAGCCGCTGAAGAAGCCCCACGGCAATCGATTCGCCGCGCGCGGGTGCGTAGGCCAGCCAGCCCGCCACGGGTGCCCCGTGTGCGAAGCCGCGCTCCGTCAGCACGCGGCCTATCTCCACGTCGGGATTCGTGCCGGACTCCAGACGACGGTAGAGCTTCATGATCAGCCGGTCCCCGAAGAGCACGGAGGTGTTGCTTTGCTCCGCCCGGCTGGGCACCGCCTCCAGGCTCTCGCCGGGGTCCCCGCGAAGCGTCTGGAAGACACCGGTCGAGTGTCCCGTGAGGGCGCCCCCGGAACGGCCCCGGACGCGGCGTCGCCCGCCGATCACGTCCAGCAGCGCACGGTCGAAGCGCGGGTCGAAACTCGCGTCGTATAGGACCCGGGCCGGTCCGCCCGCACCGTCCGACACGCGCGCCACCAAGGCATGAGGCGAGTGCTCCAACACCTGATCGGCTTCCTCGGCCGTGGCCAGGGCGAGCGGCAGGAGATAGGCCTCCGGATCGGCGTCGCTATACAGGATCTCCAGGATCAGTAGCGCGGCGTCCAGATCGCCACCCGTCAGCGCGATCCGGTCGGTCAACCGCACCTCGCGGATGCGTCTGGTCTTGGCGCGGAACCAACGGCGCGCCCGCAGGTACGAGGGCAGCGAACGCAGCAGGGCGCGGCTTCGCCCGTCGTTCGCGAAGAGTGAGTCGAGATCCTCGGCCGGGGGCAGGCTGGCCGGACCGGCCTCGCCGCCCACGACCGCCGCTGGCGACACCAGCTGGAACCAGTAGAAGGCGTGCGGGCCCAGGGTCAGGAAGAAGGGGCGCTCGCCGAGGGTGGGGAACTCGACGTGGCCGAACATCTCCACCGGGACCTGGCCACCGAAGGACGAGAGATCCAGCTCGGCGTATTGGACATAGCGCGACAGGTTGGCCACGACCAGGATCCGCTCTCCCTCGAACTCACGCACGAAGGCGAGCACCTTGCGGTTCTCTGGATGGAGGAACTCCAGGCTGCCCCGCCCGAAGGCGGGATGCTGCTTGCGCAGCGCGATGAGCCGCTTCATCCACCACAGCAGGGAATGCGGGTTGTCCTGCTGTGCCTGGACATTGATGGACTCGTAGTGGTATTCGGGATCGGTGATGATGGGCAGGTAGAGGCGCTGCCGGTTGGCGCCGGAGAAGCCGGCGTTGCGATCGCCGCTCCATTGCATCGGCGTGCGCACGCCGTTGCGGTCGCCCAGATAGACGTTGTCGCCCATGCCGATCTCATCGCCGTAGTACAGGACGGGTGTGCCGGGTAGCGCGAAGAGCAGCCCGTTCATGAGCTCGATGCGCCGGCGGTTGTTGCCCATGAGCGGCGCCAGGCGGCGGCGGATGCCCAGGTTGATGCGCATCTGCGGGTCGTGCGCGTAGACCCGGTACATGTAGTCGCGTTCCTCGTCGGTGACCATCTCGAGCGTCAGCTCGTCGTGGTTGCGCAGGAACATGGCCCACTGCGCGTTCTCCGGGATGGGCGGCGTCTGCTCCAGGATGTCCAGGATCGGGAAGCGATCTTCCATGCGCAGCGACATGAACATGCGCGGCATCACCGGGAAGTGGAACGACATGTGACACTCGTCGCCCTGGCCGAAGTAGGCCACCGAGTCCTCCGGCCACTGGTTCGCCTCGGCCAGGAGCATGCGGTCGCCGTAGCGTCGGTCGACGTGGGCGCGCAGCTCGCGCAGGAAGCCGTGCGTCTCCGGCAGGTTCTCGCAGTTGGTCCCCTCGCGCTCGTACAGGTACGGGATGGCGTCCAGCCGCAGCCCATCGACGCCCATCTCCAGCCAGAAGTCCATGGCCCGCACGATCGCGGCGCGGACCTGAGGACTATCGAAGTTCAGATCCGGCTGGTGCGAGTAGAAGCGGTGCCAATAGTAGGCGCCGGCCACGGGGTCCCAGGTCCAGTTGGACGTCTCGAAGTCCTTGAAGATGATGCGCGCCTCGGGGTACCGGTCGGCTGTGTCGCTCCAGACGTAGAAGTCGCGCCAGACGCTGCCGGCCGGCGCACGGCGGGCGCGCTGGAACCAGGGATGCTGGTCGGAGGTGTGGTTGCAGACCAGCTCGGTGATGACCCGCAGCCCACGACGGTGCGCCTCGCGGATGAAGGTACGAACGTCACGCAGCGTGCCGTAGTCGGGGTTGACGGTGGTGTAGTCGGCGATGTCGTAGCCGTCGTCCTTGAGCGGCGAGGGATAGAACGGCAGAAGCCAGATGGCCGTCACGCCCAGGTCCTGCAGATAGTCCAGCTGAGCGGTCAGTCCCCGGAAGTCGCCCTGGCCATCACCGTCGCCGTCGAAGAAGGCGCGCACGTGCAGCTCATAGATGATGGCGTCCTTGAACCAGAGCGGGTCGGGGGTCGGGCCGCTTTCCTCCAAGCCTCCCGCCGCGGCCGCGGGTGCGCTGCGACGGCGCACCTTGACCGTCACCCGTACGCCTCGAACTGCGACTCCGTGCGCAGGCGACGCACGGCGAAGACGTGCGCCTGTGCGCGACCCGGCTCCAGCTCCACGCGGTTGCGGGCCCCCTGCCACAGGTACGTCTCGTCGGTGAGCAGATCCTGGACCTCAAAGGGTGCCTCCGCATCCAGCCCGAACAGATCGAGCGGCACCTCCAGCGTCCCGGCGTGCCCTGCTCGCGCATCGAGGTTGACGACGGTCAGCACGATGTCCGAGCCGTCCTCGGTCTGCTTCGAGTAGGCCAGCAGCTGAGGGTCATCGATGGGATGGAAGCGCAAGCGCTCATTCGTCTGGAGGGCGGGGTGCGCCCGACGGATGGCGTTGAGGCGCGTGAGGAGGGGGCGCAGCGAATCCGGTTGCGCCAGATCCCAATGGCGCTGCTGGTACTTCTCCGAGTCCAGGTAGTCCTCACTGCCGGGCTCGCGCGGCGTCGCCTCCAGCAGCTCATATGCCGGGCCGTAGATGCCGTAGTTCGCGGCCAGCGTGGCGGCCAGCACGACACGCGCCTCGAACATCGGCCGGCCGCCCAGCTGGAGTGTCTCGTGAAGGATGTCCGGCGTGTTCGGCCAGAAGTTCGGACGGAAGAACTCGCTCACTTCGGTGGCCGTGAGCTCGGTGAGGTATTCCGTGAACTCCTCCTTGGTCGTGCGCCACGTGAAGTAGGTATAGGACTGGGTGAAGCCGAGCTTGGCCAGCCGGTACATCACCTTGGGTCGCGTGAAGGCCTCGGCGAGGAAGATGAGCTCCGGATGGTCCGCCTTGAGCCGGCCGATGGCCCATTCCCAGAACCCGAAAGGCTTGGTATGAGGGTTGTCCACCCGAAAGACACGGACGCCCTCGTCGATCCAGAAGGCCATCACGCTGTGGAGCGCCTCCCACAGCTCCCGCCAGCCATCGCTCTCGAAGTCGAACGGGTAGATGTCCTGATACTTCTTGGGCGGGTTCTCGGCGTATTGGATGGTCCCGTCGGGCCGGGAGCGGAACCACTCGGGATGCTCGGCCGCCCAGGGATGGTCAGGTGAGGCCTGGAAGGCGATGTCCAGCGCCAGCTCCAGCCCATGGTCAGCGGCCGCTGCGACCAGGGCACGGAAGTCCTCCATAGTGCCCATCTCCGGGTGGAGGGCGGTATGGCCGCCAGCCTCGCCACCGATGGCCCAGGGCACACCCGGGTCGCGGGGCCCGGGCGTGAGCGAGTTGTTGGGACCCTTGCGAAAGGCCCGCCCGATGGGATGGATGGGCGGCAGGTAGAGGATGTCGAAGCCCATGTCGGCGACGTGGGGCAGCCGCGCGATGACGTCCCGGAACGTGCCATGCCGCTCGGGGTCGGGCGAGGTGGAGCGCGGAAACAGCTCGTACCAGCCGGAGAAGCGGGCCCGCTCACGGTCGACCACCACGGGCAGCTCCGGCTCGGCCACCGTGGCATGCGCACGGTCGGGATAGCGCTCCATGAGCTCGATGAGGATCGGATCGAGCGCGGCCCGAGTGCGTTCTTCCTGGCTGGTCGACGGGTCGGCGAGGCTCGCCGCGGCCTCGGCGAGCATAGCAGCGTCGCGTTCGGGGGTGGCCCCTCCACCAGCCGCTGCCGTGCGGCCGCCGGCTCGAGCCTCGGCGGCGGCCACCAGCTCCGCCCCGATCTGCAGATCGACCGCCAGGTCCTGCCCCGCCTCCACGCGTCGTCGGAGATCCCGCGCCCAGGAGCGAAAGCGGTCGACCCAGCCCTCCACCGTGTAGAGGTACCGGCCCGGGCGTCCGACGGTGAAGCTGCCTGCCCAGCGATCATTGCCGTGCTGGTGCGGCTGCATCGGCTCGGCGGTCGCCCGGGTGCCCTCCTCCGCCCTCCAGAGAAGGCGGACGGAGAGCTCGTCGTGGCCGTCGCTGAAGACGTCCGCCTCGACTCGGATGCGGTCGCCCGCCACGCGCTTGATGGCGAAACGCCCGAGCTCGAGCTGAGGCGTGATCGCCTCGATGACCACGCGCTGACGTCCGTCCTGGCTCAAGGCTCACCTCTCTGGCCGTCGGGCGGACCGATCCGCCAGCCGCCAGCGGCGACGCGCGCCTTGAGCTCCTCGGCGGCCCCTAAGCGGTCGGCCGCTCGGACCTCGTCGCCTTCCACCGCGTCCACGGCATCGCGCACGCTCAGGACGTCGACGAAGCCCTCGAACGCGTCTCGATCCACGTACGTCTCTGCCTGCCACTCGTTGGCGCCCAGGGCCAGCCGCACCTCGTCATCAACGAGCCACTCGGCGGGCGGCAAGGCTGATGCCCCGGTAGGCAGCGCCGCCAGGGCAAGAGCGAACCGGATGCCACGTCGTCCTTCCTCCTCAGTCAGCCGGAGCGCGGCCCCGGACCCCAGGAGCAGCGGTTCGATCCGCCAGGTGTCGATCCAGCCTGGCCCTGCGCGATCCGTGCCCAGCACCGCCTGGAGCGCGTCCAGGTACGTCCAACCCAGCAGCGCCATGGAACTCGTCGGATCGGTGGCCAGACGATCGCCTGCCTCCTTGCCCTGGGCTGGCGAAGACCTATCGCCCGCCGCCCGCATGGGCTGGCCGAGACGGCGCAGCCGGCGTGCCAGGGTCTCCGCGGCGGTGGCGCTCGCCACTTCCGAGCCGCCCAACACGGTACCGAGCTGCAGCAGCGACCCGGCCGAACGCGCCGCCTCAGCGTCCAGCACGCGCAGCGCCACAGCCTCATCCCGCGCCAGCAGCGCGTCGCTGATGCGTCGGAAGGCCCCCTCCTCGAGCAGCGTGGCCATCGCCTCGCGCACCGGCTCGCGCAGCAGGTCGCGCAGCGCCTCCTGGACGCTCGGCGCGGGGTTGCCGCTCAGCCGCGCCGCTAGTCGGGCATGGTCACGAGACGGTCCGTCACGGACGATGACCGGGTCCATGAAGACGCGGCACTCGTACGCCCCGAGCTCCAGGTCCAGGCCGCGCTCATGGATCTGCGCACACTGCCGCAGCCACTCCCGGCCCGAACGCATGTCCCGCAGGATCAGCCACGCGTCGTCGTCCGTGGGCAGGCCCAGGCCCTCGGCGATGGACCGGGTGCGGAACTCCGGCTCACCGGCATCCCCGGCCATCGCGGCTGGTACCGCTCGCTGGATGCGCCCACGCACCTTGGCGTACCGGTTGTGGAAGACGATCAGGGCCCGGCGCTCGCCCTGGCCGTTGGAGTAGGCATAGACATCCTCCTCGACCGCCCCGCCCTCCCCCACCAGGTCGTACAGCTGGAACTCGCCGGCCTCGGCGAAGAGCGCCCGCTCGTGAAGCAGCGGAAAGATCTCCCGCTCGTGCCGTTCGATGAGCCCGGGGTTCGGTCGTTCGTCGAGACGGGCGCGGCGGAACTCCATGCCGTACCGCTCCGCGAACCCCTCCACCTGCCCGTGTCCGAACATGGGCAGCCCGGGCAGCGTGGCCATCACCGTGGCCACGCCGAAGTACTTGTCGCCGTCGCCGAACTGGTCGATGGCTGAACGCTCGTCTGGATTGCTCATGAAGTTGACGTAGCGCTTGAGGATCTCCGGGTCGAAGGTCAGCGTGTTGCGCAGGACCGTGCGGTAGCCGGCGTTGTCCTCGTCGCGCAGCATGTGCATGAACGCGCTGTTGTAGACACGATGCATGCCCAGCGTTCGTACGAAATAGCCTTCCATGAGCCAGAAGGCCTCGGCCAGCAGGAGCGTGTCCGGTGCCTCGGCGGCGACCCGGTCGACCACCTCGCGCCAGAACTCCTGCGGCATCAGTCGGGCGAACTCCTCGGCCTCCGTCGCTGCCTCGGCTCGCGAGGGGATCGATTCGCCGCTGCCGGGCAGGGGGTACCAAAGCCGCTGCACATGACGCCGGGCGAGCGTCATGGCCGCGTCGAAGCGGATGACCGGCGCGCGATGGGCGACGGCCAGGATCGTCTGGATGACCGCCTCACGAACGTCCGCGCGCAGATAGTCGAGCTGGGCGGTGTCATTCCAGGGCATGCCCGTGCCATCGTTGCCATGAAAGACGTAGCGCTCCTCGCCGCTCCAGCGATCGACGCGCTGGAAGACGACCGCCGCGTCCGAGTTGTCGAGGTAGTGATCCTCCAGATAGATACCCACGCGCTCGTCCGATGAGAGGTTGGGACCCGTGAAGCTGTAGGCCGGGTAGGGGCTGTCCGGCCGCGAGATGAAGCGCTGGGGGTCATCGACCACCCAGCGTGAGTCGATGCCCATGTGGTTGGGCACCATGTCGCAGGCCAGCCGGATGCCCCGCGCCCAGGCGCGTTCGCGGAGGGCCGCGAAGGCCCCCTCCCCGCCCAGGTCGGCGCTGATGCGGTAGTCCATGAGCGAATAGGCAGAGGCCACCGCCTCAGGGTTGCCGCGCATCTGCTTGATGCGTTGGGAGGCGGGGCTGCGTTCCCACACGCCGATCAGCCAGAGGCCGCTGAGACCCTCCGCCGCGAGCCGGTCGAGCTCCTCATCGGGGATGGCGTCGAGGGTGCGGATGGATCGGCCGTAGGTGCGACTGAGTTGATCCAGCCAGACGTAGGTGCTCTTGGCGATGAGCACGAGCCGCGGCATCCACTCGCGGTCCACGCTGTAGCGCTCCGGTTCCTCGTCGAGTCCCGTGAAGCCGTGCAGGGCGCTTGCTTCGGTGGGGCCAGGACCACCCATGCCCGTGACCGGAGTGGCCACCTCGCTGGGATCGTCCCCCTCGGGCCCGTCCTCGTCCTCGATGGCCCCCCGTTCAAGAGCAGCGAGCCGCTCGAGATCCGGCGCGACGCCGTCGATCAGCTCCTCCAGGCCGGGCCAGTTCTCTCTGATGTAGCGGAGCTGGCCAGCCAACGAGCCGGGCGCCGCGCGGCCCGGCGCCAGGAGCATCTCCACCAGGTCCCGGCCGTCGGCGCCCTCCGGTGAGGGAACGATCACGGACGCCAGGCTGCGGCGAAGGGCCTCGACGATCTCGCCATAGGGCGACGTGCGCGCCACTGGCCACTCGTCGAAGAGCTCGCCATGCCGCACGAAGGCCGGGTTGCGATTGGACAACCAGAGGAGCAGCAGCTCCTCCAGGACCACTTCCCGGTGCGGCTGTCGACCGGTCTGCGATTCCAGATAGCGATCCACCTCGACATCGCCCCGGAACACCGAAGCGACCGGGAACTCGGCGGCCTGGGCGCGCAGTGCCTCCTCCAGCGCAGCCGGCCCCACTTCACCCTCCAGCGCCCGAAGTGCCTCGCCGAAGATGGATGCTCCGTCGCGCTCGCGATGCTCGTCGATGACCCTGTGCATCGCCTCGTGTATCACGGTCATCGCCTGGAGCTGGGCGGCCCGCGGTGGCGGCGCCGCACCCTGGCTGCCGCGTTCCGCCATGCGCCGGGCCAGGCGCCGCGCGCCGCGCACTGCTACCGCGGGCAGCTCGGTCGGTGGCAGGAGCGGCTCATCGAAGCCGTAGCGCTCCCGTGCCACACGCGCCACGGGCACTTCGGTCGCCCTCTCCACGGACTCGGATCTGCGGGCTTTCACGCGTGCATCATGGCGAGCCGGCGAAGGCGGACACGACCTCGGACATCAGCCGCTGATGATCGGCCGTGCGGAAGTCGTGTAGCGGATGCGGAGGCAAGGGAGACTCGCCGCTCACGCGTCCGGCGCTGCGGCGATAGGCCACGGGATGGATGGCCCCGCGTTCGTCGGTCTCCACGGCGACGGCCACACCGTCCGGACCGCTGCGATCCACCCAGTCGGCCAGGGGCACGATGCCCTCGTCCCGGGTGGATCCATCCGCAGCGCGGATCACCGCTCGCGCGAGAAAGCCCTGCTGGTTCCACAGCTCCGGCGCGCTGCTCACCTCGTCAAGCAGATATCCCACGAGCTTCGCCGGAGCGATGCTCGGGCGGGGGATCTCCAGGCCCAGATGCCGGGTGGCCAGGTCCCGCACCAGGAGGCGCGCGTTGTAGCGGGCGCCGTGGACCGCGCCGGAGTTTGGGCCGATGCCGAAGCGGCGCAGCCCCGGCACGCCCTGTCCGATGGTGCCCGCGAAGTACAGCCCGGGCACCGTGGCACTCTCGAAGTGGGCGGTCATGGACGGCAAGCGGCTCTGACCGAAGACCGACACGCCCAGCGAGGCCAGGTCCTGGAGGGGGCACTGGAAACCGGTCGCGGCGATCACCTCGTCCGCCTCGACGGCGAGCGGCTCTCCGGTGAGTGAATCCCGCGTGTGTACCCGGAAGGTCGAGCCGACCTGCTCGACGCGCTCGATGGAGGCGTCCATGATGAACACCCCGTTGCCCAGGTTGGCATCCTCGCGGGGCTGCACGTAGCGCGCCCGGATGCCGCTCAACGAGTGCATGTTGATAGAGAAACCGGCCGGGCGTGGTGAGGCGAGCACGATCCGGCTGGCCCAGGCCAGCAGCCCCGTGGCCAGCTCGAAGGCCGAGTTCTGCTTGCCCACGATGAACAGTCGCTTGCCGGCGTACGTGGCGGCCGGCCGCGTCTCGGCGTAATGCGCGATCGCCTCGAAACCTGGCGTAGGCGGCTTCCAGGGTTCCGCCACACCCACGGCCAGGATCGCCGCACGGCAGCGGTACTCGCCATCGCTCGTGACCAGCACGAACCGATCGCCCTCCCGCCGGGTGCTCTCCCAGCGACAATCCTGGCGCACACGCACGCCCGCCCGCTGCGCGAAGGTCAGGATGGCCTGCTCCATCTCTGGCCGAGAGGGGAAGTCGGATGTGCCATCCATGATGGGCGGCATGACCGCACGCAAGCCTGGCTCGTCGCTGACCAGGCTGTTCAGGTCGTACCACTCGTACTCCCGACTGTGGTGTGGGTACGGCGCGTGTGGTTTGGTCCAGGAAAGCAGGCGCTGGAAGAAGGGAAACCGACGGAACATGCCGCCCGGTGCTGGATCGGCCGAGATCAGGGCATGCCGGATGCCCAGGCCTGACAGGCAGTGGCTGGCTTGGACGCCGCCCGGCCCGCTGCCCACCACCACGACGGGGTAGTCGCCGGGCGGATACGGTCTCCCGTCGGCGCCATGGACGATGGACCCTGCCATCTCGGTCAACCCTGCCAGCGGTTGGCGTTGCGCAGGCGGCGTGCCACTGTCTGAAGCATGCGGTACATCACCGCCGGATGGCGCTCCAGGAACTCCCTGAGGTCGCGGTCGGCGAGGTGCAGCACTCGCAGCGGGCCCAGCGCTACGACGTCGGCCACGGGCGGCTCTGCCAGCAGCAGCGACATCTCACCGAAGAAGTCGCCCTTGCCCAGACGCGCGCGGTCCTGCCCGTCGATGCGGATGGCGACCTGCCCCTCCAGGATCACGTAGAAGCCGCTTCCCGTGAACCCCTGGCGCAGGATGCGCTGGTCGGCGGGGTATGACTCCTCGCTGAAGGTGTGCGCCGCCTCGGCCAGCTGGGCTGGGCCGAGGTCGCTGAACAGCGTCAATCCGGCCAGGGCGTCGACCTGCTCGTCCTGATCCAGCGTGCTTCTCCTCGTTGTGTGACCGCCAAGGCGTGGACTCGAACCATAGCAAGGACGGCTCGCCCCAGCGTCCCCGCATAGGACGAATGCACTATTGCCTGGCGGAGGTGCTCCGGTACGCTGGCACCACTCGGTCCTCGTGCGTCTAGCCGTGACGGTACCGGACCGCGTGGGAGGGAATCGATGTTCCGACTGCGCCGTCCTGCCGCATCGTTGGCGATCTGCCTCGCCATGGCCGCCCTGCTCCTCCCCGTTGGGGTGGTGGCGGGCTCTGCCGATGACCTGCTGCCGGATCTGCGCATGGCCAAGCCCAGTGAGATCCGACTGGACACCGACGGAGCCGGACGACGGCTGCTGCGCTTCTCGGCGCTGATCATCAACGCGGGCCAGGGGCCTCTCCTGGTCCGCGGCAAGCGCGACTGTGCCACCAGCGAGTGTCCCAAGATGACCACCGTCCAGCGCATCAGGCAGACCGACGGCTCCTGGCGCGGCGTGCCCACCGCGCGAGCCGGCAAGTTCGATGTGGGTGACGGGCACAACCACTGGCACGTGATGCGCTTCCAGCGCTACGAACTGTTCGAACTCGAGCCGCCGCCCGAGGTTCCCGGCGTGGCTCTGCGTGGCGCCAAGACCGGCTTCTGCTTCTTCGACACGAGCGCGCCAGCTGGACCTGCCGGGCGCTCCCCAGCAACGGGTGTTCTACGAGCCGGGCTGCGGTCGCTCGGACTCGATATCCTTCCGCATGGGTCTCTCCGTGGGCTGGGGCGACTATTACGGCTGGAGTCTCCCACGCCAGTGGATCGACACCTCAGGCATCGGGGACGGGCGCTATCTGCTCTGCTCGACGGCCAACGCACAGGGTGATTGGCTGGAGACGGATACCTCCAACAACCAGTCCTGGGCGGAGATCCGGCTGGTCGATAACGGCGCGGGCGCGGACACGGTGGAGGTGTTGAGGACCGGACGGTCGGCCTGCCGGAGCCAGCTGCTCGTATCGAGCGATCGCGCGCTAGTCGCCGGGATGGGCTCCGTGCCGGACCTGGAAGCTAGTGAGACCGCCGCGGGCGGGACGCCGCTGCACCTCGACTCGTAGTACGGACGCAGCGGGAGGCCCTTGCCGGACCGCGTTCTCGAACACATCGAGTGATGCGCGGTCGCCCTCGGCCACCACGGAAACGGCACCATCGGTGCGATTAGCCACCCATCCGGCAAGCCCCAGGCTCTGGGCGGCACGGGCGACATGTTCCCGAAAACCAACTCCTTGCACCCGTCCGTGCACGGTCGCCTCGAGTCGCTCGCGTCGCTCCTGTGGCTGGTTCTCCAGACGTTTCGCCTGGTCCATCAGGCCGCGCGTTCGGCGTGGGGCCAGGCCAGCACGAGCGCATCCAGGGTGAGCTCTGGATTGGCGTACGCCTCGATGGCCGCGATCAGCCCGTCCAGCCGCGCCAGGAAGCGCAACAGCGGCGCCTCGTCGATGCCCGCCGACGCCGCACGAAGGTCCTCCAAGAGGTCCATGTGACGCACCTGGGCAGCTCCACCGCGACAGACGACGGCCAGGTCACGGCCCACCTCTCGCCAGGTGAGCAGCACTCGGATGGTTGCCCGTCGCCGCTCGGCAGGAGCCGTCCGTCCGCCTGGGCCACTCCTCGGCCCCGGTGCTCGGGCGGGCGCCGAGCGTCTCGCGCGACTCTGCGTGGTCCGAGCATCGTCCGTGGTCGCGGCACCATCCGCTTGGCTCGACCCGGTTGGCTCCGTGGCGCTCGGCTCCGACGTTGCGCCGCGGATGGCAGCATCCAGGACCGCCGCATCGGCCAGCAGATCGCTCACCAGGGCCAACCGGCGGCGGCGATCAGCGTGCGTCAGCTCCAGCAGCGAGCGCGCCAGGCGGCCGGCGGCCAGGACCGAGTCGGGGTCGCCCGCCAGACCGATGGCCATGCCGGGACGGCCCGCGCTGGCGCGGGCCACGGCGCTGGCCCTTGACGCGTCGAGCAGTCCCCGCTCCACCAGAAGGGCGGCCACAGCCACGTCTGGCACGGGGCCCATCCTCAAGCGCGCGGCGCGACTAGCCACGGTGGGCAGGAGCGCTGCGGGGTCGTCCGCGGCCAGGATGATGCAAGCGAAGCCCACCGGCTCCTCCAGCGTCTTGAGCAACGCGTTCTGCGCGTCGGGATTCAGCCGATGAGCGGCCTCGATGATGGCCACCCGCCAGCGACCCTCCATAGGCAGGAGCGAGAGATCGGCGCTCAGGCGCTGTACCTGCGCCAGCCGGATCTGCTCACCGGCACCCTCCGGCGCGAGCCGGTGAAGGTCGGGGTGATTGCCGTGCTCCACCTTGCGGCAGCCGGGGCAGACCCGGCACGGCCGGGCCGAAGGTTCGTCATCGAGGCACAGCAGACCCGCTGCCAGATCCAGCGCCAGCGTCGTCTTACCGATGCCGCCCGAGCCGACCAGCAGGAGGGCATGCGGTGGACGTTGTCGGGCGATGGCTTGGGCCACGGCCGTGACCGCCGCCGGGTGCCCGCGCGTGCGGAAGCCGGCCGCCGGTCCAGCGGTCGCCGAACGACCATTCATCTCTCGACCAGATCCCGTGGATCGGCTCGAGCCGCTCAGGCTTGGGGCGTGCCGGTGTCCTCAGGCTCGCCCGACCCGGTGCCTTCAGCTGCGCCGTTGCCGGGGGCCTTCCGAGTGGCCCTCTTACGAGGCTTCGGCGCATCCTCAGCCGGCGTCTCGCCCTCAGCGGTGGGCGAGCTGTCGGCCGCGGCGGCACTGACCTTGCGAGTGGCCCGACGCTTGGGTGCCGGCTGGGCCGCTTCCGGCTCACCGTCAGCCGTAGCCCCCTGGGCCGGTTCGGATCCGGCCGTGGCCGTGCGGCGAGCACGTGTCGCCCGAGGACGCGCGGGAGATGTCTCGGCTTCCTGCTGCGGACCGGCGGAAGCCGTATCGGCTGCCTGCCCAGCAGGGGGAGCCGCCTCCGCTCCTGCCTCGCCCTCGTCCGCCTCAGAGGCGGCGCGGGCTGACGCAGCCGAGCCTCGGGACGTCGTGCGCGGTGCACGCTTCCGGGCGGGGGTCGCTGTCGGAGCTTCCTGAACCTGCTGCCCCTGCTGCGGCTCTTCCGCCAGCGGCCCGGTCGCTTCCGTCGGTCCGGTCGCCTCGGCCGAAGCCCGCCCTTGGGTGGGGGCCTGCGTCTCGTTCGCCGATCGCTCGCTGGATGGCTCAGGCCGGCCGGAACGCCGAGCAAGCTCGGCCCTCAAGAGCGCCTGGACCTCAGCCGGGACCTCGCTCCACGGCTCTGCGTCCTGCGCGGGCCGCGGTGCCTGCTGCGCTTGGCGAGAAGGTTGCTGCTGAGCTGGCTCCCGCATCGGCGGCCGGCCCTGCCGGTTGGGCGCCGGGAGACGCTGCTCACGGCCTCGCTGCCGGTCGGGCGGTCGCGACATGTTGCTGCCCATGTTGCCGGCCGCGGCGCCGCCCCCACCGAACGAAGAGACGCCGCTGCGTCCGAAGCGCTCACGGTCGAGTGCGGTGCGATAAGAGCCGCCGCCACGTCCGCCCCGATTGCCCCCACCGCCGACGCTGCGACCGCCGCGATTGCGCTGCTGCTGCTGACGCCGCTCGGCGAGCAGGTACTCGGGGATCTCCGGTTCCTCGAGATCCTCCTCGTCCTGGGCCAGCGGCGTGCCCGTGAGGGGCGCCGCGGGGACGCCCAGCTGAGTGTCCCAAACCGACCCGAAGGTGGAGTGCTGCGGGATGGCCACCGGGACCTCGTCGAGGAACTCCTCGTCGTCCTCGGGCACTTCCGCGTCAGGCATGGCCGGGGCACCGGCCGGCTCGATCATCGCCTGACGCTCCACGGCCGCCGACTGACGCTCCACGGCCGCCGACTGCCCCGCCGTCGTCGCCGGCTGACCCTCCGCGTCCGGCTGGCCCTCCTTGCCCTCCTCGCGACGACCGCGCCCGCGACCCCGTCCACCCCGCCGTCGTCGACGACGACGACCGTCGGCATCGGTCTCCATGTCGCCGTCCGCGACGATCGTGCCGACGCTCTCCTCCCCGGCGGCGTCGGACTCGGGGGCTGACCGATCCCCGAAGTCCTCGTCGACGCTGGCCGCCTTGCTGAGCCGCTCGCCGGGCAGCACTATGACGTTGCCCGGAAGGGCATCCGCCTCGCCGCTCGTCACGTCGTGCAGGGGCACGATGGCCGCCACCTCTCGCTCGGGAGCGCGGCGCGGCGTGCGCCGTCGACGGGTGGCGCCCTCGGTCTCCTTGTCAGGCACCTCGGTCATGGAGAGGTCGCCCTCCGCCGCCACGCGTCGTCCGCTGCGAGCGCCCTTCTCGACGCGCGCGACCTGGGTGATGTCGACGAAGACGTCGGCCACCTCGATGAGGTCCGAGCTGGTGTTGCCGCGGAAGCTGATGACCTCGACGCGGACGCCCATCTGCTGCACGGCCCGGATGGCCGGCGCGAAGTCGCCATCGCCCGAGATGACCACCGCGATATCGAGGTGCGTGGCCATGCGCATCATGTCGACCACGAGCTCGATGTCCAGGTTCGCCTTGATCCGGCCGTCGCCGTACTTGCGGATGTCCTTGGAGACGACCTTGTAGCCGCTGCGGGACAGGAAGGAATGGAACTGGCGCTGGTTCTCGTTCTCTGGATCGAGGCCGGTGTATGCGTAGGCACGAACCATGTCGCGCCCGGCTGTCGCCGACTTGAGCAGCGTGACGTAGTCGATGTCCACGCCGGCCGCCTTGGCCGCATAGAAGATGTTCGCCACGTCTACGAAGACGGCCACGTTCTTGCTCACGCAGGACTCCTGTCATCGGTCCGAAGGTCCGCCGGGCGGCGCACCGCTCCCTTTCGTGCGAGAAGGGCGGTGCCGCCAGCGATGTCTGTGATGCGCGCGTCGCGGACTCGGGCTGCTCCGTCCGTTCGCCTTACCCCTGTGGGTTCCCGGTCCACTCCCTGAGGCCTGGACCGCGTCATGCCGCCGTGTGGAGGGACCCGTCGGGTCCGTCTCGGCCGCGGTGTACCGGCGTGAATGAGGCCCGGAGCGCGCCGCTCCGGGTGCCCGGGGCTCGTCTGTCGAGCCGGGGGGACCTTTCCGGGGGCGCTCAGGACGTCTTGCATTCGAGACGCCGCTAGCTATGATACGGCATCGCGTCCAGCGACCACGTGGGCGCGCGTATCGTTCGTACCCATTCCAGGATCCCGCCCGAGCAGGGGAAGAGGGGTCGTTCCCAGTAACGACCCGGCGACCGTCACCCGAGGGTGGCATCGCCCCCGAGGAGTACTCGAGCGTACGAGCGGGCGCGTTCGCAGCAGCGCTCCGGCCGAGG
>Ga0136615_10000059_pt1 | contig 39791 bp, 48 predicted proteins | sample AntDrymUQ2882206_2_FD_106647 | JGI IMG/M metagenome (GOLD analysis project Ga0136615, IMG submission 106647) | Polar desert sand microbial communities from Dry Valleys, Antarctica - metaG UQ288 (22.06) | ecosystem: Environmental > Terrestrial > Soil > Desert | place: Antarctica: Dry Valley... | reverse complement strand
GAAGGTGCACCCCGAGGGCCTGCGCGTGGGCTACATCCACGACTGGAAGGCGACGTGGTTCAACGAGCGCGAGTTCGCCGACTACCTGCTCGAGGACATCCACATCCGCGAGCACATCGAGCAGAAGCTCGCGCACGCGGGACTCTCGAGCATCACGATCCGCAAGGACGCGAACGAGGTCGAGGTCAACATCCACACCGCGCGTCCCGGCATCGTGATCGGGAAGTCCGGCGTGGAGGTCGATGCCCTGCGCCGCGAGCTGCACCGCATGACGAAGAAGTCGGTGCGGGTGAACATCCTCGAGATCAAGCGGCCGGAGCTCGACGCCCGGCTCGTGGCCCAGTCGATCGCCGAGCAGCTCCAGAACCGAGTCGCCTTCAGGCGCGCGATGAAGCGCTCGCTGACCTCGGCGATGCGCTCCGGCGCCAAGGGCGTTCGGATCCAGGTGAGCGGTCGCCTCGGCGGCTCGGAGATGGCGCGCACCGAGTTCTACTCGGACGGCCGCGTGCCGCTGCACACGCTGCGAGCCGACATCGACTACGGCTTCTACGAGGCGCGCACGACCTTCGGCCGGATCGGCGTCAAGGTGTGGATCAACAAGGGCGAGATCATGCCGTCCGGCTTCCAGCAGGACCTGACTCAGATGGAGGCGCCCAAGCAGGCGGGGCCCGGCGGTCGCCCCCAGGGCCGGGGCGGCTCCGGCGGCGGGCGGCCGAGTGGCGGCGGGCGGCCCGGCGGCGACGGGCGCGGTCGCCCGGACGGCGGTCGTTCGGGGGCGCCTGCCGGCGGCCGCGGCGCCCAGGGGGGTGCGTCCTAGGTGCTCCAGCCGAAGCGAGTCAAGTTCCGCAAGCAGCACCGCGGCCGTCGCGCCGGCTTCTCCAAGGGAGGGCTCGAGGTCGAGTTCGGCGAGTACGGTCTTAAGGCGCTCGACCGCGGCTGGGTCACGAACCGCCAGATCGAGGCGGCCCGGATCGCCATGACGCGCAAGATCAAGCGCGGGGGCAAGGTGTGGATCACCGTCTTCCCCGACAAGCCGGTCACCAAGAAGCCGGCCGAGACGCGAATGGGCTCGGGGAAGGGCTCGCCGGAGGGCTGGGTCGCGGTCGTCAAGCCCGGTCGCGTGATGTTCGAGCTCGCCGGCGTCCCGGAGCCGCTCGCCCGCGAGGCCATGCGCCTGGCGGGCCACAAGCTTCCGGTCAAGACCAAGTTCGTCACCCGCGACGGCGCCGGCGTGGGCGCGGGCCAGTGAAGGCCGCCGAAGTGCACGGCCTCGAGGATGCTGGATTGGTCGAGTTCGTCGGCGAGTCGCGCCGAGAGGTGTTCAACCTCCGCTTTCAGCACTCGATCGGCCAGCTCGAGAACACGGCGCGGCTCGGCCTCGCGAAGAGGGATCTGGCGCGCGCCCTGACGGTCGCCCGCGAGCGCAAGATCGACGTGGAGCGCGAGCTGCGCAGGCAGCGCGACGCGCAGTGACGAGGGAACCCATGGCAGACGAGCAGAACGACACCCGGAACGACCAGCCCGAGGCATCGACCCCCGCGGAGCCGGCGGCCGAACCGGCGCCGACCGAGACGGCGCCCGCCGACCGTGCGCCGGTCGAGCCGGCCGAGCAGCTCCCACCCAAGGAGCGTCGGCGGCGCGCGCGCTCGGCCCACAGCGGCCAGGCGCGCCCGGCACGCAGCCCGAAGGAGCGAGCGGCCGAGCGTGGCGAAGCGCGCCGCAAGAAGGCGGTCGCCCGTCGCAGCTGGCGCCAGCGCCAGCGCGAGCGCCGCCGCGCCGCCGGCGACACCGCCGGCCCCGCGGTCACGGCGCCGGTGGCCGAGGAGGGCGGCGGCCGGCCGCGCGTGCGCCAGGGGGTCGTCGTGTCCGACAAGGCCCAGAAGACGATCACCATCCGGATCGATGTCACCCGGCGGCACCGCACCTACAAGAAGATCGTCCGCTCGTCGTCGACCCTCCACGTCCACGACGAGCGCGACGAGGCGCACGAAGGCGACACCGTCCGGGTCGTCGAGAGCCGGCCGCTCAGCGCCCGCAAGCGCTGGCGGCTCGTCGAGGTCCTGGAGCGCGCCCGATGATCCAGACCGAGAGCCGACTGCGGGTCGCCGACAACACCGGCGCCCGCGAGCTGCTCTGCATCCGCGTGAGCGGCGGATCGTCACGCCGCTACGCCGGCGTCGGCGACGTGATCGTCGGCACGGTCAAGCAGGCCATCCCGCACGGCTCGGTGCGCAAGGGCGAGGTGGTCCAGGCGGTCGTCGTCCGCACGCGCAAGCAGTTCGGCCGCGACGACGGGACCTACATCGCCTTCGACGAGAACGCGGCGGTCCTGATCGACGGCCAGCAGAACCCGCGCGGCACCCGCATCTTCGGCCCGGTGGCGCGCGAGCTGCGCGACCGCAACTTCATGCGGATCGTCTCGCTGGCTCCGGAGGTGCTCTGACGGCCATGGCCAAGGGCCTTCGCATCAAGCGCGACGACACCGTCAAGGTCATCACCGGCAAGGACCGCGGCAAGACCGGGCGCGTCCTGCGGGTGGATCCGGGCCGCCGGCGCGTCTTCGTGGAGGGCCTCAACATGCGCAAGCGCCACGAGCGACCGCAACAGGTCCCGGGCACCCAGCGCGGCTCGGAGGTCGGCGGCGTCGTGGAGTCCGAGGGGCCGATCCACGTCTCGAACGTGATGCTGCTCGACCCCAACTCCGGCGAGCCCTCGCGGGTGGGCGTCCGGCGCGAGGACGGCCGCCGCGTGCGGGTGGCCCGGCGGTCCGGGGAGAAGATCGACTGATGGCCGTCGCGCAAGCCACCGTCGTGCCGCGCCTTCAGGAGCGCTACGAGCGAGAGATCAGGGCCGCCCTCGGGGAGCGCTTCGGCTATTCGAGCCCGATGCAGGCCCCGCGCCTCTCGAAGATCACGCTCAACATGGGGGTCGGCGAGGCCAAGCAGGACGACAAGGTTCTCGACGCCGCGCTCGACCAGCTGACGACGATCGCCGGCCAGCGCCCGAGTGTACGCCGGGCGCGCAAGTCGATCGCGGCCTTCAAGCTGCGCGACGGGATGCCGGTCGGGGTCGCCGTCACCCTGCGCCACGCGCGGATGTACGAGTTCCTCGACCGGCTGATGTCGATCGCGATCCCGCGCGTCCGCGACTTCCGCGGCCTGAGCCCCCGCGCCTTCGACGGCCGCGGGAACTACTCGCTGGGCATCCGCGAGCAGATCATCTTCCCCGAGATCGACTACGACTCGATCGACCAGGTTCGCGGGCTCGACGTGACGATCACGACCACGGCTCCGACCGATGAGGAGGCGTTCGCCCTGCTCGAGGCGTTCGGGATGCCGTTCACGCGCGAGGGCCGCCCGGGCGACGCCGAGGCCGAAGAGGGCCGCGCGGCACAGGAGGAGGAGCGCCGCAAGGAGGAGGCGCGCGCCCGTGCCGAGGCCGAGCAGGTGGCGCTCGACCAGCTCAAGGAGGAGAACCCGGAGGCCTACGAGCGACCCGAGCCGCGTTCCGACGAAGAGGCCGGGGAGGGCGACGGGTCGCCCGCCGCCGCCGGCGAGAGCGACCAGAGCTAGCCTCAGGGAGACCGATGGCCAAGACCTCACAGGTGGTGCGCCAGCGCCGCCCCGCGAAGTTCAAGGTGCGCAACTACAACCGCTGCCGCCGCTGCGGACGCCCGCGCGCCTACCTGCGCAAGTTCGGGCTCTGCCGGATCTGCCTGCGCGAGGTGGCGCACGAGGGCATCGTTCCCGGCCTGACCAAGTCCAGCTGGTAGGAGCCTCTCTGCGATGACGATGACCGACCCGATCGCCGACTTCCTCACGCGCGTGCGCAACGCCCTCCAGGCCGACATGGAGGAGGTCGACATGCCGGCCTCGCGATTCAAGGCCGAGCTCGCCCGCCTCCTGTCCGAGCAGGGCTACATCGAGGGCTACTCCACCGAGCCGGCGCGGGTGGGCGACACGCTGCGGCTGCGCCTCAAGTACACCGAGGACCGCCGCCCCGTGATCTCGGGCCTTCGGCGGGTCTCGCGGCCCGGCCGGCGCACCTACGTCGGCCACGGCGAGGTCCCGCGGGTGCTCGGCGGCATGGGAACGGCGATTGTCTCCACGTCGCGCGGCGTCATGACCGGCCACGATGCGAGGCGCGAGGGCGTGGGTGGAGAGGTGGTCGCGCATGTCTGGTGAGCCGTTGGCTTGTGGAGTCGTCGCGTGAGCCGCATCGGCAGGCAGCCGATCCCGGTGCCCGAGGGCGTGACGGTCGCGATCGAGCCCGGGCTCGTCACGGTCAACGGCCCGAAGGGCGAGCTCCAGGAGCGAGTCGCGCGCGACATCTCGGTCGAGCAGGACGACGGTCAGCTGCTGGTCAAGCGCCCGAGCGACCGCGGCGAGCACCGCGCGCTGCACGGGCTCACGCGCAGCCTGATCGCGAACATGGTGCACGGCGTGACCGAGGGCTTCGAGAAGCGGCTGGAGATCCAGGGCGTGGGCTATCGCGCGCAGCTCCGCGGGCGCGACATCGAGCTCGCGATCGGCTTCTCGCACCCGGTCCAGGTCCACGCGCCGGACGGCATCGAGCTCGAGGTCCCGGCCCCGACGCAGGTGGTGGTGCGCGGGACCTCCAAGCAGGTCGTCGGCGAGGTCGCCGCCCGGATTCGCAAGGTCCGCCCGCCCGAGCCGTACAAGGGCAAGGGGATCCGCTACGCCGGCGAGCACGTCCAGCGGAAGGTCGGGAAGCGCGCGTGAGCACTCAGACCAAGCCAGCCCAACGCCTGCGCCGCCGCCGGCGCGTACGCGCGAAGGTGCGCGGCACCGCGGAGCGGCCGCGGCTGTCGGTGTTCCGCTCGAACCGCGGCGTCCAGGCGCAGCTGATCGACGACGTCGCCGCGCGGACGATCGCGGGGGTCGCGTGGACGGAGCCCGAGCTGCGCGAGCTCGCCCGGATGGAGCAGGCGTCGAAGGCGGGCGAGCTGATCGCGAGCCGCGGCAAGGAGGCGGGAGTCGAGGCGTGCGTCTTCGACCGCGGCGGCTACCGCTATCACGGCCGCGTCAAGGCGCTAGCCGACGGCGCTCGCGAGGGCGGCCTGCGGTTCTGATGCCCGCCCGGCCGCGAAAGAGCTCTTCGCTACCGTTGGATCGCTGATGGCACGGGGAGACACACGCAGCTCGGGGCGCGGCGGGCCCGCGTCGGACCTCCAGGAGCGCGTCGTGGAGATCAACCGCGTCGCCAAGGTGGTCAAGGGCGGCCGCCGCTTCTCGTTCACCGCGCTGGTCGTGGTGGGCGACGAGCGCTCGCGCGTAGGCGTGGGCTACGGCAAGGCCAACGAGGTGCCGCTCGCGATCCAGAAGGGCGTCGAGCGGGCGCGCAAGAACCTCTTCGAGGTGCCGCTCCACGGCGCCACGATCACCCATCAGGTGACCGGCGTCCACGGCGCGGGCCGGGTGCTGCTGCGACCCGCGTCCGAGGGCACCGGGGTGATCGCGGGCGGCGGGGTGCGAGCGGTGCTCGAGCTCGCCGGGATTCGCGACGTCCTCTCGAAGTCGCTCGGCAGCCAGAACCCGACGAACCTGGTCAAGGCGACCGTGACCGGGCTCAAGGAGCTTCGCAGCCCCAGGGAGGTGGCCGAGCTTCGCGGGCTCACGATCCGGGAGGTGCTGGGGATCGGTGACCGGCGCGCGAACGGCGCCGCGGACGGCCAGGGCGACGCGGCCGCCTCCGATGGACGGAACGAGCCTTCCGCCGCGACCCAGGACGACGCAGTCGCCACTCCGGCTACGTCCACCGAGGGCGAGACGACCTGATGGCAAAGCTGACGCTCACCCAGCGCCGATCCACGAACGGCGCGAGCCCCAGGCAGCGCGCCGCGCTGCGGACGCTCGGGCTCGGCAAGATCGGCCGCACCGTCGAGCGGCCCGACGAGCCGACCGTGCGCGGCGCCGTCCGCGTCGTCGGGCACCTGGTCGAGGTCAAGGAGTAGCGGGCTGGCGATGGCTGACGAGATCGGTCTTCACACGCTCGAGCCGGCCCCCGGCTCACGCCACCGGCGCAAGCGCGTCGGCCGCGGCGAGGGGTCTGGCTTCGGCAAGACCGCCGGCCGCGGGCACAAGGGAGCCGGCGCGCGGTCGGGCGCCAAGTCGAGGAAGAACTTCGAGGGCGGGCAGATGCCCATCCACATGCGGATGCGCAAGCTGCGCGGGCCGCACATGCAGAAGTCGATGCCGTTCGAGCAGTTCCGCACGCGCACCCAGCCCGTGAACCTCCGCGACCTCGAGGAGCGATTCGACGAGGGCAGCGAGGTCACGCCCGAGTCGCTTCGCCGCGCCGGGCTAGCGACGCGCCGGGACGTCCCCGTGAAGGTCCTCGGCGAGGGCGAGCTCTCGAAGAAGCTGACCGTGCGGGCACACGCGTTCTCGCGCTCGGCGCGGGAGCGCATCGAGGCCGCGGGCGGCGCCTGCGCGATCGCCGACGGCTAGCCTCGGGCGAACCGCATGCTCGCCACGCTCATCGGATCGCTGCGGATCGCCGACATCCGCAAGAAGCTCCTCTTCACCGCGGCGATGCTCGCGCTCTACCGGATCGGGTCCTACATCCCGGCGCCCGGCATCAACGTCGACGCGGTCGAGTCGCTGTCGGACAGCTTCTCCGGCTCCAACGTGCTCGGCTTCCTCAACCTGTTCTCCGGCGGCAGCCTCCAGCGCTTCGCGATCTTCGCGCTGGGGATCATGCCCTACATCACCGCCTCGATCATCATGCAGCTGATGCAGGTGGTCCTGCCCTCGCTCGAGAAGCTGCGCAAGGAGGGCGAGGTCGGGCAGCAGAAGATCACCCAGTACACGCGCTATCTGACCGTCGGGCTCTCCTTCGCCCAGTCGATCGGCTACGTCTTCCTCTTTCGCAGCTTCGGCGCCGGCACGGGAGCGGAGGTCGTCGACGGCTTCAACTTCGCGACCGTGCTCGTGATCGTGCTGACGCTCACCGCGGGCTCGATCCTGATCATGTGGTTGGGCGAGCTGATCACGCAGCGCGGGATCGGCAACGGGATCTCGCTGATGATCTTCGCGAGCATCGTCGCCGGCCTGCCGCAGGGGATCTCGGCCTGGTGGACGAACCCGGATCAGGTCTTCAAGGTGATGATGCCGTTCATGGCGCTCGCGATCATCGCCGCGATCGTCTACATCCAGGAGGGCCAGCGCCGCATCCCGGTCCAGTACGCCAAGCGCGTCGTGGGGCGGCGGATGTCCGGCGGTGGCTCGACCTACCTCCCGCTGCGGGTCAATATGGCCGGCGTGATTCCGGTGATCTTCGCCGCCTCGATCATGGCCTTCCCGCCGACGATCGGCGAGCTCAGCCAGGCCGGCTGGGCCACCGACGTCGCGGCGCTCTTCAACCCGAACGGCGCCGCCTTCCTGATCGGGCAGTCGCTGTTCATCATCGTCTTCACCTACTTCTATACGGCGGTCACGTTCAACCCGGTCGAGCAGGCCGACAACCTGAAGAAGTACGGAGGGTTCATTCCCGGGGTCAGGCCAGGACGGCCGACGGCCGAGTTCCTCGACCGCATCCTGGCCCGGCTGACGTTGCCAGGGGCGCTCTATTTGGCCGCCGTCGCCGCGCTCCCCACGATCCTGATCAATCAGACCAGCGCCAACTTCTTCTTCGGCGGTACCTCGATCCTGATCGTCGTGGGGGTGGCGCTCGACACGATGAAGCAGCTCGAGGCGCAGATGATGATGCGCAACTACGAGGGCTTTCTGAAGTAGCGCCCCGCGGCGCTCGCGGCCCCTGCCGGGCCGGCTCATCTCGATACGCTGCGCCCCCTCGTGAGCGAGCTGAACCTAGTCATCCTCGGGCCCCCGGGCGCGGGCAAGGGCACCCAGGCCGAGCGGTTGGTGGAGGACTTCGACCTCCCCTACTACGCGACCGGCCACATCCTGCGGGCGGCGGTCAAGGAGCGGTCCGAGCTCGGGCAGAAGGCCCAGGAGTACATGGAGCGCGGCGACCTCGTGCCCGACGAGCTGATCGTCGAGGTCATCAGACAGCGCGTGGACGGCCCGGAGGCCGCCGACGGCTTCGTGCTGGACGGGTTTCCGCGCAAGGTGACCCAGGCCGACGTACTGGCGGAGGTCCTCGACGGCCTCGGGCGGCGACTCTCGGCAGCGATGCTGATCGACACGCCCGACGAGGAGGCGCTGCGGCGCCTGTCGGGACGGCGCGTCTGCGCGGACGACGACCACCTCTACCACGTCGAGTTCGACCCGCCGAGGGAGGAGGGCAAGTGTGATCAGGACGGCTCGGCGCTGATCCAGCGCGACGACGACAAGCCGGAGACCGTCAAGCGCCGGCTGGCCGTCTACCACGAGGAGACGACTCCGCTGATCGACTACTACGGGGAGCGCGGCCTTCTCCGTCGCTTCGACGGGAGCCGTCACCCGAAGGAGGTCAGCGACCACGTACGTGCGACGCTCGCGACGCTGCGCCTCGAGGACGAGCTCTAGATGAGCGATTCCGACGGGTCGGCGGCGTGATCGTCCCGAAGTCGCCGGAGGAGATCGACAGGATCGCCGCCGCGGGCCGGATCCTCGCTCGCTGCCTGTCGCTCCTGCGCGGCAGAGCGGATGCGGGCGCTACCACGGGCGAGCTCGACCGGGCCGCCGAGCGCTTCATCCGATCCCACGGCGCCGAGCCCGCCTTCAAGGGCTACCGGGGGTTTCCCGGCTCGATCTGCGCGTCGCCGAACTCGATGATCGTCCACGGCATCCCGGGCCGCTACCGGCTCGGGCGCGGCGACATCCTCTCGCTCGACGTCGGCGTCGTGCTCGACGGCTGGGTGGCGGACGCGGCGGTGACGCTCGCGATCGGAGGTGTCACGCCGGTGGCCGGCCGGCTGCTCGCCTCCACCAGGCTCGCGCTGTTCGACGCGATCGAGTGCTGCCGCCCGGGCAAGCGCCTCGGCGACGTGTCGAACGCCGTCCAGCGGCGGGTCGAGGCCGATGGCCTCGCCGTGGTGCGGGCGCTCGTGGGGCACGGCGTGGGGCGCGAGATGCACGAGGACCCGCAGATCCCGAACTACGGCGAGCCCGGGACCGGCGTCGAGCTCGAGGCGGGCATGGTGCTGGCGATCGAGCCGATGGTGACTGCGGGCGCTCACGGCATCAGGGTGGGCTCCGACAACTGGGCGGTCTACTCCCAGGACGGCTCGCTGGCCGCGCACTTCGAGCACACCGTGGCGGTCACCCCGGAGGGCCCGCGGATCCTGACCCCGTGGCACCTCCAGGAAGAGCGCCGGGCCGCCTGAGCGACACGCTGTTGCTACTCTATTCGGTCGGCGCGGGGCCGACTCCTGGGCCTTGCGCTGCTTCTAATCCAATGACGTCGGGCCGCCACGGCGGCCGGGCAGAGAACGCGGAGCCGTGAAGGTCCGAACCTCGGTCAAGCCCATGTGCGAGAAGTGCAAGGTGATCCGCCGCCACGGCGCGGTCCTGATCATCTGCTCGAATCCCCGGCACAAGCAGCGTCAGGGGTAGCTCGATCTGATGGCGCGCATCGCGGGAATAAACATTCCGCTCAACAAGCGGGTCGAGGTGGGGCTCACCTCCATCTACGGCATCGGCGCCTCACAGGCGCGCGAAGCCCTCCAGAGGACCGGGGTCGACCGGAACACCTACGTCCGCGAGCTGACCGACGACGAGGTGTCGAAGCTGCGCGAGACGATCGACAACGACCTGATGGTCGAGGGCGACCTGCGGCGCGACCGCTCGCAGAACGTCAAGCGCCTGATGGAGATCGGCTCCTACCGCGGCCTTCGGCACAGGCGCGGGCTGCCGGTGGACGGCCAGCGGACCAAGACGAACGCGCGCACGCGCAAGGGTCCGAAACGCGGGCAGGTGGCGGGCAAGAAGAAGGTGGCCAAGTGAGGGCCGCCAGCCGCGAAGGAGCGGCCTAGTGGCGCAGCAGAGGCCGGCTCGCGGCCGCGGCCGTCGCCGCGTACGCAAGAACATCCCGTTCGGACAGGCACACATCAAGACCAGCTTCAACAACACGATCGTGACCCTGACCGACCGGGAGGGCAACGTGATCGCGTGGGAGACCGCAGGCGGCGCCGGCTTCAAGGGCTCGCGCAAGTCCACTCCGTTCGCCGCCCAGGTCACCGCCGACTCAGCCGCCAAGAAGGGCCTCGAGCAGGGGCTCGAGAAGGTCGAGGTCTACGTCAAGGGCCCCGGCTCGGGCCGTGAGACCGCGATCCGCTCGCTACAGGCGGCCGGGCTCGAGGTGACCGGCATCCGCGACGTCACGCCTCAGGCGCACAACGGCTGCCGCCCCCGCAAGCGGCGGAGGGTGTGACCTGATGGCTCGCGATACGGGCCCACAGTGCAAGCAGTGCCGGCGCGAGGGCCAGAAGCTCTTCCTCAAGGGCGAGCGCTGCCTTACCGACAAGTGCGGCGTCGAGCGCCGCTCCTACCCGCCCGGCGACCACGGGCGCGGGCGCTCGCGGCAGTCGGAGTACCGTGTCCAGCTTCGCGAGAAGCAGAAGGCGCGCCGCTACTACGGCGTGCTCGAGCGGCAGTTTCGCGGCTACTACCAGAAGGCCAGCCGCCAGCCCGGCGTGACTGGCGAGAACCTGCTGCGGCTGCTGGAGAGCCGGCTCGACAACGTCCTCGTGCGTCTCGGCTTCGCCGCCTCGCGGCGCCAGGCGCGCCAGCTCGTCCTTCACGGCCACTGGTCCGTGAACGGGCGGCGGGTCAGCGTGCCCTCCTACCGGGTGCGCCCCAACGACGTGATCAGCGTGAAGCCGGGCTCGGGGGCCGACCAGGTCATCCGCGACGCCACGGAGCTGACCTCCGCGGTGCCGGCATGGCTCCAGGCGGACCACGACGGGCTCACGGCGAAGGTGCTGCGCCACCCGGAGCGGGAGGAGATCGACTCTCCGGTCCAGGAGCAGCTCATCGTCGAGCTCTACTCGAAGTAAGCAGTGCCTCGACCGCCAGCGGCGCGAGCCGGCGGGCGGCGTACCCGATCAGAAGGAACGCAGAATGCTTGATTTTCAGATCCCTCAGATCTCGGCCGAGAAGGTGGAGGACAATCGCGGCTCGTTCGAGATCGAGCCGCTCGACCGCGGCTTTGGGTACACGTTCGGAAACTCCCTCCGGCGGGTACTCCTGTCGTCGCTCGGCGGCGCGGCCGTGACGAGCGTGCGCATCGAGGGCGTCGCACACGAGTTCTCCACCATCTCGGGCGTCAAGGAGGACGTGACCGACATCGTCCTGAACCTCAAGGAGATCGTCTGCCGCCTCCACTCCGAGGCGACCGAGGTCGAGGTGCCGCTCGTGGCGACCGGGCCCGGCGAGGTCACCGCGGCGGACATCGACCTCCCCTCCGGGGTCGAGATCCTGAACCCGGACTCTCACGTTGCCACGCTCGAGAAGCGGACCAAGCTCGAGATGTACCTGACCGTCGGCCGCGGCCGCGGCTACGCGCCCGCCGAGGAGAACAAGTCGGACGAGCAGCCGATTGGCGTGATCCCGATCGACTCGATCTTCTCACCGGTCAAGCGCGTCGCCTACCAGGTCGAGTCGGCTCGAGTCGGCCAGCGGACCGACTACGACAAGCTGATGCTCGACATCGAGACCGACGGCTCCGTCGAGCCGCAGGCGGCGCTCCGGGAGGCTGCCGAGATCCTGATCAAGAGCCTGTCGATCTTCACCGACCCGGCGCGGCTCGACTTCCTCCAGGGCGGCGGCGACCTCGGCGGCGACGACGGCGCGGCCGTGACGGCCGGGCCCGCCGTCACGCGGGCGCCCGACGCGATGGACGACATTCTGATCGAGGAGCTCGAGCTCGGCGTGCGCTCCTACAACTGCCTCAAGCGCGCCGGCATCCAGACCGTCGGCGACCTGCTCCAGAAGACGGAGTCCGAGCTCAACGCGATTCCCAACTTCGGCAGCAAGTCGATCGAGGAGGTCGTGGAGACGCTCGAGGCGCGCGGCCTGTCGCTGAACGACGTGTAGGCCCCGGCCGCGCTTCGGGTACAACGTCGTCATGCGCCATCGTCGCGACCGCCGCAAGCTGAGCCGGGACTCCGCCCACCGCAAGGCGCTGTTCATGAACCTCTCGCGCGAGGTTCTGAACCATGAGCGGATCAAGACCACCGAGGCGAAGGCCAAGGCGGTCAAGCCGGAGGTGGAGAAGCTGATCACGCTCGCCAAGCGCGGCGACCTCCACGCGCGGCGCCAGGCGATGGCACGCCTGGGGCAGGACAAGTTCGTCGTCTACAAGCTGTTCGAGGAGATCGCCCCGCGCTACTCGGAGCGACCCGGTGGCTACACGCGCATCCTCAAGCTCGGCCCGCGCCGCTCGGACGCGACCGAGATGGTGTTCCTCGAGCTGGTCTAGGCGGCCCGCTGGCGGCCCGCCTGCTGCTCGAGTACCACGGGGCCGGATTCTCCGGCTGGGCGCGCCAACCGGAGCGCCGCACCGTGCAGGGCGCCCTGGAAGGCGCGCTCGCTCGCATCCGAGGCGGTGAGACCGCGTTGACGGTCGCCGGGAGGACCGACGCGGGCGTTCACGCGCTCGGGCAGGTCGCGAGCCACGACGGCGAGCCGGCCGCCCCGAGGGCTCTCAACGGCGTCCTCCCGGCAGACGTCCGTGTCCTCGCGAGCGAGGCGGCGCCGGATAGCTTCGACGCCCGCCGTGACGCCCGAGCGCGCCTGTATCGCTATCGCCTGCTCCGTCGTGAGACGCCGAGCGCGTTCGAGGCCGATCGCGCGCTGCACTGGCCGCGGCCGCTCGACCGCGGCGCGCTCGACGCCTGCGCGCGATCGCTGCGCGGCCCCCACGACTTCCGCGCGTTCACGCCAACGGACACTCACCACGTGCGCTTCGAGCGCGATGTGTCACGGGCCGAGTGGGTTGATGCCGGCGAGCATGGCCTCGACTTCGAGATCGAGGCCGACGCGTTCATGCGCCACATGGTCCGCACGCTCGTTGGGACGATGCTCCTGGTCGCCGGCGGTCGGATGGATGTGGCGCGCTTCGAGCGGCTGCTGACCGGTCGCCCGCGCGACGAGGCCGGCGACACCGCCCCGGCGCACGGGCTCTACCTCGTGGCCGTGCGCTACTGAGCGGCGCGCACCGCCCGGCGCCGGGATGCCCGCCGGCCCGGCGCCGTGATGCACCCCGGCCCGACGCCGGGATGCACCTTCCTTGTTGAGAGCGGTCATCAACGAAGTCTCATGAAGAGATCAGTTCTCAGAGGAAGCATCGCTGCGCGGGCGGCGACGTCGCAAGGGGGACTCCGGGCGCGCGCGGCTGCCGCGCAGTCGCTTCTATCCTGGGCGGTCGCCCATGAAGGTGCTGCTCACCAACGACGACGGGATTCAGGCCACCGGGCTGAACGTCGTGCGCAGGGCGCTCCAGGAGGTCGATGACGTGGAGCTGGCCGTGATCGCGCCCGACTCGAACCGGAGCGCCACCGCACGCAGCATCACGACCCGCCACCCACTGTGGGTGGAGGAGGTGAAGTTCGACGACGGGACCGTGGGTCACGCGACCGACGGCACGCCGGTCGACTGCGTCCGCTTCGCCGCTCTCGGCCTGCTCGACTCCAAACCCGAGCTGATCGTGTCGGGCATCAACCACGGTTCCAACCTCGGCGACGACATCACCTACTCGGGCACTGTCGCGGCGGCGCTCGAGGGCATCGTGCTGGACGTGCCGGCGATCGCGGTCTCTCAGCAGTCGCCGCGCGGGGAGCTCGACTTTCGCGCCGGCGACAGCTGGCAGGTCGATCACTTCGCTCAAGCGGCCGCGTTTGTCGCCCGCCTGGTCGAGGAGATCGACGACGTGCCGATTCCCGAGCGGACGCTGCTGAACGTCAACTGCCCGACCGGCGACGCCCGAGGAGTGCGGGCCTGTCGCCTCGGGAGGCGCATCTACCGCGACCGGCTCGAGCTCGACGAAGAGGCCGATGGCCGCCGCCGCTACCGCATCTACGGCGACGATCCCTCCTACCACCGCGAGGACGGCACCGACTTCGCGGCGGTGGCCGACGGCTTCATCGCGGTCACGCCGCTCCACTTCGAGCTGACCGCTACCGACAGCGTCGAGACGCTGCACGGGTCGAAGCTGGACCGCCTCCTGGCCCCGGCGGCCCGCGAGGCCCGCGCCGCCGACGCGCCCGGTGGCTGAGGACACCCGCGGGCGGGCGCAGGAGCTCCGCCGCGAGCTCGAGCGCCACAACCACCGCTACTACGTCCTCGATGACCCGGCGATCTCCGACGCCGACTACGACGCGCTGCTCGACGAGCTGCGCACGCTCGAGCGCGACAACCCGGAGCTGCGCACTCCGGACTCGCCCACCCAGCGCGTGGGCGGCCGGCCGCTGGAGAAGTTCACACAGGTCGAGCACCTTCAGCCGATGCTGTCGCTCGCGAACGCGCGCAGCGAGGAGGAGCTGCGGGCTTGGGAGACGCGCATCCGCAATCGCCTGACCAAGGCCGGCGTCGAGGAGGCGGCGCTCGAGTACGTAGCCGAGCCAAAGATCGACGGGCTCGCGATCTCGCTCGTCTACCGCGACGGCGGGCTCGAGCGAGGCGCGACCCGCGGCGACGGCCAGATCGGCGAGGACGTGACCCAGAACCTGAAGACGATCGGCGCGATCCCGCTGCGGGTCGAGGGAGCGCCGCCGCTGCTCGAGGTTCGCGGCGAGGTCTACCTGCCGCGGGCGGCGTTCGCGAAGCTCAACGAGCAGCGCGCCGAGGCGGGCGAGCCCACCTTCGCCAACCCCCGCAACTCGGCGGCCGGCTCGATCCGCCAGCTCGATCCCGAGGTGACGGCGGCCCGCCCGCTTTCGATCTGGTGCTACGCCGTCGGCGCGGTCGAGGGCCTCGGCCACGCCACCCAGGCCGAATGGCTCGACTGGCTCTCAGGGCACGGGTTCAAGGTCAGCCCCGGGGTCGAGGTGCATGACGACGTCGAGTCGCTCGCGCGCGGCTGCCGCGAGTGGGAGGAGCGGCGCGAGCGCCTCGATTACGAGATCGACGGCGTCGTGGTCAAGGTCAACGACCTCGACCTCCAGCGGCGCCTGGGCGTCGTCGGCCGCGAGCCGCGCGGCGCGATCGCCTGGAAGTTCCAGGCGATGACCGGCCAGACGAAGCTCAAATCGATCATGTGGAATGTCGGGCGGACCGGCCATCTGATCCCGTTCGCCAACCTCGAGCCGGTCCAGCTCTCGGGGGCGACCGTCCAGCTCGCCACGCTCCACAACGAGGAGGACCTCCGTCGCAAGGACGTGCGCGAGGGCGACGAGGTGATCGCGATGCGGGCTGGGGACGTGATCCCGCAGGTCGTCTCGCCCACCGCCGCCGCGCAGCGACGCCGAAAGCGCGGTCCGGTGCCCGCGCCGCCGGACCGCTGTCCGGCGTGCGGCACGCCGACGGTCAAGCCCGAGGACGGCGTTTGGACGATCTGCCCCAACCGGGCGTCCTGTCCCGGCCAGATCTTCCAGGGCGTCAAGCACTTCGTCCAGCGCGGCGCGATGGACATCGACGGCTTCGGCGAGAAGCAGGCGGAGCGCTTCCTCTCGGGAGGGTTGATCAGCGACGTGGCGGACGTCTACGAGCTCACTGTCGATCGGCTCGAGGCGCTCGAGGGCTTCGGGGCGGTGTCGGCGCGCAACCTCGTCGAGGCGATCGAGCGCTCGAAGGCGCAGCCGTTTTCCCGCGTCCTCTTCGGGCTCGGCATCCCGGGCATCGGCTTCGTCAACGCACGCGCGCTGGCGGACCGGTTCCATTCGGTCGACGCGCTGCTCGACGCCGACGCGGACGCGATCGCGGAGACCCCCGGCATCGGCCCCGTGCTCGCCGCCACGATCGCGGAGACGCTTGCCGAGGAGCGGACGCGCAGGCTGCTGGGACGGTTGCGCGACCACGGTCTCCAGATGGAGCAGGAGGAGGGAGCGGCGGCGGTCGGGCCGCTCGCCGGCAAGACCCTGGTCCTGACCGGCACGTTCCCGACGCTCTCGCGCGAGGAGGCGACCGAGCGGGTCGAGGCGGCGGGCGGCAAGGTGACCGGCTCGGTGTCCGGCCGGACCGACTTCGTGGTGGCGGGCACGGACGCCGGGTCGAAGCTCGAGCGGGCGCGCGAGACAGGCATCGAGGTCATCGATGAGGAACGGCTGCTCGCGCTGCTACAAGCCTCTTGATGGAAGCGCGGACCACAACGCGCCGCGGCGGCGATCGGTGGCCGGCCCGTCGCCGGCGCCTGATCCGCCGAGCACTCGTGGCCGCGGGAGTCGTGGCCGTCCTGGCGCTCGCGGCGCTCCTCGCGAGGAGCCTGCTCGCCGAGTCCGAGGCGGAGGCGCTCGCCGAGCGGTTCGGCGAAGCCTGGGCCGGCGAGGACTACGGCGCGATGTACGGGATGCTCGACCCGGCGAGCCGGATGGAGACCGCGGAGGAGGAGTTCGCCGCCGCGTACGAGGAGGCGGCGACGACCGCCACGGCGACTGACGTCGAGCCGGGCGAGGCGCGGGAAGCGGAGGGCGCCGCGATCCTGCCGGTGACCGTCACGACCGAGATCTTCGGGACCGTGACCGACGAGGTCGAGGTCGAGGTCGAGACGAGCGGCGAGGGCGACGACCCGCTGGTCGCGTGGGCGCCGCAGATGGCCTTCCCCGGACTCGGCGAGGGCGAGGAGCTTCGGCGCCGGACGCGGGCGCCCGAGCGGGCGGCGCTGCTCGCTCGCGACGGAACGGTGCTCGCCGAGGGGGAGCCGAGTGAGCGAAGCTCCGAGCTCGGCCTGGACGCCGCCTCGGTGGCCGGCACGATCTCCCCGGCGGCGACCGAGGAGGAGAGCGACAGCCTGTTCGCGCGCGGCTTCCCCGAGGACACGTTCGTGGGCACCACGGGGCTCGAACGAATCTTCGAGCTCGAGCTCGCGGGGCGGCCGGGCGGCGTCCTGCTCGCCGGGGAGCGCGAGATCGCCCGCTCCGAGCCGCAGGCCGCCGAGCCGGTGAGTACGACGATCGAGCCGGCCGTGCAGGAGGCCGCGGCGCTCGCGCTGACCCAGCTCGGCGGGATCGCGGTGCTCGACGCGCGCACGGCCGAGGTCAGGGGGCTCGTTGGGGTCGCCGCCACCGGGCCCCAGCCGCCTGGATCCACGTTCAAGATCGTGACCACGACCGCGGCCCTCGAGGAGGGGCTCGTGACGCCCTCCGAGGAGTTCCCGGTCGAGACGGCGGCGCTGATCGACGGAGTGGAGATCGGCAACGCGCACGGCGAGGCCTGCGGCGGAAGCTTCACCACGAGCTTCGCGCGATCGTGCAACTCGGTCTTCGCGCCGCTCGGCGTGGAGGTCGGGGCGGAGCGCCTCGTCGAGGCGTCCGAGCGCTACGGGCTGAACGAGGCGCCGAGCATCGCTAGCGTCGATACGAGCACGATTCCCCAGCCGGACGAGATCGAGTCAGACCTCGAGCTCGGCGCGACGGCGATCGGCCAGGGCGAGCTGCTGGTCACGCCGCTCCAGCTCGCCTCGATCGCCCAGACGATCGCCAACGATGGCAAGCAGGTCGAGCCGCGGGTGGCGCCCGACGAGTCCCCGCGGCGGGAGCGGATCACCTCGCAGGACGTGGCCAACACGATCGAGGACCTGATGGTCGGCGTGGTGTCGTCGGGCACCGGCACGAGCGCCGCGATCGAGGGCGTCGAGGTGGCCGGCAAGACCGGCACCGCCGAGCTCGGCGAGGGCATCAAGGAGCACGCCTGGTTCACCGCCTTTGCCCCCGCCGGCAAGACGCCCAAGCTCGCGATCGCGGTGTTGATCGCCAACGGAGGCGCCGGCGGCGAGGTGGCGGCGCCGGTTGCCCGGACCGTGCTCGAAGCCGGGCTCTAGCGGCTGGCCGGGGTGCGATAATCCGGCACGGGCATGGGTCAGGTCGTAAAGCTAGAGAGCGCGCCCAAGCGGAAGGCCGCGCCCAAGCGCACCGGCCGCGGCAAGGCCGCGGGCTCGAAGACCGCGCTGGTGCTGGGCGGCGGCGGGCTCACCGGCGGCGTCTACGAGATCGGCGCGCTGCGGGCGCTCGACCTCCTCGCCGTGAACCGCACGGTCAACGAGTTCGACGTCTACGTCGGGACCAGCGCGGGGTCGTTCGTCGCGAGCCTCGCGGCCAACGGCGTCACGCCCGAGGAGATGATGCGCGTGGCCAACGGGCAGGTGCCGACCTCGATCCGCGACATCGACCTCGGCACGCTCATGCGCCCCAATTACCTCGATTTCGCCAAGAGCGCGGCGCTGATGCCGCTGCGGATGGTCGGCCTCGGCCGCACCCTGCTCGGCCAGCTCGGGCAGGTCTCGATGATGGACCTGCTGATCGGGCTGGCTGGGGGCCTGCCCTCGGGCGTCTACGACGGCTCCGGCATCGAGCGCTACGTGGCCGATGCGCTCGCGGATCCGGATCGCACCGACGACTTCCGGATGCTCGGCAACGAGCTCTACCTGACCGCCACCGACCTCGACACCTGCGAGCGGATCGTCTTCGGTGCCGAGGGCTGGGACGACGTGCCGATCTCGAAGGCGGCCGCCGCCTCGACAGCGCTCCCGATCGTCTACAAGCCCGTCGACGTCCGCGGCCGTCAGCTCGTGGACGGCGGAATCCGCTCCACGACCAACGTCGACATCGCCGTCGAGCAGGGCGCCAAGTTCGTGATCGTCGTGAACCCGCTCGTGCCCTACGTGAACGACTTCCAGAAGGTGATTCCGACGATCACCGGCAGCCGCGTGCGCCGCGTCTCCGACATGGGCTTTCCCCAGATCGGCTACCAGGCGTTCAAGCTGCTCGCCCACCAGCGCCTGCACGAGTCGGTCAAGCGCTGGGAGGAGAAGTACCCGGGCGTCGACATCATCCTGATCGAGCCCGACCCCAACGACGAGCTGATGTTCGACACGAACATCATGAGCTTCGGCAAGCGGATCGAGATCGCGCGCCACGGGTTCGAGTCGGTGACGCTGCGGCTCGCCAAGGACTACGACGAGCTGCGCGAGGTCGCGGCGCGGCACGGGATCGAGATCTCGGCCACCCGCGTGCGCAAGGTCGTCCGCCGCTTCGCTAAGGAGGAGCGCGAGAAGACGCGCGCCTGGCGGCGGATCTTCGAGCAGACCACGGGCGCGCTGCTCAGGCAGTCCGGGCAGGCTTAGCTCACTCAGGCGCGCCCGAACGCGTCGCGCAGCGCCGAGAGCAGCCGTTCGGTGGCCGCGGGCCCGCGGATCGCCACGCGGACGTGGTCCTCGTCGCCGAGCGGGCCTCCCGGGGCCACCAGTACGCTCGCGCGCTCGAGCCGGGCGGCTACCTCCGCGCCGCTCAGGCCCGCGGCGCGGACCCACGCGAAGTTGGCCTGGCTCTGTGGGGCGTCCACCGGCAGGTCGTGGAAGGCGCGGAACACTCGGGCGCGCTGCTCTCGAACGAGCCGGCCCCGGCGCTCGATCTCGGGGTCCCCGATCCTGAGCGCGTGGACGAGCGCCGCCTGCGTGAGCGCGTTGATCCCGAGCACCGGGGCGATCGACTCGAGCAGGGTGGCCGCCTCGGCTGAGCCGACGGCGTAGCCCGCGCGCAGCCCGGAGAGGCCGTAGGCCTTCGAGAAGGTGCGAAGCACGAGCAGGCGCGGAAAGCGGTCGGTGAGCCGCAGCGCCGCGTCCACGGGCTCGCGGTCCTGGAACTGCGCGTACGCCTCGTCGAGCAGCAGGTGGACGCGCTCGGGCAACTCGGACAGCACGCGCTCGAGCGTCGACGACTCGAGGTATGTCCCGGTCGGGTCGTTGGGGTTGCACAGGACGACCACGCGGGTGCGGTCACCCACCGCCTCGAGCACGGCGTCGGGGTCCACGGCGCCGCCGGCGAGATCCACCGCCACCGGACGGCCCCCGGCCCGCTGCGCCATCAGCGGGTAGAGCGGATAGGAGGGCCACGGCGTGACGAGCTCGTCGCCGGAGTCGAGGAGGTGGAAGGACGCCGCCTGGAGCAGCTCGGTGGCCCCGTTTCCGATCACGATGCGCTCGGGCTCGACGTCGTGGCGGTCGGCGAGCATCGCGCGCGCCGGCGAGGCGTGCCGGTCCGGGTAGCCGTTGACGCCGCGGCGGGCGGCGAAGATCGAGGCGTTCATCACCTCCGCGTCGGGGAAGTCGGGCCATTCGGTGCGCGAGAGGTCGCAGACCGACACCTGCTCGAGCGCCAGCGCCTTCTCCGTGGCGCGGCGCTCGCGGAGGCCGCGGTTGACCTCCTCCTCGGTCAGGTCGTCGAACTGCCGGTAGTAGTCGAGCAGGCCCATCGAACCGCCAAGGTTAGGCGGGCACTGGGTCTACGGCGCCTGCGGCGAGAACAGCGAAGAGCCCGGGCCCTGGATGACGAAGAAGTAGATCAGGAAGAGGGTGAGTCCGAGCCCCACCGACACGATGAAGATGCGCTCGATCGCGCCGCCCTTCTGGTCGTAGCCCGCGGCGCGGCGCGTCAGCTTCCAGTAGTGGTCGAGCAGCCGGGCGACCCCGAGCGTGGCCATCAGCGTCGTGATCATGCCGGCGAACGCCACGACGATCCCGGCCTCGACCGAGCCGGTCTGGAAGTCCACCTGCGAACCGACCCACAGCCAGGCGATCGGCTGCGGCCCCCACAGCGTTAGCAGCACGAGCGTCTCGAGCGTCAGGATCGCGGCGGCGAGCGTGCGATCGAATCGCCGCCGGCCCGCGCCGGCCCGCGCCGGCTGCGCGCGGTAGCGGAGCGGCCCCGTGCCCGGGCGGCGACCGACGAAGAGCCCGCCGGTGTCGGATGGATCGTTGCTGGCCATGCTCGTTCGCTGCGCAAACGGGCGGCCACCAGGGCCGCCCGTCCCACCGTTCAGTCTACGTTGTCGATCGCGCCGGCGGCGCGGTCAGGTCGTGTACAGGGACTCGATGTCGCCCCCGTACTTGTCGCCCACCACGTTGCGCTTGACCTTCATCGTCGGCGTCAGCTCGCCGGTCTCCTGCGAGAGGTCGCGCGGGAGGATCGTGAACTTCTTGATCTGCTCGACGGGCCCGACACCGGCATTGACGGCGTCGACCGTCTGCTGCACCTCCGCCCGCATCGCGTCCGAGCCGGCGACCTCGTCGGCGGCCACGCCGTGCTGCTCGGCAAACTTCGGTACCTCCTCGGGGTCGAGCGTGAGGAGCGCCACCAGGTACGGCCGGCGATCGCCCACCACCACGGCCTGGGAGACCCAGCGGTTCTGCTTGAGGCCGTTCTCGAGGTTCGCGGGGGTGATGTTCTTGCCGCCTGCGGTGATGATGATGTCCTTCTTGCGGCCGGTGATGTAGACGAAGCCGTCGTCGTCGATCGAGCCGAGGTCGCCGGTGTGCAGCCAGCTGTCCTCGAGCGTCTCGCGCGTGGCCTCCTCGTTCTTGTAGTAGCCCTGGAAGATGTTCGGGCCCTTGAGCAGGATCTCGCCGTCCTCGCCGATCCGGACCTCCTGTCCGGGCAGCGGCTTGCCGACAGACCCGAAGCGGAACTCGTCCAGCTCGTTGACGGTCGCGACGGTGGAGGTCTCGGTCATCCCGTAGCCCTCGAGCACCGGCACCCCGCAGGCGTAGAAGAACTCGAGGATCTCGGGCGCGATCGGCGCGGCGCCGGTCACGCACTGGCGGATCTGGCCCCCGAACAGGTTGCGCACATTGACGAACAGCTTCTCCTCGGCCGCGTCGAACCCGGCCTGGAGCTCCTCGGGCACGTCCTGGCCCTGCGCCCGCATCCGGCGCACCCTGACGCCGACGCCCACCGCCTGCGCCAATGCGGCGGGATCCTCCGCGGCGGAGGTGGCCATCGTGTAGATCTTCTCGAAGATCCGCGGCACCGACGGGAAGTAGGTCGGCTTGAGCTCCATCAGGTTGGGGACGATCTTCTGCGGATCCTTCTCCCAGAAGGCGATCGTCGCTCCCAGGTCGATCGCCGCGAACTGGATCAGCAGCGCGAAGGCGTGGGCGAGGGGGAGGAACAGGTAGACGGAGTCCCCCGGAGCGACGGCGCCCTGCTGCTCGGCCATCGAGGTCACCTGGCGATAGTTGCCGTGGGTGAGGATGCAGCCCTTGGGTGGCCCCGTGGTCCCCGACGTGTACATGAACACGCAGGTGTCGTCGGGCGTGACGCTCTCCACGCGCTGCTCGAGGTCGGCGTCGTCGCGGGCGCGACCGCGCTCGCGCAGCTCGTCGAGCGACAGCGCGTTCGGACCGTCGGCGTCCTCCGCCTCCATCACGACGATGTGCTCGAGGTGCGGTAGGTCGCCCTCGACCTTGCGGACCTTCGCCAGCTGCTCGGCGTCCTCCACGAACACCGCGCGCGACTCCGAGTGGTCCAGGACGTAGTGGCACTCCTCGGCGGAGTTCGTCTGGTAGACGGACACCGACGTCCCGCCCGAGCTCAGGATGCCGAAGTTGGCGAACGTCCACTCCGGCCGGGTGTTGCTGAGGATCGCCACGCGCTCGCCCTTCTCGACGCCGAGGTCGATCAGGCCGAGCGCGATCTCCTTGACGGCCTCGCCGAGCTGCTCGTAGCTCACCTCCCGCCACTCGTCGCCCACCTTGTGCTTGAGCGCGGGCGCCGAGCCGCCTCGGGCGGCGGCGAGCGGCAGCATGTCGGCCATCGTCCGCGAGTCGGTGCTCGCCTCCGTCGCGGTCACGGTAGTCGCTTCCATCTCTCCTCCTAGAGCCGTCTTGGAGCGACGGATTCTAAGCCGACCGGCGCCCGCGGTGCGCCTCCGGCCGCTTGGCGCGGCGCTAGACCTTCGCCGGCTGGCCCCGGCGGGACGCCTGAAGCGAGCTGAGGAACAGTGTCTTGTCGATCCTCCCCTCGAAGATCGGCACCCCGAGCTGCATGCACTTCGTGATCACTTCGCGCCGGTGCATCCCGGCCTCACGTGCCAGCTCGGTGGGCGTCAGGTGAATCGCCATATGCGTGCCCCTCTCCTCTCCGTTGCGCGGATCGCATCGCAAGTTTTACCGCTTGGCCCCGACGGGTGGGAGCGATCGCCGCAATTTGGGTGGAACCGGTCGCGTCGCCGCTCGTGCGACCGAGGCAAGCACTCAGATCGGGTTCGGCACGTCGATGAAGCGGTGCTCGACGCCGAATCGCTCCGCCACCAGCTCGCCGGCGCGGCGGATGCCGAAGGTCTCGGTCGCGTGGTGGCCCGCGGCGATGAAGTGCACCGCGGCCTCGCGGGCGTCCGCCGTGACGCGCTCGGCCGGCTCTCCGGTGACGAACGCGTCGAGGCCCAGCGCGACCGCCTCGTCGAGCATCGACGCCCCGGCGCCCGACACGATCCCGACGCTCCTGACGACCTCAGGCCCGCGGCCGACCACGAGCGGCTCGCGGCCGGTCACCGTCTGGCAGCGCTCGACGAGCTCCGCGGCCGCGACGCCGCGGCCCGAGCGCCCCACGATGCCGATCGGGCGTCCGCGCGCGGAGCCGAACGACTCGGAGCGGTCGAGACCGAGCGCCTCGCACAGCAGCGCGTTGTTCCCGATCGTCGGGTGCGCGTCGAGCGGAAGGTGGTACGCGGCCAGCGACGCGTCCGAGCGAAACAGCACCTCGAGCCTCGCCCTCAGCTGGTCGGTGACGACCGCGGGCCCGCCGCCCCAGATGATGCCGTGATGGCAGAGGACGAGGTCGGCGCCCGCGCTCTCAGCCCGCTCGAACAGCTCCCGGTGCGCCGAGACGCCCGTGACCACGAGGCCCACCTCGCGGGCCCCGGGCACCTGGAGGCCGTTCGGCCCGTAGTCCTCGAACGAGCCCGCGTCGAGCAGGTCGTCGAGGTAGGCGACGATCGCGTCGCGGTCGGCGGTGGCGCCTCCTGGTGCGGCTGAGTCCGGGCTTGCCACGTCCAGCTGCGCGAAGCCCGCCGAGCGCTACTGAGGCTCGTACGTCTCGAGCGCGAGGTCGCAGGCGGCCAGGATCAGCTCGCGCTGCTCCGCGCCCGCCTGGCAGTTGAGCAGGTACTCGGTGTCGCTGTCGAAGATCGCCACCGCGCGCGTCTGGATGTCCTCGGCCTGGTCGATCGTGACCTCGTACTCGAGCGCCGGCAGACCCGCGACCTCTGTTTCCTGCCCGCTCACCTGCTCTCCGGCGACCTGGCTGAACAGCTGGTCGATCCCCGGCTTGACCTGGTCGAAGTTCTGGTCTGTGATCTCGGTGGTCAGGTCGAAGCGCTGGACCGCGATGAGGTTGGTCCCGTCGAGTCCGACGGCGGTCGTGGCGCCGGCCTCCGCGCCGGCCTCGCTCTCGAAGGTGAGACCGGCGATGTCCTCGAAGTCCTCGGGGTACTCGAACGTGATGTCAAAGCCCTCCTCGGAGAAGGTCTCGTTGGTCTCGGCGCCCGCCTGGACCTCCGCCGGCTCGGAGGACGAGGAGCTCTCCTCCTCGTCGCCGCCCCCGCAGCCGGCGACGAGCGCTGCGACGGCGAGCAGGGTGGGCAGTGTGCGGGTGAGCTTCATCGGATCTCGATGCCGCGGGCAGTCGCGTCGGTCGCGCCCGACGACGAGCGGAAACATACAGCCGACGGCGGGCGGACGGGCAGTAATCTCCGCCCGATGGCCACCGAGAAGGAGGCAACGGCGGCGTCCCGGCGCGGCCGCGCCGCGACGAGCGGCGACTCCGGCGATGCGTTCCTCGAGTCGCTGATGGACACGAACCTCTACTCGATGGGGGCCTTCTTCTCGGACCAGCATCCCGCGCTCGTCGACGAGGTGATCACGCGCAGCGACGCGATCGAGCGCGCGGGCCTGCGCGGCTACGCCGAGGAGAACGACATGTCGCTCGAGGAGTGCTTCCAGACGCTCCTGACCGGTCTCGCGGTGCGCTACTACAAGGCCGTCGCAACCTAGGTCGTCTACGAGGGGAGGTCGCTGTATGGGGTACTTCCAGGACGCCGACGAGGTCTATCGCTACATCGGCAGGATGTTCGAGGACATCGTCGCGGACGAGGAGCTGGGGGAGAAGTTCCAGCGCGCCGACACGATCGTCCAGTACCGATACTCGGAGCCCGAGTCGCAGGTCACGGTCAAGATGGTCGAGGGGGAGGAGCGGCGCGTGGACCTCGGCGACACCGACCTCGAGCCCGAGGTCGTGATGACGATGGAGGCCGACACGGCACACCGCTTCTGGCTCGGCAGGCTGAGCGTCACGCGCGCGATGTCGCGCGGGCAGATCAAGGCCAACGGACCGGTGACGAAGATCCTGAAGCTGGTTCCGCTCGTCAAGCCGGTCTTCCCGCGCTATCGCAGGATGCTCGAGGAGGCCGGGCGGGCGGACCTGGCCGAGGCGGCGTAGCGCGCGCGGCGACCGCGGCGCGGCGCCGGAGGTCGCTCAGCGCGCCCGCTGCTCGGCGCGGTGGCCCTCGACCAGCTCGCGCAGCGTCGCGCGCGTGGAGTGCCTCGGGCGCCAGCCGAGCTCCTTGCGGGCGCGGTCACACTTGACGAGCAGCGGCTTGCGCACCGCCTGGATCCAGGAGGCCCACTCGGGGACGAGCGGCAGCCGCTCCACCACCTCCGCCGCGACCTCGACGGTCAGCTCGGGGAGCGGGATCGAGTACCACCCGAGCGCGTCGGCCATGTCCGCCATCGTGATCGTCCCGCCGCCGGCGAGGTTGTAGGGGCCCGGCGAGCCCTTGCCGAGCACTCCGGCCACGAACGCCTGCGCCACGTCGTCCTCGTGGACGAGCTGGAAGCGGACGCCCGGGTCGGGCAGGACCGGCTTCAGCATCGGCATCGACGACAGCAGCCGCATGACCGCCTGCGGCATGCGCTCGGAGAGGCGGATGTAGGGCAGCATCTCCTCGAGCGGCATCTGCGCCTCCGGGCCCGCCACGATGCAGGGTCGAAAGACGTAGGCAACGGTCTTCCCGTCGTTCACGTCGAGCACGCTTCGCAGCACCTGCTCGACCTCGGCCTTCTGCTGCGAGTAGAAGTGCTCGGCGGTGCCGCGCGGCGCCACGTCCTCGCGGACCCACGTCGGGTTGTCGTCGTGGAAGCCGTAGGCGGCGATGCTCGACGCGTGGCAGATGCGCTGCGCGCCGGCCTCGACCGCCGCCTCGAACACATTCCGCGAGCCGTCGACGTTGATCGCGCGCGTGGCCGCCCCCTCGCCGAGGATCGAGAACGCGAGGTGTACCACGACGTCCGCGCCCTCGACGACCGCGCGAACGTCCGCGGCGTCCTGGACGTCGCCCTGGCGGTACTCCGTCTTGCGCCAGCCGCGCTCGGACGGGTCGAACGGCCGGCGCGCCATCGCGACGATTCGCCTGACGCGCCGGCTGCGCTCGAGCCTCGAGACCAGCGCGATGCCGAGATCGCCGGTGGGCCCGGTCACCGCCACCGTGAGGCCGTCGCGAGCCGCCACGCCGGTGATCCTACGCCGGCTCGGCGGCCGCCGCCCGGACGGGGGCGGGCGTCAGCGCGCAGGCGACGATCACGAGCGCGAACGCGAGCAGGCGAAGGCTCAGGCCGAGGGTGTCCTGGGGCAGCGGCTCGCCGAAGACCACCGGCCCCGAGGCGATCGTGAACAGGTTGGCCGCCGCGCTGGTCGCCGCGATCACCGGTACCGCCCTGCCGTCCTGGAGGCTGCGTGCCGACAGCACGAGGCCCACGAGCGAGGCGAGCGCGATCACCGCCGCGAGCGGGTGAAGCAGCACGGCGGGCCCCGAGTCGATGCTCGCGCTCAGCGCCTTGATCGAGACGTCCGACCCGGCCCACAGAAGGCCGGCCGCGACCGCCAGCGCCAGGCCACCGCCGCGGCGGCCCCAGCCGAGCGCCGCGACCGCCAACCCGCAGCCGCACATCACGCCGACGCAGGCGGCCAGCGTGCCCGCGTCGTAGTCGCTGTGCTCGCTGCCCGCGGTCCCCTCGAGCGTGGCTGCGAGGAACGCGAGCCCGAGCGCCGTCAGCGCCACGCCGATCCACTCGCGCCGCGTCACCCGGAAGCCGAACAGGCGGTCGGCGACCACCGTGAGCAGAACGAGGCCGCCGGCGATGACCGACTGGACGAGCGAGATCGGCGCGAGCGAGAGCGCGGCGACGTGGAGGCCCCACGACACGGTCGCGATGCCGAGTCCGAGCACGTACCACCGTGAGCGGAGGAGCCACAGCGAGGTCCGGATCGGCCGCCGCCACTCCACCGGCGGCGACTCGACGGCGCCGCGATGCTTGTAGAGGAAGCCGACGACCGAGGCGAATGCGGTCGCGAGCGCGAGCAGCAGGCCGATCTGGACGCTGAAGGGCACGGCTCGGTCGATGCTCGCGCGCTCGGGGGCTAGTCCTCGTAGCCCGGCTCGCCGGGGAGGACCACGTGCGCGGCGCCGTCGCGGGTCAGGACGCGTGGGAGGATCGGAGTGACCTCGCGGTCGTGGGCGGTCGCGAGCGCGTGCTCCACGGATCGCAGCTCCGCGAGCTGCTCGAGGTGCTTGATGGTGGGAAAGACGAGCAGCATCTCGCCGCGTTCTCCGGCTCCGAGCGCCGCGGCCGGAGACATCCAGCGGACGTCGACGCACTCGTGGCCGTCGCAGCGCGGCTCGGCGTCCGCGGGCGCCACCGCGACGAAGAACCAGGTATCGAAGCGCACCTTGACCTCGGCGGGCGTGATCCAGCGCGAGAACGGGACCAGGTCGCCGGTGCTTTCGAGCGCGACCGACGCCTCCTCGTCGAGCTCGCGCAGGGCGGCGCCCTCGGGGCCGCCGTCCTCCTCGTGCACGGAGCCGCCGGGGAAGACCCAGGCGGCGCCCATGAAGCTCGCCTCGGGGTTGCGCTTGACGAGCAGCACCTCGACGCCCGGCTCCTCGCCGTCGGAAGCGGCGTCGCGCAGCACGATCACCGATGCGGCCACGCGCGGCTCGGTTTCGACGCCTCGGTTCAGCTCCTCGCCGGGCGGCGGGCGGTCGATGCGCACGCGCAAAAGACTAGAGCGGGCGCGCCGCGCCGCTAACCTCCGGGGCGATGAGCGTCTCCACCCAGCAACAGTGGATGTGTCAGTCGTGCGGCTTCATCTACGACCCCGAGGAGGGCGACCCGGACGGCGGCATCCCCGCCGGCACCGCGTTCGAGGACATCCCGGACGACTGGTTCTGCCCCGTCTGCGGGGCTCGCAAGAAGGACTTCGAGCTGTACGAGGGCTAGGCGCGCGACCGAGCCTGAGGTTGAGGGCCTATAGCGCCCCTAACCTCAGGCTCGCGGCCGGCCCGCCCCGCCCCGCTACGCCGCGCGCAGCTCGGGCTCGCCGGCGCTCACAGCCGCCACCGACTCGCCCACGATCTCGACCAGCGCGGTGAGGTCCGCCTCCGAGATCGAGAGCGGCGGCATCAGGATCACGACGTCGCCGAGCGGGCGCACGATCGCGCCGCGGGCGCGCGCCTCGAGCGTGACCCGGTGCCCCATCCGCGCGGCGGGCGGGTAGCCGCCGAGCTCGATCCCGCACATCAGTCCGCGCTGGCGCACCTCGGCCACCGCGCCGAGCTGCTCGACGTCCACCAGCAGCCGCCGCAGAAGCTCGATCTTGGGCCCGAGGCGCTCCAGCGTCCGCTCGTGCTCGAAGACCTCGAGGCTCGCGAGCGCCGCTGCGCAGGCGAGCGGGTTGCCCGTGTAGGTGTGGCCGTGGAAGAACGTGCGCAGCTCCTCGTGCTCGCCGAGGAAGCCCTCGTAGACGCGCTCGGTCGTGAGCGTGGCGGCCAGCGGCAGGTAGCCGCCGGTGATGCCCTTGGCCACGCATAGGAAGTCCGGCGTGATGCCCTCGTGCTCGCAGGCGAACATCCGTCCCGTCCGCCCGAAGCCGGTGGCGACCTCGTCGCAGATCAGGAAGACGCCGTGGCGGTCGCACAGCTCGCGCACGTCGCGCAAATAGCCCTCGGGGTGCACGAGCATCCCCGCGGCGCCCTGCACCAGCGGCTCGACGATCACCGCGGCCACCTCGCCGTCGTGCTCTGACAGGACGCGCTCCATGTCGGCGGCGTCACCGGGCTCCGCCGCGAGCGCGTCGAAGAGCAGCGGCTTGTAGATCCCGTGGAAAAGGTCGATGCCGCCGACCGAGACCGCGCCCACGGTGTCGCCGTGGTAGGCCTCGCGAAGCGACACGAAGCGCGTGCGTCGCGAACTCTCGCCGCCGGCCTGCCGCCAGTACTGGAACGCCATCTTGAGCGCGATCTCGGCCGCCGTGGAGCCGCTGTCCGAGTAGAAGACGCGGCTCAGCCCGGGCGGGGCGAGCTCGACGAGCCGCCGCGCGAGGCGGATCGCGAGCGGGTGTGAGAGCCCGAGCATCGTCGAGTGCGCCACGCGGTCGAGCTGGGCGCGGATCGCCCGGTCGATGCGCGGGTGGCGATGGCCGTGCACGTTGCACCACAGCGACGACACCCCGTCGATATAGCGGCGCCCGCGCGTGTCGATCAGGTCGGTGCCCTGAGCGCGCTCGACGATCAGCGGCTCCTCGCCGGACCAGCCGCGCTGCTGGGTAAACGGATGCCAGAGGTGGTCGCGATCGGCGGCGGCCAGGGCCGCATGATCCACGGGGATCGGGGCCACGAAATCGACCCTAGCTATGGTGAAGGTCGGAATGGATCGCCTCCCGCGGACGCCTCCGCTTCCGCTGCTCGTGTTCGTGGTGGGCACAGGCTCGCTCGGCGCCGAGATCGCCGCGGTCCGCCTGCTGGCCCCCTACTTCGGCGCCTCGACGATCGTCTGGGCGAACACGATCGGGGTCGTGCTGGTGGCGCTGTCGGTCGGCTACTGGTTGGGCGGTCGCTTCGCGGACCGCCACCCGCACCTGCAGGGGCTGTGCCTCCTCACGCTGGTCGCCGCGGTGCTGCTCGCGCTCGTGCCGTTCGTGGCCGATCCGCTCCTGGAGCTCGCGGTCAGCGCGCTGGACGAGATCTCGGCGGGCGCGTTCGTGGGCTCGCTGATCGGCGTGCTCGTGCTGGTCGCGATCCCGGTCCTCCTGCTCGGCGCCGTCTCGCCCTGGGCGATCCGCCTCGCCGTGCCGACGGTGGAGCGCGCGGGCGAGGTCGCCGGGCGCCTGTACGCGCTCTCGACGGCGGGCAGCCTCGTCGGCACGCTCCTATCCGCGCTTCTCCTGATCCCGCTCGTCGGCACGCGCCGCACGTTCCTGGTGTTCGCGTTCGCGATCGCGCTGATCGCCGTGCTCGGGCTGCGGCCGGTCCGCCGCTACGCGCTGGCGCCGGCCGTGATCGCGGCTCTGATCGCGCTACCGGTCGGCACGCTCAAGTCCGCCGACGCCGGCACGGTGATTCATGAGAGCGACACCGAGTACCAGTACGCGCGCGTGATCGAGTACGACGATGGGCGGCGGACGCTCGAGCTGAACGAAGGCCAGGCCGTGCACTCCGTCTACCGGCCCGAGACGGTGCTGACCGGGAACGTCTGGGACGGCCACCTGGTGCTCCCGTTCACCGCGCTCGACGCGCCGCCGGAGCGGGTCGCGATCCTCGGCAACGCGGCGGGCACCACCTCGCGCGCGTACGAGGAGTTCTTCCCCGACGCGCGCGTGGACGGGGTCGAGATCGACGCCGAGCTGTCGGATATCGGCCGCGAGTACTTCGACATGACCAACCCGAACCTCGACCTCTACCACGAGGATGCGCGCCCGTTCCTGCGCCAGATCGACGCCGAGTACGACGTCATCTCGGTCGACGCCTACCGCCAGCCCTACATCCCGTTCTACCTGACGACGCGCGAGTTCTTCGAGCTCGTGCGCGACCGCCTGGCGCCGGGCGGCGTCGTGATCGTCAACGCGGGGCACCCCGAGGGCCAGGACGAGCTCGAGCAGGTGCTGGCGGCGACGATGGGCGAGGTCTTCCCGAACGTACTTCGCGACCCGATCGAGGCGACCAACACGCTGCTGGTGGGGAGCGACGCGCCGATCGGCGCGGACGCTCTGCGCGCCGAGACGAGCGACCTGCCGGCGGCGCTGCGCCCGGTCGCGGCGGCCGCCGCCGACCGCCTTGAGCCACCGCTCGAAGGCGGTGACGTCTACACCGACGACCGCGCGCCGGTCGAGTGGCTGATCGACAAGTCGATCGTGGACTACGCGGCGGGGGAGTAGCTCGGCGGCCGTGCCGGAGTCCGCTCCGAGCCGTTCACGCCCAATCCGCGGATTGCGTCCGAGCCGTACGCGCGCCCATCGTGCTAACCAGGGCAATAATCATGCTAGTTTGGGCGAGATTAGCACGATAACCGACTCGTTAGCACGATGCAGAGCTTCGTTGACCTCGACAGAACCTTCGGCGGCCAGCCCCGCGAACTGGGTGCTGTTCTCGCGCGTATCGACACTGGACGTGGCCAGGAACAGCTGTTCCTAGACCAGCGGCCGGGGTTGCTCAAGCGCCTTTCGGAGAATGCACGGATTGCTTCGATCACCGCCTCCAACGCGATAGAAGGTGTCGTCGTCGAAAGCACTCGAGCCGAAAAGATCATCGAGGGGGCACCGAAGTTTCGCAACCGCAGCGAAAAGGAGTTCGCTGGCTACCGAGACGCCATCGACGCGTTGATGCGCTCCAACAGTCGCGAGCCGCTCACGGTTCCTTTCGTCCTGCATCTCCACCGGCAGCTCTTCCACTACACCGACGCCAGAGGCGGACACCTCAAGACCGATGAAAATCTGATCGTCTCCTACGAGAGCGGCTCGCGAGAGGTCGTCTTCGCCCCTCCCGGGCCCGAACGCACCGAGTTTCTCTTGACGGAGCTCTTCGTCCGCTACAACGACCGCAAGGGCGAGGGCCGGACCCATCCCTTGGTTCTGATCGGGGCCTTGGTCGTCGACTTCTTGGCCATCCATCCGGTAGCTGACGGAAACGGCCGGCTCGCGCGGCTGTTGACCACCTACGAATTGCTTTCCCAGGGTTACGGAGTTGCCCGCTACGTCAGTATCGAGCAGCGCATCTTCGAGTCAAAGAACACCTACTACGACCGGCTCTACAAGTCCCAGCGCGCTTGGCACGAGGGTGAGCACGACATCTGGCCGTGGACCTCATACCTTGCGCAGGTTCTCGCGGGCGCGTACGACGATTTCGAGCAGCGAGTGGCCGCAGCGGCTGAGGAAGCGGGAAGCAAGCAGGATCGCGTTCGTGAGTACATCCTGAAGCAGGCGCCACCAGAGTTTCGCCGCCGGGATATCGAGCGCGCTCTTCCGGAGGTCAGTCCGGCCACCGTTCGGCTGGTCATCAACGAATTGCGCGACAGTAAGCAGATCGTCGCGCAAGGCGGTGGCCCAAGCGCGCGGTGGCGGCGGCCGTAGAGGCTCGCGAGCTGTGTTCACCGCCGAGCTCGATTTCGCTATCCCTTCCCAGTGCGTCTTGCCGTCAGGCCGCCACGCCCCGCCCTGGCCAGACGCCGCTGCGGACGCTGAGGAAGGCTCTGCTGGAAGACCGAGGCACTTGAAGGGATACGAGGCGGTGTGACAACTCGCGGAGCTCGAGCCCCGCGAACGTAACTTTCTGCCGCCAAACGGTGGCGGCGCGGAGACCCGCGAGGCATAATCACCGCGATGGCCCTCGAAGACGACAGGCCCGATCCCTTGATCGAGCGCTTTGACGCCCACCTCGAGCGCAACAACCGGGTGCTCGAGCGGAACACCCAGGCCTTCGAGCGGAACACCCAGGCCTTTGAGCGCAACACCCGGGTATGGGGAAAGACGGTCGCAGCGATGACCGCGATTGAGGAGTCGATCAACGACATGCGCGCGGACATCAGGGCGCATACCCAGGCGACTCTGCGCATGTTGGATCGTCTCGACGGCGACGGACAGCCCGGCTAGAGGGCACCGACTCACGGCTGTCACGCACCCGAAGTTCCGGCCCGCGCCGTAGCCACGGAGTGAGCACTGGCCCGCGCATCTTGCTCGCGGCTCATCGCGCATAGCGCTCGCCGGCCGGGTGCACCCGGCAGGACGAACCGCGTGGCCACGCTGCGGGGGTAGGCGGGCCGGGAGTCGCGGCGGCCTCGGAGGCGAGGTGGGCCGTGGCAGGATCCGCGCGTGCGAAGGATGGGCGTAGACGAGCGCCGCGCCCGGCTGGCCCGTCGCCACCGGCTGGCACCCGAGCGGCGAGCGAAAGACGTGGTGGAGGCGGCCCGAGACATGGTGTGCCTGCACGGGACGGACCCGGCGACAGTCTACCTCTCCGCCTGGGCGCGCGTCGACGGCATGACGGTGCCCGACCTGGATCGTGCCCTCTACCGCGAGCGCTCGCTGGTCAAGCATCTAGCGATGCGCCGCACCCTGTTCGTCTTCCCGCGCCGGAGCTTGGCCTTCGTCCAGCCGGGCGCCAGCGACCGGGTCGCCGTCGCCGAGCGGCGCAGGCTGCTCCGCGACGTCGAGAAGGCCGGGCTGCACCGCGACGGGGAGAGCTGGCTGTCCGACGTGTGCGAGCAAGTGATGGAGGCGCTCTCCGACGGGCGGGAGGCCAGCTCGTCGGAGCTGCGCGACGAGATCCCCCTGCTCGAGGGCTCGATCGCGTACGGACACGGCAAGTCCTGGGGTGGGCAGGCGCCGGTCGGTCCCCGAGTGCTGACCACTCTGTCCGCAGCGGGACGGATCGTGCGGGCCTCGAACGACGGCAAATGGACCACCTCACGACCGCGCTGGGCCGCGATGAAGTGCTGGCTCGGGGAGGAGATCGCGCCCTGCCCGGAGGCCGAGGGCGTGATGCGACTCGTCGAGCGCTGGCTGCGCGCGTTCGGCCCCGGTACCGCGGCCGACATCAAGTGGTGGCTCGGCTCGACTGTCGGGGCCGTGCGAAAGGCGCTGGCGGACCTTCGCGCGGTCGAGGTCGATCTCGACGGGCGGACCGGGTACCTGCTGCCCGACGACTTGGAGGCGACCGACCCGGTCAAGCCGTGGGCGGCGCTCCTGCCGCCGCTCGACCCGACCACGATGGGCTGGTCCGAGCGCGACTGGTACCTCGGCTCCTACAAGGACCGGTTGTTCGACAGCAACGGCAACGCCGGACCGACCGCGTGGTGGAACGGGCGGATCGTGGGCGGCTGGCGCCAGGGGGATACGGGTGAGGTCGTCCTGCAAACGCTCGAGGACGTCGGCGCGGACGGGTTGCGCGCCCTCGAGGACGAGGCGGCGCGCCTGACCGAGTGGCTGGCCGGCACGCGGGTGCTGCCGAGGTTCCCGTCGCCGCTGTCGAGGGTCGCCGGGTAACGGACCGAGGCATCGCGCGTAGCCCGGCGAAGGTACGGGTACCTCGACCCCAGAGGGAGCGACGGAGGAGGAGCGCAATGGGTCACCGCAAGTACGAGCTCGGCTCCTATGAGGAGATGCGCGCCGCGCACCGATGGGACGTGCCCGAGCGCTACAACATCGCGGTCGACGTCTGCGACAAGCACCCGCGCGACAAGCTGGCGATGGTGTGGGAGGACTGGCGCGGCACCGAGCGCGAGGTGAGCTTCGGCGAGCTCCAGGACCTGTCGCGGAAGTTCGCCAACGTGCTCGCGGGGCACGGCGTCGAGCGCGGCGACCGCGTCGCCACGCTGCTGCCGTCGCTGCCGGAGACCGCGGCGGCCTTCTTAGGCACCTACCGCTCCGGCGCGATCCTGCTGTCGATGTCGGTGCTTTACGGGGACGAGGGCATCCAGCACCGGCTCAAGGACTCGGGCGCCAAGGCGGTCGTGACCGACTCGGCCAACCGCAGCCGCATCCCCGAGGGGCTCGCCGAGGTCGTCTTCGTGCTCGACTCGCCGGACGCCTCGGGAGACGACGGGCGACAGTCCGGCGACGTGGACCTCGGCGCGGCGCTCGAGCAGGCCTCCGACCGCCACGAGGCGGTCGACACCTCCGCCGACGACCCGGCGCAGCTCTACTACTCGTCCGGCACGACCGGGCTCGCGAAGGGGATCCTCCACGCGCACCGCTACATCCTCGGTCACGAGGAGTTCGAGTTCTGCCACGACGTGCGGGAAGGCGAGCTGTTCCACGGCTCCGGTGAGTGGGCGTGGGCCGCCGGCATCGCGCCGCTGCTGGGGCCGTGGCGCTACGGCGCGACGCAGTTCGTCTACGCGCGCAAGGGCGGCTTCGATCCGGAGGAGCAGCTGCGCCAGCTCCAAAAGCACGGCGTCCAGAACCTGTTCACGACGCCGACGGCGCTGCGCGCGATGACCGCCGTGTCCGATGCCGGGAAGAAGTACCCGCTCGAGCGCCTGCGCGTCACCTGCTCGGCCGGCGAGCCGCTCAACCCGGAGGTCATCCGGTGGTTCCGCGAGCAGTTCGGGATCACGGTCCTCGACTACTACGGCCTCACCGAGAGCTATCCGCTATGCGCGAACTACCCGACGGTCGAGGTACGTGAGGGGTCGATGGGGCTGCCGATGCCCGGGTGGGACGTGGCGATCCTCGACGAGGACGAGAAGCCGCTGCCACCCGGCGAGCGGGGCGAAATCTGCCTGCGGGCGCGGTCGAACCCGCACTACCCGCTCGGCTACTGGAACCGGCCCGAGGACTCCGAGGAGGACTTCGGCGGCGACTGGTTCCACACCAAGGACGCCGCCGAGGCCGATGCCGACGGCTACTTCTGGTACTCGGGCCGTGCCGACGACGTGATCATCTCGGCCGGCTATCGGATCGGACCGTTCGAGGTGGAGTCCGCGTGCGTCGAGCACCCGGCGGTGCACGAGGCGGCGGCCGTGGCGTCACCGGACGAGAAGCGCGGCGACCTCGTCAAGGCGTTCATCGTCCTAGCCCAGGGTCACGAGCCCACCGACGACACCGCGCGAGAAATCAGGGAGTACGTCCGCGACCGCCACTCGAAGTACGCCTACCCGCGCGAGATCGAGTTCGTCGACGACCTGCCAAAGACACTCACCGGCAAGATCCGGCGGATCGAGCTGCGCGAGGCCGAGCGCGAGAAGAAGAAGGCGGCGGAGACTGCCGGCTAGCGGCGATGAGTTCTCCCGCGCCGGCGGGTCATTGGAGTGAGACCAAGGCCCCGATCGAAAGTGGTGAGGAATGTTCGCCGATACCAAGGCATTCAGCGGTTTCGCTGTCGACGATCTGGAGAAGGCGCGCGAGTTCTACGGCGAGACGCTCGGGCTGAACACGTCCATCGTCGACGAGGAATACGGCCTCCTGTCGCTGGACATCACCGGTGACCGCGGCACGCTCGTCTACCAGAAGCCCGACCACACGCCGGCCACCTACACGATCCTCAACTTCCCGGTCGACGACATCGATGCGACCGTCGACGAGCTGACCAAGCGGGGCGTGAGCTTCGAGCGCTACGAGGGCATGGAGCCGGACGAGAAGGGCATCCACCGCGGCGGCGGCCCCTTGATCGCCTGGTTTAAGGACCCGGCAGGCAACGTGCTATCGGTGCTACAGGAAACGTAAGGCTCAGCCGGTGCCCTCGGGGCGGCGCTCGTCCGCCGCCTGGCGGATCTGCTCCATCGCCTCCGGCGTCTCCTTCTCCATGCGGCGAAGCTCCCAGCTCGTGAGCGTGACCAGCCGCATCGGGGAGGTGGCGCTGACGGTGGCCGTCCGAAGCCCGCGCTCCATCACGCCGATCTCGCCGAAGAAGTCGCCCGGACCGAGCTCGGCGACTTGGTCGCCGCCGCGCGTGACCTGCGCGGTGCCCTCCTCGATGCCGATCAGCTCGTAGGAGAAGTCGCCTTCGCGGACCAGCTGCTCGCCCTCGGGAACCGACGTCTCGTCGGCGAACGGGGCGATCGAGCGGAGCTGCTCGTCGGAGAGCTGCTCGAACACGCGAATCGACTTCAGGCGCGCCGGATCCATGGTGGTAAGTCCTCCCTTTCAGGTCGCGAGCGCCGACCCTAACGTCTCGAGGCGCAGGGAGTCGAGCGGCAGGCCGTCACCCGCGTCGGCGAGCGAGGTGGGGGTGGTCGGCGGCAGTCCCCACACCGGCACACCCGCGAGCCGCTCGATCGTGTCGCGGTTCGACCGCTCGACCGCGGTCGGCGCGGACGGCCAGGGCGTCAGCACGACGGCCGCGACTTCCAGGCCCGCCGCGCGCGCCGCCTCGACCGTGAGCAGCGTGTGGTTGAGCGTGCCCAGTCCGGTGTGGGCGGCGACGAGGAGCGGGAGCGCCAGCGCGCGGGCGAGGTCTCGAACCACGTAGCCGCTCGACAGCGGCACCATCAGGCCACCGACGCCCTCGACCACCAGCGCGTCCGCGCCGACCGCCGCCGCGCGCGCCACGCCCTCGACCTCCGCTGGGTCGATCGCCTTGCCGGCGAGCTCGGCGGCGAGATGGGGCGAGACCGGCGGGCCGAAGCGGTATGGGGATACGTCCTCGGGGTCCTGGCCGGCGCTCGCCGCCAGCGCGAGCAGCTCGTGGTCGGGCGGCCACCCCCCGGGCTCGTCGAGTCCCGTGACGACCGGCTTGAACGCCGCAACTCGAACCCCCCTTCGCGCCAGGCCGGCGCAGATCGCCGCCGCCACGACCGACTTGCCGACGCTGGTGCCCGTGCCGGTGACGAAGATTCCGCGCAAGCCCTGCTGGCGCCGCTCCGCCTAGGCGGCAGCGGCGAGGTCGGCGCTCGAGCGGTCGCCCGTTGGCGCGAGGCGTTCCGCGACCGGCGCCGACCGCGGCCGCGCGACCTCGCCCAGGACCCGTGCCGCTGCGCGGAGCTCGGTCTTGGTGTGCGAGGCCATGACAGCGAGCCGGATGCGCGAGCTGCCGAGCGCCACCGTGGGCGGGCGGATCGCCTGCGCAAAGACCCCGCGCTCCAGGGCGCGACGCGACGCTTCCACGGCGTCCTCGGCCTCGCCGATGACGAGCGGCAGGATGTGCGTCTGCGAGGGGCCCACGTCTAGTCCCTCGGCGGCAAGCGCGTAGCGCAGGATCTCGCCGTTGCGCTGCACGCGCTCGACCAGGCGCGGCTGGGCCGTCAGCAGCTCCAGCGCCGCCATCGCGGCCGCCGCGACCGGCGGGGGAAGCGCGGTCGAGAAGATCAGCGTGCGGGCGGTGTTCGTGAGATAGCGGGCCATCGCCTGGTCGCAGCAGGCGTACGCGCCGTAGGCGCCGAGGGCCTTCCCGAGCGTGCCGACCACGAGGTCGACCTCCTCCTCGAGGCCGGCGGCGGCCACGGTTCCCCGTCCGCCGGGGCCGAAGGTGCCGGTCGCGTGCGCTTCGTCGACCATCAGGCGGGCGTCGTAGCGCCTGGCGAGCTCGACGATCTCGGCGAGCGGGGCCACGTCGCCATCCATCGAGAAGATGCCGTCGGTCACGATCAGGCTGCCGCGCCCGCCGGCCTCCGCGAGCCCCCACTCGAGGTGCTCGACGTCGCGGTGGCGGTAGACGAACGTCCGCGCGCCGGCCAACCGGCAGCCGTCGACGATGCTCGCGTGGTTGAGCTGGTCCGAGAACACGACGTCGCCCTCGCGGGCGAGCGCCGCGATGATCCCGGCGTTGGCGAGGTACCCCGACCCGAACAGCACGCAGCGCGGCGCGCGCTCGAACTCCGCCAGCCGCTCCTCGAGCCGGCGGTGGATCGTCATGTTGCCCGACACGAGGCGCGAGGCGCCGGCGCCGACTCCCCAGCGCATCGCAGCCGCGGCAGCCGCCTCGCGCACGCGCGGGTGATCGGCGAGCCCGAGGTAGTTGTTCGAGCAGAGCAGCAGCACCGGCTTGCCGTCGAGCAGCACGCGCGGCCCTTGCGGGCCCGAGATCAGGCGCATCCGCCGGTAGAGACCCTCGTCCCGGAGCTCGGTGAGACGATCCTCGATGTCGCTCACGCGGCCTTCCCTTCCGCGGCCCCCGGCTCGACGCGCACGATCGCGGGGAGCTCCTCGGTGGGGGTCTCGTCGGGGTCCGGGGGGCCGGACTCGCGCCGCTCGCGCGGGTCGGGGCCGGAGCGCCGCCCACGGTTCGGGGCGCCGTCGGGGCGCGCCGGCACCGCGCGCTTCCTGCGGTGGCGAAGCTGGCGCGCGGGGTCCCACAGCGGCGCCTCCTCGCGGCGGTCGATCAGGCGGTCCACCGGGGTGTCGGGCGTCTCGCCCTCGAGCCAACCGGAGCGGTTGTCCGGGCGGGGGTTCGCCCCGTTGTCCTCCTGACGGGCGGTGTTGAGGCCGAGCGCCTCGAACATCGCCCGATCCTCCTCGGGCTCTGAGCCCAGCGTCGTGAGGAAGTTGCCCATCATCACGCCGTTGACTCCCGCCTTGACGGCCAGCTCGTGCAGCTCGCCCAGGTTCTCCACCCGCCCGCCGCAGAGGCGAAAGAGCGCGTCGGGCAGGATCAGCCGGAAGATCGCGACCCACTTGACCGCCTCCCAGGGGTCCATGTGGTCGCGGTCGCCGAACTTCGTGCCGGGGCGCGGGTTGAGCATATTGATCGGCACGCTCGTGGGGTCGATCGCGGCGAGCTGGAAGGCCATCTCGACGCGCTGCTCGCGCGACTCGCCGAGGTTGAGGATGCCGCCGACACAGGTCTCGAGCCCGGCCTCGCGGACCGCTTCGATCGTCCGGATCCGGCCGGCGTAGCGGACCGTCGTCGAGACCTCGTCGTAGTAGCTCTCCGCGGTCTCGACGTTGTGGTGGACGCGCTGGATGCCGGCTTCCCTCAGCTGCTTCGCGCGCTCGACCGACATGTGGCCGACGGAGGCGCAGCGCTTCAGGTTGGTGTGCTGCTCGACGAGCCGGGCGCCGTCGAGGATTCGCGCGAAGTCGCGCTTCGAGAGGCCCTGCCCCTGGGTGACCATGCAGAAGCGGTGCGCGCCCGCCGCCTCGGCCGCGCGCGCGTGCTCGAGGATCTGCTCGGGCTCCATCATCGCGTGCATCGGCG
>Ga0136615_10000058_pt1 | contig 39899 bp, 43 predicted proteins | sample AntDrymUQ2882206_2_FD_106647 | JGI IMG/M metagenome (GOLD analysis project Ga0136615, IMG submission 106647) | Polar desert sand microbial communities from Dry Valleys, Antarctica - metaG UQ288 (22.06) | ecosystem: Environmental > Terrestrial > Soil > Desert | place: Antarctica: Dry Valley... | reverse complement strand
CCTCGGCCTCCACGCGCTCACGCCGCGGCGCCTGACGCAGCTCGGGACGAATGGCATCCAGCTGCCGATCACGAAGAAGGGCAAGCAGCTGATCTGGACGGAGCGCCTCTACGCCGACCGGTTCCCGACGCCCACGGGCCGGGCGAGCTTCGTCCCGCACGACCAGTTCTGGACCGATGAGGATCCCCTGGCGTTCCTGCCGTCCGAGATCAAGCCGACGAGGGAGTACCCCTTCTTCGTCACCACGGTTCGGTACCAGACGGTCTGGCAGTCGGGGTACACCTACCGCTGGACGCACGACCTGGCGATGAACAGCGTCCCCTTCATGGAGTTCGTCGTCAATCCGCGCAATGCGGCGAAGCACGGACTGAAGGACGGCGACTGGGCGGAGCTGCGGAACCAGTACGGCGCAACGGAGGGCGTCGTCAACGTCTCGAACCAGGTTCCTCCCGGCGTCATCTCGGCGGTGTTCGGCTGGCAGGCGCCGACGGACGACGATCCGCACGGGCACCTTCGCTACTACGCCAACAACCTGGTTGCCGGCGGCAGGCTGCAGCAGCGCTCGAACGGGGCGTTCTTCAAGAACACCCGCGCTGCATTGCGGAAGCTCGACCGGCCGCCCCGGACGCGAGAGAACACGCCCGCCCTCTCCGAGAAGCACCGCTACGGGCACGTCTCGGGGCCGGGGGCCGCCGGCAATCCCAATTCCAGGGCGGAGAACCTGATCACGATCCCGACGGTCGCCCGCGAGGTCGGAACTCCACCGAAGGAGGAATGATCTCCACACTGACACGCTCTTTCCTCGCCACCACGCTTGCTGCCTGCGGCCTCACACTCACGGCCGGCGCTGCCGGGCACGCCCCGACACGGGTAGCCGACACGAACCTGACCCTGCGCGCCGTCGGAAGCATCGCCTACGACAAGCAGTCACTGCAGGCGCGGGCGGGAAGGGTGAAGATCGTGATGAAGAACGCCTCCCCGCTGAAGCACGACGTCGCCATTCGTGGAAAGGGGGTCAAGGCGAAAGGCAAGGTCGTCACCACCGGGCGCACCTCGACGGCGGTGGCGCGGTTGAAGTCGGGTCGGTACGTCTTCTACTGCAGCGTCCCCGGCCATGAGGCGGCAGGCATGAAGGGCGCGCTGACGGTGAGGTAAACCCCAGGCGAATGGACGAGTGGCTCTCAGCCGCCCGAGACGCGATCGCGCGAGGCGCGGGAATACCCCCTGAGCCGCTCGAGCTGGACGACGAGGACGTCGCGACGCTCCTCGATCTGGCCCGGATCGCGGCTCACGACAGCGGCGACCGCACGAACGCTCCGCTCCTCTGCTACCTGCTCGGGCTCGCACGGGGCGGAGCGTCGCTCGCTGACCTGGCCGCGATCATTCGCGGGTCGACGTTCTGAGGGCCGAGCGCTTCGACCGGCTCAGGCGCCGCTCGCGACCGGGTCGGCCTTGGGCACGAGCTCGGCGAGCAGGGCGCACACGCGCTCGTCGACCTCGTCCCGTATCCGCCTTACCTCGTCCAGCGTCTTCCCCTGGGGGTCGGTGAGCTCCCAATCCTCGTACCGCTTGCCCGGATAGATCGGGCAGGCGTCGCCGCAGCCCATCGTGATGACCACGTCAGCGGCTTGTACCACCTCGTCGGTCAGGGGCTTGGGGAACGCCTGCTCCATGTCGATCCCGAGTTCCTCCATCCCGTTGACGACCGCAGGGTTGACCTTGTCGGTGGGATCGCTTCCGGCCGAGCGGACGTGCACGCGTCCCTTGGCGCGGTCATTCAGAAGCGCAGCCGCCATCTGGCTACGCCCCGCGTTGTGCACGCAGACGAACAGCACCTCGGGTACGTCCTTCGCGATCGAGCCCTCGGCCTGACCGAGCGCGGTGAGGCGCTCGCGGGCGAAGCGGTAGACGAGGATGGGCATGAAGTCGGTGAACCGGGCGCCGCTCAGGCGCTCGAACGACTCGTCGACGAACCGGTCGATCGTCTCGCGCGAGAAGATCCCGCGAAATTCGGTGGCGAGGCTCGCGATCGCCTTGTCGACGTGCTGACGGGTGATCGGGTCGAGTTGCTGGAACGTCATCGTCTCACCTCCGGTTGAGGCACCTTGCCGCGGCTCGGGCCGGCCCGTCAAGGGGGCGGAGCGGGCGCGGCTGCGGCGTTCCCCCTCCGTTTCCGCATCTTCACCTGAAAGTAACCGGAGCGGCGGCCTTCAGACCCCGACGAGACTGCTGAGGCGTCGTCGGCTCGCGCAGGAGCCGGAAAGACGCCGGCACAGGACGACTTTCCCGGCTTCGTCTCGAACCGCATCCTCGTGCCTTTCATCAACGAGGCGGTCTACGCGCTGATGGAGGACGTCGCCGAGGCTGATGCGATCGACACGATCGCAGCTTCTTACGAGTACGCCTGACCCGAGCCGCCCGGGCTAACCTCGTCCGCCGCCGAACGTCGACCAGAACCGGCCGGAGGGCTTGCTGCGAGGGCTTTCCGCGTTCACGCGCACACGGTCGCGCGGATACATCTTGGCGTGGCGGCGGTCGATCCACCAGAGAAGGGTTACGGCGGCCCCGACCACCAACGCTGGGAGAGCCGCAACTGCGAGCATCGCGTTAGATGCCTGCCGCCTCGGCTTCGGCCGGGATCTCTGCCGTCTTCGGCATCGGCTCCAGCTTGTAACCAACCCCGTAACGGGTGTGGAGGAAGTTGTGCCGCCTGGCGCGGTGGTCAATCTTCTCGCGCAGCTTGCGGACGAAGACGTCCACTGTCCGGTCGCGATGGGTTGCCCGGCGGCCCCAGACCTTCTGCAGCAGTTCGTCGCGCGTGAGCACTCGCCCTCGCTCGAGCGCGAGGGCGTAGACGAGGCGGAACTCGGTCGGCGTCAGGTCAGCGCTCTCGCCGTTGACGTAGGCCTGCACGTTCGCCGGATCGAGCCGAAGCTCCTCGATGTCGAGCGCCTCTCCACGCCGGGGCTCGTGTGCGCGGACACCCCGCCTTGCAGCCGCCGCTACACGGGCGATCAGCTCCTTCATGGAGAAGGGCTTCACGAGGTAGTCGTCGGCGCCGATCTCGAGAGCGTGCACGCGGTCGTGCTCGGTGCCCCGCGCGCTCACGACGATGATCGGCGTTCCGATCCCCTCGCCGCGCGCCAGCTCGATCAGCTTCCATCCGTCGGCGCCGGGAAGCATCAGGTCGAGTACGCAGACATCCGGCCGCTCGTAGCGCAGGCGAGCGAGGCCTGCCTCACCGTTCGAAACGGTCAACGGGTCGAAGCCTGCTCCGGCGAGATGGCGGGCCATCCCCTGAGCGATCACATCGTCGTCCTCGATGATCAAGACCTTCGCCACTCCGCGACATATTGAAGCGGCAGCGGGGGTCAATGGGTGCCGGCGCGGTTGCGAAGTGGTGATCGGGTGGTAAAGGCGCGAGGACCTGGGTCCACGGCTCCGAAGAATCCCGCTCTCTGTTACAACCAAACTGTGGAGGCGCTGAGCGAGTTGGAAGCGGCACGCGGACGGGTCCTGATCGAGGAAAGTCGAGAGATCGTGGTCGTTGTCGACGATCTCGACACGGTGGTGGCTGCAAGCAAGCGGGCGCGCGAGTCGCTCGAAGGCCTGCGCGAAGGCAAGCGCGCACCCGAGGCACTGCTCCACGGCTCCGGCGATCGAGCTCCAATCGAGATCGTCTACGAGGTTGGCGGGCGTTCCGAGCGCTTGCTGTATCTGGCAACTTCGAGCGATCTCTCAGCCTACGAGGAGCTTCGCGCAGGCTTCACAGCCGCTGTCTCGCACGAGTTGCGGACGCCTCTCGCCCGCTTACTTGTTCTGCTTGAGACCGCGCTTCTGCCGGGCGAGGACTCCCGGGAGCTGGTGGAGCAGGCGCGCGCCGAGGTGGAGCAGATCCGCGAGCTGATCGACGACGTGCTCTTCCTGAGTGAGCTCGAAACGGGCCGAGCAGTCGTGGCTCTGAACTCGACGCCTGTCCTGCCGGTGCTCGAGGAAGTGGCGGCGGACCTGGAGGACTCGGCCCTGCGAGCTGATGTCGCCCTGCGGGTGGAGGGGCACGTCGACATCGAGGTCAGGCTCCGTCCGCGGATGCTCCGGATGGTTGCGCAGAACCTCGCAGAGAACGCGGTGCGCTACGCCGGACCGGGCTCTACCTTCACCCTGTCGATCCAGCGGGAAAACGGTGTAGTGGTGCTCGAGGGCCTCGACGATGGTATCGGCGTGCTCGACCGGGATATCCCTCGTCTCTTCGAGCGCTTCTATCGGGCGGACCGTGCGCGTGCCTCGCGGGGGACCGGGCTTGGCCTCGCCATCGTGAAGCACGTCGTCACCTCGGCTGGCGGAACGGTCGAGGCGGGTGGAACAAGAGGGCGGGGCCTGAAGATCCGGTGCATCTTCCCGGAGTAGTGGCTTCTCCCCCTACCGGGCGAGCCGCTACGGTGTCACCTTGAATGGCCTGCTGCTCTGGACGTGCGCACTCGTGCTCGCGTCGGCGGCTCTCGCGAGACCGGCGGCCGCCTCCGAGGTGGCCCCGCTGTTGATTCCACGCGAGCTTGCGTCACTCGACCGGTACCCCAGCACGCTCATCAAGCTGGCGCCGGGACGCCCCGTCCTGAGGCGGCGCCTCCTGAGCGAAGCCCGGGCGGAGCTCGTGTCGCGGAAGCTCCGTGTGTGGGCGCTCGACAGCGGCACCGCACAAGAGCTCGTTCCACGACTCGCCCGGCAGGGATTGCTGGAGGAGTTCGAGCCGGACTTCCCCCGCCGCAGTACCGGCCGTCTCGATGCGGGCGATCCGTTGCTCCTACAGCAGACCTGGCTCTCGCAGGTGGGGGCAGCCGCGGTGGAGCCGCCCGGGGTCGGGGTGCCCGTTCTCATCATCGACTCGGGACTGGATCTGTCGCACCCCGAGTTCGCAGCCAGACGAGACACGACGCCGCTGAACATCCAGACGACGACGGGTGCCCGTGAGTTCCACGGCACAGCCGTCAGTTCGATCATCGGAGCGCCGGCGAATGGGCTGGGTGTCGTGGGGGTGTATCCCGAAGCGGACGTGCGGGTGTGGGACGCCAGCCCGGACGGCTACCTGAACAGCCGGGAAGTCATCGCAGGGATCGAAGCTGCCGCGGCCTTGCCGCCGAGTGTCATCAATCTCAGCCTCGGTGGGGCCTCGAAGAGCCGCTTCGAGGAGGAGGCGGTGCTGCATGCGTTTGCGCGGGGCCATCTCATCGTCGCTGCCTCGGGCAACTCGCGCAGGTCGCAACCGGCGTACCCTGCAAGCCTTCCGCACGTCCTTACTGTCGGGGCGGTCGATGCCCTCGCACAGCCCTCGGCCTTTTCTGCGGGATCGCCGGGAATGGATGTGGTGGCGCCCGGAGAGCAGATCCCGGTGGCGGTGCCCTCCGCCTTTGCCGAGTCAGGGTTCATCTCGGTCAGCGGCACCAGCTTCGCTGCGGCCATCGTGTCGGGCGCGGCTGCCTGGGTCTGGTCCGCACGGCGTCAGCTCGACAACGGTCAAGTGCTCGAGCTGCTCCGGCGGTCAGCCCGCACCATCGCAGCTGAGGCTCGGGACCCCGTAACCGGGTTCGGCCTGCTCGATCTCCCCGAGGCTCTCCGGCAATCTGAACCCCCGAAAGACCCTTTGGAGCCGAACGACGATGTCGTCCAGGTGCGGGCGGGCGGGCTCTTCTCTGACGCGAAACCGGCAATCACGTCCGCGGCCACTCCACAGGTCGGCCTCGTTGGACGAGTCGACACCGTTGACGACTCTCGGGATCTGTACCGGATCTGGCTTCCGGCGCGCAGTCGAATCAGTATCGATGTTCGCTCCCGCAGCGGTGTCGACGCCCGTCTCTGGCGAGGAGACGCTCCGAGCATTCACCTTCAGGGCCGCCTGCGGCGGGCGCACCTTCTGGCTCATGCCCTTCGTCGTGTAGACGGGGGCAAGCGGATCGTCTATCAGCACCTTGGGCGAGCGGACGCTGAGGCGTACGTCGAGGTGTTCGTCCCAGGCGATGCCCGTCCTGGCTCCTCCGAGTACGCGCTCTCGATCGCTTCGTCGACGCTCGGATAAGTCGGTGAGAGACATCGCGGTGGGTGTCACCACCGCCAGCCTCGCCGCTCTGCTCGTAGTGTCGGTTGCGGCCGCGGCCCCTTTTCCACACGCGAGGTCGCTCGGATACCCCGGGCGGCCGACAGTGTCGCTTTGGCGGGCCTGTGCTTTCCTCGGCCCGCGTCGTCTGGGCCGTGCGCGAGACGGGAGGCGACGTCACCGTTCAGCGCGAGCACGGTCGCCGTCGTCGTGCCGTCACCGGCCACGTCGTTCGTGGCTCGCCGAGAGGGGCCGCGTGCGAACGCTCTTCCGTGTTGCGCCTCCCCCGGGGCCGCCCGCCGCCGCGAGCCCGGAGTACGACACGACGGTGGCGCAGAGGAGCACGGCACTTGCGGCATCTCCTTCCCACATGGCCTTCGTCCGCGCCGTGACCCCTCCATCAGGAGCCACGCTGCCGACAGGCCGTGCCCCCTTGCGCGGCGCCCTCGGAGGTGACGCCCCTCTTCTCGCAGCTGTGGCTCGGCCAGCCCAACCGCGGCTCAGGGCTCTTGCAGGCGGGCGGCCGCCATCGCCCGGAGCGCCCTGCGTCCGGGCGAGGCCCACCGACGTCGATGGGTCCGGTGCGCGCGTCGTCTACTCGGAGCTGGTCGAAGACTGTGGTCCTGCAGCCCGGCGCTCGACGAGGATCGTCGCTCTCGAGCCGGCCGCTCGGGGCTACCGGAGTCGAGTCCTCGCTCGATCGGCTCGGTCTCGGTTGCCAAGCGGGTTCGACCTCGATGGGAGCACGTGACGTTCGCCCTCAGCAGGAGGCTCGAGCAGCGGGCATCCGAGCGCGACGATCCGCGCTGGGAGACTTCCCTCTACCTGGCGCGAGCCAGGTAGGCGTTTCACCAAACAATCACCACTCTTTGACCATTCACTGACCCCGGGAGCGTTCCTCGACCCCGAGAATCGACCCTTGGTGAGTCTCAGTCGACGACACGCAGGCCTGCTGTGTTCGCTGGTGGTTCTCACCCTGACCGTCACGGGCTGCGGCCGGGAGCGGCCGGACGACTCCGCCGTGGTCGAGTCGGTCGAGAGTGGGGCTTTCGGGGAGGAGGCAGCAACTCAGGTCCGCCTCGAGGGTGATCGCGCGCTGGCAGCGTTCACGTCGGCCGTGAAGACCCAGTTTCGATCCGAGGACCCGAGCGTTCGCATCATTGTCGCGCAACCCGGCTCAGACGCCGCTTTCGAGAGCCTGTGCAGCGGGCCGGCGGACATCGCGGCAACGACGCGTGCCATCACCGGCGAGGAACGGAGCGCCTGCGAGAAGGAGCGGACCGAATACGTCGAGCTTCCTGTCGCCAACGCCAAGGCAGGCGGGGAGCCCGTCTTCTTGTACGTCAAGCAAGAGTCGTTCCAGCGCTTCGAGGTCGAGGCCTTCGTCGACTTCGTGCTGAGCAACGGTGCGGCGGTCGCCGAGAAAGGCAACCTCTCGCCCCCGACGGATAAGCAGCTCGGGACCGCGCGGACCCGATTCGACGAGGCGGTCAGCGCCCTTGGGTGATTTCACCAGATCTTCGCAGGACGTTCACGCACCCGGAACCCACGAACGTCGTCTCAGCAGAAGAATCGCCGCAGAAACTGGGAGTACTCCCAACAACAACGGAAGGGGAACAATGAGGAAGGGACTTGTTCGCAAGGGTCTGGTCTTCGGGGCGGTCGCCACGCTCGCATCGCTGACCGTGGTCGCGAGTGGCTCCGCCTCGCCGGAGGCACGGGCGGGCTCGGGCAATACCATCACGGTGGACGGCTCGAGCACGGTCGGACCGTACGTGACCGCGGCCGCGGAGCGCTTCCAACGCGCCAGCAGTGGTGCCCGCATCACGGTCGGGATCTCCGGCACGGGCGGCGGCTTCGAGCGCTTCTGCAAGGGAGAGACGGATCTCGCCAACGCCTCGCGCCCGATCAAGCAGTCCGAGGCGGCGATCTGCCGCCAGAACGGCATCACATACGTGCCGTTCCTCGTCGCCAACGACGGGCTCTCGATCGTCGTCAGCAAGCAGAACACATGGGCCGACTGCCTCACGGTCGACGAGCTGAAGAAGGTCTGGGACACGGGCTCGAAGGTGAACAACTGGAAGGACATCCGCGCGTCATTCCCCGATGTCCCGCTGAAGCTCTACGGCGCGGGCACCGACTCGGGCACGTTCGACTTCTTCACCGAGAAGATCAACGGCAAGTCGAAGCGGAGCCGCTCCGACTACTCGGCCACCGAGGACGACAACGTCACTGTGCGGGGCGTCGAGGGTGACCGCGGCGCGATGGGCTACTTCGGGTTCTCGTACTACGAGGAGAACCAGGCCTCGCTCAAGCTGCTCGCCGTCGACGGCGGGAGCGGCTGCATCAAGCCGAACATCAAGACCGTGCAGGCGTACCAGTACAAGCCGCTCTCACGGCCGCTCTTCGTCTACGCGAAGCGCGACTCGTTCAAGCGACCGGTCGTCCAGCAGTTCATCCGCTACATGATCACGAACGAGAAGACGCTCGCGAAGGTGTCGAAGTACGTCTCGCTCACCGATCGCCAGCTGAAGAAGTCGCGGTACCAGTACAACCAGGCGCTGAGGATCGCCAAGCGCTAGAAGCGTGAACGAAGGAAAGCAATCTCCTCTCGAGGCGGCCGTTCGCTAGATGGCCACCCGGGATCTCCTGATCGGGGCGGAGCCGGTAGTCCGGCTCCGCGCCCGCAGGCGGCGCTGGAGCGAGGACGTCATCAAGGGCGTCCTCGCTCTCTGCGCCCTCCTCTCCGTCGCGACCACCGTCGGCATCGTGATCGCGCTCTTCCAGCCGGCGTTCGAGTTCTTCCGGGAGGTCTCGATCGTGGACTTCCTCACGGGCACGGAGTGGACACCGCTCTTCGACCCTCAGAGCTTCGGCGTGCTGCCGCTCATCGTCGGCACCATCTCCGTGACGCTCTGGGCCGCGATCGTCTGCATACCGTTCGGCCTGGGCGCGGCGATCTACCTGAGCGAGTACGCCCGTGGGCGAACGCGAAAGATCCTCAAGCCGGCGCTCGAGGTGCTCGCCGGCGTCCCGACCGTCGTCTACGGCTATTTCGCCCTCACCTTCGTAACCCCGCTCTTCCGTGACATCGGCCTCAGGGTGGAGATCCAGAACGCGCTCGCCGCCGGGATCGTGATGGGCGTCATGCTCATCCCCACTGTCGCCTCGATCTCGGAGGACGCGATGTCGGCCGTCCCGCGCGACCTGCGCGACGGCGCCTACGCGCTCGGATCGACGCGGCTGCAGGTCGCGACTCGGATCGTCGTTCCCTCCGCCATCTCGGGGATCATTGCCTCGTTCGTGCTCGCCATCTCGCGCGCCGTCGGCGAGACGATGATCGTCCTCCTCGCTGCCGGGCAGCTGCCCAACCTGACCCTGGATCCTTCCGAGACCATCGAGACGATGACGGCCTTCATCGCCGCGACCGGCCAGGGCGACGTCCCGACCGGCTCGATCGAGTACATGACGATCTTCGCCGTCGGCGCAACGCTCTTCGTCATGACCCTCGTCATGAACCTGTTCTCCATCCGGCTCGTGCGCCGCTTCCGCGAGGTCTACGAATGATCGGCGCCACACCCCAGCTGAAGTCGGCGCGGCGCCGCGGGGAGCTGCAGGGGAAGCTCTTCCAGGCGTTCCTCTACCTCTCGATCGCCGTCGGGCTGGTGACGCTCGGCACCCTTGTCGTCCAGGTCGTCATCCGTGGCGTCGAGTTCGTCGACCTCGTGCTCCTCCTGGAATCGCCCTCCGCGGATCCGCAGATCGCCGGCGCGCGGCCCGCGATCCTGGCGACGATCTACCTGGGCTTGCTCCTGATCGCGTTCACGGTGCCGATCGGCGTCGGCACGGCCATCTACCTCGAGGAGTACGCCGACAAGAGCCGTTGGTACAACCGCGCACTCGAGGTCAACATCCAGAACCTCGCCGGCGTGCCGTCGATCGTCTACGGCATCCTCGGACTGGCTTTCCTCGTCCGCGGCCTGGGTCTGGGCCGAGTTCTGCTTGCCGGGGCGATGATCCTCACGCTGCTCGTCCTGCCCATCGTCATCATCTCCGCGCGTGAGGCCATCCGAGCCGTCCCCGACACCATCCGGCAGGGCGCCTATGCGCTCGGGGCGACGAAGTGGCAGGTCGTCTCTCGCCAGGTGCTGCCCGCTGCGGTACCGGGCATCGCGACCGGATCGATCCTCGCCCTCTCGCGCGCGCTCGGCGAGACGGCGCCGCTCCTGCTCGTCGGGGCGCTGACCTACGTCGCCTTCGACCCGACGCTCCTCGGTGACTTCACTGCGCTTCCCGTCCAGATCTTCCAGTGGACGGTGCGCCCGCAGGAGGACTTCAAGATCCTGGCCGGAGCCGCGATCATCGTCCTGCTCCTCATCCTGCTCACCCTGAACGCCTTTGCGATTTGGATCCGCAACCGCTATCAACGAAAGTGGTAATCGATGTCCGAGACTGAGAGCGCACCTGTCAAGATTGTCGACGTGAGTCTCGACAGGCTTCTTCAGCCCGAGCGGAGCGCTCGCTCGAGCGTCGCGCGCGAGACGGTGTTCCAGGTCAAGGGGGTGAGCGTCCTCTACGCCGGTAATCGGGCCCTGGACGCCGTGACGCTTGACATCTACCGCAACGAGGTTACTGCGTTCATCGGGCCGTCCGGTTGTGGAAAGAGCACCTTCATCCGCTGCTTCAACCACATGAACGCGCTCATCCCCAGCGCGCGGATCGAGGGCACGATCCTGTTCAACGGGGAGGATCTCTACGGCCCCGGCGTCGACGCCGTCGAAGTTCGCAAGCTGATCGGCATGGTCTTCCAGAAGCCGAATCCGTTCCCCAAGTCGATCTTCGACAACGTGGCGTTCGGACCGCGCGTGCTGGGGATGAAGGACGGTTTGAACGAGCGCGTCGAGAGGGCGCTCTCGCAGGCGGCGCTGTGGGAGGAGGTGAAGGATCGACTCAAGAGCAGCGCGCTCAGCCTCTCTGGCGGCCAGCAGCAGCGTCTCTGCATCGCCCGCTGCCTGGCTGTGGAGCCGGAGGTTATCCTCATGGACGAACCGGCCTCGGCACTCGACCCCATCGCGACATCTCGCATCGAAGAGCTCATGCACCAACTCAAGAAGGACTACACGATCGTCGTGGTGACGCACAACATGCAGCAGGCTGCGCGGGTCGCCGACATGACCGCGTTCTTCAGCGTCAATCAGGGCGCCGAAGGCCAGCGCACCGGTGTGCTGGTCGAGTACGACACGACCCATACGATCTTCACGCAGCCCTCGGACAAGCGAACGGAGGACTACGTCACGGGCCGGTTCGGATGAGAGTCGTTCTCGAGGAGGAGCTCGACACCCTCCAGGCAACGCTGCACGAGGAGGGAGAACTCGTGCTGCGCGCCCTGCGCGGATGTCTGAACGCCCTGGATCAGCGCGATCCCGAGCTCGCGGACGAGGTGATCGCCTTCGACGACGAGGTCGATCGGCAGTACCTCTCGATCCAGGCCGGGATCGAGTCGCTGCTGGCGCGGCAGACGCCGGTGGCGGTCGATCTGCGACTCGTGCTCGCGATCCTGCACAACAATCTGCACCTCGAGCGCATGGCGGACTACTGCGTCACCATCGCCAAGCTCACGAAGCTCGTGTACGGCGTGGCGCCCGATCAGCGCTTGATGCGCGCTTTCGAGGAGATGGGATCGCGGGCCGAGGAGATGATCCGCGTCGCGCTCGACTCGTTCGAGCGGCGGGACGTATCCGGCGCTGAGGGGCTCGTCGCCCTCGACGAGCTGATCGACCGCGCGAACCGCCGGATCGTCCAGCACCTGCTCGCGCTCGGCAACAACCTCACGCTGCGCGAGTGGGGCCTGCGGATGATCATCGTCTCGCGCTGCCTGGAGCGAATCGGCGACCACGCCGTCGACATCGGGGAGCAGACCGCCTACCTCGTGACGGGCGAGTTCCGCGAGTTCACGGACGCCTCCCACCGAGCGAGCTAGGCGGCCGCCCGTCCGGCCACGAGCTCCGGCCGGGCGAGATAGACGGGAGCCTCCGAGCATAGGTGGAGCAATATCTCCTCCTCGCGCTTGGCGCACGGGACGAAAGTCTTCCACGTCGTGAGGTGCTCCAAGCGGTGGAAGTCGCCCGTCGCGACGGCAGGAAGCCGCTCGCGGGCGACCCAGCCGAAGACGTCGTGCCGGTTGACGAGCTCATAGCGGTCGACGAACGGTCGGAGTGCGTCGAAATCGCTCCAGAAGCGGCGCGTCGCGCGCCCCGCCGTTAAATCGAGGGCGTCAGGACCGGCTGGATGAGCCGCGATGATCGCCGCCCCCTGCTCGCCTGCGCCGGCGATCGCAGGGAGGAGCCCGCTGTCGAGCGGCACGAACGCGTGGACGCCGAGCGCGAGCGCGTGCGCCGAGCGATCCGGATCGTCGGCGTGATCCGTGAGCTCAAGTCCGGCGATCAGGACGAGGTCGTAGAGGGCGCGGGCTCGCTCGGCCTCGCCTTCGATTTCCGCCCGGTAGCCTTCGAAGTTCCCGGCATGAACGTGGCGTGGAGGGGCCCCTGCTTGCGGAGGCAGCACATGATCCGTCACGCAGAGGACGTCAAAGCCGTGACTCCCATAAAGATCGACGAGCGCGGCGAGGGGAAGCGTTCCGTCGCTCCAGGTCGTGTGGGCGTGCAGCTCGCAGAGCAGCGGACGGGGGTTGCTCACGATCTGATCTTCGACCTCCGCTTCCGAACTCGTGCCACGGGACAGTGAAGGTGCGGTGAACATTCGGCCTCGACGTCGGCAGGTCGTTACCCTCTGAGCCGTGAAGGAGACGCTCGAGCGCGAACTGAAGCTCCGAGCCGAGCCAGGGTTTGAGCTGCCCGAGCTCGGCGGAGACCCGCTCGAGCCGCGCGTCTTCGTCTCGACGTACCTCGACACCCCTGACCACCGGCTCGCACGGGCCGGCGTGACGCTGCGCCACCGGGTCGAGAACGGGCTCGGCGCCTGGCAGCTGAAGCTGCCCCGGGGTGCCGCGAGGCTCGAGCTCGAGCTGCCGGGGGGACCGGTCGCCCCGCCCGAGGAGATCGTCCAGCTCCTGCCCGGGCTGCTCCGCCGGCGTGAGCTCGAGCCCGCCGCCCGCCTGCGGACGCGAAGGACAGGCGTCCGCGTCCGGGACGACGGCCGGCCGCTCGCGGACGTGACCGTCGACTCGGTCTCGGTCCTCGAAGGCCAGCGCGTGACGATGGCGTTCGAGGAGCTCGAGGTCGAGCTGCTCGAAGGCGACGAGCGCGCGCTCAAACGGATCGAGCGGTCTCTCCGGGCGGTGGGTGCCGGCGACGAGGAGCGGCGGCCCAAGCTTGTCCAGGCGCTGGGGCTGAATCTGCCCGCGCAGGCGGTCGACGGCGATCCCTCGTCGACGCTCGCGGCGATCCGGGCAATGCTTGCGCTGCAGCTCGGACGGATCCTCGACCACGACCCGGGCACACGGCTCGGCACCGACCCCGAGGACATCCACCAGCTTCGCGTCGCGACCCGCCGCTTGCGTGCGTTCCTGCGCGCCGCCCGGCCGCTGCTCGAGGCCGAATGGGCGGAGGAGCTGCGCTCGGAGCTCGGTTGGCTCGGCGGCGCGCTCGGTCCCGTCCGCGACCTGGACGTAATGCTCGGCCACCTGCAGAAGGAGGCCGGCGCGCTCGACCCCAGGGAGCGGGACGCTTTCGCTCCGCTGCTCGCGCGCCTCGAGGCCGAGCGCGAGAGCGCGCGCGAGACCATGCTGGAGGCGCTCGACAGCGAGCGCTACCTCGACTTGCTCGACCGGCTCGACCTTGCGGCCGAAGCGCCACGCACGACGGGCGACGCGGCGCTCGCCGAACTCTGGCGAGCCGAGTTCCGGCGCCTGCGAAAAGCGGTTGGCGCCCTGGGCGAGAGCCCGAGCGACGAGGAGCTGCACGAGACGCGCATCCGCGCCAAGCGCGCTCGCTACGCGGCCGAGCTCGCGCAACCGGAGCTCGGCAAGCGCGGCGCGCAGTTCGTCCAGGAGGCGAAGCGCTTGCAGGATCTGCTCGGCGAGCACCAGGACGCCTTCGTGGCCGAGGAGCGCATCCGCATGCTGCTCGAGGCCTCGCGGGCGCCGTCCGCGCACTTTGCCGCCGGGCGGCTCGTCGAGCGGCAGCGGGAGCGCCGGCACCTCGCGCGCGAGGGTTTCCACGAAGCCTGGCGGCGCCTGGAGCAGAGCGGTCGGAAGGCCGTGAAGCGGTGAGCGTCCTCCTCGTCCGGCACGCGTGGGCCGGCAAGCGCAAGGAGTGGGACGGCGACGACCTCCTGCGCCCGCTTGACGAGCGCGGCCGGCGCCAGGCGCGGGCGCTCGTCGACCTGCTCTCGGAGTTCGACGTCGACCGGATCGTCTCGAGCCCCGCGCGCCGGTGCCGGCAGACCGTCGAGCCGCTCGCCGTGGCGCGTGGGCTGAAGGTCGAGGAGCGCGTCGAGCTCAGCGAGGAGCACCAGGAGGAAGACGGGCGGGAGCTGCTCGAGCAGCTGGCAGGCGAGCCCGTCGTGCTGGCCACCCACGGCGGCCGGCCCTGGTCGGCGCTCGCCGAGCCGCACCGGTACGAGAAGGGTGCGACCGTCGTTCTCGGGGCCGGTCTCACGGCCGTGCGGTACGTGCCGGCGCCCTAGGCGCCTCGGGTCGTCTATCCCGAGCTGATCGAAGACTGCGATGGTGAGAGCCGGTCGATGGTTGTTGCGCTCGAGCCCCGGGCTCAGGGTTACCGGCCGTCATGTCCTCGCTCGATCGGCTCAGCGAAGCTTCGACGATATCGCGGCAGCGGGGCCACTTCGTCGCGTGGGTCGCGAAGGCCAGAAGCCCTTCGCGCACACCCTCCGATCCCCCTGCCCCGCAGTCGTCGTCTACGACCTTGGCGCTCGCGCCGTTCTCTACCGTGTCACCTCGTCAGGACTTCGGTCGACGAGGGCGATCGCCTTCGACTTTCAGAGCGACGGCGCAGTTGGCATCGTCGCCGAGCAGGGGATGGCGCACCGTGTGGGGGCCTTTCCTGACGGCCTGGGCATCGCCCCCAAACGGACGACTGCGCCAGGTTTCGCTTCGCCCGGGAGCATGTTCGGTTCGGGTCACTGCCAACCGGCTCGTCGTTCCGACTGCAGATTCGCCGTGCCAGTTCGCCTTTCGCTTGACATTGGCGCGTCACGACCTCCGGTCCAAATCGCAGACCCTTGTGACCTTCGAGAACTCATCTGCTCGCGAGTTTCTCGTGCCGACGGGCTACGACTTCGACGGCGAGCGCGCAACGTTCGCCGTGAGCAGGAGGCTCGCGCCGACACCCGGGGGGACGAGTCGGCGGTGGGAGACTTCTCTTTACTTGACCCGCGTACCGCTCCGGTGAATCCGACGTTGGGGAACTTGTGAACCGGTCGATCAGGGCGCCGGCAAAGAACGGCGTGTCCTCTCCTCGAGCCGTGCTTCCTCGATCATGCCCTTCCTCTCTTCGCGTCACTCGGCCGCCGTTATCGCGCACCTGACTGAAGTGGCCTTTGCGCACCAAGGACCGCGCGAAGGCCAGAACCTCGCCACCTGAACATCAAGCCTCGAGTTGCGGCTGGCCACCCCCTCACCAGGGGTTGACCGAAATGCAACCCACCGAGCTCGCGCGGCCCTGCATCCTCGCCTCGCCACCAGCCCTGGACCAGGAGGTCTCGATGCACGCTCGCCCGCTCGTAACCCTGCTCGGCTCACTACTCGTCGCGGCGGCGACGGCCGCAACGGCCTTCGCCCAGGCGCCTCCACTCGTCACACTCGAGGGCCGCGCCGTGCTGCCCGCGGCGACGTTCGCGCCGGGCCCCACCTCCGGCACGCTGCTCGGCTCGGCGCCGATCAACGGGATCTCCGTCCCGTTCACCGACCGGCAGCCCGTGCAGGGCTTCTCGGCCGTGCTCGACAACGGCGACGGCACGTTCGACGCCATGTCTGACAACGGCTTCGGCAGCATCGAGAACTCCGCCGACTACAACTTGCGGGTCTACCGCATCCGGCCCGACTTCGAGACCGCCTTCGGCGGCCTGGGCACGATCGACGTCGAGGGCTTCGTCGAGCTGCGAGATCCCGACCGGCGCATCCCCTTCGCAATCACGAACCATTTCAGCTCTCAGCGCGTCCTGACGGGCGCCGACTTCGACATCGAGTCGATGCAGCGCACCTCCGATGGCACGCTCTGGTTCGGCGACGAGTTCGGCCCCTTCCTGCTCCACACCGACGCGACCGGAAGGGTGCTCGAGGCGCCGATCGGACTGCCGGACTTCGACAACCCCGGCCGTGAGCTGCGCTCGCCGCAGAATCCGTTCAACGAGGAGGGGAGCGCCGTGCGGATCATGAACGCCGTGCGCGCGCACGCCCAGGCGAACGGCAACCGCCGCGCGCCGGTGATCTCGCCGTGGCACGTCATGCTCGACGACGGCAACCCGGCGACGTTCGTCGACAACCGCCAGGCGCCGCCGCCGGGCTCGGGTCTCACTCCCGCCTCCAGTGAGATCTTCAACGTCGCGTCCCTCAAGGCCGCGGGCTACCCGGTCGTCCCGTACACGATCAACGACCTGCCGAGGATGCTCGAGCTCATGCGCCTGGGCGTCGACGGCATCATCTCCGACCGGCCCGACCTGCTCCTGCAGGCGGTGCGTCAGTTCGACGCGAATCGGGACGGGATCGCCGGCGACTTCCTCACCGCCGACGGCCTGATCGACGGCTCGAGGTTCGACGCGCAGGGCCATCGTGGCGGCCGCGACCTGAGGCCGGAGAACACGCTGCCTGCCGCCGAGGTCGCGCTCGACAACCTGATGACGACGATCGAGGGCGACGTGGGCGTGACGTCCGACGGCGTCGGTGTGCTCAGCCACGATCCCTACGTCGAGTCGGCCAAGTGCCGGCGCGCGGACGGCGCGCCCTACGGGCAAGCCGAAGAGGTGCTGATCAAGAACCTGACGCGCGGCGAGATCCAGTCACGGTTCATCTGCGACCGGCTGTTCCGCGGCCCGACACAGACCAACGACCTCGCTCTCTCACCGGTCACTGTCGCTTTCGGGGCCGCCCGAGCGGGCCTGGCGAACCCGTACGCGATGCCGACGGTGCAGCAGCTCTTCCAGTTCGTCGACTTCTACGCCGGCTATTACCGCAGCGGGGCGGGGGCGAGTCACCCGGGAGCGGCGCTACGCGCCCTCAACGCGGAGCGGGTGCGCTTCAACCTCGAAACCAAGCTCAACCCTCGCACCGACACGGACGACCATGGCAACGTGTTCGCCAGTCGGACACTTCCTCCGGCAGCGTTCATGGACGCGCTCGCGCGTCCGATCTGGTCAAACCGCCTCTCGGCCCGCGCTGACATCCAGAGCTTCGACTTCCGGACGCTGCTGCTGACGCAGGAGCTGTACCCGTCGATCCGCACCGTCTACCTCTTCGGCGACTTCCCGAAGTTCGCCGATCCGACGATCGCCGGCTCGGACGACGGCACCAACCTGCAGCCGCAGGGAGGCTCGAACACGCCCTGGCTCGCCGGCCCCGCCTGGCCCTACCGGGTGACGGCCCTCACGCAGCCCTTCCGGGTGGGTAGGAGCCTCGGCTTCGAGGGGATGGCGCTCACGAGCGACGGCACGAGGCTGCTGCCGCTGCTCGAGGGCGCGCTCGTCGGCGGCGACCCGAAGACGCTCCTGATCCACGAGTTCGCCCTCGCGACCAGGCGCTATACGGGCACCCGCTACCGCTACGTGCTGGAGCCGAGAGGCACGAACATCGGCGACTTCATCATGACGAGCGCCACCCGCGGGCTCGTGATCGAGCGGGAAGGAAGCCAGGGAGATCTGAACGGGTTCAAGGCGATCTACGAGATCACACTGCCCGCTGCCTCGGGGGGCGCGGTCTCGAAGCGTCTCGTGGTCGACCTCCTGAACATCAGCGACCCGTTCCGGATCTCGGAGCCCGGTCTCCCCGGCGACGTGGGGCTGGGATCGCGCTTCGCGTTCCCCTTCACGACGATCGAGGACGTCGTCCTGCTCGGGCCCGACCGGATCGGTGTACTCAACGACAACAACTTCCCCTTCAGCGTCGGCCGGCACGTCGGAACGAGGCAGCCCGACGACAACGAGTTCATCGTCCTTCGCCTGGGCGGCTAGGGGAGAGCTGCCCTCGGGAGCCCCGCCGGTGCAGCGCGACCGGCGGGGCTCAACCGATCTCGCAGGCTCGCTGGACGAACTCTCGGTGCGCACCGTTCTGCGGAGCGCCGTTCCGACGGTCGCACAGGAGAGTGTCCTGCCGCTGCTCGTCTTCTACGCCGCCTGGCGCGTGGGAGGTCTCGCGCTCGGGATCGGCCTCTCACTCGTGGCCTCGCTCGCCGTGTACGCGCATGGGCGCAGGAGAGGCCGTCCCGGCCTGCTCGCGCGCCTTTCGCTGCTGGCGATCGTCATCCAGGCGGCCGTCGGTCTCGCCTCCGGCAGTGCGGCCGTCTTCCTTGCTCAGCCCGTCCTGGTGAATGCGGCCTGGGGGCTCGCGCATCTCGGAACGGCGATCGCCGGCCGGCCGCTGGCGGGCGTCTTCGCGCAGGCGATCCTCCCGCTGCCCGACGAGGCACGCTCCTCATCCTGGTACCGCGCGGCCTTCGGGCGCATCTCGCTCGCCTGGGCTGCTCTCTTCCTGGGGCGGAGCGGGCTGCGGCTGGCGGTACTCGTCACGACGGGCGTCGAGCCGTTCCTCCTCGTCACCGTGGTGACGGGTCTGCCGGCGCTCGCGGCGCTCGGCGCCTGGTCCTCGTGGTATGCGCTGCGCACCCTGAGGCGGTTGAATCGGGCAGCCAGGCTGCCAACGGGGTGACGACTGCGCCGGGGGTGATCGCTCACCTGCTGTTCGCGTACGTCGTCCTGGCCGAGCCTCTGCTCGGCCACCGACTGTACGCAGCCGTCCGACGCTCGGTGAAGGAGGATCGGCGGGCACGCGCCCGGTTCTATCGCTGGTCGATCGCTTCGGAGTGGCTGTGGGTCGCGGTGAACGCCTTGCTTCTGAGCGGCGAGGCGTTGTCGCTTCGGGAGCTGGGCCTGCGTCTTCCCGGGGGCGAGTCGAGCCCGAGCACGGCTGGGATCGTGATCGGCCTCGTCGGCGGCCTCGTGCTCCTCGTCGTCGTGACTCGCGTGAAGGCTCGTCGCTCAGGCCAGTACGGTTGGCTGCTTCCGCGCTCGGCCCTGGAACCGTTTGTCGAGCTCCTTCCCACCACGGGCCGAGAGCGACGGCTGTTCGCCGCTCTGGCGCTGACCGCGGGCGTTGTGGCGACGATCGCCTCGGCGGCGATCTTCGGTGCGGCTCACTTCTATCAGGGGTGGCGTGGGGTGTTGCTGACGTCGCTTCTCGGATTCGGACTCGCCCGCCTGTACCTCAGCACCGGCACGTTGCTTCTGCCGATCCTCGCCCATGCACTCATCGATCTGCGGTTCCTCCTGCTCTGGCGGTCGAGGCGCGCGGCCTGAAGGCGCCCCGTTTGGGGCCGAAGTCCAGGCTCGGGGCTCAGGGCAGCGGCGTCCCGCGTCAACGGTGACGGGTAGTGAACACGCGAGCGGCCGCATCCGGTGTTGTCGTTTGGCCGGTGGCCTGTCCCTCCGGTTCCGGCGCGTCGGGCTCGGGTCTCAGCATGCGATGAAGCCTCGCGAGCGGACAGGGGCGCTTGTCAGGCCGGCCGCGTACCGGATCCGGATGGTCTTGGGGTGGCGACCGAAGCCCGCGCGTCAGCCCAGTCGGCTGAGCTCGGCCGCGAGCAGCGCCGAGCTTCCGAACATCCAGGTGTGCCCGCCCTCGAGCGGAAGCTCGCGGTAGCGGGCGGCGAGGAGCTCCGCCGCCCGACGACAGTGAGAGGATGTGACGAGCGTGTCGCTCCGGCAGCCAATGATCGTGACCGGGACGTTGTGCGCGCACACGCGCCTCATCTCCTGAGACAGGTCGAGTGATCGAACCGTCCGGGCAACCCGGAAGGCCGAGAGCGGCGCGCTTGCGACGTCGCCGATCGCGGCGAGCGACTCACGCAGGGGAGAGCGGCGGAGCGCGGCCTGGCCGAGGAACTGAGCGGCGCTGATCGCCATCGGCTTGACCAGGGGAAGTCCGGCCGGGGCGATCAGCACGAGGCTGCTTACCCGCTCGGGGTGAGCTGCCGCGGCGAGCACGGCGAGGGCCGCACCCATCGAGTGCCCGGCGAGGAGCACCGGGGCTCGCCGCGCGTGCAGCTCGGAGGCGAGCCAGCTCGTGTACGGCTTCAGCGACCCCCGGCTCTCGCCGAAGCACGGCGGCGCCAGTGCAGTCCACCCGTCCGGCAGCCCCGATCGGTAGGCGGTCGCCCGTGCGCCCCAGCCGGGCAGAAAGAGCCGATCCATGCACAAGGATACTCCACGATTCCACGCTCGAGGTCTCGAGGTGGATCGTCAGGCGCCCGGGGCGGGCAGCGTCTGGCGCAGGAGTCCGGTGAACGTCGCAACGTCGGTCTGCAGCGACATCTTCGCGTAGTCGAGGCTCTCGAGCGAGCGCTTGCCCGCGACCTCGTCGACCGACCCGCAGGCGTCGGCGACGACGACGGGGATGTACCCGAGATCGGAGCCGTGCCGCACGGTCGGCTCGATGCCGATCTCGAGCACGGCCCCGACGATCGCGAACGCGTTGATGCCGCAGTCGCGGAGCGCCAGGTCGAGCGGCGTCCCGACGAAGAAGGACATGCCGAGCTTGTCGAAGACCGCCTCGCTCGGCCTGGGCGTGAGTTCCGGGATGACTCGAAGTCGGGTGTGTCGCGTCCGAAGGGCGATTGCACATGCTCGACGCTCTCCGCGCGCTGCCACGCCATTGCCGTCCGCAACTGGGAGACACCGGCCAGCTCGTTCGGCAGCGACAGGTGACGGGCGAAGAAGATGCGGACTCCTGCTTCACGGGCCGCCGACACGACGGTCGAGACTCGCACCACGAAGGCGGCCGCGTCGGGCAGGTGCCGGACGATGCCGACCTGCATGTCGTAGACGAGGAGCGCCAGGCGGTCCCGCCGGCAGACCTCCTCGAGCGACAGGGGAATTTCGAGTCCGTAAGCCCGCTGCATGGGAATCACGCCGAGCGTAGCGACGCAGGGATCAGCGCGGCGGGACTCGGCTCGCCGGAGCCTTCGTCGAGAGCGGCGGCGAGCGCCTCGCGCAGCTCGAGCAGGGAGCGCCGCCAGGTCCGCAGCGAGGCACGCTGCCGCCCGCGCTCGCCCAGGCGCGCCAACTCGGGCGAGCCGGCGAGCTCGGCGAGGGCGGCGGCGAAAGCAGCGACGTCGTTGGGCGGCACGAGCAGTCCGGTTTCATGGTGCTCCACGAGCTCGGGAGCGCCCCCGGCCGCGGCGGCGATCACCGGCACGGCCGATGCCTGAGCCTCCATCACAACCTGGCCGAACGTGTCGGAGGTGCTCGGGAAGCAAAAGAGGTCGGCGCTCGCGTAGGCCTCGGCCAGGCGGTCGCCGCGGAGCTCGCCGACGAACGAGACCCCCTCCGGCGCGGATGCCTCCAGGTCGGCCCGGGCGGGGCCGTCGCCGACGACGGCCAGGCGTGCCCCTGCGAGCTCCCGCCGCAGGCGCCCGAAGGCCTCGATCAGGACGTCGAGCCGCTTCTCGGGCGAGACGCGGCCGACCGAGAGGAGGAGGAGGTCGCCGCCGGCGAGGAGCTTCGCGCGCAGCACCTCGTTCCGATGCCGGGGGCTGAAGGCCTCGATGTCCACCCCGCGGCCCCAGACGCGCACCCGATCCGAGAAGCCGCGGCCGGCGAGCGCGCTTGCGACGGCGTGACTGGGCGCGAGCACGAGGCGGCACTGACCGTAGAACCAGTCGACGTAGCCGGCCATCACGTCGGCGACGAGCGAGTCGCGCGTGAGGTGCAGGGCGTAGGGCCCGAGCTCGGTGTGGTACGAGCCGACGAGCGGCAGCCCGAGCAGCTTGGCGGCGATCAGGCCGCAGAGGCCGACGGGCCCGGGCGTCGCGACCTGGATCACGTCGGGTCGCTCCGCCTCGACGCGGGCGAGCACCTCGGTGAGGGGCGGGAAGCGCAGCTCGATCGCCTCGTAGCCCGGGAGTGGGATCGACCAGTCGGGAGGGAGGACGATCGTCCGGGGGTCGTCGATCGGCCGCTCGCTGGAGGTGAGGACGGTGAGCGGGACGTCGTCGGCCGCAGCGAGCGCGGTCAGGCGCCGGAGAGTGCCGGCGACGCCGTTCGTCTCCGCATACGTGTCGCTGAAGACGAGGACGCGCGGATCTCGCGGCCGGGCCGCCGTGCCGAAGAAGGCGTCCTCGAGCTCGCGCAGCCCCGTGCGCGAGCCCGCATGGTGCTGCGATGTGGCGAGGTAGGGAGCCTGAACCGCTCCAGCGAGGAGCAGCAGGCCGAGCCGCTGGCCGAGGCGCGGCAGCTCCTGGACGGCCACTCCGCCGTCGCGGGCGCGCTCGGCGAGGCTGCGCGACGCCGTCGATGCGACCGCCGTGATCTGCGCGTGGCGCTCGCGCGCGTTCTCGGCGTCCTCATCGAAGAGCGCCGAGAGCTGCCCGTTCCACGGCTCCGGAATGCGTCCGCCGCCGGCCCGATAGGCATTGACGGCCAGGGCGGTGACGGCGTGCGCCAGCTTCGCGGTCGAGCCGTGCTGGCCTTCGAGGTGCCCCCGGCCGCTCCACACCGCCCCCAGGAACCCCTCGATCGTGCCCGCCTGCGCCGACGTGTGGGTCGTGGCGATATCGAGCGCGGCGTGGTCGTCCGAGCCGGCGGTGAGCGCGATCGCCCCCCGGTGCCGTGGCTCGAGAGCGTGCCGCTCGGCGAGCTTCTCGAGGTACGCAGGGCTCACCGCCCGCGCGAGCCGGCAGGCGAGGAGGTTCTGCTCCTCGGGGCGCGCCCCGTTGCGGCCCTCCCAAACGCCGAAGAGGAGCTGCATGCGCTCGATGTGCGACGGCGTGATCGGCGGGCCCATCCGGTAGAGCGGGTGCGCGAGCGCGTGGTGGAGCCGACGCTCGTGGAGGAAGGCGACGAGCTCGTAGACCGAGGGGCGCGCGGGCTGGAGGTCGCGGTGGTCCTCCTCGCTCAGGTTCCAGACGAGCACGTGGAGGGGCAGGTCGTCCTCCGGGAAGCGGGTCGTCACCTCCACCGAGAGGAACGTGCCCGGCCGGTCGGCGAGCGCGAGCGCTCCGGCGAGCGTGTTGTGGTCGGTGAGCGTGACGAAGGTCATGCCGCGGCGGCGGCAGACGTCGTAGACCCGGGCCGGATCGGTGAACGACTCGCCGATGCGGGCGCGGCGCAACGCGAAGCTGCCGCTGTCCGTCGAGAGCGCGGAGTGGACGTGGAGGTCGCAGCGGACGTGCTCGGGTGTCATCCCGTCCGTTGTAGGTGCTGGAGCCGGACGGCGCCCGCGCCCGGGAGCGCGTGGTCACCGGATCGTTACGCGATCTTCTCCACAGCGGGAGGATCGGGGCGCGGGAGGGTCGTAGCGTCGGCGGACCACCCACCACGAAGGAGGAAGCATGCGACGTCTTCTCGCGTACGCCGGCGCGCTCGCCGCGGCGCTCGTCCTCGGTCACCCAGCCGCTGCGCGTGACGAGGATCGCGCCCCCGCCAGTTCCGGCCGGCCGCTGACGCTGGCCGTGATCGGCGACTCGCCCTACGGGCCGGCGCAGCTGACCGCCTTTCCGCGTCTCGTGAGCTCGATCAACGCCGACCCGAACGCCGAGCTCGTTCTGCACCTGGGCGACATCAAGAACGGGAGCAGCCCGTGTACCGACGCCTACTTCGGGGAGATCCGAACGCTCTTCGACACCTTCGCCGACCCCCTCGTCTACACCCCGGGCGACAACGAGTGGACCGACTGCCATCGCCCGGCGGCCGGCGGCTTCCTGCCGACCGAGCGTCTTGCGCGGATCCGTCAGACCTTCTTCCCGCGCCCTGGCGTGACCCTCGGAGGTCAGCCTCGTGAGGTGTACACACAGGCGAACAGTGGCATCCCGGCCTGGGGCGAGTACGTCGAGAACCAGCTCTGGCGCGAGTCGGGCGTCGTGTTCGTGATCCTGCACGTCGTGGGGAGCAACAACGACCTGCAACCATGGTTCGGGGCCGCCGAGACGGCGGCTCAGCGCGCGCAGCGACTGGAGGAGTACGAGCTTCGGCAGGCTGCGAACCTCGCCTGGCTCACCTATGCCTTCGAGCTCGCCTTCGAGGAGCGCGCGAAGGGAGTCGTCGTGGCGATGCAGGCGGACACGTGGGACGCCTTCTCGATCGCGAACGGCCTTCCGCTCAACGGCTTCGACGCGATCGTGCAGCGCCTCGCGGGCCACGCACGCGAGTTCGAGCGGCCCGTGCTCGTGCTCCAGGGCGACTCGCACCGATACCTGGTGGATCGGCCGCTGGCCGGGGGCGATCCCGTCCACGGCGTCACGGCGCCCGTCCCGAACCTGACCCGGATCGTCGTCGAGGGTGAGACGGCGAGCGAGTGGCTCCGACTACGGGTCGATCCGGGCTCGGCAGGGGTCTTCTCGTGGGAGCGCGTTCCGGTTGGAGGCTAGCGAAGCTGGGAGGTTCTCTTCGGCGGAGCCGGGCTCTGCCCGGCGCAGCCACGCCGCGCGCAGGCGCGTCTGCCCCTGAAGAAGGGGGCTCGCGGGGGAAACATGGTTTCCCCCGCGCTGTTAGGCGGCGGCGAGCTCTGCGAGGAGGCTCGCCGCCGCCCCTTCCCGCAGCCCGCCACGACCGAGCTCGAGCGGAACTCCGAGCCGCAGCGCCACCGCTCGCAGGATGATGGCGCCCGCCGGCAACACCCGCGCCCGCTCCTCGTCGAGCCCGTAGGCCTTCGCGATCTTGGCGGCGCGCCGGGCGGAGACGAGCTCGAGCGCCTGCGTGAGCTCGCGCTCGCCGAGCGTCCGTTTGCCGGCCACCTTCGTGAGCGCGCGCGCGCTGCCGCCGACCGCGTAAGCGGTCTGCGGCATGGGCGGCACGACGTCGGCCAGGCAGCGCTCGGCGGCTGCCTGCGCCTCGCCGAGCTCCGCCGAGGTGGGGGGGTCGCTCGGGAGCGTCTGCGCCGTCAGCCGGAGGGCGCCGAGGTCGAGTGAGCGGAGCCAGCTCGGCGGCGCCGGAGGAATGCCTACGGCAATCTCGGTCGACCCGCCCCCGATGTCGCAAACGGCCACCGTGCCGGAACGCGGGTCGGCTCCGGCGGTGGCGCCGCGGTAGGCCAGCTCGCCCTCTTCCTCGGCACTGAGGACGCGCACGGAGACGCCGGCCGCGCGGGCGAGCGCCTCGACGAGACGCTCGGGGTCGCGCCCCTGGCGGCCGGGTGCGGTCACGAGCACCTCGATCCGCGTGGCGCCACTCTTCCGCGCCACGCCCGCGTAGCGCCGTGAGATCGCCGCCGCCTCGGCGAGCTTGTGTTCCGGCACGGCTCCGTGACGGACGATCTCGGCGCCGAGCCCGAGGTAGGCACGCTCCTCGCGGATCGGGCGCACGTCCGGACCCCGCTTCGCCGCGACGAGGAGCCGGGCGGTGTTGGAGCCGATGTCGATCACCGCCACTCGCATGGGCGTGATTGTCGCGGGGCCACCGGTCGGACCCCGCAGCCGGTGCAGCAGGCCTCTAGCGCCCACGGTTGCGGACGCTCGCCTGCCGCCGCTCGCGTGCTAGCGCCCGACGCATCAGCGCCGACTGCGCGACCCGCGCACGCTCGTTCTTGCCCGGCGTCCGCCGCTCCCACGAGCCGTCCGGCCGCAGTTCCCACGCCTGCATGTTGTCGGCCAGCACCGCATCGAAGATGGCGCTGAGCTCGGCCTGCGCGCGCGCCTGCTCGACGGGGACGACGATCTCGATCCGGTGGTCGAGATTCCGGGGCATGAGGTCGGCGCTGCCCAGGAAGGACGCAGTGCGCTCCGGCGTCGAGAACACGTAGAGGCGACTGTGCTCCAGGAACCGGCCGAGCACGCTGCGGACCCGGATGTTCTCGCTCATGCCCGGAACGCCCGGGCGGAGGGCGCAGATGCTCCGGGCGACGATGTCCACCTGCACGCCGGCTCCGGAGGCTTTGTAGAGCTCCTCGATGATCGCCGGATCGGTGAGAGCGTTGACCTTGACGCGGATGCGCCCCCCGGAGCCCGTCTCCGAGACGGCGCGGATCTGCTCGATCAGGCCGTTGCGGAGGCTGAAGGGCGCCACCAGTAGCTTGCGGAAGCGCTGCGGGCGACCGAAGCCGGTCAGGTAGTTGAAGAGGTCGGCGACGTCCGCGGTGATCGCCTCGTCGGCGGTGAAGAGCCCGACGTCCTCGTAGAGGCGCGCCGTCAGCGCGTGGTAGTTGCCGGTGCCGACATGGACGTAATGGCGGAGGCGATCGCCCTCGCGGCGCACGACGAGCGTCGTCTTCGCGTGGATCTTCAGGTTGGGGAAGCCGTAGACCACGTGAACCCCCGCCTGCTCGAGGGCGCGCGCCCACTCGATGTTGCGCCGCTCGTCGAAGCGGGCCTTGAGCTCGACGAGGCAAACGCTCTGCTTGCCGTTCTCGGAGGCGTCGATGAGGGCGGGCACGAGGGGCGAGTCGCCGCTCGTCCGGTACACGGTCGTCTTCAGTGCGAGCACCTGAGGATCCTTGGACGCATCCGTGATGAACGCCTCGAAGCTCGTCGCGAACGACTCGTAGGGGTGCTGAACGAGGATGTCGCCCCGGCGCACCTCCTCGAAGATGTCGCGCCCGCTGCGGAGGGTCGGATCGAGGCGGGCCTGCGTCGTGGCCGTCCACGCCTCGTCCTTGAGCTCGGGCCGGTCGAGCCCAGCGATCTGCATCGCGTCGGCGAGGTCGAGCAGGCCGTTGACCGCATAGACCTGGGCGTCGTCGATACGGAGGCCGTCCTGGAGCCGCTCGAGCAGCCCCTGCGAGATCGAGGCCGAGACCTCGAGCCGAACCACCTCGCCGAAGCGGCGCCGGCGGAGCTCGACCTGCACGGCCTGCAGCAGGTCGTCCGCCTCGTCCGAGAGCTCGAAGTCGGCGTCGCGCGTCACCCGGAAGGCGGCGCGCTCGACGATCTCCATGCCGGGGAAGAGCCGGGGCAGGAAGTGCGCGATGAGCAGTTCGAGCGGAAGCAGGAGGCCCCGGCTGCCGACGTCGAGGAAGCGGGGCAGGCCCTCCGGCACCTTGACCCGGGCGAAACGCTCCTCGCCGTTCTTCGGGTCGCGCGCGAGCACCGCCAGGCTGAGGGAGAGCGGCGAGATGAAGGGGAACGGCTGGCCCGGGCCGACTCCGAGCGGCGTCAGCACCGGATAGATCTCGCGCTCGAAGCGGAGCTCGAGCTCGGCGTCTTCCTCGGGGGTGCAGTCCTCGATCGCGCCGACCACGATGCCGTTGGCCGCAAGGGCGGGGCAGAGGTCGCGCTTCCAGAGCTTCGACTGGCGCTTGACGAGGTGCTGGACGCGCTCGCGGATCAGCGCGAGGGCCCCGCGCGGTGTCAGTCCGTCCGCCGAGCGCACCGGAAGGCCCGAGGCCGCCTGATCCAACAGGCCGGCAACCCGGATCATGAAGAAGTCATCGAGGTTCGAGGAGACGATCGCGATCAGCTTCACGCGCTCGAGCAACGGCTGGGACGGATCGGCGGCGAGGGCGAGGACGCGTGCGTTGTACTCGAGCCAGGAGAGCTCGCGGTTGAGCAGCCGCTCGGAGACCGCACGCTCGCTTTCGGTCGCCGTCATGCCCCATCATCGCTGCCACGCGAGGTGTGAGCGTGTCGAGCTGGTGAAGATGCGGTTAACGTCACCGGAAGGCAACCTGCCGCCCATCCGGGTGCCGAAGTTACTCGTTGGCGAACTGCGGCACCCTGAGCACGCCCGCGACGCTCCCGGGCAACGCTGTCCGCGCGCGAACCGAGAAGTCGAGGACCTCCTCGTGGAACGCCTCGGCGTCCTCGATCACCCGCGTCGCCGATCCGGTGCGCCGGCCCCTCCGGTCGTAGAAGTCGACCTGGAGAACCAGGACGATGACCTCGCTCACGTCGACGCGGTTCAGTACCGCGCCGACCACCTCCGGGCGCGCTCCCGGGTGGAAGCGTAGACGCTCGAACCGAAGCCTGTCCGTGAAGGGGCCCGGCTCGACTCGGACCGTCCCCGGCTTGGGTGGTGGTACGGCGAGAGGCAGCGTGACCGGGGGTTGAGTCGTGACGACCTCCACGGCCGACTCGGCGGCTGCGGGCTCTCGATCCTCGGAGCTGCTGCACGCCGTGAGCCCGACGAGGAGGGCGGGGAGCGCCAGCCAGAGGAGTGAGGAGGAAGCCCGGGTGGGCTTCCTCCTCACCTCGCGGGCGGATGCCTCGGACACTAGTTCAGCCCCAGCGCACCCACCATCTTCCGGTAGATGTCGGTGTTGTCCATCCACTCGTCGAAGCGGTCGGCGGACGGGCCCTGTGCATAGATGTTCACGTTTGCGCCCGTGTGGTTCCCGGACAGGTAGCTGAGCCAAAGGCTTGCCTCCGGGCTTCCGTCGGCGACGCTCGCCGGATCGTCCGGTGTCCGGAACGTGGCCGGGGCGAAGTTTCGCGGATTCGACGAGCCCGACCCGTTGATCGACCCTGTCGAGCGGGCCGGATCGAGTCCACCAGCAGTGGGCCGCGTCGGGGTGCTGTTGTTCGCCGTGTTGCCGGAGTCCACGTTGCCGGGCGGCGCGATGGCCTCCGCGTTCGTGAAGCTGCCCTTGCTGATGATGTTGAAGCCGCCGCACTCGTGATCCGCCGTCACGATGACGAGCGTGTCGCGGTTGGCGCTCGCATAGTTCAGCGCGACGTCGACGGCATCGTCGAAGGCTTTCATCTCCTCGAGCGTCTGAGCCGCATCGTTCGCATGGGAGCGCTTGTCGATCAGCGATCCCTCGACCTGGAGGAAGAAGCCCCTCCGTTCTGCCTGGTCGCTGTTCCCGAGCAAGTCGAGCGCCTTCTGCGTCAGCTCGGGCAGCGTGGGCTCGGCCGCCTGCACCGAACCCGGGTTCTCCCGCTTGTACTTCTCGACGGTCATGTTGCCGCGGTTGAAGAGGCCGATCACGCGCTGATTCCGCCCCGTCACAGCCGCGACGTCGCTCCGGGTCGCCACGCGCTGGGAGGCCGAGGTCTGCGTCGGCAGCGCTGCATCGCCGAAGTTGCCGAGCACCCGGTAACCGTTCGTTCGCATGACGGCCTCGTCGGCGGGCTCGAAGCGCGAGAGGCCGCCGCCGAAGATGACGTCCGCGACGTTGTTGCGCGCGATCTGCTCGGCAATCGGCACGTCGCCCGGGAGGCACGGCGGACCGAAGGTCGGCCCCTGGCAGCCCCGCCTGCTGACGTGACTGAACATGACCGCGGGCGTCGCGTCGGTGATCTCGGAGTTCGTCACGTTCCCCGTACGGAACCCCTGAGCCTTGCCTGCTCCATGATCGTGGGCACGTCTCGTCCGAAGGCGTCCTTGCCGATTGCGTTGTTGTACGTCTTGACGCCGGACGACCACGCGGTGCCGGCCGAGGCGGAGTCGGTGACGTAGTCCGGCTTCGTCGACCTCTCCTCGACGGCCCAGGTGCGCACTTGCCCGAGGGCCGGCATGCGCTCCATGTTGAGAGCGCCGGCGGCCCCGTAGTAGCGAGTGCGGGCAGCGTCGATGTGAGTGACTCCCATCCCATCGCCGATCAGCAGGATGATGTTCCTCGCCGGTCCGGTTCTCGGCCTGTCCTCGTCTCGGTCGTCCGAGCCTCCGCCGGACGCCGCGCCGGCTGTCGCCGCCAGCGCGACGACCGCAATGCCTGCGAGAACGAGCGGCGTCCGGCGCCAGCCCGCATGCCGTTGCCCACTCCGCGGTTCCTTTCGGTTCACGTCTCCTCCTCCATTGTGGTTCGTGCGCCGGGGAGTCTCGGCAAGCGGCCTGAGCGCGGGGGGCGCGAGCCGGTGAAGATGACGTGAGGGGTTGTGAAGCTGGGCCGCTAGATCGTCTCGCCGGAGCCGCCGCCCTCGCTCGGGAGCTGCTCCCAGAGGACGATCTTTCCCTCCCTGACCCGGATGCGGGCGGACGCGGCGGCGCCCGGCTCGTCACAGGGCTTCGTCTCGCGGTGGCCGAGCCGGAACGTCGCCGTGACCGTGTCGCCTTTGGTCTCGAGCTCGACGATCTCGCCGGAGCACGGAATCGCCCTGTTGAACGCGATTGCCTTCTCCTCGGTGTCGAGCACGTACGCGCGGCCCTGGTTCACCTCGGCGCGGGGCGCGAACAGGGCCGCCGCCGCCGCGTCGTCGCCGGAGTTGAGGGCGTTGCTCCAGGCGCGGACGACGCTCTCGGGAGAGGGCGACCCCCCGCCGCAGGCCGCGAGCAGGGCGACGACGACGACGGGCACGAGCCGAGCGCGCAAACCGCCTCGATAGTATCGGCGGGGGGATGGACTTCCGTCTGAGCGACGACCAGCGCGAGATCCAGGCCCTGGCGCGGGAGGTGGCTCAGGCGGAGATCGAGCCGCGGGCAGCGGAGTGGGACCGCGAGCATCGGTTCCCGCGCGAGCTCTTCCCAAAGCTGGCGGAGCTCGGTCTCATGGGGGTCTGCATCCCCGAGGAGTACGGCGGCGCCGGAGCCGACTTCCTCTCCTACATCCTCGTGCTCGAAGAGCTCTCGCGGGCCGATGCGGGCGTGGGGGTGACGGTTGCCGTGCACACGAGCGCGGTCACCATCCCGATCCTCAACTTCGGGACGGACGAGCAACGGAGCCGCTTCGTCCCGCCCCTCGCGCGCGGAGAGGCGCTCGGCGCTTTTGCCCTGACCGAGCCGGAGGCGGGCTCGGATGCAGGCTCTCTGCGCACGGCCGCGGTTCCCGACGGCGACGGGTGGACGATCTCGGGGGCGAAGCAGTGGATCACGAACGGCGCGCACGCGGGAACGTTCCTCCTCTTCGCGCGCACGGACCCCGAGACCGAGGGTGCGCGCGGCGTCTCCGCGTTCATCCTCGACGCCGGGCACGTCCGGGTGACGCGGGAGGAGGAGAAGCTCGGGCTCAACTCCTCGTCGACGGTCGACCTCGTGCTCGAGGGGGCGCGGGTCGGGCGCGACCGGCTGCTCGGCGAGGAGCGGAAGGGGTTCTCGGTCGCGATGGCCACACTCGACGGCGGGCGGATCGGGATCGCCGCACAGGCGCTCGGTATCGCCCAGGCCGCGTACGAGGCCGCGCGCGCCTACGCGCTCGAGCGGCGGCAGTTCGGACGGCGGATCGCCGATTTCCAGGCGATCCAGTGGAAGCTCGCCGACATGGCGACGGAGATCGACGCCGCGCGGCTGCTCGTCTACCGGGCGGCCTGGCTGAAAGGGGAAGGCCTCCCGCACACGGAGGCGGGCGCGAAGGCGAAGCTCTTCGCCTCGGAGATGGCGCGCCGGCAGACGGCGGAAGCGATCCAGGTGCTGGGCGGCTACGGCTACACAAAGGAGTTTCCCGTCGAGCGCTACTACCGTGACGCGAAGATCACGGAGATCTACGAGGGCACGAGCGAGGTGCAGCGGCTCGTGATCGCGCGGAGCATCCTCAAGCACGCCGAGGTCGCGGTGACGCCGCGGTGAAGGTGAGCAGCGGCAGCAGCGACAGGGGGAGACGGGCGCGGGAGACAGTTGGGCGACACCCATGTGTCGAAACCGCGCCGATCGCTCGGCTGGGAGCGCCCGGGTGAGCCCGCGGGAGACCGACGAACCCGTCCGGCTGACTCGCATCTACACCCGCGGGGGCGACCGCGGCGAGACGAGCCTCGGCGACGGCTCGCGCGCCTCGAAGCTCGATCCGCGCATCGGCGCGTTCGGAGCGGTCGACGAGCTCAACTCGCACCTCGGTGTCGTCCTCGCCGGTGTGCTTCCGGAGGAGCTCCGCCCCGTCCTCGTGCGTGTACAGAACGAGCTCTTCGACGTCGGCGCCGATCTGTCCGTGCCCTGGACCGGCGAGGACGAGCGTCTCCGCGTCACCCAGGGGCAGATCGACGCGCTCGAGCGGGAGTGCGACCGCTTCAACGCCGATCTTCCCGAGCTGAGGAGCTTCGTCCTTCCGGGTGGGACTCCGAGTGCCGCACACCTGCACGTCGCGCGCGCGGCGTGCCGCCGGGCCGAGCGCGAGGCGCTCCAGGCCGGGCGCGAGGTTCAGCTCAACCCTCTCGCCCTCGTGTACCTGAACCGTCTCTCGGATCTCCTCTTCATCCTCGCCCGGGCGGCGAACACGGGCAGGCCGGAGCCGCTCTGGAAGCCCGGCGGCTCCCGCTGAGCGACGTTGGACGTGCCGTGATCCTCGGGCCGGGAGGAGCGGGCAAGACCGAGCTCGCAACCAGCATCTCGCGCCGAACCGGGCTTCCGGTGGTGCACCTCGATGTGCTGTTCTGGCGGCCCGGCTGGACGCCGGCACCGCGGGAGGAGGCTCGAAGTGACTTCGCCGCTGCAATCGGCGGCGAGCGCTGGATCCTCGACGGTAACTTCCTCGTCGAGAGCGGCCACGACGACGCTCGCTTCGATCGGGCCGATACGGTGATCTTCCTCGACCTTCCCCGCAGCACGTGCCTCTGGCGGGTTCTCAAGCGCTTGGTGCGCGATCGGCGACGCTCGCGGCCCGACTTGCCCGAAGGCTGTAGCGAGGGCTTCGACCTCTCGCTCCTGCGCTGGATCTGGCGCTACCCGCGTACCGATCGCCCGCGCGTCCTCGGGATCCTCGCCCGCCTCGAACCGGGGGTCGAGGTTCGCCATCTTCGTTCGCGTGCCGACGTGCGGGGATACCTCGAGACGCTGTGAGGCTTTCGGGTCAGACGACCGCCTGCACCGCCGCGGCGACGCCCGCCACGAGCAGCACGACGGCGATCGCTCGCACGAGCTGAGCCTCCGAGAGCCGGCCGGTGAGCCGAGCGCCGAGCAGGGCGCCCGGCACGGAGGCGGCCGAGCCGAGCGCGATCAGGCGCCAGTCGGGAGCGGCCGAGGGCAGGTGCCCGACCAGCCCCGCGGCGCCGACGAGAATCCCGACGGCCAGGTTCGTGCCGACCGCCCGGCTCGGCACCTCTCCCACGAGCCGGAGGAGCGCGGGCATGCGAAGCGCGCCGAGGATCAGCCCGACGAGCCCGCCGAGCAATCCGATGAGGGCACCTGAGACCACCGCCGCGCGGACGTCGAGCGGACGCTCCGACCCCGCAGCCGGCGGTGGACGGCGAGGGCGAAGCAGGTCGAAGCCGCTGACCAGCAGCACCGCAGCGATCACGAGGAGGAGTGCCCGCTCCGGGACCACGCCTGCCCCAAAGCCCCCGACGAGCGCGCCGAGCACAGAGGGCGGGGCCATCCAGCCGAAGAGGCGCCAGTTGATGCGACCCGCTCGGATATGGGCGGCCGAGGCCGCTGTGGCCGCGACCCCCGAGATCGCGATGTTGGCGCCGCCGCCGGCCGCCGGGGAGGAGGCAAGGACGAGGAGGAGGGGGAGGCGGATGTTTCCGAGCACGAGCCCGACCGCGCCGCCGGCGAGGGCGACGAGGAAGCACCAGCCGACGAGGGCGACGGTGGGGAGGACGTCCACGGTGGCGTAGCATGCCGCCGCCGGCCGGGGGCCGCGGACACGGGCGCTTCACTACGCTGACTCCGTGAGCGCGCGTGCGGCAACGGGCCGGCCCGAGGAGCGAGCCTGGTGGCTGCGGACGCTGCTCGTGCTGCAGCGCCCGAGACCCGTGTTCGCCGCGCTCCGCGACGACTCGGACGACGCTGCGTCGGCCCGCCAGGAACCGTTGCTCGCCGTCGTCCTCCTCGCCGGTATCGCGGGGGTGCTCTCCACGAACGAGGCCGAGCAGGTCCTCGACGACTACGAGTTCGACGGCCTCCTGCTCGCGGTCTGGGCGTTTCTCGGCGGCAGCATCTACGGAGCCGTCAGCTACTTCCTGGTCGGTGGCCTCGCCTACCTGGGGGCGAGCTTCGCGGGAGGGATCGGCAGCTATCGGCGCGCCCGCCACGTCGTCGGCTTCGCCGCGGTGCCGCTCGCGGTCTCGCTCGTCGTCTGGCCGGTCCGCCTGGCCGTCTTCGGCGAGGACGGCTTCCGGCGGGGAGGCTCGGATCGCGGCGCCGCCGACGCCGTCTTCGAGGCGATCGAGGTCGGCTTCCTCCTCTGGGTGCTGGCGCTGCTCGTCGTCGGCCTGCGCACGGTGCACGGCTGGAGCTGGCCGCGCACGCTCGCCGCGGCCCTGCTCCCGGCCCTGCTTCCGGCGCTAGCCCTCGCGCGTGGCTACTGCCTCCTCTGAGGCGGCGCTGAAGAGCGCGAGCTCCTCGTCGGGCATCCCGTAGGTGTGGCGCTCCTCGGGGAAGGCGCCCGACCGTACGTCGGCCACGTAGGCCTCCAGGGCACGCTGGATCTCCGCTCCGAGACTCGCGTACTGCTTGACGAAGCGCGGCGGAACGCCGTCGCCGAGACCGAGCAGGTCGTGGTAGACGAGCACCTGCCCGTCGCAGGCCGACCCGGCGCCGATGCCGATCGTCGGCACCGTGAGCGCCTCCGTTATTCGGGCCGCGACCCTCGAGGGCACCGCCTCGAGCACGAGCGCGCAACAGCCGGCGGCCTCGAGCTCGCGCGCGTCCGCCAGGAGTCGCTGAGCCTTGGTCGCCGTTCGGCCCTGTGCCTTGCGGCCTCCGAGCAGCGTGGCGGACTGCGGCGTCAGGCCGATGTGGCCCATCACGGGAATCCCCGCGCCGACGATGGCGCTCGTGCGCGCGGTGGACGGCCCGGCGCCCTCGAGCTTGACGATGTCCGCTCCCGCCTCCTTGACGAAGCGGATGGCTGTACGCACAGCATCCTCATCGGAGACCTGGTAGCTGCCGAAGGGAAGGTCGCCGACCACGAGCGGCCGGCGAGCGGCGCGTGTGACGGCGCGTGTCAGGAAGAGCATCTCGTCGATCGAGACGGGTACGGTCGAGTCGTACCCGAGCACGACCTCGGCGGCGGAGTCGCCGACGAGGATGAGCTCGACGCCCGCCGCGTCTGCGAACCGGGCCCCGGGAGCGTCGTAGGCGGTCACCATCGCGATCTTGTGGCCGCGCCGCTTCAGCTCCGCGAGCTCGGTCAGAGCGAGCTTCGTCATTCCGGTTCTCCTTCCAGGGAGATGTTGTCGATCAGGCGGGTGCGGCCGACGCGCGCGGCCGCGACGAGCAGTCGGTGTCCGTCGAACGCTGCGATCTCGACGTAGTCGGGCTCGAGCAGGGGTTCGGCGGCGAGCACGCTGCGCGCGGCAGCAAGGGCATCTTCGCATCGCGTCTCGGCGACCGCCCCGGCCGCGAGTGCTCGCGGCAGCGCGAGCGCGGCGGCGCGCTCGGCCACGCTCAGTTGCCGGTTGCGCGATGAGAGGGCGAGGCCGTCGGGATCGCGCACGGTGGGGAGAACACGCAGCCTCAACCGGAGGTTTAGGTCACGAACCAGCCGGCCAACGAGTGCCGCCTGTTGCGCGTCTTTGCGGCCGAAGTAGGCGCGGTCGGGCCGGACGATGTTGAACAGCTTGAGACAGACGGTTGCGACGCCGCGAAAGTGGTCGGGCCGGTATGCGCCCTCCAGGACGGAGCCGCCGTCGACCTCGACCCAGGTTCCGTAGCCCGGTGGGTACAGCGCCTCGACCGAGGGCACGAAGAGGAAGTCCACGCCTGCCTCCTCGGCCAGCGCGACATCACGATCCTCGTCTCGCGGATAGCGCTCGAGGTCCTCCGGAGCGAACTGAGCCGGGTTGAGGAAGAGACTGGCGACGACGGTGTCGCACTCCCCGCGCGCGGCCCGGAAGAGCGAGAGATGTCCTTCGTGGAAGGCACCCATGGTGGGGACGAGTCCGATCCCTCTGAGCGCCTCGAGCGACTCGGTCACCTCGTCGACCCGTCGCAGGATCTTCACGGCCGGGTCGCCTCGGCGAGGACGCGGTAGAGCGGCTCGAGCTCGGGGTGACGCACGTGGATGGCGTCGAGGTGGGCGTCGACCGTCGCCCAGTCGCCGCGCGCGATCGGCCCGGTCAGCTCGAAGCCGTTCTCGATCGTCCGGCGCATGAGGGGCGTGAGCGCCTCCGGCGGCGCACCGGCGGCGCCGACGAGCGTCGAGGCGGCTCGGTGCAGGGTGACGAGGAAGTTCGACGCCACGGCGGCGCCAGCGTGGTACAGCGGCCGGTCGGCGTCGGCAAGCTCGAACGGCTCGAGACCGAGCGTGCGGGCGAGCTCGAACGCAAGCTCCCGCGCCTCCTCGCCCTCCGCCGTGACCGCCGCGTAGGCGCCGTCGAGCTGCTCCGGTCCGCGCTCGCGCGTGAAGGTCTGGAGCGGGTGCACGCTGAAGCGCCGCGTGTGCGGGGCGAGCGCGGCAAGCGGTGACGCGCCGCTCACGTGGGCGATCCAGGGGCCCGTCGGAATCGTGGCCGCAACCTCCGCGATGGCCCCGTCGGGCACGCAGAGAATGACGAGCTCGGCGTCGTCGGCGCGCAGGTCGATGCCGCGCTCGCGTAGGCGGGCGGCGATGGCCGACCCGACACGGCCGGCGCCGATGACACGCACTCTCTGAATCACGAAGCTCCAGTTCCTGAGTGGATACCGGGCACGGGGAGTGTAGCGCGAAAGGCGTTTGCGATCCGTCCGCCGGCGTGCCTACACTCCCGCAGCGATGCCGATCTACGAGTATGTCTGCATGGAGTGCGAGTCGCACTTCGAGGAACTCGTCCGCATGGGCCAGACGGAAACGTCGTGTCCCGACTGCGGCGCCTCGAATGTGCGCAAGCAGTTCTCCGTGTTTGCAGCTCACGGCACCGCCGCGCAGCCCGGCTTCAGCGGCGGAGGGGGCGGCTGCTGCGGCGGGGGCTGTGGCTGCGGCTAGCGAGCGCGCCACCGAGCTCGCGGCCTTCGGTGAGCTCGTCTCGGGCTGCACGCGCTGCCGGCTCGCCCAGGGGCGGACGCAGGTCGTGTTCGGCTCGGGGAACCCCGACGCCGAGCTGATGTTCGTCGGTGAGGCGCCCGGTTTCCACGAGGACAAGCAGGGCGTCCCGTTCGTGGGACAGGCGGGGAAGCTGCTCGAGCGCCTGCTCGCAAGCATCGGCCTCACCCGCGGGGACGTGTACATCGCGAACGTCATCAAATGCCGCCCTCCCGGCAACCGCGACCCCCAGCCGGACGAGATCGAGGCCTGCGAGGGTCATCTCTTCCGGCAGGTCGAGCTGATCGAGCCGGGGGTCGTCGCGACGCTCGGCAACTTCGCGACCAAGCTCCTGTCCGGCAAGCCCGCCGGGATCACGCGTGTGCACGGACAGGAACAGGAGACGACGCTCGGCGGGCGCCGCGTTCTCCTCTATCCGCTCTACCACCCGGCTGCGGCGCTGTACACGCCCGCGATGCTGAAGGTGCTCGAGTCGGACTTCGCGCGCCTGCCCGAGCTGCTCGGCCGGGAGACGACGCCTCCCGAGCCGGCTTTCTCGCTCGCGCCACCCCTGCGCGAGCACGTGGTCGCGGCGGAGCCGGCACTGCAGCTCGGCCTGTTCTGATCCGCCCCGACGCGGGTGGCCGACTCGCTTTCTGTCGAGCGCCAGTCCTCCTCACCGGAGGAGACCGAGGCCCTCGCCGCCGCCCTCGCGGCCGGGCTCGAGCTCGGCGACGTCGTCACCGTCTCGGGCGAGCTCGGCGCGGGCAAGACGACCTTCGTGCGCGGCGCCGCCCGCGCGCTCGGCGTCACGGGCTCCGTCACGAGCCCGACGTACACGATCGGGCATCGTTACCGCGGGCGGCTCGAGGTCTCGCACCTCGACCTCTACCGCTTCGCCGGCGTCTCCCCGGAGGAATGGGGCGACCTGGAGCCCTACTTCGAGCGCGCGGTGGTCTTCGTCGAATGGCCCGAGGCGGCCGGGGACTCGCTCGGCCCGGTTCGCGCGGCGGTGCAGTTGCGACATCTCGACGCCGACCGTAGACTCGTTGCGATCGAAGCGGAAAGATCCCTGCTCGAACGGGTTTTGCGCACTGCTCGTCCTCGCCTTTGACACGGCCACCGACGTCGCGACGAGCGCGCTCGTCTGGGACGGCGAGGTGCTCGGCGAGGGACGCTCGCGACCGGTCGCGGTGCTCGAGAGCCTCGACGCGCTCCTGCGGCGGGGTGGTGTGCGCGACTCGCAGGTCGAGGCGATCGCCGTCGGCACGGGGCCCGGCAGCTTCACCGGGCTGCGTCTTGGGCTCGCGACGGCGCGTGCGCTCTCCTTCGCCCTTGGCATCCCGCTCGCCGGAGTCTCGACCCTCGACGCCCTCGCCGCCGGTGCGCCGGGCGCCCTGCCGGTGATCGACGCCCGCCGGCGCGAGGTCTTCAGCCTCGTCGACGGGGCGCCGGCCGTCCTGCCACCCGCAGAGCTCACGTTGAAGCCGGGCACGCTCTGCGTCGGGGACGGAGCGGTGCGCTACCGGTCCTTGCTCGAGGAGCGCGGCGCGCGCATCCCGCCGGACGGGGACGAGGTTCACCTCCCGCGGGCGCGCTTCCACGCCGCCCTCGCACGCGACTTCGGCGAGGCCGAGCTCGTCGAGCCCCTCTACCTTCGCGTGCCGGACGCCGACCGACCTTTTCCGGCGACGCCGGGAAAGGTTAGAAAGGGTGAATGACCGACGAGCTCTTTCGCGGAGCGAGAAAGATCGCATGACCATCGAGCTCCGGCGGCTCACGCTGCGCGACCTGCCCGCGATCGAGACGATCGAGCGCCGCTCCTACCGGACGCCGTGGTCGCGCTCGATGTTCGCCGGCGAGCTGGCGAAGAGCACGTCCATCTCGCTCGGAGCCTTCGACGGCGAGAGCGACGCGCTCCTGGGGTACCTCGTGATCTCGCGCTACGTCGATGCCTGGCACGTGATGAACGTGGCCGTCGACCCCGACTTCCGCGGGCGGGGCATTGCCGCCGCGCTCCTCGACCGGCTCTTCGAGCTGACCTCCGGCGAAGGGCGTCGCGGCTACACGCTCGAGGTTCGCGTCTCGAACGAGCGGGCGATCCGGCTCTACGAGCGCATGGGCTTCAACCCGCGCGGCATCCGCCGCGGCTACTACACCGACGACCGGGAGGACGCGCTGATCATGTGGAAGGACCCGGTGCTCGTCGGCGTGGCCAGCAAGGATTAGCGCGGGTGCGAGCAGGGTTTCCTAACCACTTTCTTCGCGAAGCGGAGAAAGTGGCGTGATCCTCGGGATCGAGACCTCCTGCGACGAGACCGCGGCCGCTCTCCTGACCGGGGACGGCGAGGTTCGGGCCAGCATCGTCGCCTCGCAGGCCGAGCTCCACGCTCGCTACGGCGGCGTCGTCCCCGAGGTCGCCTCCCGACGGCACCTCGAGCTCGTCCTGCCGGTGATCCGCGAGGCACTCGCTACCGCGGAGGTCGACCTGCCCGCCGTGGAGCGCATCGCCGTCACACGTGGCCCGGGGCTCGTGGGCGCTCTCCTCATCGGCCTCTCCGCGGCAAAGGCGATCGCCTGGGCGCGCAGGCTGACTCTGGTGCCCGTCGACCACCTGCACGGTCATGTCGCCTCGCTCTACCTCGGACCGCACCCGCTCGAGCCCCCGTTCCTGTGCCTGCTCGCGAGCGGCGGGCACACGCTTCTCCTCGACGTGCAGGACCGTGCCTCGTTCCGGCGGCTCGGGACGACGCTCGACGACGCAGCCGGCGAGGCCTTCGACAAGGGCGCGCGCCTGCTCGGGCTCGGCTATCCGGGTGGGGCGGCGATCGACCGGCTCGCGCGCGAGGGCGATGCCGAGGCGTTCTCATTCCCCGTGGCACGCGTGCCAGGGCTCGACTTCTCGTTCTCGGGGGTGAAGACGGCTCTTCTCTACACCGTGCGGGGTCT
>Ga0136615_10000056_pt1 | contig 40099 bp, 31 predicted proteins | sample AntDrymUQ2882206_2_FD_106647 | JGI IMG/M metagenome (GOLD analysis project Ga0136615, IMG submission 106647) | Polar desert sand microbial communities from Dry Valleys, Antarctica - metaG UQ288 (22.06) | ecosystem: Environmental > Terrestrial > Soil > Desert | place: Antarctica: Dry Valley... | reverse complement strand
TACGGGCGTTGAACGACATACCGCCGGCGACACTCCCCCCGAACGGTGTCGTACCGACCGTGTCGATCGTGCCGTACCCGAAGGAGGTGGCCTGGACACCGAAGGTGAACCTGGGGTTGGCCTTCGTGAGCAGCGGCATCGACGAGATCGGGAACGGCATGATGACGGTGTCATTGTCGAAGAAATTCGTATCGACATCCCCCGGCACGATGTTCAGGAACTCCGCCGCTAGATTCCCATCCGGGGTCGTCATGAGGAATCCGGCATCGGGCCCGGTGAGATAGGCGCCCAGTACGAGCACGACGTCGATGGAATCCGGACCGTTAGCCAGGCGCTGGCTGAATATCTCGTAGTCCGGGACGTCGTCACCGTCCCCGTCGATGAACACCGAGTATCCGATGACCGCATCCGGAGTCGTGAACTTCCCGTGCGCCGCCACCCCGAAGTACAGGTAGCTGTTGGCCAGCGGTTGTCTGACCGAGCCGGTGAACGGGGCATCGGTTGCGACACCGATCGCCTTGAGGTCCACTGATCGCTCGAGCTCGGACTTGTAGCAATCGGCCTGGACCGTCCGTGAGCACATGGCCATCTGCGGGCTGGTACCCAGCTGCTCGAAGGCGCTGGACAGCGACGCGTAGGCGTTCGGCGTGCCGGGTGTGCCGTTGAGCACACCCCGGCCCGACAAGGTCAGCCTGGCGCTGTTCCCGCTGAACGAGGACAACGACTGGGTCAGCGTCGAAGACGGCTTGGCATTGGCGTGCACCGGAACCCGCAGTTCTGGCTGGGTGGAGTTAGGTGCGCTGGCAGTCAGAACAACCCGCCCGCTAGCTGAAGCGACAAACTGCCGCGGCAGGCCTCCGAAGCCGACCAGCGTGTCCTGCTGGGTGTCGTCCATCGTCGAGCTCAGAGTCTTGCGCAGCTCCGAGCGCTTGACTGTGATAGTGACGACGACCATGGTGGATCCTCCAGGACCCACGGTGACCGAGTTCCTATTCAAACCGTAGGAAAGAGCAGGTTGCTGGGCAGCCGGCACGTATGTCACCGCAAACGTCTGCGCGGTCCTTCCCTTGTTGACCACCTGGATCGTGCGCTTCATCGTCGTGCTGTCGTTGCTGGTCTCGATGACCCCAAAGGACGCGCTCACCACACCCGGCGAGTCCTGGACGTAGGCCAGCACATCGGTATTCAACGCATCCAGCGCGTCGACCCGACCGGCTCCGACCCGGTCGGGTTCGTAGATATCGCCGGTCCGGTTCTCGCCGGTGTAGACGTCCTCGTTCGCGGTGTTCATCACCGCCGCCTTGACTTCTTCGGTCGTCCAGCTCGGATGCGCCGACCGGACCAGGGCGACTACACCGGCAGTTGTCGAGCTGGCCATCGAGGTCCCGGAGATGTTCACCCCCTGGTTCCCTGTTCCGGCGGCCACCGAGTACGTGGTCACACCAGGAGCTGCGACGTCGGGCTTGACACCGTTGCTCTGGCGCACGCCGCGAGAGCTGAACGATGCCAGCAGATCCTCCTGCCCGGGCGCGATGTGGGTAGTTGAGTTCTTGAGGTTGTCGCCGAACTCGATCGCCAAGGTTTCCCCGCTAGCGACCTGGTCCTTCAATATCTCGCCATCGCCGGCAGTGACCAGGATGCCCGGGATATCGGCGCCACCGGTGATCCCGGTTTCGAGGAGGTCGTCGTCGGAGACGACGACGAAACCCGTGGCGCCCGCGGCCGCGGCGTTATCGCTCATGGTCACCCCGCCGCATGTCAAGCCGCCAGCGTCGATGATCAGGAACTTGCCGCTGTAGTCGCCGTCGAGTTCCTCGCATGCAGAGGGATCGTCACCGACAATCGGAAGGGCGAGATCGCCCTGCACGCCGTTGGGCGTGGGGGTGAGGTAGCCGGCCGAGCGCGGGCCGGGCCGGATGTCAGGATCGAACAGGGTCGGGTCGTCAACTCGCCAGCCGTCGAAGGTCCCGAAGCCGTCGTTGGACGCTGCCACGGTGATCGCCCGCGACGCATTGCCCGGGGAACTGCCGATGTCGAAGGTGTCACCCGCGTTGCCTGCAGACACGACCATCGAGACACCCAGCTCGGCTGCGCGGTTGACCACCACGCTGTCACCGTCATCGGCCATACCGTAGGCCGAGCCGAGGGAGAGGTTGACCACGTCGAGATGATCGCTGATCACACCGTCACCGTTGGGGTCCATCGCCCATTCGATGGCTAGGGCCGTGGCGTTGCTAGGGCCCACACAGCCGAACACCCGAAGTGCGTAGAGGTCAGCCTCAGGCGCCATGCCGGGCCCGATGCGCATCGTCTCCAACGGGATGTCGGCCTCGAAAGATCCGGCGAACGTGCTCCCGTCGGCGTTGACGCCATACCCTGCCGCGCTGCCGGCCACATGCGATCCGTGCCCGTTGCAGTCCATCGGATTCGGGTCTTGAACGGGCACCGGCGAGTACGCGGGGTCGTCGGGATCAGCGTTGTAGCTGTCGCCGACCAAGTCGATGCCGCCGACGACCTTGTCATTGGGATAGAGACTGGGCGGCGGGGCAACCGAATCCGTCTGTGCGGCGTAAGCAGCCTCTGTCCCCGGGCCACCGAAGTTGGCGTGCAGGTAGTCGATACCGGTATCGACGATGCCGACCGAGGCGCCTTCACCGGTCTCGCCGAGGGCCGACCACACCTGCGCGGCCCGGGTCAGCTGGGAGGCGCCGGCGTTGTCTGTCCGCTTGGGCGAGATCGGGTACACCGCCCGTACGCCGGACAGACTGGACAGCGCTGAGAAGTTGCTGACGTCTGTCTCGATCGCCACCCCGGCAATCACGGCATGCATCCGGTAGAGCGCCCTGGAGTTTGGCGCGACCAGGGGTAGGTCAGCTAGGACCTGATCGGTCAGGGCCGCGATCGAGGAAGCCGCGGCTGTGGCGGCTGCTTCGGCCGCTACTTCACCGCGAGTGAGGTCCTGGTTGAACACCTCCCCGGTCGAGGAGGCATCCAGTTCTAACAAGAAGGCCATCTGGCCGCTGGCCGGTAGGTTCGAGGCCGGGTCGCCGAGTGCCTGTTGCAGTTGCCGTTGTTGTACGTCGGTCAGCGTGAGCTCGGGCCCGGACGCGCCATCAGGGTTCAGTGGTTCGGCGTACGCGGTACCACTCAATCCGCCGAGGACGATCGCCGACGCTGCGCTCACGATGACGATGCGCGAGCGCGCGCGAGTTAGCAGCCCGCTCGATCCGAACTGATTCACGGCCACCTGCGCGAGTGTCCTGGGCCTGGTCGGGGTGCTGACCCGCTCCCGGCGCGGTGCCGAGCGCAACCCACCTGCGCATCGTACGGCGATCGTTACCTCGCCGTGACTGGAACTTTCTACCAAGCGCTGACCACGCCAGCAAGAGTCGGCATTTGCCGGCTGCTTCTCGACGATGGAAGGCGAAGAACAGCTAGGGGCCGCGGCGGTCAGCCGCGGCCCCTAGCTCACTCGCTCCGAGTCAGGCTATGACCCTCCCGTCGGTCCCGGGTGGCAGTGTGATCAGTGCCACGCGCTGGCCGTTGGGGTTGTGCGTATGCACCAACATGATGCCCTTCGGGCCGCCGACTGCACGATCGGCCACATAGCTGGCCACGTCGACGGTCACACCGATGGTCGTTCCGTCACCGGAGAGAGCCAGGATCGCTGGCAGGCTCGGGTCCGTCCCATCGGAGAAGGACAGACTTGGATTCCGCACGTTGTACGACATCGTGTCGGCAGCAAGTTCCGGGAAGCCGTCGGCCGTGACCGTCGTACCGAGGTTGTCCACCGTGCCGAAGCCGCTGGACGACTGGACCCCGAACGAGAAACGCGGATTCAGGAGCAGCTTCGGCATCGCCGCAGCCGGGAACGGCATGATCACCTGGTTGTTGTCGAAGCTATTCGTGTCGAACGACCCCGGTGCCCCGTTCAGGAACGTGATCGCCGGCTCCTCGTTGCTGGGCAACAGGTTACCGTCCCGGTCAGCGCCGATCACCACCGGCACATCCACCGGATCCGCGCCATCGGCGAACCGGGTGGTGAGCAGCTGGTAATCCCACACCCCGTCACCGCTGCTGTCGATGAAGACGCTGTAATCGGTGAACGCGGCTGGAGTGGTGAAGTTCCCGTGCGCCGCCACCGCGAAGTACAGGTACCTGTCTCGCGCCCCGAAGAATGCAGCGTCGGAAGCAACTCCCACGTTCGCCAGGTCGACCGAACGCTCGCCTTCGGTCACCACACAGTCGGTGATGACACCGACGCCACACGTCGGCATCACCGGGCTGGTGCCAAGCAATGAGAAGGCGCTCACTGTGGAGTTGTACGAGGTGAGACCACCCGGCTGGCCGTTGCGTACACCCTGACCGTCCAACGTGATGACGCCCGTGTTGCCCCCGGAGGGCGCCAGCGACTGGGTCAGGGTTGACACCGGCTTGACGTTGGAGTGCACCGGCACCCGCAGCTGCGGGTGGTTCCCCGACGTCGGCGTAAGCAGGATCCGCCCGCTGTCGTCAGCAACATACTGCCGCGGCAAATCGAGCTGAGTGCGTGAGACGGTCGGGTCGATCGTCTTTCGCAGCAACGCCCTGGTCGCCGTCATCCGGATGTCGAAAGATGCGGTGCTGTTCGCGGCGACCGTGACACTGCCGCGGTTCAATGAGTACCGCACACCCGGTTGATCGGTGATCGAGTCGTAGCTCAGGTCGTAGGTCTGCGCCGTGTCACCCTGGTTGTCCACGACGATGGTCTTCGTCAGGGTGGCGAATGGATTCGAGACCTCGACCACGCCGAAGCTCGCGGAGACGACCGAGAACTCGTCCTGCACATAAGCCAGGACTTCGTTCGACAGAGCGGCGGGAGCGTCGATTCGACCGCTACCCACTCTGTTCGGCGCGTAGATGAGCCCAGTCTGGTTCCGTTCGGCGTACACGTCGTTGGCCGCCGTATTCATGATGTCGGCTTTCACCTGCTCCGGAGTCCACGACGGGTTCTCGTGGCGGATCAGCGCGGCAAGTCCAGAGGTGGCTGGTGCTGCCATCGACGTACCGGAGATCGTCAGCGTCTGGTCACCGGTACCGACGCTGGCCGAGACTGTGTTGACGCCTGGGGCGGCGACATCGGGCTTGACCGACTGTCGGACGCCACGGGAGCTGAACGTGGCTAGCGTGTCCACTGCCGCCGGGTCGCTGACCTGGGCCGCACCCGCCAAGGTGTCACCAAAGGTGATCGTCAGCTGCTCGCCAGCGACTAGGGCATCCTTGACAACTTCACCGTCGGAAGCGCGTATCAAGATTCCAGGAATCTCGGGGTCACCGGTGATACCGGTTTCAAGAGAGTCGTCATCGGCGATGATGACGAACCCGTCGGCGCCGGCAGCCTTGGCATTGGCGGACTTGGTGACCGACCCACAGGCGAAGCCATCGGCTTCGATGACCAGGAATTGGCCGGAGTAGTCGCCAGACAGTGGCGCGCAGGCGGTGGGGTCGTCCCCGGCTACTGGAAGCACCAGGTCACCGGTGTGATCACCTTCCCCCTCGAAAGCCAAGGAGCGCAGACCAGGCCGGACGTCCGGCTCGAACAGCTCGGGCTGGTTGACGATCTGCCAGCCGTCGAAGACCGCGAAGCCGTCATCGGTGGCGGCAACCGACAGCACCCGCGGGTTGTTACCCGGCGAGCCGCCGATGTCGTATGTGTCCCCGGCGTTACCGCCGGAGAACACCATCATGATGCCCAGCTCCATCAACTCGCCGGCGAGAACACCATCGGCGTCGTCGACGATGCCGTAGTCCGTGCCCAGCGACTGGTTCACGACGTCGAGCCGGTCCTCGATCGAGCCGTCGCCATTCGGGTCGGCGGCAAATTCCATTGCCGCGCCGATGACGTTGGTCGAGCCCTCGCAGCCGAAGACCCGCAGCGCCCAGAGGTTTGCCTCGGGCGCGATGCCCGGACCGATCCGCAGAGATTTGAGGTCCAGACTCGTGTCGTACGGGCCGGAGTAGGTGCTGCCGTCCTCGTTAACGCCATAGCCTGCGGCCGTGCCGGCGACGTGCGAGCCGTGGCCATTGCAGTCAAGCGGATTGGGGTCGGGCTGGGGCACGGAGGTCGGGTCGCTGGCGTTGTAGTCGTCGCCGGCGAAGTCGAAGCCCCCCACCACCTTGGCATTCGGAAAGACGCGGGCAGGGGCAGGCCGGTCTTCAAGGCGGCGGAGCAGGTTGTACTGCCCGACCGATCCCGACCCACCGAAGTCGGTGTGGGTGTAGTCAATTCCGGTGTCGATGATCCCGACGTCGACTCCTTGTCCGGTGTTGTCCAACGATTCCCACACCTCTGGGGCGTTGACCAGGTCCGCCACGCCGGCATTCTCAATCGTCTTCGGAGCGATCGGGTAGACCGTCCTGACGCCCGGTAGGCTCAACAGTGCGCGGTAGTTGGTCACGTCAGTCAGCACTGCGACGCCCGCAGAGATCGCAGACGTGCGGTACAGCACCTGGGTGTTCCCCCGCAGCGTAGGAAGCCTCGTCAGCAAGGAATCCTGCAGCCCGGCGATCCTGGACTTAGCCGCCCTGGCGGCCGCACCGGCCGCGGTCTGGCCTTGACTCTCGGTGGCCTGGAAGACCGCACCCGACGAGTCCGCGTCCAGTTCGACGAAGAAGCCGTACTGACCGGAGGAGGGCAGGTTGCCTAGCGTCCTGCTCTGTTGCACTGCCTGTTGCAAAGCGGCGCGTTGGTCCTCGCTGAGATTGACATCGACGGACGGTCCTGCACCGCCTGGCGTGGTGGGTGCCGCGGTAGCGGTGCCCATCCCGACTGACGAGACCACAGCAGCGGTCAACGCGATCAGCGCGATCCGACTCCGGCCTCGTCCAACTGTTCGACTCACGTCCGCCCCATCGAGGAAGTCTGTCCAGTGTGTCAGCGCCGAGCGCGTGAGTGCCCCCGGCGTGACCTGCGATTGGCCCTACCAACCGCCGCACCACAACCCCGACGGAGAGTAACCGGTCAACGGCACCCGTTGTCCATGTCGACGGAACTTTTCTTGATCAGCCGTTCGTCTCCGCATCCGCACTGTGCCTCCGTTTCGAGACTGGTGTGCGCTCATGAGGTCAGGTTGGCCAGCCGGGCATCACGGGCACCGATCCGCTCGGCGATCGTGGCCAGCAGTTCCGGTGCAACCTCGGAGTCGGTGGTGATGGCCATCAGCGCCTCACCACCGGCATCAGCTCGGCTGACCTGAGCGCCGGCGATGTTGATCTCAGCATTCCCCAGCAGGGCGCCCATCGTTCCGACCACCCCGGGACGGTCGTCATAGCGGAAGAACAGTAGGTAACCCTCGGGACGAAGGTCGACCTCGAAGCCGACCACCTCGGTGAGCTTCTCCACCAGCCGAGGCCCGGTGACCGTCCCCGACACCGAGATCTCCCGACCGTCGGCCATGACACCACGCAGGGTGGTGACGTTGCGGTGATCCTCGCTGATCGGATCGGTGACCAGGTCGACCTCCAGGCCACGGTCCCTGGCCAACAGCGGGGCGTTGACGAAGGTGACCTGTTCCTCGACCACATCGGTGAAAATGCCCTTGAGCGCGGCCAGCTGCAAAACGCTCACGTCATGCTCGACGATGTCCCCGCGGACCTCGACGGACAGCCGCAAGGCGATACCACCGGCGATGGCGGTGAAGATCCGGCCGAGCTTCTCGGCCAGGGACAGTCCGGGTCGTACTTCCTCGGCGACGACTCCGCCGGCCTGCACATTGACCGCATCCGGAACGAAGTCACCCTGCAGGGCCAGTCGTACTGACTTCGCAACGGCGACTCCCGCCTTGTCCTGTGCCTCCGCGGTGGAGGCTCCTAGGTGCGGGGTGGCAACCACATTGGGAAGGATGAACAGCGGGCTGTCGGTACAGGGTTCGGAGTCGTAGACATCGATCCCCGCCCCGCCGAGGTGACCGGACTGCAGCGAGTCGACCAGGGCCTGCTCGTCGACCAGGCCGCCGCGAGCCGCATTCACCAGGATCGTGCCGGGCTTGGTGGCCGCGAGTTCTTTGGCTCCGATCAGCCCCACCGTTTCCGGCGTCTTGGGCAAGTGGATGGAGATGAAGTCGCTTTCGCGAAGCAGCTCCTCCAGTGAGACCAGATGCACGCCCAGCTGGGTCGCGCGGCCGGGTTGGATGTATGGGTCGTAGGCGATGACCCGGGCCTCGAATGCCTTCATCCGCGCCGCGAAGAGAAGTCCGATCCGGCCCAAGCCGATGACACCAACGGTCTTGTCGGCGATCTCGACGCCGTTGAAGGAGGATCGCCTCCAGCTGCCGGCCCGCAGCGAGGCGTCGGCGGCCGGGATCTGGCGTGCCGTTGCCAGCAGCAGCGCGACCGCATGCTCTGCGGCCGACCAGATGTTGGACAGCGGTGCGTTGACCACCAGGACGCCGCGAGCGGTCGCCGCGGCCACATCCACGTTGTCCAGCCCGATGCCGGCGCGCGCGACCACCCGCAGGCGTGGGGCGGCTGCCAGAGCTTGCGCGTCGATCGTGGTGGCGCTGCGCACCATGACACCGGACACGTCCCGCAGAGCATCCAGCAGGGCCGGCCGATCGGTTCCGTCAACGTGGCGCAACTCGAAGTCCGGCTCCAACAATTCCGCGACCCGCGGCGCTAGTCTGTCGGCGATCAGGATGATGGGGCGGGTGGCGGACACGGCATCAGCCTAGAAGAACTTCGCATGTGCCCTGCGCCACACGAGCCCAGGTGCTTGACCTGGACATTCCACTGCCCAACACTTCGCAACACACTTTCGAGGGAAGGTTCCCGATGACCCAGCCAGGCGCCCCGGACCCCGGTTCTCAACCGCCGTACGGCCAGCCACACCAGCAACCGACCGGCAACTATCCGGATGCCGGGTCAGCCGGGTACGGCCAGCAGGCTCAGCCCGGATATGGGCAGCAGCCCCAGCCCGGGTACGGCCAGCAGGGCAGCTATCCATCAGCGCCGCCGGCCGGATACGGAGCAGCGCCGACCCAGAACCGGCCTGGGATGGTCACCGCTGCCGCGGTCCTGGCCTTCGTCTCCGGTGGTCTGGGCCTGATCGGGAACTTGCTCGCATTCAGTGTGATCGGCAGCCTCGGTGTTCCAGGTGTCCTGGTCATCTTCGTCATCATCGGACTGGTGCTGTCCGCTGGCCTCATCTACGGCGGCATCCAGGCGATGCAGGGCAAGGACTTCGTCATCCTGCTCGCGGTGGCCGCGGCATCGGTGGTGCTCAACCTGATCTCGATGCTGCTCTATTTCCAGGCAACCGCGCTGCTGAGCTTCATCATCCCGATTCTCATCATCGTGTTCCTGATGAACCCGCAGTCAAAGGCATGGATCACCGCGCGCGGCGGCAAGACCTTCGGCTGATCACAGGATCTCAGGGGCGGATCGCATGGGCACGTACGGCAACGACCCTCAACAACCCGGGTATGGCCAATCGCAGCCGGGATACGGCCAACCGCCGGCGTACGGCCAACAGCCTGGGTACGGCCAACAGCCTGGGTACCCACAGCAGTACGGCTATGGCGGCGGCCAGCCGCCCAAACGGCCCGGGGCGGTCACCACAGCCGCGGTGCTCGGCTTCATCCTCGGTGCGCTTGCGACGGTGGGGGCGATCCTCCTGTTCGCCGGCGTGGGCTCCCTGACCGGTGTGGACGACGCTGGGACTGGGCTGGCCAGTGCCCTTTCCGGCGTTCTCATCGTCATAGCGTTGGTCGTACTGGTCATCGCCGTGATCATGATCTGGGGGTCGGTCCTGGCCGTCACTGGGCGCAGTCGGGTGCTGCTGATCGTCGCGGCCTCGGTGGTGACCGCGCTCGGGGTGATCGGCCTGCTCGGCAGCCTGGGCGATACCCAGACCGACGCTGGGGGAATCATTTCTCAGCTGATCGGACTCGTGATCGCGATCCTGATCATCGTGCTGCTGAGTCTTGGGCCGGCGGCGCAGTACTTCGCATCACACAGGGCGCGGCGCGGCCGCTGATCCGTCAATCGGGCTGATCAGAGCTGCGCTCAGTTGCGCGCGGCGCTGCCCTGGTAGTCGTCTTCGGTGTTGACCCAGCTCATCAACCCGCGCAGCTCCCGTCCGGTGGACTCGATCGGATGTTCCTCAGCCGCAGCGCGTTTGGCCTTGAAGTCCGGTGCCCCGGCGTCCTGGTCGGCGATGAAGTCCTTGGCCCATGAACCATCTTTGATCCGGGCCAGGATCCCCTCCATGGTTTCGCGCACGTGAGAATCGATGACCTTCGGTCCGGACGTGTAGTCGCCGTACTCAGCCGTGTCCGAGACCGACCAGCGCTGCTTGGCGATTCCGCCCTCATACATCAGGTCGACGATCAGCTTGAGCTCGTGCAGGCACTCGAAGTAGGCGATCTCGGGCTGATAGCCCGCGCTCGTCAACGTCTCGTACCCCGCCACGACCAGGGCCGACAACCCTCCACAGAGGACTGCCTGCTCACCGAAGAGATCTGTCTCGGTCTCCTCGGTGAACGTGGTCTTGATGACTCCGGCGCGAGTCCCACCGATGCCCTTGGCATAGGACAGGGCCAGGGAAAGCGCGCCTCCAGACGGGTCCTGCTCGACTGCGACCAGGCAAGGAACTCCCTTGCCGTCCGAGAACTCCCGGCGTACGAGGTGCCCGGGTCCCTTCGGCGCGATCATGGCGACGTCCACATTGGACGGTGGCGTGATGTAGCCGAACCGAATATTGAAGCCATGCGCGAACAACAGCGCATCGCCGTCTTGCAGGTTGGGCTCCACCGACTCCGCATAGAGCTTTCGTTGGACGTGATCTGGCGCCAGAATCATGATCACGTCAGCTTCCGCCGCGGCCTCGGCCGGCGGAACGACCCGTAGCCCCTCCGCCTCTGCCTTGGCGCGACTCTTCGAGCCCTCGGGTAGGCCGACGCGTACGTCGACGCCGGAGTCCTGCAACGACAGAGCATGCGCGTGGCCCTGGCTGCCATAGCCCAGGACAGCAACGACCCGTCCTTGGATCACGGTTAGATCGGCATCGTCGTCGTAGAAGATCTCGGCAGCCATGGAAGGCAGATGTCCTTTCGAGAGAGAAGGTGCGGGTCGGTTTTCAGCGGAGGTCAGGAGGCGCGGTCCACGGCACGCAATGATCCGGCTCCGGCGATGGAACGCGGACCGCGGGCCATCGCCACGACCCCGGACTGCGCCATCTCCTTGATCCCCAAGGGCGTCAGGACTTCGAGCAGAGCGTCGAGCTTGGCCGGCGTACCAGTGGCCTCGAGGGTGACGCTGTCGGCGTTGACGTCGACGATGCGGGCCCGGAAGAGTTCCGCGGTCTGCAGCACAACGGCCCGGTCGGCCAGTGGCGCCGCAACCTTCACCAGAAGCAACTCGCGCTGAACGGCTGCCGCGTCGTCGAGTTCGACGATCTTGATCACGTTGATCAGCTTGTTCAACTGCTTGGTGACCTGCTCGAGTGGCTGCGAGGCGACATCCACGACGATCGTCATGCGGGACAGATCCGCGTTCTCGGTGGGGCCCACCGCCAGTGAGTCGATGTTGAAGCCGCGCCGGCTGAACAACGCCGAAACCCGGGCCAGCACACCAGGCTTGTTCTCCACCAGGACCGACAAGGTATGCCTGCTCATGTCCACTGCTCCTAAACCTGGGACTCGTCGAAGACCGGGCGCACATCACGCGCGGCGAGGATCTCGTCGTTGCTGGTCCCGGCCGGAACCATGGGCCAGACCTGTGCGTCCTGGCCGACGCAGAAGTCGACGACGACCGGGGCATCGTTGACGGCCATCGCCTTCTCGATCGTCATGTCGACGTCAGCCTTTGTCTCACACCGCAGTCCCACACAGCCCAGCGCCTCCGCGAGGAGCACAAAATCCGGGATCCGGCGGGTTTGCGCGGTTTGTAGGGTGCCGAGGCCGGTGTTGGAGTAGCGGCCGTCGTAGAACAGGGTCTGCCATTGCCGGACCATGCCGAGGTTGCCGTTGTTGATGACGGCCACCTTGATCGGAATTCCTTCGATCGCGCAGGTGGCCAGTTCCTGATTGGTCATCTGGAAGCAACCATCGCCATCGATCGCCCAGACGGTCGCCTCCGGTCGGCCGACCTTGGCGCCCATGGCGGCTGGCACGGCGTACCCCATCGTTCCCAGGCCGCCGGAGTTCAACCAGGTGTATGGCTTCTCGTAGTTGATGAACTGCGCCGCCCACATCTGGTGCTGACCGACACCTGCCACGTATATCACATCCGGGCCGGCGATCGCGCCCAGCCGCTCGATGACGTACTGCGGGGCCAGTTCACCGTCCTCTGGCCACTCGTAACCCAACGGATAGGTCTCGCGGTAGCCGTCGAGCTGTCGCCACCACCCGGTGAGGTCGGCCTTGCGGCCGGCCGCGTGGTCGGCTGCCAGTGCGTCGTACAGAGCGGAGATCGTCTCCTTGCAGTCCCCCACGATCGGTACGTCGGCGACGCGGTTCTTCGAGATCTCGGCCGGATCGATATCGGCGTGGATGACCTTGGCGCCAGGGGCGAAGGTGGACAACTTGCCGGTCACCCGGTCGTCGAACCGGGCGCCGAGGCAGATCAGGAGATCGCTGCGCTGCAATGCCGTCACCGCCGCGACGTTGCCGTGCATGCCGGGCATCTTGAGGTTCTGCGGGTGGCTGTCCGGGAACGCACCGCGGGCCATCAGTGTGGTGACGACTGGGGCGCCGGTGAGTTCGGCCAGCTTCGCCAACTCCTGCGTCGCGTGGGCCTTGAGGACGCCTCCGCCGACGTAGAGAACGGGGCGCTTGGCCTGGGTGATGACCGTGGCAGCCTCGCGCACCTGCTTGCCGTGTGGTCGCAGATTCGGGCGGTAGCCCGGGAGGTCGACCCTGGCGGGCCAGCTGAACGTGGTCCGCGCTTGAAGCACGTCCTTCGGCACGTCGACCAGGACCGGACCGGGCCGGCCGGTTGCGGCGAGGTGGAAGGCCGCGGCGATCGTCGACGGGATGTCGGCCGCGTCGGTCACCAGGAAGTTGTGCTTGGTGATCGGCATCGTGATTCCGCAGATGTCGGCCTCCTGGAACGCGTCACTGCCGATCGACGCGCTGGGCACCTGACCGGTGATCGCCACGATCGGCACCGAGTCCATGTGCGCGTCGGCGATCGGCGTGACCAGATTGGTCGCGCCGGGGCCGGAGGTGGCCATGCAGACGCCGACCCTGCCGGTCGCCTGGGCGTACCCCTCCGCGGCGTGCCCGGCTCCCTGTTCATGGCGGACCAGGACGTGCCGCACGGCGGTGGAGTCGAACAGCGGATCGTAGAGCGGGAGGATCGCTCCACCCGGGATGCCGAACACGACATCGGCACCGACCGCCTCGAGGGACCGGACGATGCTCTGCGCACCGGTACAGCTCGTGTCGTCGATGGGGTCGGTGCTCATGTCCTGCTCCTGTCGATGGTGCTGGTGGCGATGGGGCGTCGGCGGCGATGCTGTGGCAACAAAAAACCCCTCGTGCAAAGCACGAAGGGTTAGCGCGTCGGTCCGGAGGGACCGCGCGCTAGGTGATTACTACGAGATTCGCGATACGTGACACGTCCGTCAGCCTGACGCATACCGGCCGCGTAGTCAAACCCGGAGCTCCTGACGGCGCCACCGCAGGAAGTCGCCCTCGGTCGCGTTGTCGGTCCGGGCGATCGCTGTGTCGTAGGCCACCGAGGCGTCGGCGTGGCGGCCAAGCCGCCGGAGGAGATCGGCGCGGATCGCATGGAACAGGTAGTAGCTGTCGAGGTCGAGCCCGTCTACGAGGCGCAGCGCCGCCTCCGGCCCGTCGACGGCGACGGCGCGGTTGACCGCCACGATCGGGTTCGGTGCGAGCGCCAGGAGTTGGTCGTAGAGCCGCACGATCTGCCTCCAGTCCGTGCCGGCCGCGCTCGGAGCGTCACTGTGCACGGCGTTGATCGCCGCCTGGATCTGGTACGGGCCTGGCTGGCCCCGCCGAATACACGCTCGCACGAGGGGAGTGCCCCTCGGCGGTGCGCCCACGGTGCCAGTGGCTGCGGTCCTGGTCGGCCAGGAGCACCAGACAGCCGTCCGACGTGGTCCGGGCAGCCCGACGCGCCTCGCTGAGCAGCATCAGCGCCAGCAAGCCCAGCACCTCCGGCTCGTCGGGCATCAGCTCGGCTAACAGGCGACCGAGCCGAATCGCCTCCGCGCAGAGGTCCTCGCGGACCAGCCCCTCGCCGGAACTGGCGGCGTACCCCTCGTTGAAGACGAGGTAGATGACAGCCAGTACGGCCTGTAGCCGATCCGAGCCGGAGCCGTTCGTCGCGCACGGGTCCCTCCTGGGCGGACTCGCTGAGATGGTCGCGGGCGTGCAGCAGGGCGGCTTGGGCGTGCCGGTCCTCGCTGGAGGCTTCGCGGCGGAGGCGATCGATCGCGCGGTTTCGGGCGGTCGTGATGATCCAACCCGCGGGGCTAGGCGGCACGCCGCCGGCCGCCTTCGTCTCCTCTGCCAGAGCAGCCATGTCAGCCATGATCGGCTCGAGGACCTCCGGCGGGGGTGGGTCGCCGTCGGGCTGGTAAATGCTGAGTAGGTAGTGGGTCATCTCGAGTGCCTCTCGGTTTGGCGCCAGTTGGTCTGTGGCGATGAGCGAATTGGGCGTCTTTCACCTCCTATACGAAGCGCCTCGGGCCGGATCGACACCTGGGCCTGCCGAGGTAGAGAAAACTTCGCCAGCATGCGTTGCCTAGCCTGGCCTAGCTCTCGAGACCCTGCTTGGGCTGTCGAAAGTGCGTCGTTCCATTCGACTTACCAGGGGAGGTGGTGTCCATGTTCACCGAAGCGTTCCCGATCGTGTCCACAGCAGACCTGACCCGCAGTCTGGAGTTCTATGTCGGACTCGGGGCAACGGTCGTCTACCAATTTCCTGCCGAGGGTGATCCCGGCTACGTCGGGCTCTCCCTGGGGAGTAGCCATCTCGGGATCGGCCTCGACCCGACGGTCACTGCCGGTCCGGGGGGCCAGCGGCTGTCGCTGTGGATCTACGCCGGCGATTGCGATGCAGCGATCGAGCGGCTGCGTTCGGCCGGCACGGAGATCGTGGAAGAGCCCGTGACCCAACCATGGGGCGAACGGATGGCTCGGGTGTTGGATCCGGACGGCAACGAGATCGTGATCGGTCAGCAGGCACCCTGAGCAGGGCTCGGCGGCGGCGGTCGCTGCGGCCTCAATCGTCAGGAGGCCGCGCCAGGACGGCGAGCGCGCCGCACGCGCCATCTTTGACACCTTCACGACGCTTGACTTCGAGCCCATCCGAGATCTCGTCACCGGCGGCTTCGTCGATCATGGTGCGCCGCCCGGGCTGCCTCCGGGACCGGACGGCTACATCGGAGTCCTGCGGTTCATCACCGGCGTCCTGGAGCTGCGCTACGAGCTGCACGAGGTTGTCACCATCGGGGACTTGGTGGCGATCCGGGCGACCGCGTATGAAAAACACAACAGCGATCACCTCGGTGTGCCGAAGACCGGCAAGTCCTTCGCGATGGAGACGATGCACCTCTTTCGCGCTGAGGGCGACCGGCTCGCCGAGCACTGGGGAGTACGCGATGAGTTCAGCGTGCTGGTGCAGGTCGGCGCCCTGACCCCGCCCTCGCTGGCCGACTTCCAGATCGCCGTCACCTGAGCGCAGGGGCTGAGGGTCGAGCGAGCATGCCGCGCGGATTCCGCGCCTAGCCGCAGACAGCGCCCTGCGCGGCCGAGCCGACGAGCTTGGCGTACTTGCCCAGCACGCCGGTCGGATACCGCGGCTCCGGGGGGCTCCAGCCCTCGCTGCGGCTAGCGAGTTCCGCGGAGTCGACGAGCAGATCCAGGGTTCGCGCGGTCATGTCCAGCCGGATCCGGTCACCGTCGCGGACAAAGGCGATCGGACCACCGTCGGTGGCCTCCGGGGCGACATGACCGACGCACAGACCGGTCGTACCGCCGGAGAACCGGCCGTCGGTGAGCAGGAGCACGTCCTTGCCCAGACCGGCCCCCTTGATCGCTCCGGTGACGGCGAGCATCTCGCGCATTCCGGGTCCGCCCTTGGGGCCCTCGTACCGGATGACGAGGACATCGCCGGTCTGCAGGGTCCCTGCACTGACCGCCGCCATCGCTGCGGCCTCTCCCTCGAAGACGCGGGCGGTCCCCTCGAAGACGTCGCTGTCGAAGCCCGCCGATTTCACGACCGATCCGTCCGGGCACAGTGATCCGCGCAGCACCAAAAGGCCGCCGGTGTGGTGTATTGGGTTGCTCATCGCTCGGATGATGTCGCCGTCGGGGTCGGGAGGATCGATGTGGGCAAGGTTCTCGGCCACAGTCCTACCGGTGACAGTCAGCGAGTCACCGCGCAGCAAACCGGCATCCAGCAGCGCTTTCATCACGACGGGCACTCCCCCGATCCGGTCCACGTCGGACATCACGTACCGGCCGAACGGCTTGACGTCGGCCAGGTGCGGAGTCCGGTCCCCGATGACGTTGAAGTCGTCGAGGGTGAGCGGGACCCGGGCCTCTTTGGCGATGGCTAGCAGATGCAGTACCGCATTGGTCGATCCGCCGAGAGCCATCACCACAGTGATCGCGTTCTCGAACGCCTCGCGGGTCATGATCTGGCGGGCGGTGATTCCGCGCTCCAGCAGCCCTACGACGGCCTGCCCGGAGGCAACGGCGTAATCATCACGTCTGCGGTCGATGGCGGGCGGCGCGGCGCTACCCGGCAAGGACATGCCCAGCGCTTCGGCCGCGCTGGCCATCGTGTTCGCGGTGTACATGCCGGCGCAGGCACCCTCACCGGGGCAGGTGGCCTTCTCGATCTCGGTCAATTCGGCCTCGGTCATCAGCCCGCGGGCGCAGGCTCCAACGCCCTCGAAAACGTCGATTATCGTCAGAACGCGGTCACCCAACCGACCCGGCATCGTCGCCCCGGCGTAGAGGAACACCGCGGCCAGATCCAACCGAGCCGCGGCCATCAGCATGCCGGGAAGGGACTTGTCGCAACCTGCCAGCAGCACCGATCCGTCGAACCGCTCAGCGAACATCACGGTTTCGACCGAGTCAGCGATGACCTCTCGGCTGACCAGGGAGGCACGCATTCCTTCGTGTCCCATCGAGATCCCGTCCGAGACCGAGATCGTGCCGAACTCCATCCCGAAGCCACCGGCCTCGCGTACGCCCTCCTTGACCCGCTTGGCCAGCCGATCCAGGGACAGGTTGCACGGCGTGATCTCGTTCCAGGACGAGGCGATGCCGATCTGCGGTTTGGCCATGTCCTCGTCACGCATGCCGACTGCGCGCAGCATCGCTCGCGCGGGGGCACGCTGGTAACCGTCGGTGACCTCATGGCTGCGAGGTTTGAGGCCGTTGGTCGACTGTTGCGTCACCGTTGCTTCCGTCGTCGTTGCTTCCGTCGTCGTTGATTCCGTCGTCGTTGACTCGGTAGTCGCGCTCACGCCTGCGGACTCTAGGCCGACGGTGGCCGCGGTGTCAGTCCAGGTGGGCGAGTTCAGCGCAGTCGGGCACGCGCTCGAGCTGATGGCAGCATGGCCTCGATGAGCCGGACACTGGTACGACTGCAGATGAACCGGATCTCGCTGGTTCCGGCTGTGGTGGCCGTCGTGTGCGCTCTTCCGCTGGCCACCGCGAGCCCGTGGTTGCTGTTCTTGTTGCTGCTGCCGGCGGCGTGGATCAGCTACGTCATGCGCAGCGGTGTGGACGTCGACGACGACGGCCTCACCGTCAGAGCGCTGTTCGGATCCATCCGTCTTCCTTGGGCGCGGGTCAGCGGCGTACTGATCGGAAAACGCCATGAACTCTCGGTGGCCACCGTTGGCGGGGGGGCCGTACGACTGCCGAATCTGCGGGTCCGGGACCTGCCGCGGCTGTACGAGGCGACCGGCGGTCGACTGGGCTTGCCCGGCGACGACGATGCCTGATCCGGTCAGCCGGCCACTCCTGGACTGGGAGGGCTGCCTCAACGCGCGAGACGTCGGCGGCCTGCCAGTGGTCGGGGGCGGCCGGATCAGGTGCAATGCGCTCCTGCGTGCAGATAGCTTCGGCCACTTGACCTCGGCAGGAGTCGAGGCCGTTCGCCGCTGCGGCGCGAGCCGGATCATCGATCTGCGCTACTCCGGCGAGGGACAGCCCGATGCGCCGCATGCAGCGCCGCATCCGTTCGCCGAGCAGGAGCTCTATCGCTGCATTCCGCTGTTCGAACCGGGCGTCCTGGGCATTGATCCCCAGCTACTGGCCAAGCTGCAGGCCACTGGGACGACCGGCGAGATCTATTGCGCCAGTGTTGACCACAACGGACTTCGGATCGCGGCTGCAGTCTCGGCGATCGCTTTGGCCCCGCCGGGCCCCGTTGTCGTGCACTGCGCTGAAGGTAAGGACCGGACCGGCATCGTGATCGCATTGGCTCTGGCAGTCGTCGGCGTGGATCCTCAGCACATCGCCGAGGACTACGCCGCGAGCGCCGGACTCCTTGCCTCGCGCTTTGCCGACGAGCTGGCTACCGAGCTCAACCCGCACACCCGGGAGACGTTGCAGCGCAGGCACGCCACCGACCCGGAGACGATCTTGATGCTTCTCGATCACCTCGAGAGCCGGTACGCGGGCGCCGCCTCCTACCTGCGCATTCACGGCGTAGATGACGCGCAGCTGTTGGCACTCCGCGCTCGGTTGGTCACAGCCGAGTAGCCGGCCACCCAGCACGGCTGCCCGCTGGAAATCAGTAGGCGCCGCTGACCACGTTCTGCAGTGGCTGGCCGGCAAGCAGTCGCTCGAGTTGGGCAGTGACGACGGCGAGGGCTCGCTCGCCGGCTCGTGGCACGCTGCCCGCGATGTGCGGGGTCAGCAACAGGTTGGGGGCCGACCACAACGGATGGCCGCTTGGCAACGGCTCGGGATCGGTGACGTCCAGGGCGGCGTGCAGACGCTGGCTGGTGAGTTCGGCGAGTAGCGCGTCGGTGTGGACAACCGGCCCGCGGGCGGCGTTGACCAGCAGTGTCCCGTCCGGCATCGCCGCCAGGAAGTCGGAGTCGACCATGCCGCGAGTCTCGGATGTCATCGGAACCAAAAGGACGACTATGTCGTGCTGGCCGAGCAGGTCCGGCAGCTCACTGACCGCCGATACTCCTTCGCGAGCGGAGCGGGCGACATAGGTCACGTCGACCTCAAATCCCTGGAGCCGCCGACCGACCGCCGTCCCGATGTCTCCGGCGCCGACGACCAGAACGCGGCGCCCGGCCAGCTCAGCGTTCCAGGGGTTGTCCCATTCGCCGCGAGCTTGGGCCCCCAGAAACCGCGGGAACTGCCGGATCGAGGCCAGCATGGCGGCAACGATCCACTCCGCGGTGGCGCCGCTGTGGGCGCCCCGGGCGTTGCACAGGATCACCCCGTGCGGCACATGCTCGACGAACCGCTCCGCGCCCGCGCTGAGCAGTTGGATGACGTCGAGCTGCGGCAGCTGCGCAAGAACTCCGGGGACGTCCAACGTGGCCAGGAAGGGAGGTACCCACACTGTCGAGCCGCGCGCCTCTTGGCTGACCTCGCCCTCTCCCTGGTAGACCCGACATCGCAGGCCCGGGAGCCGGCTGAGCTGCTGAACTGCGGATTCGTTGGGGAGCAGTACCTCGAGAGTCACGAGGCAGCAGCCTAAGTGGCCGCGAATCCGGGAGAAACTTCACACGCCCGCAACGGGGTAGGAACCTAGGCTGCCGGAGTGAACCGTTCGGGCTGGCGCAATGATCATGTGCTGTCCTGGCGGGCAGCCAAGCGGGGGCGGGCCGGTTGGGCAGCGCTATTGGGACTTCTGCTCCTAGCCGGGTGTTCGGGTGGATACAGTCCGGCCGGCGCGTGGGTGGTCAAGCCCGAGGGGCCACCTCCGGTCGTCGCGCCGCCCCAGGATCCGAGCCCGGACCAGCCACCGCCGGGCGAACCCGGACCGGATGGTGTGGGCGGCGACTCCAACGCCGTTGCCACCGGGCTGTCCGTACCCACCGGGCTGGTCTTGCTCACCGATGGCAGTGCACTCGTCGGTGAACGCAACACCGGCCGCATCCTGCAGGTCTTTCCGGACGCCTCTCCACCGGTGGAGCTCATGGTGGTACCCGGCTTGGACGTGACCGGCGACGGTGGCCTGCTCGGCCTCGCGCTGTCACCGACCTACGAGCAGGACCGCTTGATCTACGCCTACCTGACCACCGCGGAAGACAATCGAGTCGTGAAGTTTCCGATCGGGGGGGCGCCCAATCCGGTGTTCACCGGCATCCCCAAGGGCCTCACCCACAATGGAGGGGCACTGATCTTCGGCTTGGACGGGGCGCTGTACGTCGGTACGGGCGACACCGGCGTACCCGATCTGGCCGATAACGAGCAGAACCTGGCCGGAAAGGTTCTTCGGATCGACATCTTCGGGGAGCCGGCGGGAGCCGAAGCCGTCTTCACCAGCGGTCACAGCGACGTCACCGGGCTGTGCCTGGGACCGGACGGCCAATTGCTGGGCACCGATCTGATCGACGAGGAGCCTGACGAGGTGAACGTTCTGGTGGAGGATGAGGAGTACGGGTGGCCGCGGGCTGACTCCGGCACGATCGATCCGATCCTGGAGATCGACCCGCCGGGTGACGGCTTCGGTGGTTGCGCGCTGGCCGGCGGCTCGATCGCGGTGTCGGCGCTGGACGGCCAGCGGATCTATGTCAATCAGCTGGACGCGGGCTACGCCGCGACCGGGACGTCGACGGAATTCCTCACGACGACGTACGGCCGATTGCGGACACTCGTCTTCGACGCCGAGGGCGCCCTGTGGGTGACGACGAACAACCGGGATGGCTCCGGCACCCCTATCGAGGACGACGATCGGGTGCTGCGCATCCTGGCCCCACCCATCGGAGGCGGCGGTGGCGGGACGTCTTGAGCCATGCCCATGCGCGGTCAGGCCGCGTAGACCGAAGCCAATCCAGTCCCGATCTCGTCATCAGTCCGGCGAGCGTCAGCCGCAGCTGTGACTGCGCTGGCCCCCAAGGTGCTGGTGTGGGCTTGTAGCGCAGTCAGCTGCCCCACGACGTCGGCGCAGTAGTCCAACGCGCCACTTGCGACCGGCATTTCATTACAGCTGGCATCACTCAGCAGCGACATTTCGGTCTGAAAACTGGTGCTGATACCGGCGTACCGCTCGGCCAGCGTCGCGGTCTCTGTGCCACTCCGCTCGGCGGCAGTCGTGTCGACGCCTACCTCGTCCCCAGCACCCATGGCCCTTCCCTGCTCGTCACCTTGCCGTTGCCGACAGTAAGCCGATAAGCGTTCGCAGCGTTGCGGCCGTCCACAGACCCAGTCGAACTCGGAGCCGGGCGCTGGTCGGAAAGATCGCTTCCGGGCGGCCTGTGGATAACTCCCGCTGCCTGCTGTCCAAGCGTCCTAGCGTTTCGCCGGACTGTCGGTTTCCTACCGGACGGCGTTTCAACAGGACGGCGAGAATGACCAATACCGACTTCTACCCCGCAGACACGCGTGCCTGCCCCGAGAAGATCCGGCAAAGTGCGGAGCGGCTCCAGGCGATCAGCGGCGTGCTGCTGGGTCATGGAGACAATGTCCGGTACGTGTTGAGCGAGGTGGCGCTGTCCTTCTCCGAGGTGATCACCCCCGCAGTGGCAGCCCAGATAGGCGACAACGTGGTCGCGTTGGAGACCGCCGTGGAGGGCACCCAGTACGGGTACGCGGTTGGCATGGCATGGGCCGCGGACGTGGAAGCGTTTCTCGCCACGAGGCACGAGTTGATCGCCCGCTGGCAGATCGCCGAGATCGACGACTTCGGCGTGCCGGCGCCGCTGAATCTATGGCCTCCCCCGCAAGCAGCAGAGGCCGAGCGTCTGCGCCTCGAGAATCGCGTGGCCGTGGAGGATGCCCGAAGCCTTGCCCTCGACCGCTTCATCCGCGAAGGCCACGTGCTCTGGGAGAACTTTCAAGACAGGGTGTTGGAGAAGGCACGCATGTTCCGCGAGGGAACAACCGCGGACAACCTCGCGCTTGTGGTGTCCTTCCTCGGTTGGGGCGCCATGACCCTCTGGCCCGAGATCGCGCCGCCTCCGGTCTCGGCCACCGACGGCGTCGAGGCTGGGACGACAGTCGTCGAAGGGCTGGACGGCGCCGCGGGTCCGCGAGCCGTAGCCGGGGCCCTCGCCGATGTTGCCGCCATCATTCGACGCGCGGAGTCCGGGAAGGAACTCACCTCCGCCGAGATCGACTTCCTGGCAGCCTTCTACGAAACCGTGGGTGAACGGGTCACCGAGTTGCCGGGCTACCTGGCCCAGACGACATTCACTTACACGACCAGTGCGCCGACATCCCGAACTGACGATGAGAGCCCGCCTGTCTACGCGACCCATACCGTCGGCGGGTTGGATCCCACACTGGTCACGGCGCTGACCGCCGCCTCGGCTAACGGCATGCTCGTCCTTTCGCGCAGCGGTTCAGGTGGCGGCGGGTACGCGCGTCTGCCCACCTGGGTCCGCGACAGCCTGGATGACCCGATAGTGCCGTCCACGTTGCCGACGCCCCCGACAGCCGGCGCCTTCGAGTCGCTCGTGCAGCTGGGCGAGCTCTTGGAGTTCTCTACCGTCGAGGCAGGCGATGGTCTTTCCCGCGAGATGGCGGATGCTCTGAATCGCATGTTTGTGGCGGTCGAAGGCCTCGAGACGCTAGGGATGGAAGGCACGCCAACGTGGGGTGAGCAGGTAGACGCAACCGGTCAGTCCTTCCTGGACGTAATCGCTCGCAACGACGGTGCATGTTTTGACGTCGTGACCGGATCGCGTATGCCATACGGATACAACGCCGCTCAGTTCGTTGGCAACATGTACTCCTTCGAATGGTCCGATGACGGCGCTTCAGCGGCGAGTCTTACGGACTTCATCCCCCTGTGGGCAGTGAGCGACGATCCAGTCCAGCAAGGTGGGGCGCAGACCGCCATGTTCGACCTCGTGCAGATCGTGACTGGCGATGAAACCTTCGAACTGCTCATGGATGGCGTCGGAACCTCGGGGGTAGCGGCGGAATCAGCTGTGGGCCAGGTCAATCCAGCGATCACCCAGGGCTTTGTTGCCGCTATGGCACCGTTCATGGACCAATTCGCGGCAGAGCAGACCAATCTGGATCCCGATGCCGTTCCCACGGACCTAAGGGACTTGCCCTTCGACACCCGAGTGCGCTTCACGACATTGATCGGAACCGATCAGGACTCCGCGACGGCATTGGCCGGTCTGGCGTACGCCTATGAGCAGCAGGAACTCTCCGAATACGCGGTGTCGGGAAACACTGAGGTGAATGGAGGCAATGTGGGCCGAACCAGAGGAATCGTGGACGCCGGCCTGTTCAACGCCGAGATAGACGCAGGTGCCGATCAGGCGGAAGCCGAAGCGGCAGCCGCGCGCTCACGTCAGTTGGGTGCCGACATCACTCAGGGTGTCCTAGGGGCGATCCCTGCTCCGGGCGTCTCCGGCTTGGTTGACACCGTCTTCGCCGTCATCGACTCACAAGCCCGTGACGATGGGTCAACGGAAGGCCCTACGCCGTCCCCCGCCAGAACTGAGGCCGAGCGGCGCTACGACACTGCCACTGGAGTCATGACGGGCTTGGTCACTAACGGACAGATTCCTGCATCGGCGATGCCCATTCCTTTCATCCGACCAGTGACAGCCGAGAATGAATTCTCGACAGATGAACTCACTCAGGCCCTGGTGAACGCCGCGGCAGCGGCGGGCTACGACCTCAATCTGATCCTCAATCGGATCGAGTCGGCCTACTCGGATCCGGATCTGGTTGACGAGCGAGCGGGTCAGTAGTCGCAGCGCAGCGGCGGGCTGCGTCCGCCCAATCGACTACAGGTTGACGCCGAGGCGTTGGGCGATCATGGCCTTGACTGCGGCCGCGTCGGCTTGACCACGGGTTGCTTTCATGACCGACCCGAGCAGCACCCCGACTGCGGCGACCTTGCCATTCTGGATCTTGGCGACGACGTCGGGATTGTCCGCAATCGCCGCGTCCACAGCCGCATCCAAGGCACTGGTGTCGCTGACCACTGCGAGGCCGCGAGCGACGACAACCTGTTCCGGATCACCCTCCCCGGCGAGCACGCCGTCGAGCACCTGGCGGGCCAGCCGGTCGTTGACTCTTCCCTCGGCAACCAACCGGGCCAATCCGGCGACCTGCGCCGGCGTGATCGCCAACTCGGCCAGTTCGATGTCCTCGGCATTGGCCCGGCGGGCCAGATCGCCGAGCCACCACTTGCGGGCGTCGACGGCCGATGCCCCGGCGGCGACCGTGTCGGCAAACAGTTGCAGCGCACCGCTGTTGACCAGCCAGGCCATCTCGTCATCGGACAGGCCCAATTCGGCCTGGCGCCGGACCCGTTGAATCGACGGCGAATCGGGGAGGGCGGCACGCAGCTGTTCGACCCAAGCCGGGTCGGGGGCAACCGGGACGAGATCGGGCTCGGGGAAGTACCGGTAGTCGGTGGCCTCTTCCTTGCTCCGACCCGACGTCGTCGAGGAGGTGTCTTCGTGGAAGTGCCGAGTCTCCTGAACGATCCGGCCGCCCTCGTCGAGCACCTGGGACTGGCGGATCATCTCCGAACGGACCGCACGTTCGACCGACCGCAGTGAGTTGACGTTCTTCGTCTCGGTCCGCGTGCCCCATTCGGCAGCGCCCTTGGGGGCCAACGACGTGTTGACGTCACAGCGCATCGAGCCCTGTTCCATCCGTACGTCGGAGACGTCGAGCCCGCGCAGCAGTTCCCGCAGCTCGGTGACATAGGCACGCGCCACGGCCGGCGCACGCCCGCCGGTCCCGGCGATCGGCTTGGTGACGATCTCCACCAACGGAATGCCGGCCCGGTTGTAGTCGACCAGCGAGTGGTCGGCGCCATGGATCCGACCAGTTGCCCCTCCGACATGCAGGCTCTTGCCGGTGTCCTCCTCGAGGTGCACGCGCTCGATCTCGACTCGGAACGGCTCACCGTCGACCAGGACATCGAGGTATCCGTCGGTGCACAAAGGTTCGTCGTACTGGCTGATCTGGAAGTCCTTGGGCATGTCCGGATAGAAGTAGTTCTTTCGCGCGAATCGGCACCACGAGGCGATCGTGCAGTTCAGCGCCAACCCGATCCGGATCGTGGACTCGATCGATTTCACGTTCACGACCGGAAGCGCGCCGGGAAGACCGAGACAGACCGGACAGGTTTGCGTGTTGGGTTCGGCGCCGAACTCCGTCGGGCAGCCGCAGAACATCTTCGACAGCGTGCCGAGCTCGACGTGGGTCTCCAAGCCGATCACCGGGTCGTATCGAGCAAGAACCTCGTCGACGGTGACCTGGGAAGTGCTGGTCACATCGCCTCCGTTCCGGCATTGCGGTACGCAGCCGCTCCGGCAGTCAGACCCGTGGATGCCTCACGAACAGATCCCAGAACCAGAACGCCGCGAGTCCGGTGTAGACGGTGAACAGAATCCTGAAGAGCCAGTCGAAATTCCAGAGGAACCCCGTGATCGACAGCAGGATCAGCATCATCATGGCCCCGGCCATTCGCTGTACGAGCAACTCCCGGGGAGTCGGTGTCTCGGGTGGCACGGGTCGCACCGGTGGCGGCGGCAATGCTGGTATGTAAGGGGACGGGGGTACGGCCGCCTGCGTGCGAGGGTCGTATCCGGTCCACTGTCCGGTCACGCGGATCCCTCCCCAGCGACTCATTCGGCTGCGATGTGAGGATCACTCTACGTCCGATCCGTTACTCGCGCTCATCGCAGCGGAACCTCTTGCAGCAAAGGATGTCCGCGGCGGGCATCAAGGGTGGATTCGACTGCGGCCGCCACCCGGTAGCAGCGATCATCGGCAAGCGCCGGGGCCATGATCTGCAACCCCACCGGAAGCCCCTCCGAGAGCCCGCAGGGCACCGAGATCGCCGGCGTTCCCGCCAGGCTGGCAGGCAGTGTGCACAGATCCGCGGCGTACATCGCGAGCGGGTCGTCCGTACGCGCCCCCAGCCGGAAGGCAACGGTCGGCGTGCTCGGCGAGACCAGAACGTCGGCAGCCTCGAATGCGGCAGCGAAGTCACGGCTGATCAATGTACGGACCTTCTGCGCTTGGCCGTAATATGCCTCGTAATAGCCACTGGAAAGGGCGTACGTCCCAATCATGATGCGACGCTTGACCTCCGGGCCGAAACCAGCCTGACGGGTAAGCGCCATCACCTCATCGAGACCGCGTACGCCATCATCACCGACCCGCAAGCCGTACCGAACGGCATCGAAGCGAGCCAGGTTCGAAGATGCCTCACTTGGTGCAATCAGGTAATAGGCGGCCAGCGCGTACCCGAAGTGCGGGCAGGACACCTCGACGATCTCGGCGCCCAGCCCGGCCATCAGCTCGACGGTTTCGCTCACCCTGGAAAGGACGCCGGGTTCGTATCCGTCGGCGAAGCCCAGACCGCCGAGCTCGCGGACGACCCCCACCCGCAGGCCGGGCAGATCACCGCCGGCACCCGCACGGGCCGCGGCGACCACGGGCGGAACCGGTGCGGGGATGGAGGTCGAGTCCGCCCGGTCGTGTCCACCGATAGCCTCGTGCAGCAAGGCGGTGTCCAGGACCGTACGGCCGAATGGCCCTGCCTGATCCAGGCTGGAGGAGAACGCGATCAGGCCGTACCGGCTGACTCCGCCGTAGGTGGGCTTGTGCCCGACCAGACCGGTGACCGCAGCGGGTTGCCGGATCGAACCGCCGGTGTCAGTGCCGATACCCAGCGGCGCCAGCGATCCGGCGACCGCGGCGCTCGAGCCCCCCGAGGATCCGCCCGGAACCCGGTCGAGATCCCAAGGATTGTGCGACGGGCCGAAGCCGGAGTTCTCCGTGGAGGACCCCATCGCGAACTCGTCCATGTTGGTCTTGCCGAGGATCACTATCCCGGCGTTCTTGATCCGAGTGGTGATCGTCGCGTCGTACGGGGGAATCCAGCCGGCCAGAATCTTGGATCCGCTGGTGGTTTCCAGGCCCTTGGTGACCACGACGTCCTTGAGCGCCAATGGGACGCCGGCCAATGGTCCCAGAGGTTCACCGGCCACCCGCCGGGCATCGATGGCTCTGGCTGATGCCAACGCACCGTCAGCGTCGACGCGCAGAAAGGCGTGCAGCGTGCCGTCGTCGGAGGCGATCCGGTCCAGGTGCGCCTGGGCCACCTCGACGGCGCTGGCCTCACCCGACGCCATCAACGCAGCGAGCTCGACGGCCGTACGAGCAGTGAGCGTCGCGTGCTGAGTTCTGTCGTCGGGGGAACTCACGCCGGCTCGTTGAGGATGCGCGGCACGCGGAAGCGGCCGCCCTGGGCCGCGGGGGCCGCCGCGAGAACGTCGTCGGGGTGCAGGCATGGCCCCAGAACGTCGGGGCGGGTGATGTTGGTCAACGGCACGGCGTGGGTTGTCGGCGGGATGTCGTCAGCGGCGACGTCGGCCACATGGGCCACCGAGGAGAGGATCACATCGAGCTGACCGGCGAAAAGGTCCAGTTCCTCGTCGGTCACGCAAAGCCGCGCCAGGTGCGCCAGGTGCGCCACATCCTCGCGAGAGATGGCAGTCATGGGTTGGGCCTTTTTCCGATTGCTGTCATGCGGGAACGGGCTCCTCGAGCGCGGATGGATGGCCTGCCCGGATGCTGTTCGTGGGCAGTCCCGGTGTCAGGAGTTTATGAGCACCGCCCCCTGCCGCCCGACTCGGCATCGTGAGCGTCCACGACGGGGAGATCCAGCGGGTTGGGAGGTCAACGGTAGCGAGAACGTAACAAGTCGTCAGCACACCGGTGACACGCTTTCTGGCACTGTTGCCCTGCCATGTCCTACCTCTTGCGCGTCGTCGTACCGGACCGACCCGGAATGTTGGGAGCCCTGGCGACATCGCTGGGAGCCAGCGGCGCGGACATCGTCAGCATCGACGTGGTGCAGCGCTTGGGTGGTGAGGCGGTCGACGACATCGTGGTGGAGTTGCCTCCCGACCGGCTTCCGGACGGGCTGATCACCGCCGCCCGATCGGTCGATGGGGTGTCGGTGGAGTCACTGCGACCGTTTTCCGGGACGCTGGACACACATCGGGAACTCGCTCTGGTCGAAGCACTGGCCGGGTCAGGACCGGCTGTCGCACAGCTGCTGGCCGAGGAACTGCCCCGGATCTTCCGGGCCAGTTGGGCCATGATCGTCGGCTGCCCGCCATCCCCCGGTGGCGGCTCGACGGTCATCGCCTCCAGCGCCGCTGCACCGGAGATCGTCGAGGACCAGATTGAATTCTTCCCCTGGTGCCCGATGGCGACGCCGACGTTGCTCGACTCTGAAGCAGACGAGGTGCCCACGATCTTCTCCTCGCTGGGCACGGAGATGATGGGGGCGCCGATGGGCGAGGCGTGTCAGGTCGTCCTGGTCGGCCGCGCCGGCGGACCCGCGTTCCTCCGCTCCGAACTGCTCCGGTTGGCCCACCTCGTGGGCATCGCTGCAACGGTCGCGGCTATCGACGCCTGACCCAGATGCCTCGTCAGGCCGGACCGATGGTTGCCACCGCGGAGGCGGCCCGAGAGCCGCTGTCGAGCAGAACCCGGAAGCCGGCTTCGTCGAGGAGCGGGACCTTGAGCGCGATCGCCTTGTCGTACTTCGAGCCGCCGGGACTGTCCCCGGCGATGACGAAGTCCGTCTTCTTGGACACCGACCCGGTGACCTTGCCGCCCAACGCCTGTACGGCCTCGGTCGCGGAGTCCCGGCTGTAGTTCTCCAGCGAGCCGGTGATCACGACCGTTACCCCGTCAAGCGGACGCGGCCCCGCGTCGCTACGTTCCTCCGCCAGCCGGACCCCCGCCGTCCGCCACTTCTGCACCACCTCGCGGTGCCAGTCGACGGCGAACCACTCCACGACTGCTTGCGCGATGGTCGGGCCGACCCCATCCGCGGCGGCCAACTGTTGCTCCGATGCCTGCGCGATGGCATCGATCGAGCCGAACTCCCGAGCCAGGGCCTGAGCGGCAGTGGGGCCCACATGACGGATCGAGAGCCCGACCAGGACCCTCCATAGTGGTCGGTCCTTGGCGGTGTCGAGGTTGGCCAGCAGCTTTGCTCCGTTGGCCGACAACGTGCCGTCCTTCTTGGCGAACAACGTGGAGCGGATCAACTTCTGCGCAGTCAGGCTGAAAAGGTCGCCCTCGTCCTTGACCAGCCCGGCGTCCAGGAGCGCGATCGCGGCCTCGTACCCGAGCACCTCGATGTCAAAGGCCCCGCGGCCGGCGACATGGAAGATCCGCTCCCGCAATTGGGCCGGGCAGGACCGGGCGTTCGGGCATCGGATGTCGGCGTCGCCCTCCTTTTGCGGAGCAAGAGTTGTACGACACTCGGGGCACTGGGTCGGCATCTCGAAGGGCCGCTCGGAACCGTCCCGCAGGGCAACGACAGGCCCGAGGATCTCCGGGATCACGTCTCCGGCCTTGCGCAGAACCACCGTGTCGCCGATCAGCACGCCCTTACGGACGACCTCCGAGGCGTTGTGCAAGGTGGCCATGCTCACCGTGGAGCCGGCGACCAGGATCGGTTCCATGACGCCGTACGGAGTCACCCGCCCGGTCCGGCCGACATTGACCCGGATGTCGAGCAGCTTGGTGTTGACCTCCTCGGGTGGGTACTTGAAGGCGATCGCCCAGCGCGGCGCCCGGCTGGTCGATCCCAGCCGCCGTTGCAGCACGATCTCGTCGATCTTGATGACGACCCCGTCGATCTCGTGCTCGACGCTGTGCCGGTGCTCGCCGTAGCGCTGGATGTATTCATGCACTCCGGCGAGGTCTTTGAATGTTTCGTACCGCTCGCTGGTCGGCAGGCCCCAGGACTCGAGCACCTCGTAGGACTGCGACTGTCGAATGAACTCGAACCCGTCTCGAGCGCCGACGCCGTGTAGCAGCAGTCGCAGCGGCCGGCTTGCGGTGATCTTGGGATCCTTCTGCCGAAGGGATCCGGCCGCGGCATTGCGGGGATTGGCGAAGGGCGCCTTGCCTGCCGCGACCAGGCTCTCGTTCAGTTGGCGGAAGCCCTCGACCGGGAAGTAGACTTCACCGCGGACCTCGATCAACTCGGGGATGTCCTTCCCAGTCAGCATGCTCGGGACGTTGTCCAGGGTCTTCACGTTGGCGGTCACGTCCTCGCCGGTACGGCCATCCCCACGAGTCGCGGCCCGGACCAGGCGACCCTGCTCATAGACCAGCGCGATCGCGAGCCCGTCGATCTTGAGTTCGCAGAGGTATGTCGGATCACTCGCTCCCTCGCGCACGACACGGGCTGCCCAGGAGGCGAGCTCGTCCTCGGTGAACGCATTGTCCAGACTCTGCATCCGCTCCAGATGGTCGACGGGGGTGAACAGGGTGGAATAGACCGCGCCAACCTTCTGGGTCGGCGAGTCGGGGGTGGCCAGGCCCGGTTGCGACTCCTCGAGAGCCCGCAGCTTGGCCATCAGTGCGTCGTATTCACCGTCGCTGACGGTCGGCGCATCGGTCACGTGATAGCGGAACAGGTGCTCGTCCAATTCCCGGACCAGTTCGGCGTGCACAGCCCGAACGTCAGCTGGGATCTCGTCGCTCGACGGCGTCACCGGACCCTCTGGAGTTGCCACGGGCAAACGTTATCCGCCCCGTACGACCGTTGGCCGATGCCCGCGTCCAGACGCCTCAACCGGCGGCGAGTTCGCGGCCCGCGGCCTGCAGATGGGTCATGCAGGCAACCGCGTACGCCGGACTCGCGCCGGCCAGGCCACACGTTGGGGTCAGCGTGACTGTGCCCGGCAGGTTCTCCGGGTCGAACCCGAGCCGGCGCCACCACGACCGCAACCGATCGGCAGTTTCCAGCGGCTTGGGCAGGGACGAGTCCGTACCCGGGACGACCCCGAGCAGCAGAGCCGTCCCCGCCTCGACTGCCACGCCCATCTCGTCCTGATCGAAGGTCAGGTTCAGGTCGAGACTCAGGGCTGTCAGTCCGGTCCGACGAAGCAGTTCGATCGGTATGTCGCCCGCGCAGCAGTGCACGACGGTGGGCGCCTCACCGGCGGCCACCAGCACGCTTCGCAGTCCGGCCTCGACAACCGGCTCCTCGATAGCGTCGAGCTGGCCGAAGCCGCTGGACGTTTTCACACCGCCGCGTAGCACAGCGGGCAGGCTCGGCTCGTCGACCTGGACGACGAATTCGGCATACGGCAGCGCCCGGCCGAGCACGGCCAGGTGCTGCGCCAGCCCAGCGGCCAGCGACTCGGCGATGTCCCGGGTCGCCCCGGCATCGGCGACTGCCTTGTCCCCGCGATGCAACTCGACTCCGGCCGCGAGAGTCCATGGCCCGGCCAGCTGGATCTTGAACCAACCGCGGTAGTCCCCCGCCTCCTGGGCGAGGGCGTCGAGGTCGCGCGCCCACAGATCCCGCGAGCGGCCGAGATCCATACCCGGCCGGGACACGAACCGCCAGCCGCTGGGCTGCAGGTCCACCGGCAGATCGAGCAGCAGGCCGGCTCCCCGACCGAGCAGGTCCGCTCCCGGCCCCCGCTCGGGCAGTTCAGGCAGATGTGGCCCATCCGGCAGCGCGTCGAGGACCTGCCGGACGGCGACGACCGGATCAGTCCCCGGAAGGGAGCCGATCCCGGTCGCCGACGGCCAGGCCGGCCCGCCGGTGACAGCCAGAGTCAGTCAGCCAACCCGCTCAGTCAGCCAGCACGACACCGCGGCGCCGGCGACGCCCGACGACACAGGCCCCGGCACCGGAGAGCAGCAGGAAGCCGGCAAGAGCCGACAGCTCACCGGTGTGCGAGCCGGTTGCCGGAAGGCCTGGGCCCGCGCCCGGGCCTGGGCCTGGGCCAGGGCCAGGACCTGGGCCTGGGCCAGGGCCAGGACCTGGGCCGGGACCCGGACCCGGACCTGCGATTTCGCAGGGCCCGGTACCTGTGCCGTCGTCGTTCAGTGGCTGGGCCGGGTCGAGCGAGTTCGCCCGGTCCAGGCCGGGCGGGGACACCGGTGAGTTGTCGCCGACGTAGTCGGCCAGCGCGTCGACGTCGACCGGGCCGGTCACCGGAGTCGAGCCGGTGGTGAAGGCGACAAAGCCGTCGCCGCCGGCGGTCAGGAACGAGTTGGCAACGACCGTGTAGTCGGCACTCGGATTGATGACCGCGCCCTCGATCCGGATGTTGCTGACCCGATCGCCCAGGGTCAGTCTCGGATCGAAGTCGTAGCTCAGACTCTCCGAGACCGAGAGTTGCAACATGGTCCGTTCACCCAGGGTTGTCGGATCTATCCACTGCTGCTCGAGAGCATCATCGATCGCCTGTCCGGTGATGGTGACCACGTTGACCGTGTTGCTGAACGGCTGCGCAGTGAACGCCTCGCCGAAGGTGATGGTCCCCACTGGTTCCCCGGAGGGCACGTCGGCGCAGTTGATGTCGGATCGGATCCCACCGGGGTTCATGAACGCGGCAATCGGATTTCCGAAGGTCCCCGGGTCGTCGTCCATCGCATCGAGTTGCGCGTCGGCGATCAGGTTGCCGAACCCGGACTCGGCGTTGCGCACCGGCGCGCCGGCCAGGTAAGCACGGTCCAAGTCCGCGGTCTGAGTTCCGAGTACAACGGCGCGCGGACCTGCGGACTGGGCCAGCCAGTAGTCGACGATGCTCTGCACGGCGGGGTCGGGTGCGAGCACCGCCCGATCGACGGGCACGTTGACGGCCGAGATCGTGCTGCGATCGATCTCACCGGTACCTTCGTTGATCTCCATCCGGATGTCGGTGATCGCCTTGCCGTAGAAGCCGGCCTGCGTCACCGGCCGCAAGTCTCCCGCAGGGTCTTCCAGCTCGCAGTCGTAGGGCACATGTGTGTGCGCGCTGATGATCAGGTCGACCGCCTCGGTGGTGGCGTCATTGATGTCCACGATGCGCCCGGTCAGGCCGACGCAGGTGTTGTAGAACGATCCTGAGCCCTGCGTGCCACCCTCGTGGATGAGCACGCCGATCGCCTCTACGCCCAGCGCCTGGAGGTCGCCGGCCACCCGGTTGATCGCGGTGGCCTCGTCCTCGAAGGTCAGGCCGGCGATCCCGGTCGGGGTGACCAGGTTCGGGGTGTCGGATGTGACGACTCCGATCAGCCCCAACTGCACTCCGCCGCTCTCGATGATCTCGTACTCCGGCAGCACCGGGTCCCCGTTGCCATCCAGCACGTTGGCGCCCAGGTACGGGAAGTCGGCTCCGTCGAAGCTCGTGTCGCCCGTGCTGTCGGTGAAGCAGGAGTCGACGTTCGCTGTGCCCGTGCAGCCTCCGTCGATGATCCGCTGGAGTTCTTCGAAGCCTCGATCGAACTCATGGTTGCCGACAGAGGAGTAATCCAGCCCAAGCTCGTTGAGGACCTCGATGGTCGGCTCGTCCTTATACACGCTGGACTCGAACGGCGAGGCACTGATCAGGTCACCTGCGCCGACGAAGTAGGACCCGTCTCCGTTGTCGGACGTGGTGGCGAAGTCGGCGGCCAGCTGATCGAGCAGCGTCGCCATGTATGCCGCTCCGCCCACCGTCAGTGAGTCCGGATCGGTGCCGGCGTCGGGCCCGTCGGGCGCGGTCAGGGTCCCGTCGCCCCCGGACTGGGGCGCGATCCGACCATGGAAGTCCGATAGCGCGAGCAACTGCAGATCCACGTCCCCTGGGGCGGCCGAAGCCGGCGTCCCGATCGCGACGGAGCCTGCTGCGAGTGCGGCGACGGCAACGGACAAAGCGACACGCGTACGGCGCACCGGACCTCCATTGGACCTCGGCCTGCGGGGATCGGACCGCAATCCACGGTCGTCCTGCGAGGAACCTAGTTGGCGCGCGGGTCGAGACCAAGGCCTGCCCGGTTCGATCCGAAGATTTACCTGGACGCCACCTTGGTCGACACCCGATCGGCGCTCTCGATGCGCGCCCCGCCGAGGACGACGTCTGCATCGGGCCCGCCGTAGAACACCGCCGTCTGGCCGGCCGCGATCCCGCGCTGCCCACGATGCAGTGCGATTTGGGTGTGGCTCTCGTACGCCGTGATCGTGGCTGGGCTCGTCATCCCGTGCGCGCGCAGTTGCACGATGCAGTCGAAGGACTCCCCCATCGCGACATCGGTGTGCCAGACGGCAGGTCCCGTGCGGAGACATTCGACCTCCAAGGCCGCACCCGGACCGACCCGCACTGTGTTGTCGACCACCGACAGCGACAGGACATACCGCGGCTTCCCATCAGCTGCGGGAACTCCGAGGCTGAGCCCGCGTCGTTGACCCACGGTGAAACCATGCGCGCCGTCATGACGGCCGACGATGGTCCCGGTCTCGTCATCCACGATGTCCCCGGTCTGGGTACCGAGATGCCTGCCGAGGAACCCCCGAGTGTTGCCGTCGGCGATGAAACAGATGTCGTGGGAGTCTGGCTTGTCGGCGACCCGGAGCCCTCGCCGTGCAGCCTGCCGACGTACCTCGTCCTTGGTCATCTCCCCGAGCGGGAACACCGCAAGTCCCAATTGCCGCTCGGTGAGCGTGGCCAACACGTAGGACTGGTCCTTGCCCTCGTCCACCGACCGGCGCAGGACACCGGCGTCGAGCCGGGCGTGGTGGCCGGTGACCACGGCGTCGAAGCCCAATGCCAGGGCCCGGTCGAGGACTGCCGAGAACTTGATCTGCTCGTTGCAGCGCATGCACGGGTTCGGCGTACGCCCGGCCGCGTACTCCGCAACGAACTCATCGACGACCTCGGCACGGAAACGATCCGCGAAATTCCAGATGTAGAACGGTATTTCCAGGACATCGGCAACGCGGCGGGCATCGTTCGCGTCCTCGACGGTGCAACATCCGCGCGATCCGGTACGCGATGCATCCGGCGTGCTGGCAAGCGCGAGATGGATACCGGTCACCTGGTGCCCGGCCTCGACCATCAGCGCTGCCGCGACCGCGGAGTCGACGCCACCGCTCATCGCGGCGATCACATTCATGGCAGCTACCTGATCCGAGGCGCGATCAGCGGCTGGCGCCGGACAGGCCGGCGCGCCTGGCCCGCTCGACTACCGCCGGGATCACCTCGAGCAGATGATCCACATCTGCGTCGGAGGATGTGTGACCCAGGGAGAACCGCAGGGATCCCCGAGCGCGCTCGACGTCTGCGCCCATGGCGAGCAGGACGTGGCTGGGCTGGGAAACTCCTGCGCTGCAGGCCGATCCGGTGGAGCATTCGATGCCCCGCGCATCCAACAGCATGAGCAGCGCATCTCCTTCACAGCCTGGAAAGGACAGGTGCGCGTTGCCGGGTAACCGTCCAGGACCGTCGGAGACGATCGAGTCCACCGGTGATCCGTTGAGAACGGCATCCGGGATCTCAGCCTGTACGCCGCGCACGAGCCGATCCCGGAGGGCCGCGATTCGCGGCGCCCGATCGAGGCGCCCGGAGACCGCGGCGTGCACGCCCACGGCCAGACCGCGTACGGCTGGTGTGTCCAGAGTTCCCGACCGAACGTCGCGTTCCTGGCCGCCGCCGTGCGCCAGAGGTGTCGCGCTCACATCCGTACGGAGCATGAGGACGCCGGCGCCGTACGGGCCACCGAGCTTGTGCCCGGTCATGGTCAGCGCGTCCACTCCGGAGACCGTGACGTCGACCGGAAGTATCCCGACGGCCTGGACGGCATCTGTGTGCATCGGGATGCCGGAGGTCTGGCATACCTGCGCCAGGGCGGCGATGTCGTTGACCGTGCCGACTTCGTTGTTCGCCCACATGATGCTGACCAGCGCGACGTCGTCCGGGTCCTCCTCGATGCAGGCGAGCAGCGCGTCGACGCTGACCCCGCCGTACATGTCGGTCGGCAACCAGCTGACCTGGGCCCCTTCGTGCTTGTGCAGCCACTCCACGGCATCGAGGACCGCATGGTGCTCGGTCGGGCTGATGATCAGCCTGCGGCGGCTGTCTGACTCCCGGCGCGACCAGAACATTCCCTTGACGGCGAGGTTGTCACTCTCGGTGCCACCAGAGGTGAAGATGAGCTCGGAGGGGCGCGCGCCAAGGGAGGCGGCGATCGACTCACGGGATTCCTCGACCACTCGCCGGGCGGCCCGTCCGGAAGCGTGCAGCGACGAGGCGTTACCGACCGCCGTGAACTGCTCCGCCAGCGCCTGCGCCACCGCGGGCAGCATCGGTGTGGTGGCCGCATGATCGAGGTAGGTCATGTTGCTGGCAAGCCTAACCGCCCGCACGGAGATGCTGCGCCGCGCAAACCAGAACTGGCCACATTCCCGGCCAGCGCTGCGGGCTCGTTCGTACGGGCCCGGCGGTACGGAAAAGAATCCGGGCGCTCAGGCCTTGCGCTTGGTGATTTCCTCGGTCAGAGCAGGGACGATCTGGAAGAGGTCACCCACGACGCCGAAGTCGGCGAGTTCGAAGATCGGCGCCTCGTTGTCCTTGTTGATCGCCACGATGGTCTTCGAGGTCTGCATACCCGCACGGTGCTGGATAGCGCCGGAGATCCCTACGGCCACATAGAGCTGCGGCGAGACGGTCTTGCCGGTCTGCCCGACCTGGTACTGGTGGGGGTAAAAGCCGGAGTCCGTCGCAGCGCGGGATGCGCCGACTGCGCCGCCAAGGGAATCGGCCAATCCTTCGATCAGGGCGAAGTTCTCGGCACTGCCGACCCCGCGACCACCGGAGACGATGATCGAGGCCTCGGTCAACTCGGGCCGTCCGCCGCTTGCCTCCAGGGTCCTACCGACGACCGTGACCCTCTTCGCGTCGTCGCTGATCGCGATATCGACCGGTACTTCTTCTCCGGCTGCGGGCTGAGGCTGGGGGGCAACGGAATTCGGGCTCACGGTATAGATCGGTGTTCCCTTGGCGACCTTCGACTTCACGATGACCGCTCCGGCGAAGACCACCTGGGTGGCCGTGCCGTCGGAGTTGACCTCGCTGATGTCGGTGAGCAGACCGCTGCCGATCTTGATGGCCAGCCGGCCGGCGACCTCCTTGCCCTCCTGGGTGCTCGGCAGGATCACCGCGGCTGCGGAGGTGTCGGCGACCAGCTTCGCCAGGACCTCCGCCTTCGGCGCGACGAGGTGGTTGTCGATGTCGTCGGATTCGGCGACGTAGATCTTGGCAGCGCCGTACTCGGCCACCCGCTCCTTGACCGCAGCGGCGGTACCGACTGCGCCGGCGACGACCGCGGAAGGCTCACCCAGCGCGCGAGCGGCGGTGAGCATCTCCAAGGTGACCTTCTTCAGGGCGACTCCGTCGCCGTCGGCCACGGTCTCGACGAGAACCAGAACTTCAGACATCTGTAGAACTCCCCGGCCTAGACGAACTTCTTCGACGCGAGGAAGTCCGCGAGCTTTGCCGCGCCGTCTCCCTCGTCCTTGACCTGCTCGCCCTCGCCCTTGGGCGGGCGGTTCGCGAACTCCAGCACGGTGCTGGTCGCCGCGCCCAGCCCGACCTCTGATGCATCCACCCCGAGGTCAGCGAGGCTCAGCGTCGTGACCGGCTTGTTCTTGGCGGCCATGATTCCCTTGAACGAGGGGTAGCGCGGCTCGTTCATGGTGTCCCAGGTGCTGACGATGGCCGGTGTCTGGCCTTCGATCGTCCAGTAGCCACCGTCGGTCTGCCGCTCGACGGTGAGCTTGGAGCCGTCGACGGTGAGCTTGCGGGCGCCGGACAGGTGGGCGACCCCGAGTCGTTCGGCGAGCAGCGCGGGCATCATCGTCAGGCCGCCGTCGGTGGACTGCGCGCCGGAGAGCACCAGATCCCACTCGATGGTGCCCAGTGCATTCGCCAGGACCGCGCTGGTGGCAATCACGCAGGAGCCGTGCAGCGCCGGGTCGGTCACGTGGATCGCCTTGTCGGCTCCCATCGACAGCGCCTTACGGATCGTGTCGGTCGCCGAGTCCGGACCCATGGTGAGGATCGTGACCTCGCCACCGTGGGCCTCCTTGACCTGGAGCGCCTCCTCGATCGCGTACTCGTCCATTTCGTTGATGACGTTGTCCGCCGAGGCGCGCGCCACCGTGTTGTCACTGGAATCGAGCGTGCGCTCGCTGCCTGAATCAGGTACCTGCTTCACCAGGACGACGATGTTCATGCCCTATGAGCTCCCTGTCCGCGTCTGTTCGCATCGGCTGTCCGAGATGTGTCGTGGAGTGGTGCGAGCAGTCTGGCAGGCTCGTTTCCTCTGAAAATCTGCCCCTGATGTTACTGACGGGTAAGGCGATGCGTTGACCGAGGAGGAGTGAGGCTGGTCACGAGTGCGGCGGTCGCTGAGATCGGAACCTGTTGCCTGGTCCTGCATACCCACCTGCCCTGGGTCGCCCACGCCGGGGCCTGGCCGGTCGGTGAGGAGTGGCTGCACCAGGCGTTCACTTCGTCGTGGCGACGGGTAATCGAGGTCTGCGAGAGATTGGCCGCCGAGGGCCGCCGGGAACTGCTGAGTCTCGGCATCTCCCCGACCGTCGCGGCCATGCTCGATGATCCGTACTGCCTGAACGAGATCCACCGGTGGACGGGTAACTGGGTGCTGCGCGCCGAGGAGTTGGCCGCCCGCAGCGAACCGCTGCTGCGCGATCTCGCCCGGTTCGAGTACGCCGCCGCGTCCGCGTGCCTGGTTGATGTGGAGGACCGCTGGCTGCGCGGTGGCTCGCCCATCCTGCGGCGCTTGTCCGACGACGGCGTGGTGGAACTGCTCGGCGGGCCGGTCGCGCATCCCTTCCTTCCGCTGCTCGACGATCGGCTGATCGCGCACGCCCTGCGCACCGGATCTGACGACGCCTGGCTTCGCTGGGGAAGCCGGCTCGCGGGTGTCTGGGCTCCCGAATGCGGCTATCGCCCGGGGCTGGAGGACATCTACGCCGGGCAAGGGATCGCTCGGCTACTCGTCGACGGACCGTCACTGCGTGGCCTTACGGCGGCAGCACATCCGATCGGCGAATCCGACGTCGTGGCTTTCGGTCGCGATCTCGAGGTGACCTACCGGGTGTGGTCGCCGAAGTCCGGGTACCCGGGAAGTGCCGCCTATCGGGACTTCCACACCTTCGATCACGCATCGGGGTTTCGGCCGGCGCGGGTGACCAGTCGACAGACTGCACCGCAGGACAAAGCCCCATGGGATCCAGTGGCCGCTGCGGCGATGGCCCGGCGAGATGCGAGGGACTTCGTCGACGTCGTACGCCGGCGCCTGGTAGACCTCGCCGCAGCGACCGGACGCCGTGCGGTAACCGTCGCTGCCTACGACACCGAACTGTTCGGTCATTGGTGGTACGAGGGTCCGGTGTGGCTGGAGGAAGTGCTACGCCGGCTTCCGCTGGCCGGCGTACGGGTGACCACCTTGCGTGGAGCCCAAGAAGCCGGTCACGTCGGCCCTCCGGTGCAGATCCCCGCTTCGTCCTGGGGCAGCGGCAAGGACTGGCGGGTCTGGGCCGGCCCGCAAGTCGCTAACATCGTCGACGCCAACGAGCGCCTTGCCACGCGTTTGCTGTCCACAGTGGACGCTTCGCGTTCACACCTACGGAATCGCAATCTCGACCAACTCTGCCGTGAGGCGTACCTGGCGCTGGCCAGCGACTGGGCCTTCATGGTCAGCAAGAATTCTGCCGCGGACTACGCCCGGAACCGGATCGCAACTCACTCGGCCCGGTTCGACCGGTTGCGCGCGGCCATGGACACCGACCCGGTAAGCGCCACCAGGATCGCTCGCGAGTTGGAACACATCGACGGCCCGTGGCGCCACCTGGAGGCCCGCCTGCTCTGATCGCCGCCGAAGCGCGACGGTCGACGACCCAGCCCGGCAGACTGAGCCGATGTTCAAGGACGAACGACGGGACCTCATCTCCGCTGCCGAGGAATTGGAGGCGCTGGCCGCCGAGACCACCGGCGGTGAGTGGCTCATCGGTGGACTGCTGGCACAGTTCCGGGCGGACACCTACCGGCTCATCATCCGCGAGCCCAACTGGCACGAGCATCGGTGCCTCAAGGGTCCCGACACCAACGTCAATCTGCACGGCTTCT
>Ga0136615_10000055_pt1 | contig 40233 bp, 29 predicted proteins | sample AntDrymUQ2882206_2_FD_106647 | JGI IMG/M metagenome (GOLD analysis project Ga0136615, IMG submission 106647) | Polar desert sand microbial communities from Dry Valleys, Antarctica - metaG UQ288 (22.06) | ecosystem: Environmental > Terrestrial > Soil > Desert | place: Antarctica: Dry Valley... | reverse complement strand
TGAACGCGATTGCGTCGCGCTGCACGCCGGACTTCGCGAACTCGTCCGCCACCCGCTCCTCGAGCTCCTGCCAGGTGCTCGTGATCAGAAAGCCGATGCCCGCCTTCTCCATGTCGTCGGCGGCCGGCTGGATCGGCATGTCGACGGTCTGGTCATAGCGATACTCGAAGTCGGCGCACGCGCAGCCATAGGCGGAGAAGCCGGCCGCCCAGGCGGGCACCAGGACCTCGCGGTAGGAGACGCCCTCCGTGTAGCCGGCCACGTGCAGCGGCCCGCCGCCGCCGTAGCAGAGCAGCGCGTAGTCGGCCGGCGAGTAGCCCTTGCCCAGCACGCGGCCGACAGCCTCGTTCTTGAGCGTCTGCTCGAACAGCTCGATCACGCCGGCCGCCGCGTCCTCGACCTCCAGGCCGAGCGGCTCGGCCACCTGCCGCCCGACCTCGTGGCGTGCGCGCGCGGGGTCGAGCGTCACCTCGCCGCCGAGGAAGTAGTCGGGATTGACGCGGCCGAGCACGACGTCGAGGTCGGTGACCGAAACCGTCTCCAGCCCTCCCTCTGGCCAGCTCACGCCGATCCTCGAGCCGGCCGAGTCGGGGCCGAGCTCCGGACGGCTCGAGTTGGGGTTGATGCGCACGAACGAGCCGGTGCCGGCGCCGATCGAGTCGACCCGGACCAGCGGCATGTTGAGCATGAAGCGCGCCACGTCTGGCGTCGGGGTGATGTCGAAGCGGCCGTCGGTGATCAGCGCGATGTCGAACGAGGTGCCGCCGATGTCGGTGCAGAGGAGGTTCGGGATCCCCATCCGCTCGGCGAGCGCCTGGCCGCCGACCACGCCACCGATCGGCCCGGACACGAGCGTCGTGGCGAGCTCCTTCGCGTCGATCGAGATCGTGCCGCCATGCGCGGCCATCACGCGAAGCTCGAAGCCCGCGCCCTCGCCCTTGGTGCGGTCGCGCACCCGCTGCATCGACGCGCGCGACGGCTCGGCGGCGTAGGCCTCGATCAGAGTCGAGTTCAACCGCGGGAGGTCGCGCCGCAGCGGGTAGAGCTCCGATGAGACGAACACCGGCACCCCGCCGTCGAGGCCGCGCTCGGCCTTGACCTCCTCGACGATCTCGGCGGTGCGGATCTCGTGCTCGGCGTTGCGGTAGGAGAACAGCATGCAGATGCAGATCCCCTCGACGCCGGCGTCGAGCAGCGCCGTCGCCGCGTCGCGCGCGTCCTCCTCGCGGAGCGGCAGGATCTCCTGGCCCATCACGTCCACGCGCCCGCGCACCCCGAGGACGCGCTCGCGCGGCACGAGCGGGGGGTTGTGGTAGTGGGTCGCGATGTGCAGGCGGTCGGAGTAGGAGAACCCGAGGTAGGTCTGGATGCCGCGCTCGATCCGCAGGTAGTCCTCCTGCCCGGCGGTGACGATCGCGCCGATCTCGCGGCCCGTGCGCGACAGGAGGCGGTTGAGCATCGCGGTGCCGGAGTAGACGCCGGAGGCGATGCCGGGGAAGGCGGTCGCCGGGGTCGAACCCCACTGGCCGAGCGCGTCGTTCGCGGAGGCCATGAAGCCGGCCGACTCGTCCTCGGGGGTGGTCTGCGCCTTGCCCACCACGAACGCGCCGGCCTCGTCCACTATGAACGTGTCGGTCATCGTCCCCCCGGCGTCGATCGCCAGGACGCGGGGGTTGGCGCCTCCCTCTCCCATCGCGGCGAAAGCTAGCGCGCGCCGGCTATTCGAGCGCCTTCCGCACGGCCTCGTCGTCCTCCAGGTCGACGCGAGCTCGCATCTGACCGGTCTTCCACAGCCCCGCGAGCTCCACGAAGAAGTCCAGCGCCGCCGGGTTCTGCAGCGAGTCGCGGCTCGCGGCGCGGTCGGCGGACGTGCCCGTGAGGATCCTCTTGACCGGTACCTCGAGGACCTTGCCGCTCAGCGTACGCGGCACCTCGTCGACTTTGAAGACCTCGTTCGGGACGTGGCGCGGCGAGCAGTCCTCGCGGATCCGGCGCGCGATCTCGCCGCGCAGATCGTCGTCGAGCACGGCGCCCTCGCGCAGCACCACGAAGAGCGGCATCCAGGCTTCGCCGTCGCGCTGCACGTCGACCACCAGCGCGTCGACCACGTCGGGCAGCCCGAGCACCGCGCCGTAGATCTCGCTGGTGCCCATGCGCACGCCGCCGCGGTTGATCGTCGAGTCCGAGCGCCCGTAGATCACCGCGGTGCCGCGCGCCGTGATCTTGATCCAGTCGCCGTGGCGCCAGACGCCCGGGTACATCTCGAAGTAGCTCTCGCGGTAGCGCTCGCCGCCGGGGTCGTTCCAGAAGTAGAGCGGCATCGACGGCATCGGCTCGGTGATCACCAGCTCACCGACCTCGTCGGTCAGCGGCCGCCCCTCCTCGTCGAACGCCTCGACCTTCGCGCCGAGCGAGCGCGCCTGGAGCTCGCCGAGGTGGACCGGCAGCAGCGGGCAGCCGCCCACGAACGCGGTACAGACGTCCGTCCCGCCGCTGGTCGAGAACAGCCAGGTGTCGCGCCCGAGGTGGCGGTAGACCCACTCGAAGCCCTCAGGCGCCAGCGGCGACCCCGTCGAGCCGACGCTGCGCAGCGCGCTCAGGTCGCGGCCCGCGCCCGGCTCGACGCCGTCCTTCATGCAGCCGGCGATGTAGCTGGCGCTGGTGCCGAAGCACGTCATGCCTGCGTCGGCGGCGAAGTCCCACAGCACGCCCATGTCCGGGTAGCCGGGGCTGCCGTCGTAGAGCAGCACGCTCGCTTCGGTCAGGAGCCCCCCGACGAGGAAGTTCCACATCATCCAGCCGGTCGTCGTAAACCAGAACAGGCGGTCGCCGGCCTGCGCGTCGACGTGCAGGTTGAGCTTCTTCAGGTGCTCGAGCAGGATCCCGCCCTGGCCCTGGACGATCGCCTTCGGCAGCCCGGTCGTACCCGACGAGTAGAGGACCCACAGCGGGTGGTCGAACGGGAGCTGCTCGAACTCGAGAGCGGCGCCCTCGCCGCTCGCCAGCAGCTCGTCCCAGGCGAGCGGCCGCTCGAGCCGGCCGAGGTCTGCCTGTTCGTCGAGGTAGGGCAGCATCACCGTCCGCTCGAGCGACGGCATCGCCCGCTCCAGGCCGGCGACGGTGTCGAGGCGGTCGAAGTCGCGGCCGTTGTAGCGGTAGCCGTCGACCGTGAACAGCACCTTGGGCTCGATCTGGGCGAAGCGGTCCACGACGCTCTTGGCGCCGAAGTCCGGCGAGCAGCTCGACCAGGTCGCCCCTATGCTCGCGCAGGCGAGGAACGCCGCGAGCGTCTCGGGGACGTTCGGCATGTAGGCGACGACGCGGTCGCCGCGCCGCACCCCCAGCCCCCGTAGGCCTGCCGCGATCCGCGCGACTTGCCCGTGCAGCTCGCCCCAGGTGACCTCGCCGCGCTCGCGCACTTCGGATGCGTGCATGAGCGCCACGCCGTCTTCGGGCTTGCCGCGGAAGATGTGCTCCGCGTAGCTCAGCTCCGCGCCCTCGAACCAGCACGCCCCGGGCATCGAGCGCGCGCGGAGGATGCGCTCGTACGGGCGCGACGCGCGGACGTCGAAGAAGCTCCAGATCGTTCCCCAGAACGCCTCGAGGTCGGTGACCGACCACTGCCAGAGGTCGTGGTAGCCCGCGAAGGCGAGCCCGCGCTCGGCCTCGAGCCAGCGCATGTAGCGCGTCAGCGCGGCGCGCTCGATCGTCTCCGCGCTCGGCTCCCAGAACAGGGTCTCATCGGGGCCGCGCGCCATGGCGGGTGTGACGCTACACGCCGCCGCAGAGCGCGGGCGTCCATCCTCCCCGAGAGGGCGAGGCGCTGTGCTGCATTGCCATCGTTATGCGATGTCTATCCAGCACGGTGCGCCCCTCAAGCGCCCGGCGCAGAGGTGCGAGACGGCTCACGGCCCCGGGCGCCAGGACAGCAGCCGCCCCGCCATCAGCCCGCCGCCGAGCGCGATCGCCACCACGAGGAGAAGCATCAGCGTCGTGCCGGTCGCCGAGGGGTCACCGGAGAGGCGGGTGGCCACCTGGATCGCCTCGCGACGCCGCGCCCGCCGGCGCTCGGCCAGCCGCTTCGGATCGATCTCCGGGTTGTCCGCGACGAGGCCGCCGCGCCGCCCCGGCACGCGGCTCGAGGAGCCACCGGTGTTCTCCGTGCGGATCGCCGATCCGGGCACTCCCCGCGGCGCCGCGTCGCGGCGCGCCTCCTCGAGGGGGATGCCATAGACCGACTCCGACGGGCTGCCGATCTCGGGGTCCGTGCTCGGCCCCTGCGCGTGGGCGGCGCCGGGAAGCGCGGCGAGAATGCCCATGGTGAGGGCGAGAGCCAGGGCCCGTCTCATCGCCTAACCTCGCGTCGCCCGTGAGGATCTGCTTTCTGACGCACTACTACCCGCCCGAGGTGGGCGCCCCGCAGGCGCGCATCTCGGCCCTTGCGCACGCGCTCTCGGCGCGCGGCGCCACGGTCTCCGTCCAAACCGGGTTTCCCAACTATCCCGACGGCAGGATCCGGCTCCCGTACTCGAACCGGCCTTACCTGATCGAGCGCGACGGGCCCGTCCGGGTCGTGCGCACCGCGATCTACCCGACCCCCAACCAGGGCTTCGCCCGGCGCCTGGCGAACCATGCATCGCTCGCCGGCTCCTCCCTCGCCGGGGCGCCGCTCAGCGGCCAGGCCGACGTCGTCGTCTGCGAGTCCCCGCCGCTGTTCCTCGCCGGAGCCGCGATCGCGTTCGCGCGCGCCAAGCGCGCGCCGCTCGTACTCAACGTGGCCGACCGCTGGCCGGCGTCCGCGGTGGAGCTCGGGGCGCTGGACGACCGGCGCGCGATCCGCGCCGCGGAGTGGCTCGAGCGAACGGCCTACCGGGCCGCCGCCGCGATCTCCGTCCCGACCGAGGGGCTCGTGGAGGACCTCTCGGCGCTTCCCGCGGCCCGCGGCAAGGTCGTGCGGCTCGGTCCGTCCGTGGACATCGAGCGCTTCGACGCCTCCCCGCCGGACCCCGGCGAGCGGCTGCGCGTGCTCTACGCGGGGACGGTCGGGCTCGCGCAGGGACTCGACACGCTCGTCGAGGCGGCCCGGCGTGCCGGTCCGGACGTCGTCGAGGTGACGATCGCGGGCGACGGAGCGGACGCCCCCGAGCTGCGCGAGCGCCTCGAGCGCGAGCGGGTCGGGAACGTGACGATGGTCGGCAGCGTTGCGCACACCTCCGTGCCCGCCCTCTACGCCGGCGCCGACGCCTCCGTGGTGCTCCTCCGCGACCGGCCGATCTTCGAGGGCGCCCTGCCGACGAAGATGCTCGAGGCGATGGCGGCGGGGCGGGCGATCGTGCTCTCGGCAGCCGGTGAATCCGCTCGGTTGGTGGAGGGCTCGCGTGCGGGCATCGTCGTGGCGCCCGAGGATCCCGACGCGCTGGCCGCCGCCTTCCGCGAGCTGGCCGCGGACCGCGACCGCCTCGCGGCGCTCGGTGCGGCCGGCCGCCGGTGCGCCGTCGAGCGCTTCAGCCGCGACCGCGTTGTATCGCGCTGGTGGGACGTGCTGGAACGGGTCGCGCGCGGTCATCCGCTCGACGGGTCCGTCGCGTCGATGAAGGCGTCTGGCAGGACGGTCTGATCGCGCGCCTGACGGCGCGCCTTGCGGGCGAGCTCCTCGAGCCCCACGTCGCGCGGGTTGAGCTCCGCTGCGCGCCGGTAATCACGGCTCGCCGCGGCCCGGTCGCCCGACCGTGACTCGAGGTCGCCGAGCAGCCCGAGTGTCGCGAAGTTGCTCGGCTCGAGCGCGAGCGCCCGCTCGAGCGCGGCGCGAGCTCCCGCGACGTCGCCCTCGTCCTCGAGCGTCGCCGCCTCCAGGTAGAGCGGCGTCACCGCCCACGGGTTGACGTCCGATGCGCTTCGCGCGGCCGCCAGCGAGGCCTCGGCGGAGCGAGCGGTGCGCGCCTCACGCACGAAGTAGTCGGAGACGAACAGGCCCAGGACGAGGATCGCGGCGGTCGCCACGCCGGCGACGGGAAGCCCCTCGCCCAACCCGGCCAGCGCGGTGCGCGCCCGTGGCCGGGCGCGGAGCGCCGCGGATGCCTTAGCGAGGACGCGGGTCCCACGCCGGCCCCGCACGATGGAGGCGCCTGGCGCCGGGGGCGGCGACGCGATTCCCGCGGCCAGCGCGAGGCAGAAGAGGCCGATCCCCATCACCCCGGGCACGAACCAGATCCAGTCGACGAGGGACTGGGCGAGCACGACCGTGCCCGCGGCCGCCAGCCCCGCGATCGCGTGCCGGGTGAGCACGGTCCGCCCGCGGACGCCCCGAAACAGCGCGACCCCGAGCGCGGCGACGAACGCCGCGAACAGCAGCGTCCCGACGACTCCGAGCTCGGCCAGCAGCCGCAGCGGCAGGCTGTGCGGGTTCGAGAGGTTGCGGTCGGTGTCGCGGTCGGCGTAGTAGGCGAACGCGTAGCTCCCCTCCCCCTCCCCGGCGATCGGCGCGCCGGCGAACTCGTCCGCCGCCACGCGCCAGAGGTCGTAGCGCTGGCCGCCGGTCGAGAGGATGCGCGAGAAGTCTGCGCTGCGGCTCTCGACTGCCTGGAACTCGCCGAGCTTCTCGCGCGCGAAGTCGATCGGGTTGCCGGCCGATAGGATCGCCCCGGCGAACAGTCCCACGGCACCGATCGCCAGCCCCGCGACCGCGATCCGCCGCGCCCGCGCGAGGTTGTCCACCGACGCCCGCAGCCCTCCGTCGAGCAGCGCCAGCACGAGCCCCACGATGAACGCGTCTACCACCAGGAAGGTGAGCGCGTTGGTGGCGCTCGCGATGTCGCCGGAGGTCACCGGCCCGGGCCCGTCCTCGAACGTTCGGTAGGCGATCAGCAGCGGCCCCGACAGCACGAGCACGCCCGCGAGCGCGAGCACCCCGAGGAAGGCGCGCCGGATGCGTTCGGTGCCGAGCACGAGCGCCACGACGCCGCCCGCGGCCAGGGCGACGATGACGCCGCGTGACTGCGTGATGAAGGCGAGGCCGAGGCACAGCACCGCGGACGCGAATGCCGCCGCCCGCAGCGACGGGTTGCGCCCGCGGGTAACGGCGAGCCCGATCAGCGGCCAGAACGCGAGCGCGAAGAGCGCCGCCGTGGCGTTGCGGTAGCCCACCGGGCTGTCGAGCCGCCCCGCGACGAAGAGCTCGGTGCCCTCCGCGTGCATTCGCAGCAACGTCAAGATCGCGAGCAGCACCACGCCGCCGACCAGACCGGCGCCGATCATGTTCATCTGCCGCGGTCCTGGGACGGCCACGAGCGCGACCGTCACCAACGCGGCGTAGAGCACCGCCAGCGCTCCGCCCTCCCACGCCAGCGCCGGGGAGTCGGCCCACGCCGCGGACAGCAGCGTCCACGCGGCGAAGCCCCAGACCGCGGACAGGGCGACCTTGATCGGTCGGCTCACCGGCCGGGCGCCGCCCGCGAGGAGCGTCGCCGCCAGCAGGACGAGCGCGAACAGCGCCACCGGCGCCCAGTGACGAACGTCGAACGCCCCCTCGAAGAGCGTTGCGGCCAGCAGCAGCACGGCGAGCAGCGCGGCCGGCGCGGCGGCGAGTGTGAAGCGATCACTCACGGGTGCCCGGTCCCCTGGTCGGCCAGGCCTTGTCGGGGGCGCGCCGCAGCCGCTCGAGCGTCAGCGACAGCGCATCGACCTCCAGCGCATCGACGCCCTGTGCCGAGAGGCGCCGCCACAGCTGGTCGCGGACCGCGACCGGCGCCGAGGAGAGCAGGTACGCCCCGATCCCGGCGTCACCGTCCCCGGGCGCCCCAATTCCGCCCACGTGCCGCAGCACCCCCACGAACCGCGACTCGAGCTCGCGGCGCGGGACCCCGACCAGCGGCGCGACGTCCTGCGGTGGGCGCCGGTGGCGCACCAGCAGCTCCAGCATCGCGCGCTGGGGCTCGTCGAGCCCGTCCAGCTTCACGCCGCCGTTCGCGCTCGGAGAGCGGCTCGGCAAGGCGGCCGCCGCGAAGCTCCGCAGCGGGGCCATGTGGGCCCGCGGCACGACGCCGGTCGCCGCGAGCAGCAGCGGGTAGGCGAGCAGCGCGGCGAAGTCGACGACCACGGCGACCGCTCCCTCCAGCTCGAGCACCTTGGTCACGGCGTAGCAGCCGGCCGCGATCGCCACGCCGCCGAGGATCCGACCGAGGGCGAACGGAATCGGCTCGCGGCCGAGCTGTGACCGAAGCGACATCACGACCGCGGCGGCCAGGAAGGCGGCGACCACCGCGAGCGCCGCCCCGTAGGTGTCGAGCGGCGGGATCAGGAGGATGCACGCCGCGACGAACACGACCGCGGCCGCCACCGAGAGCCACACGTACCAGAGCCACCGCTGCGGGAACTTCGCCGACCGTCGCAGCACCCGGAACCAGCCCCGCAGCAGGAAGCCGAGCCCGATCAGGGGGATCAACGGCGCGGCGTCGGCGTAGGCCCCCGGCGCGATGCGCACGAGCAGATCGGCTCCGACGGCGAGCCCGAGGAAAATCCCGATCGCCGCGAGCGCGAAGTACGTGGCGAGCACGCCCGCGGCGGCCATCTTTCCGCGCTCGGCCTCGACCGCGCCGTAGATCGGCTCCCTGCGAAGCGGCCCCCAGGCGGTGATGAATGCCGTCACCGGCAGCGAGGCCACCGCCGCCACCCCGGTCGCGATGCGAAAGAAGCCGGCGTCTGCCGCGCTCGCGTACTGGCCGAGGAAGAAGACGCCGCCGTTCGCGATCACCCAGAGCGAGACGATCAACGGCGCGTAGCGCATCCCGAGGCGAGCGATGTTGCGGACGTCGTTCGCGCCCAGGGCGAAGGTGAAGCTGCGCCTCACCGCGACGAGCGCGAGCAGCGCGGCCGCCCCCGCCCCGATCGCCAGCCCGAGGACCGCGGCCTCGACGGTGGGATCGATCGCGACGAGCGGGACGGTCGCCACGAGCACCAGCAGCGGGCGGGCGAGGCTCACCACCACGAACGTCTGTGGCCGCCGCTCGCGGCGAGGGATCGCGCCCGCCAGCATCCAGACCGCCGTGGCAGCGCCGGCCGCGCCCGCCAGCAGCGCGAGCCGTCCCTCGCCCGCTCCGGTGAGCAGCTCCGCGAGCGGCCCGGCGAGGGCGGCGACGACGAGCGTGCCGACCAGCGCGATCAGGGCGACGAAGACGACCGCGCTGCCCAGCGCCCGGCGCTTGTCCTCGGCGCTTGCCACCTTGCCGTCGGACGAGTCGGCGTCGTCATCATCATCGTCGTCGTCGCCGCCCGCGCCGAAGACCCAGAGCAGGCTGCCGCGGACCCACCCGAGCGTGTAGAGGACGCTCAGGAGGCCCGTGAAGAAGTAGTAGAGCGCGTACTGCCCGAACGTCGCCGGGTCGAGGAACCGGGTCAGGACGGCCAGCGACACCAGGCCGAGCAGGAGCGATCCCCCCTGGCCGGCCCCGTAGATGCCGGTGTGACGCCCGACGCGAGCGCCGAACTGGCCGAGCGCCGTCGGCGCCCGCTTCTTCCGTTTCCGCCGCTTGCCGCCGCGACCGCCCCCGCGGCCCTTCGCCGGGCGTCCGAGCAGGCGCCTCAGATGCTGTCGAAACCACCGGCGTATACGCTTGATGCTCACCGGGTGCATGGTAGGACCGCCCCAGGCCGTAGCGTCGTCTGCGGGCCCGTGTGCGCCGGTCCTGAGCGGAGTACATGACGCCCACTAGCAATCCGTTTCCAGAACCGATCTTCATCGGCGGGTTCGGCCGCAGCGGCACGCACGCGATCGGGCCGCTGGTCGCCGCTGACCCCCGCTACCACCTCGTGGCCACCGAGGCGCGCTTCCACGCCGTGCAGGGCGGCCTGCCCGACCTCCTCGACGGGCGGACGACGCTCGAGAGCTTCCTCGAAGGCTGCCGCGGGGCGTGGTGGAAGCGCGGGTTCATGCGCCCGCAGGGGCTGCACCGTCTGGTCCAGCGCGACGAGCTCGAGGCGGCGATCGAGGCGTTTCGGGCGGACTACGCGGGCGACCCGTGGGAGGCGAGCCGGCTCCTCGTGCGGCGCGTGATCGACCCGGGCGCCGCGCGCGAGGGCAAGCCGAGCTGGGTCGAGCTGACCGGCCGCAGCGTCATCTACGCGCCCACCCTGTTGCGCCTGTTCCCACGCGCGCGCTTCATCAACATGGTCCGCGACGGCCGCGCGATCGCGGGAGGTCACGTCAAGAAGATCGACATGACCGACGACCCCATGCACGCGCTCGCAAAATGGGAGCGCATGGTTCGCGCCTCCCACGAGGGGATTCGCGCCGTGCCCGAGGACGCTGCGCTCGTCGTCCATCTCGACGACCTCGTCGCCCGCGACCGCGAGGCCACCTTCGGGCGGATCGTCGAGTTCCTCGAAGTCGAGGACGACGCGCCGATGCGCCGGTGGTTCGAGAAGAAGATCTCGGCCGATCGCGCCCACGTCGGTCAGTGGCGCGAGCGCATGCCCCCGCCCGAGGCGCGCCGCGTCGACCGCCGCTACCGCAAGATGATCCGCGAGCTGCACCGCGACGGGATCTGGTGGGCGCCCGCTCCTGAGGACGACGGGCTCCGCGTCGGGCCGCTGCGCATCCCGACCTCGGTCCGGCCGTGATGGGCGAGTCCTACCCGGAGCCGATCTTCGTCGGCGGCGTCGGCCGCAGCGGCACCCATGCGATGGGGCGGCTGGTGGCGGCGCACCCTCGCTACCACCTGATCCGAACCGAGGCGCGCTTTCACGCGAGCCCCGGCGGCCTACCCGACCTGCTCGAGGGACGGGGCGAGATGGCGCCGTTCCTCGCGCGGATGCGTGGCAACTGGTGGAAGCGCGGGTACGGCCAGGGCCAGGGCCTCCAGCGGCTCGTAGACGAGCAGCAGCGCGAGGTTGCCCTGCGGGCGTTCGAGCGCGAGTTCGAGGAAGACCCCTGGGAGGCGAGCCGGCGGCTGATCCGCGCGCTGCTCGACCCGCCCGCCGAGCGCGACGGCAAGCCCAGCTGGGTGGAGGTCACGGGGCAGGCGATCGAGCAGGCGGCGCTCCTGCTGAGGCTGCTCCCGCGCGCGCGGTTCATCAACATGGTCCGCGACGGCCGCGCGGTGGTGGCCGGGATGCTGAAGAAGGTCAACATGACCGACGACCCGATGCAGGCGCTCGCCAAGTGGGAGTCGATGGTCCGCTCCTCCCACGCGGCGATGAGCGCCGTCCCGAGCGAGGCGATCCTGATCGTGCAGCTCGACGACCTGACGGCGCTGGACCGCGAGCGCTCGTTCGAGCGTGTCGTCGAGTTCCTCGAGGTCGATGACGACGCTCCCCTGCGCAAGTACTTCAACCGCCGCATCTCGGCGGAGGCGGCGAACGTCGGACGCTGGCGGCTGCGGATGGCGCCCCAGGACGCGCGCCGCGTGGACCGCCGCTACCGCAAGGTGGTCCGGGCGCTCCACCGCGACGGGGTCTGGTGGGCGCCGGAGCCCGAGGACGAGGGCATTCGGATCGGCCCGGTCCGCATCCCCATCTCGGTCAAGGCTTCGTAGGTGGCGGCGGCGGGCGGCGGCTTCCCCGAGCCGGTGTTCGTGGGCGGCAGCGCGCGCAGCGGCACCCACGCGCTCGGGCGCCTGGTGGCCGCCGACCCGCGCTACCACCTGATTGGCACCGAGGCGCGCTTTCACTCGTTCAAGGAGGGGCTGCCGGACCTGCTCGCGGGCGAGGTCGTGATCGACCGGTTCCTCGAGCTCCTTCGCGGGCACTGGTGGCGACGCGGCTACCGCGACTCGCAGGGGCTTCATCGGATCGCGGACGAGGCGCAGCGAGACGGCGCGCTGGAGCGCTTCAAGCGCGACTATGCGGAAGACCCGTGGGGCGCGAGCAGGGTCCTCGTCCGGGCGATCCTCGACCCGGCGGCTCAGCGCGAGGGCAAACCGGCCTGGGTCGAGGTGACGGGCTGGAACGTCCAGAGCGCCCCCACGCTCCTGCGCCTGTTCCCGGACGCCCGCTTCGTGAACATGGTCCGGGACGGGCGCGCCGTCGTGGCCGGGCACCTGAGGAAGAAGAGCCTCACCGACGATCCGGAGGAGGCACTGCTCCACTGGCGGCGGCGGATCCGCGCCGCCGACGCCGCGATGCGCCGGCTGCCGCCGGGCCGGGCGCTGATCGTCCACCTCGACGACCTGGTGGCGGGCGACCGCGAGGGCACCTTCCGGCGGGTTGCCGAGTTCCTCGAGACCGCCGACGAGTCGCCGATGCGCCGCTACTTCGATGCCGAGATCTCGGCCGAGGCCGCGCACCTCGGCGGCTGGCGCGAGCGGATGCCGCCTCCGGACGCCCGCCGAATCGACCGCCGCTATCGCAAGCTCGTCCGCGAGCTTCACCGCGCGGGGATCTCATGGGTGCCGGCGCCGGAGGACGGTGGCGTGGGGATCGGTCGGCTGCGGCTGTGGCGCAGCCCCAAGACTCAGACGAGCGAAGACGTTGCCGGGCCCTGAAGCGCCGACCACACCGTGGCGCCGATCGCCGCCGGGTCCTTCGCGCGCATGCGGTACCTAACCCGCACCACGCGGTAGCCCGCGCGCGCTGGAGGGCGACGCACGACTCAACGCACGCGCGTGACGATCCTGCGACGTGTGTTACGAGCCCGGAGCGCGGGCAGCCGGCGCCTCGGCGCCCGCAAGCCCGGCGCGGCGGGCGAGGTCGCCGGCCACGGCCACGCCGCCGCCTGCCAGCTCGCCGAGCGCCCGCTCGTACGCGCGCTCCAGCTCGTGCTGCTCGTAGCCGGCGAGGTCGATCTCCCAGCGGCCGGGGTTCGCCGCGCCTGGGAGCAGCTTGTTCTCGAAGTGCTCGCGCATGCCGTGGTCGTCCTCCACGCCGAGGAAATCGAGCAGTCGCTCGTAGGAGCGTTCGCGGTCGTCGATCGCGAGGTCGGCGATGTTCAGCGTCAGGACGCGATCGCCCCCAAGCTCTCGCGCGCCGGCGTCGGCGGCGTTCACCTGACGCTGCCAGCCGCCGATGGCGCTGACCACGGAGTCGGCGCCGGACGGCAGGCTCACCAGCGAGCAGGCGACGTCACGCCCGTCGCGCACGACGTGGATGACCTTGCAGTCCGGGAGCAGCTCCCCAAGCGTTGGGGCGGCGGCGACGGACCGCGTGCTCCACTCGACCCAGCTCTCGGCGCCGTCGCGGCGCGCCAGCGGGTCGAGCAGCGAGCGGACGAGCGCGCGGCTTGCGGCCACCCGGTCCTCGCCGAACGACGCCTCGAAGTCCGCTACCGCGCGGTCGAAGTCGGCGCGTGAGACCAGCTGGTGCAGGCCGCTGCCGCGCTCCTCGGCGCGGGTGTGAAACCACCAGTAGCCGCGCAGGCGCTCGAGGAAGCGCTCGAGCTCGACGCGCCCGGCGAGGAGGTCAGGGAGCCCGCCGTCGTCGGAGTGAAAGCGAATCTGGGCGTCGAGATAGCGGTAGCGCCGGTGAGCCCCGACAAGCCGCGCGATGGCCTGGAGGCCGCTTCGCGCCGCTCCGCCGACGAAGACGGGGGCCACCGGAGCCCGCGCCTTGCTCACGTCCGGGTCCGCCTGCCGGCGCGGCCGTCGAAAAGGTGACGCGCCCTACACTGCGCGCCGTGCGAGACGCGACTCACGCCGAGCGTGACGGGCGCGTGGCCGTGGTGCTCGTGCGCAACGCCGTCGACCACGACTCGAGGGTCCTGCGCGAGGCGCGCACGCTGGTCGCGCTCGGGCTCCAGACCACGGTGCTGGGAGTCGTCTCGTTCACGCAGGCCCAGCAGGTTAGCGAGCAGGACGGCTTCACCTTGAGACGGATCGGGCCGGCGTCACGGCTTGGCTGGGCCGTCTACCGCGAGATCTCGAGGCTGCGGCCGGGGCGCGGGGGCAGCGCCCCCGCGACGCCGCCGCGGCAGGGCCGCATGGGGCCCGGTCGAGCCGTGGCGCGGCGGCTGCTGCGGTGGCTCTCGACGCTCGCCTACTACGTCCGAGCGATCGCCGCAGTGCGCGCGCTGCGGCCGGACCTCGTGCACTGCAACGACTACAACACGATGTGGATCGGCGTCGCGGCGCGCCTGATGCACGGCTCCGCGGTGGTCTACGACTCCCATGAGCTGTGGGCCGACCGCAACCTTCGCTCGGAGCCGCGCCGGTGGCTCGTAGCCTGCGAGGGGCTGTTCGTTCGCGTGGCCGACCGCGTCGTCACCACGAGCCCGGCCTACGCCGAGGAGCTCGCGCGCCGCTACCGGATACCTGCGCCGGTGGTGGTCCGCAACATCCCCGAGCGGGCGGCGGAGTCCGAGCCGTCCGGTGCCTCTCGAACCCCGGACGGCGACGGGCGCACGGCGATCTACGTCGGCGGCCTCCAGCCGGGGCGCGGGATCGAGCAGTCGATCCGCGCCATCGCGATCGCGCCCGGCGTGAGGCTGCGCCTGCTCGGACCGGCGGCGCCCGAGTACCGGGCCGGGCTCGAGGAGCTCGTCCGCTCGCTGTCGCTGGAGGATCGGGTGGAGCTGGCCGAGCCGGTCCCGCCGCGGGAGCTGCTCGACGCGGTCAGCGGCGCGGGCGTCGGCCTGGCGCTGATCGAGCCGGTCTGCCTGAGCTACCGGCTCACGCTGCCGAACAAGCTCTTCGAGTACGCGCTCGCCGGTCTGCCGATCCTCGGAAGCGACCTGCCGATGATCGCCCGCTTCGTCGACGAGCACGGCCTGGGGGCGACCGTGGATCCCGGCGACCCGGCGGCGATCGCCGCGGGGCTGGGCGACCTGCTCGAGCCGCGGCGAAACGCCGAGCACCGCCGCGCCGCGGCCGAGGCCGCCGCCGTGCTCGACTGGGCGCAGGAGCGCGAGATCCTCTCCGGCGTGTATCGGGACGCGCTCGCCGTGCGCGGGGACCGCGGCGCCGACTCCTAGACTCGCCCGGCGATGTCGAGCGAACCGCAAGCGGGCGCCGGCGAGCGTCGCGCCCTGCTCGTCGTGCGAAACACATTCGAGCACGACGCCCGCGTCCTGCGCGCCGCGCTCACGATCAAGCGGCTCGACTTCGACGTCACCGTGCTCGCCGTCCGTGGCGCGCGCGGCGCCCCCGCGGTGGAGGAGCGCGACGGCGTCCACGTGGTGCGCGTCGGCCCCTCCGGCGGGCTCGCGCGGCGCGCGTACGCTGCGCTGACACGCACGGGGGGCCGGACGCCCTCTGGACTGGCGGTGGAGGCCGCCGCCGGGACCGAGGCGGCGGAGCGGCGGCGCGCGGCCGGCGCCACTTCGCTCGCGCGAGCCGGCGCGGCGCGCCTGGTGCGCTGGGCGACGACGCTCGACTTCTACGCGCGCGGGATCGCCGCCGTCCGCCGCCTGCGCCCGGAACTCGTGCAGTGCAACGACTACAACACGATGTGGATCGGCGTCGCGGCGCGGCTGATGCACCGCTCGGCGGTGGTCTACGATTCCCACGAGCTCTGGCCCGACCGCAACATGCGCCCGGAGGCGCGCTGGTGGCTGCTCGCGTGCGAGGCGCTGTTCGCGCGCGTGGCCGACGCGGTCGTGATGACGAGCCCGGCCCACGCCGAGGTGCTGGCGCGGCGCTACCGCGTGCCGGAGCCGGTGGTGGTGCGAAATATTCCCGCGGAGAGCGCCCGTGGACGGTCCGGCGACGGGCGCGCGAGGAGCGGCGACGGCCACGGCCCCGTGGCGATCTACGTCGGCGGCGTGCTGCGCCACCGTGGCATCGAGCAGTCGATCCGCGCCCTCTCAGACGTCGATCGGCTCACGCTGCGCCTGCTCGGCCCGGTCGAGCCTGACTACCGCGCCGAGCTCGAGCACCTGGCGCGGTCGGCGGGCGTGCGCGGCCGCGTCGAGTTCTCGCCCCCCGTGGCGCCCACCGAGGTGGTGGACGCCCTGGCTGGCGCGGACGTCGGGCTGGCGCTGTTCCAGCCGGTCTGCCTGAGCCACCGGCTCGTGCTGCCGAACAAGCTGTTCGAGTACGTGCGCGCCGGCCTTCCGGTGGTGGGCTCGGACCTCCCGATGATCGCTCGCTTCGTGCGCGACCACGACGTGGGCGCCACCGTCGACCCCGAGGACACCGAGGCGATCGCGGCCGCGCTGGCGGCAACGGTCGAGCCCGAGCGCAACGCGAAGCTGCGGGCGGCCGCCGAGCGCGCCGGCCGCACGCTCGACTGGAGAAAGGAGCGCGAGCTGCTGGCGGGCGTCTACCACGAGGCGCTCGCCCGGGCGCACCGGTGACCTCGCGGCGGCCTGCGAAGGCGCTGTTCGCCACCAGCAACGGGTTCGGGCTCGGGCACGTGACCCGCTGCATGGCGATCGCCCGGCGGCTCCCTGAAGACGTCGAGCCGATCGTCTTCACGCTCTCGGAGGCGCTCCCGATCGTGCGCGGGCAGGGCTTCTTCGCCGAGTACTTCTCCTCGCGCGACGCGAGCGGCGAGAGCTCCGCTCAGTGGAACATGCGCCTCGCCCGCCGCGTCGACCATCTGCTCGCCGAGTACGAGCCGGCGGTCGTGGTATTCGACGGGACCTACCCGTACGCCGGGATGCTCGAGGCGCTCCGCGGCGCCGGCGTCAAGCGCGTGTGGTGCAGGCGCGGCATGTGGCGCGCCGGCGAGGGCCGCGCGAACCTCATGTTCGAGCCCGAGTTCGACGCGATCCTCCAGCCGGGGGAGCTGGCCGCCGAGGAGGACGCCGGCGTCACTTCGGGCGATCGCAGGGGCGTCGTCCGGGTGCCGCCGATCCTCTTCAGCGACGACTCGGAGCTCCTGCCGCGCGAACAGGCCGCCCAGCGCGTGGGCGTGGACCCGGGCCGCGTGAACGTGCTGATGCAGCCGGGCTGGGAGAACCAGAGCTTCGGCCCCGGAGCGCGCCTGTGCCTCGAGCGGCTCGCTCGCGACGCGCGCGTGCGGGTCGTGGTGGCGGTCTCGCCGCTTCGAAGCCGGGCGGTCCCGTTGCCGGAGGAAGTCGCGACCGTCTCCACCTACCCGCTCGCGAGCGTCTACCGCGCGTTCGACTTCTCGATTTCGGGCGCCGGATACAACATCTACCACGAGCTGATCGGCTACGCCCTGCCCTGCCTGCTGATCCCGAACGCGGGCACGCCGCTCGATGACCAGGTCGGCCGGGCCCGCTTCGCGGAGCGGGCCGGGGCCGGCCGCAGCTGGGAGTCGGGCCGCGAGGCCGACCTCGATCGGCATCTGGCGGCGCTGCTCGACGATGGCTCGCGCGACCGGATGGCAGCCCGGGCCCGCGAGCTGCGCTTCGAGAACGGCGCGCGGGCGGCCGCGGACGTCGTGGCCGGCCTCGCGGACAGCGCGCGCAGGCGCTAGCCGGCGTGGACGCGCTCAGGCGCCTCTACCGATGGCTCGTCCGGCGCCTGCCGCCCCGGGCCGCGTGGACGCTGTGGCGGGCGGCACTGGCCGCTGCGCGGCGTCGGCGGGGCCGCGTGGCCGGCCCGCCGATCGCGTCCGCGCATGTCGCGTGGGGGGCGTCCGAGGGCGAGCTGGCCGCGCTCGTCAAGCGGCTCACGGACGGCCCCGAGAACGACCCGGCTCGCCTACTCGTGATCACGGACTGCGACGCGGTGCACGTCGCCGCTGCTCGCGGCGTGCGTCTGGAGCACGTGCCCCCGTCCGAGGAGTGGCGGCGGCGGTCCCCGGATGGTGACTACGACGCTTTCCTCGAGCGGCGGCTGCGCTCGATCCTCGCGAGCTACCGGATCGCCTCGCTCGACCTGTCCCCCGGGACGCCGGTGAGCATCGCGCGGACCGCCTCCGAGGCGGGGGTCCGGCTGACGACGTCCGGCTAGGGCTGCGGCCTCGTGGCGAGCAGCCGGACCGGGCCACGCTGCTTGTGGAACCCGTTCATCACCAGGAAGTCGGCGCGCCCGTTCCGGTCGTAGTCCAGGCTGATCGCGTCATCGCCCTTCCCCTTACGCGTCTGCGGTATTCGGATCGACCTAAAGCGCCTGCCGCCGCGACGGTTGAGGAGCATCAGGTCGCGTTCGTCCGCATCGGGCCTGCCGCGCTGGACGACGTAGAGATCGGGGCGAGCGTCTGAATCGACCAGCCCGGCGACTACCTCAGTGCCGCCGTGCAACCGCCGGTTCTCGACCAGCTTGAACGTTCCATTGCCTCGCTGGTGCTTCACCTTGAGCCGCGTCCTCGCTGCGATCACAACGTCGGGGCGCCGGTCGCCGTCCATCGCGGCGATCACTCCGCCCTCGCACGGCATGTCGACCCCGGCTCCGCGGCTCACGTCCCTGTATCGGCGTCCCCGCACGTTGCGGTACAGGTGGGCGCGATGCTCTCCGCACACGAACAGGTCCGGCCGGCGGTCGCCGTTGTAGTCGATCGCCTGGACGATCTGGGCACCGATCCCGCGGTTGATGTGCCAGCTCGCGGGAGCCCGCTTGAAGCGCTTGCCGTTGACGCTCAGAAAGAGCTTGTTCCTCGATACGAACTCGTCTCGTCGGCCGGGCTCGTTGCCTACGTACAGGTCGAGGAAGCCGTCGCCGTTGGCGTCGAGGAACGCCACGTCGCGGCCGCGGCCGCGACGATCGGTCACGTCGTACCGGTCGGCGCGATTCTCAAAGCCGCCATCGGGGCGCTGGATCCAGAGCTCGTTCGAGTTCAACCGCCTGCCCTTGCCGCCGCCGATCGCGCAGTAGAAGTCCTCGCGGCCGTCGCGGTTGACGTCCCCGAAGACGCAGTCGTGGCGGTCACGCCGGTTGCCTACGACGGCCCGTGAGAAGGTGCCGTCCCGCTGATTGCGGTAGAGGTTGATCGGTTTGAAGTGGTTTGAGACGAGCAGGTCATCCCATCCGTCGCGATTCACGTCGCCGGCCTCGGCACTCCAGGTCTTGACGTTGGGATAGAAGACATGAGCCTCGCGACTGACGTCCGCGAGCCTCGGCGCCGCCCATGCCGCCGCCGCCGTGCCAATCAGAGCAACGAGCGCGACCGCAGTGAGAGTTGCCCCCAGCCTCCTCACTTCGCTCGTCAGACTCGCAAAGCAGCGGCCGAGATGCGCCGCATCCTCACTAGTCGGTCGCCGCCGCCTCGCTCCCGGTCTCGGCCGCTGCGGCCGCGGCCGGTTCGCCGGCCTCGGCGAAGAACGCGAGCATCTTCTCGGCGACCAGCTCGGGCCGCTCCTCGGGCAGGAAGTGGCCGGCGTCCCGCACGAGCTCGACGCGCAGGTCGTCGGCGAAGCGCTCGTAGCCCGAGAAGAGGCGCGGCGGCGCCGCTGGGTCGTGCTTTCCGTGGAGGACCAGCGTGGGCGGCGTCAGGCGCAGCCCGCGATAGCGGCCGGCCGCCACTGGAAGCAGCTCGCGCAGGAGAAACGTGCGGTACAGAAGCGCCGACGCTCGCGCGCGTGTGGGGCTCTTCAGGTCGCGCGCGTAGATCCGGAAGTCCTCCTTTTCGAACGCCGACCTGTCGTGGGCACCCTTCCGGATCAGCCGGCGCACGTAGCCCGGGTGCTTCTGGAGGAGCCGCTGGGCGGCGTAGGGCGCCGCGAGCGTGATCATCAGCGAGAGGTGGTGCGCCGTCGGGAGGTGGCGGGGCGTGAGCCTCTGTAGCGGCGGCGGCGCGTTGACCGACACGAGCTGCTCGACACGGTCGGGGTGGCGAAGCGCCAGGATGAAGCCGATCCAGCCGCCCCAGTCGTGGCCCACGATGCGCGCCCGCTCAATCTCGAGCGCGTCCATCAGGCGCAGTACGTCGCCGGCCATGTTCTCCTTGTCGAAGCCCTTCCAGGCGATGTCGGTCCAGCCGAAGCCGCGCAGGTCCGGCGCCAGCACCTGGTGGCGCTCGGCGAGCGGCGGGATCATGTGGCGCCAGGCGTACCAGTGCTCGGGCCACCCGTGGAGGAGGATCACGGGATCCCCCTTGCCGGCGACGGCCACGTGGGTCTTGAGATCACCCGCGTTCACGAAGCGGTGGCGGACGCCCGGAAGCTGCGGCATCTCGCGGGCCACGGCCTAGCGCTCGCCCCTCTGGCTGTGCGAGGTCGTCACGGCCGGGGAGGGTAGCGAGTGCTCCTACGTCTCCCCTCTTCGCCGCCATCTCCGTAACGCGCGCGCGCCACCGGGGTTTGATCCGCCGTGGCCGCAAGCGACCGGACGATGGAGCGCGCCGAGGCGCTCGCCGAGGGCGTGCCACGGCGCGCGCCAAAGAAGCGCATGCTGGTCATAGTCAACCCCTACGCGACGACGGTCTCCGAGCGCCTGAAGAACCTCGTCGTCTACGCGCTGCGAGGTCGCTACGAGGTCGAGGCCGTCGAGACCCAGGCGCGCGACCACGCCACCGAGCTGTGCCGCGAGGCGGCCGGGGAGGGCTACGACGCCGTCGTCGCCTTCGGCGGCGACGGCACGCTCAACGAGGCGGCCAACGGCCTGGTCGGCTCGGATACGCCGCTCACCTGCCTGCCGGGGGGCGCGACCAACGTCTTCTGCCGGACGCTCGGCATCCCCACCGACGTGGTGGACGCAACCGAGCACCTGCTGCGCCTCGCCGACGCCTTTCGGCCCTGGCGGATGGACGTCGGGCGCGTGGGCGGGCGCCACTTCGTGTTCGCCTCCGGCGCCGGCCTCGACGCGAGCGTGGTGCGCCGCGTGGACGCACACCCGCGGCTCAAGGCGCGCCTCGGTGAGTGGTACTTCACCTACTCGGCGGTAACGACGTTCGCGCGCCGCTACCTGGTGCAGCCGCCGCGCGTGCGCGTGGAGGTCGAGGGCCGCAGCCTCGAGGGCGTGACCGTGATCGTGCAGAACTCCGACCCCTTCACCTACTTCGGCCGCCGACCGATCCGCATCTGCGAGGACGCCGGTCTGCGGACCGGCACGCTGGCCGCGGTGGTCCTGCGCCGCGCGACCCCGTTCGAGCTCGCCACGGTCGCGCCGCGGCTCTTCTCCGGGCGCGCCGAGACCGTCGGCCGCCACCGCCAGATAGAGGGGCTCGGGACGGTCTCGGACATGCGCATCTGCTCGCGCGACGGCGAGGCGTTCCCGGTGCAGGTTGACGGCGACTTCCTCGGCGAGTTCGACGAGATCGCCTACGGCGTCACGCCGCGCGCGCTCGCGGTGGTGGCCTGACCCAGCGGTCCCGGCTGTGCTACTCGCCGGGGGGCGGCGAGGGGATGATGCCGGACTGCGCCTCGGCGGTGGACGCCGAGAGCGGACCCGCCTGCCCCGACGCGGGCGCGGGGATCCGCTGGCACGGCCGCTGGCCGCCGGTGAAGCGGGCGTAGGCGTTGCACGCGGGCTTCGGCGAGCCGCCCTTGCGGTAGAGCCCCGCGTAGGCGAACCACTGCTCGCCGTCGGAGTAAGCGGCGGTGTCGCGCCAGTTATACCAGTGGACCGTCCCGACCTTGTAGCGCTTGCGGTTCTTGCGGATCAGCTGCAGCGTCGACTCGAGCTTCTGGGCCTGACCCTGCTCGCTGTTCACGAGGAAGTGCCCCTTGGGTCCGCTGGACGCGTAGCCGACCTCCGTGAGCCAGAGGACCTGGCGCGGGTCGCCGACCCTCTTGAACATGTCACGCATGCGGATCAGGGCGCCCTTGACGCCGCGCGCGTTCTCCGCGTAGGGATGCAGAGCCACGACGTCGAACTTGCTCTCGATCCTCTTGACGCTGTACAGCCCGCGCAGGAACTTCTCCGCGTTCATCCCCCTGCTCGTCCGCTCGGGCATCCCGCCGAGCACGATCGTGGCGTTGGCGTCGATGCTCCTGACTCCGGCCGTCGTCGCCTTCAGGAAGCGGGAGTACTCCGTCGGGCTGACCCTCTCCCCGGCGGCGTAGTTCGGCAGGTTCTCCTCATTCCACACCTGCCACTCGGTGATCGGCTGCGCCGGGCCGTTCAGGGCCGGGAACGAGCCGCCGCGCCCGTAGCGGCGCACGAGCGCCCGCACGTAGCAGTTGTAGTCGCCCATCTCGGCCGTCCCGGTGCGCGGCATGTTGCTGAAGTCACCGCCCCGAACGTAGGCCGGAGAGCCGAAGAAAATCGGCAGCAGCTTGATCCCCAGCCGCCCGGCCTCGGCGACCATCCCGTCGTAGCGGCCGAAGCCGTCGTAGGCGGCGGTGCTGCACGACGCGCCGGTTCGCCGCTTGGTCTCGATCCCGTCCCAGTTGAAGGCGACCCGAAGCGTCCTCACGCCGGCCTCGTCCATGCGGGTCAGGTCCGACGAGCTGACGCTGCTGCTGCTAACGACCCCCGTGCGGAAGTCGCGGATGCCGGCATCCGCCGGGGTGGCGAGGGCGAGGGTCGCGAGGAGCGCGAGGCCGAGGGAGGCAGCGACCGGACGGCGGGAGGGAGCGGCCGCGGCAAGCGCTGGGCCAGGTGCCCGGAGCGTCCGTGGTGGATCGCCCGGCGAAAGCGCGACAAGCGCCCGAACCGCCGCGATGACCGCCGACGGCTGCTTATCCTTGCGTGGATGAGTGTTGGTTCCGAAATCCATGCGAGCGAGGTGGGCGCGCGTCGCGGTCGCCTCCGGACCGCGTTCGTCCACGGTAGCGAACAGGAACACGGAATCGCGTTGGTTGTTGCGGTAGCGTTCGCGGTCCTCGCCTACTCGGAGGGTGGACTCGAGCCCGGATTCCGGGCCGGAGTGACGATCTTCCTCTGGCTCGTCGTCATCCTCGGCCTCGCCCTGGGCCGGTTCCCGCGGGCCGCGATCCCGCGGCCGGCGCTCCTCGCGGGACTGCTGCTCGCCGCCTACGCCGCGTTCAGCGGCCTGTCGCTGTTCTGGGCCGACGACAGCGGAGCCGCGTTCAACGAGGTCATCCGCGTCCTCGTATTCCTCGGCCTCTTCGTCGCCGTGGTGATCGTCTCGTCGGCCGGCGGCGCGCGGTCGTGGCTCGTGGGGCTGGCTTTCGGTATCGGTGCCATCGCGCTGATCGCCCTGCTCGACCGCGCCGCGCCGGACCTGCTCGCGGCCGGCGGGGAGCAGCGGGAGAAGCTGCCGCTGGCCGAGACGGACCTCAGCTTCCCGGTCGGCTACTGGAACGGCCTCGGCCTCGTGATGGCGATCGGCGGGCTCCTCTACACGTGGCTCGGAGCAGACGCGCGGACACGGCTCGGACGCGCCGCCGCAACTGCCGCGATCTCGGTGGCCGGCTTCGCGCTGATCCTGACCGCGTCGCGGGGATCCGCGGCTGCGGCGGTGCTCGGCGCCTTCGTGTTGCTCGTCTTCGGCCGCTCGCGCACGGTCCTGGTCGGAAACATGCTGATCGGCGCCGCGGCCACGGTGCTCACCGCCCTCGCCGCCGCCGCGCTCGCGCCCGACGTGTTCCGCAGGACGGTTCAAGACCCGGGGGGCGAGGGCGTCCTCTTCCTCGCGGCGCCGCTGGTCGTGGCGGCCGCCGCGGGGTTGCTCAGGTTCGCCCTCGACCGCCCGATCGCGGCATACCGAGCGCCGCGCTGGAGCGGCGCCGCGGCGCTCGGCGCCGTCATCCTGCTTGCGCTGGTCACCCTCGCCGCTGGCAACCCGATCCGCGCCGTTGAGCGGTTCGCGGAGCCGCCGGCGGCCGAGCGCGGCGTCGACGAGACGGCTTCGCTGGCGGCCGCGAGCGGGAGCGGACGCTTCCAGTACTGGGAGACCGGGTTCGATGCGTTCACGAGCGCGCCGATCGCGGGGATCGGCGCCGGCGGCTTCGGCGCTTGGTGGGGCGAGAACCACACGATTGCCCAGCGCGTGATCTTCGTCCACTCGCTCTTCATCGGCGCTCTCGCCGAGCTCGGGATCGTCGGCCTCGCTTTGGTCGTCGCCTTTCTGGTGGTGGTGGCGACGACTGGCATCCGAGCGTGGCGGCCCTGGGGTCGCGGTTCGCCGGATGAAGGCGAGACCGCGGACCGCCCGGCCGGGGCGGCCCACCTGGGCTCGGCTCCGGCGGTCGCGCTCGCCGTGCTCGCCGCCGGGATCCTGTCGGCGACGATCGACTGGATGTGGGAGCTTCCCGCGGCCTTCGCCCCGGTGATCGTGGTCGCCGCGCTGCTGACCGGTCCAGCGCTGGCGCCTCCCCCGCAGCGCGGCCGAAGCCGCTTCGGCTTCGGAGTCGGGGCACTCGTCGTCGGGTGGCTCGCGATCGTCGCCGCCCTGCTCTCGGTGTTCGGCGAGGCCAAGGCCGGTGACAGCCTCGAGGCACTCGAGCGCGGCAAGCTGGCGGAGGCGATCGACAGCGCCGACACTGCCGCGACGCTCACGCCCTGGTCGGCCCAGCCATACCTGCTCGAGGCCGCCGCTCTCGAGGGCCAGGGCGACCTCGAGGCAGCCCAGGACGCCGCCGACGAGGCGCTCGAGCGCGACTCCGGTGACTGGGCGGTTTGGGCGGTGGCGGCGCGCATCCAGGCCAAGCGCGGCGACCTCGAGGCCGCGTTCGAGTCGCTCTCGGAGGCCAACCGGCGCAACCCCGAGGTCGTGGCGGCGCCGCGGTCGGCGTTTCGGAGCTTTGGTCTCGAGCCGGACGAGCTCAGGCGCGGATGAGTCCGATCGAGGGACGCAGCGGGCTTCAAGCGCCGCCAAGACGCGGCGACGAGGCATTTTCGCCGCGGACGCCGAGCGCCTTTGCCGCGGAGCTCGATACAACCCACAGGCTTCACGCTTCCGCGGCCCCCCAGGCGCACCGCGGCGCGCAGAAGGACGCCCTGCTGCGCCGCCTCGTGGCGACGGCGGACGTGGCCGCGGTGCTCGCTTCGGCGATCGCGGTCAGCCTCGTGGCCGACCGCGGGCTCGCGAGCGCGCTGTGGTGGGTCTCGCTGTTGCCGGTGTGGGTCGTGGTGGCCAAGCTCCACGACCTCTACGACGCCGACCACGTGCGGATCAGGCACCTCACCGCGGACGAGGCGCCCGCCCTCTTTCACTGGGCCACCGTGTCCGCCGCCGGGACCACGCTGGTCCTGGCATTCGGACCGGGGCGGCTGTCGGTGGCCGCCGCCGTGGTCGGCTGGGCCGTCGCCCTCGGCACGGCGCTGCTCCTGCGCTTCCTGGCGCGCGCGCTCTGGCGCCGCATCGTCGAGCCCGAGCGCGGCCTCGTGATCGGCGAGGGTCAGCTCGCCGACGCGCTGTCGCGCAAGCTGGCGCTCGAGCCGGGGCACCACCTCGCGCTGGTGGCCTCGACGGTACCGAGTCCGCAGACGCCCGACGAGAACGCTCCCCTGCACCTCCTTCCGGAGCTCGAGGAGACGATCAGGCGCGAGCGAGCCGAGCGCGTCGTGCTCGCGATGCCGGACCTCGATGAGGCGACGCTGTCGCGGGTCGTGGCCACCTGCCGGGCGCTCGGCGTCAAGCTCAGCGTGGCTCCGCCGCTGCGGGCGATGCTTGGCACCGCAGTGACGCTCACCCACATGGCGGAGCTGCCGCTGATCGAGTTCCGAACGTGGGATCCCTCGCGCTCGACCGCGTTCCTCAAGCGGAGCATGGACTTCACCCTGTCGGCGGCGGCACTCGTGGCGCTCGCCCCACTGCTGGTGCTGATCGCGGTGCTCGTGAGGCTGGACTCGCGCGGCCCGGCGCTCTTTCGCCAGCGGCGCGCCGGACAGGGCGGGAGGCCGTTCCAGCTGTTCAAGTTCCGCACGATGGTCCGCGACGCCGAGGCGCGCCTTGATGAGGTCGTCCGTCTCGAGGAGCTCGAGGAGCCGATGTACAAGCTGCGCGCCGATCCGCGCGTGACCCGTGTGGGACGCTGGCTGCGCCGCACGAGCCTCGACGAGCTCCCCCAGCTGCTCAACGTGCTGCGCGGCGAGATGAGCCTCGTGGGGCCGCGCCCGGAGGACGTGAGGCTGGTGGAGCGCTACCCGCCGGAGCTCGACTTCCGCTTCGAGATGCGGCCCGGCATCACGGGCCCGATGCAGGTGCACGGTCGCGGCGAGCTCACCTTCCAGGAGCGCGTCGCGGTCGAGCGCGAGTACGTCGAGAACTACTCGCTTCGAAAGGACGTGCGGATCCTCGTCGCAACCGCCGCCACGGTCGTACGCGGCCGTGGCGCCTTCTGACGCTCGACGCCGTGGCGCCGGAGCACCTTCCGACGCGCCTCGAAGGCCCGATTCTGCTAGCGCCGACCGTGCACGACGACTCGCGCGGCTTCTTCCAGGAGACCTACGCGCATGAGCCCTATAGCGCGCTCGGCATCGAGGACGAGTTCATTCAGGACAACCACTCGCGCTCCCGCCGCGGCGTCGTTCGCGGGATGCATTTCCAGGTGGGCGCCGGCCAGGCCAAGCTCGTCCGCTGCGCGCGTGGGGCGGTGTTCGACGCCGTCGTGGACCTGAGGCGCGGCTCGGCTACCTTCGGGCAGTGGGAGACCTTCGAGCTCGACGATCGCAACCTGCGCCAGCTCTACTGTCCGATCGGGTTCGCGCACGGCTTCTGCGTCACGAGCGAGCTGGCAGATGTGCTCTACAAGGTCTCCGCGTACTTCGACCCGGCGCTCGAGCGCGGAATCGCCTACGACGATCCGGAGGTCGGAATCGAGTGGCCCGCGCTCGAGCTGACGGCCTCCGAGCGCGACCGGCGCGCGCCGCGCCTGGCGGAGATCGCAGCTGAGCTGCCGTTCGAGCTCCGGCGGTGAAGCCGCGCAGGCACCTACCGCCGCCCCGGGGCGCCCCGGTCGCGCGGCCACCGCTTCGGCGCGTTGCCGAGCAGCCACCCGGCCGCCTCGGCCCCGAACGCGATCGCGTCCAGCAGGTTGAACAGCGCCGGTTCGCGCTGCCGGCGCAGCGCCAGCGTCACGCTCGCGAGCAGGCGAGCCGCGACCGCCGGCACGATGTCGCCGAGGCTGCGCCGACCGGGCCAGCGGCGCGCGAGCCAGCGCTCGCCGGCGCCGTAGCGCAGGCGCTGACGGACGAACGGCCACAGCGCGTCGCGGTGGCGGTGACGGACGACGGCCCGCGACCGGTGCTCGATCACGTAGCCCGCGGACTGAAGGCGCCACGAGAAGTCGACGTCGCCGCCGGAGCGGACCTCCGCGAAGCCGCCGAGATCGGACCACGCCGATCGGCGGACGAGCAGGTTCGCGGTGGCGGCGAACCCTCCCCGCGGCTCGGCGAGGAACGTGGCCTGGTCGAGGTACGGACGCGAGCGCGCGTGGCGCGCGATCAGGCCGTCGCCGGTCGCCTCGGCGCGGACCGACCCCGCGACCGCTCCGACTCGGTCGGCCACCGGCTCCGCGAGGTAGTCGGAGACGAGCGTCGGCGTCGGCTCGCAATCGGCGTCAACGAACAGAAGCCACGCACAGCCCGCCCGGCGGGCGCCGACGTTGCGAGCGTGGTAGGAGGACCGCCGCTCGGTCGCTCGCACGATCGCCGCGCGCGGGCCGGCCTGAGTGCCGTCGGCCGAGGCGTCGGTGGAGTTGTCCACCAGGATCAGCTCGTCGTCGGGCTCGAGCTCGAGGGTCGCGAGGGTCGCGAGCAGCTCGCGCGCGGCCTCCGGCGACCCGGCGAAGGGCACGACGACGCTGACGGACGGCCGCGCAGGCGGACCGGCCGTCACTCCCCGCTCCTGACGGCGTCCTCGCCCCTGACCGCGACGCCCGACTGATGGCGGAGCCGGAGCCGACCAACGCCCCCGACCTCGAGGTGGTGATCGTCTCGGCGGGAGCCGCTTGCGAGCTGCTGCGTGCCTGCCTCGCGTCGCTCGAGCGCCACCCGCTCACCAGCGGAGAGATGGCCGTCACCGTGATCGACAATGCGAGCCGCGACGGCACCGTGGCGATGGCGCGCTCGGAGTTCCCGGACGTGGAGATGGTGCCGCTCGACTGGAACGCCGGGTTCTGCCACGCGAACAACCTCGTCCTGCGCCACGCGATCGCGCCCTACGTGCTCGTCCTCAACCCCGACACCGAGGCGACCGCCGGCGCTCTCGACCACATGGTGGAGCTGATGCGCTCGCGCCCCGACATCGGCGTGGCCGGCTGCCGGCTCGTGCGGGCCGACGGCTCGTTCGACCACGCCGCCAAGCGCAGCTTCCCCACCCCGCTCGGGGCGCTCGCTCACTTCACCGGCGTCGGCCGGCGCGCCCGTGCGGGCAGCCGCCTGTCCCAGTACCGGGCGACCGACCTCGAGGAGAACGGGACCGGCGCGGTCGATGCGGTGAACGGCGCCTTCATGCTGGTTCGTCGCGAGGCGATGCGCGAGGTCGGTCTGCTCGACGAGGCGTACTGGCTCTATATGGAGGACCTCGACTGGTGCTACCGCTTCCGGGCGCATGGCTGGAGCATCTGGTACGAGGGTCTGGCCACGTTCGTGCATGTGAAGGGGGGTACCTCGGTCGTCGGGGCGGGCCATCGGCCGCTGCGGCTCAACGTCGCCTTTCACCGCGGGATGGGACGGTTCTATCGCAAGTTCTACGCCGGCCGGCGGCCCGCCTTCGACGTGCTCGTGTACACGGCGATCGGCGCCAAGCTCGTGATCGCGGCCTCGCGCAGCGCGCTCGCCCGGCGGTCGCTTCGGTGACCGGCGCGCCCGCGGTTTCGGCGGTGGTCGTCAACCACCGCCGGCGCGAGCTCTTGGCGGCCTGCCTGCGCTCGCTCCAGGCGGCCCTCGACGCGGTCGAGGAGGGCTCGGAGGCGATCGTCGTCGACAACGGGTCCGACGACGGGTCGGTAGAGCTCGTTCGCGAGCGCCATCCCGGCGTCGAGCTGATCGCCCTCTCGGAGAACGTGGGGTTCGGGGCCGCGGTGAGCCGGGCGCTGGCCCGCTCGGGCGGCGAGTGGGTGCTGCTCATCAACAACGACGCCACGATCGCGCCGGACGCGGTCGTTGCACTCCTGCGGGCCGGCCGGACGTCGGACGACGTCGGGTCGGTGGCGGCCCAGATGCGGTTCGCCGCCCACCCGCATGCGATCAACTCGGCCGGGATCGAGGTCGACCGCCTGGGCGTGGCCTACGACCGCCTGCTCGGCTCTCCACCCGAGCCGGCGGGGCACGAGCCCGTGGAGGTGTTCGGAGCCTCGGGAGGCGCGGCGCTCTACCGCCGCGACATGCTCCGGCGCATCGGAGGCTTCGACGACTCGTTCTTCGTCTTCCTCGAGGACGTCGACGTGGCATGGCGAGCCCGCATGGAGGGCTGGCGCTGCCTCTACGTCCCTGCGGCGGTCGTCCACCACCACCACTCGGCCACCGCCGGACACGCTTCGAGCTTCAAGCACTTTCACGTCGGCCTCAACCGGATGCGCCTGCTGGCGAAGAACGCCGACACGCGCCACCTCGTGCGCTACGGGCCCGCCATCACTGCCTACGAGCTGGGCTACGTGGCGTACGCGTGCGCCGCGGACCGCACCCTGGCGCCGCTGCGCGGCCGGGTGCTCGGGCTGCGGCAGTGGTTCGCGTATCGGCGGGCGGGCCACCGAAGGCGCCCTGTCGAGCTGGCTCGTCCGGACGGGGTGCGAGGGGCCCTCGCCCGGCGAGCCGCATGGCCCGCCAGCGGTTAGCGCTCGGCGACCGACCGGGCCGACCGAAGCGTCGCTATTCAGGCTCTGAGGGAACCAGCTGGGCGTCGGGGTGCGACAGAACCGTGGAACCTGCGTCCAGCGGGGCGGGCTGATCCGGCGGGATCCGGCTGCAGCTCGTGCCCGCGCCCGTGAAGCGCTTGTACTTGACGCACGACGGCTTCGGCGTCCCGTCCTTTCGGAATAGGCCCGCGTAGTCGGCCCAGTTGTTGGTGTTCTGCGAGTAGCTCGCGATATCGCGGAAGTTGAACCAATGAACGGTGCCGAGCTTGAAGCGGTCGCGATTCTTTCTCAGCATCCGCATCGTCTCCTCGAGCTTTGTGGCTTGGCCCTTCTCGCCCGTGACCAGGAAGTACCCTTTCTGGCCGTCGGTTGCGTAGCCGATCTCCGTCACCCAGACCGGCCGCCGCCGGTCGCCGAGCTTCCTGAGCTGCTCGCGGAGTCGGATCAACGCGCCCTTGGTGCCGCGGGCGTTCTCCGCGTAGGGGTGGAGCGCGACGACGTCGAACTTGCTCCGGATCTTGTTGACGCTGTAGAGCTTGCGCAAGAAGGCGTTGGAGTTCATCCCGCGCTTGGTCTCCTCCGGTAGCCCCGCGAGGACGACCGTGGCGCGGCTGTCCTGGCTTCGGATCGACTGCGAGGTGGCCTTCACGAGTTGGCCGTACTTCGTGGGGCTGACGTTCCCGCCGGGGTTGTAGAGCGGCAGGTTCGGCTCGTTCCAGACCTGCCATTCGGTGATGTCGCGCCCGAAGCTGCCTCCGCGCCCGTAGCGATCGACGACCGCGCGCACGAAGCACTGGAAGTCCCCGAACGCCCGCGTCCCGGGCGCCGGGTAGCGCGTGCTGGGTTGGCCCGTGGCCCGCGTCGAATCCATCAGCACCGGAAGGATGCTGACCCCGCGCCGGCCGGCCTCGGAGACCAGCGTGTCGTGGCGGGAGAAGTTGTAGATCGCCGTGCCACACGAGCTCCCGACACGCGGGCGCGTCTCGATCACGTCCCATGAGAAGACGATCCGGACGCTTCCCGCTCCGATATTCCGCATGCTGCCGAGCTCGGCGGCGTCGGGCACCGTCCCGTTCACGACGCCGGGCCGAAAGGTGCGAACGCCCGCGTCGGCGGGAACTGCGAGGGCCAGCATCGCCCCAAGCCCCGCGAGGCAGGTCAAAAGACCCGCGAGGAGGGCGTTGGCCAGGGAAGGATGGACGCTGGTGCGTAGGAGCATTAAGAGGGTTCGCCGTGGTCCGTTCGGCTGAGAGGCTGGCTTCCGCGCGCCCCTGGCTTCTACAACACCGAACCATCGCGATGGTAGCGGTCGTCCTCCCCGCCGGCGCCGGTGCGCTCGGACGCCTCACCCGGCTCCTGCTTGGGCGGGCCCTCCCGGTAACCACGCGCGTACGCGGCATGGTGGAGGACGCGCCAGCGGAGCTCCTGAAACCAGGGAGGAGCGCCGGGGTGGCCGAGCCGGGTGAAGGCCGGGGCGGCGACGCGGACCCCCGCGTAACGTGTGCCCGTGGGCATCGAGACCGTCGGGCTCGGGTTGTCCGGATACATGCGCTCGAGCAGCGCGGCGGATCGCCCCACGAGCCGCATCCGCTCAAGCCAGCGATCGAGCGTCGTCTCGTGCGAGTGGAGCACCACCAGCTCGTCGCGATAGTCGAGGACCACCCCTCGATCTCGGAGCCTCAGCCCGATCTCCATGTCCTCGACCGCGGCGTAGGGAAAGCGCGTGTCGAATCCGCCCGCGGCGTCGAATGCCTCCTTCTTTAAGGACACGTGCGCCGTATAGAAGAAGCCGGCCACGTCCACGGGACCTGGCGCGAGCAGCCCATAGGCGAACTGAGGGCCGGTATCGAGCCAGCGCATCAGCGGCGTGACCGGCTCTCGCTCGTCCCAGACGACCTTGCCCAGCACCGCGTACTCCGGCTCGGGACGTGCGGCGTGCAGGGCCACGTGGCTCGAGAGGAGTGAATCGTCGGCGGGCTCGTTGTCGTCACCGAGGAACATGACGACCTCGCCCCGCGCCGCCGCCACGCCGGTGTTGCGCGCCGCCGCCGGGCCTCGCAGCGGCTCGAGCAAGGCTCGCAGGCGCCCCTCAGAGACCCGCTCGAGCGCCGCGAGCGCATCCGCCGTGTCGTCGGTCGACCCGTTGTCCACCACGATCACCTCGAAGTCCCCGGCGGGACATTCCTGCTCGAGCACGCGGGCCACGGTGGTCTCCAGCGTCGCCCTGCGGTTGCGCGTCGGTATTACGACCGAGATCACGGCGATCGAGGCTAACGCGCCGCCAGGCCGCGCTCAGCCGGTCGGCGTCACGCGGTAGGCGTCGAAGACCGACTCGATGTTCCGGAGCCGCTGCACGCACGACTTGAGCGCGGTCCTGTCCCCCACCTCGACCACGAAGCGGTCCTTGACCATCGGGTGGTCGACCGTGCAGCGGGCCTCGAGGATGTTGACGCCCGACTCCGAGAACGCCTTCGAGAGGTCCTCGAGCAGGCGCGGACGGTCCCAGGCGTCGACCTGGAGCTCCACGCGGAACGAGGTGGCGCCCTCCCCCTCCCACCCCACGTCGACGAAGCGCTCCGGGTTGCGCATCAGCGCCTTGGCGTTCGAGCAGTGCTCGTGGTGGATCGTGATTCCCTTGCCGAGCGAGATGTAGCCCACGATCTCGTCGCCGGGCACCGGCCGGCAGCACTTGGCAAGCCGCAGCATCACGTCGTCGGCACCCTCGACCTTGATGCCGTAGTTGGTCGAGGACGCCGTCTGCTTGGCCTGCTCGCCCTTCTTCTTCGCGATCAGGTCCTCAGCCGCGCCGCGCGGCGCCACCGCCGCCTCGCCCTGCTTGAGACGCTGGAGCAGCTTGTTCGTCACGACCTGCGCCGAGATCTTCGACTGGCCGAGCGCGATGTAGAAGTCCTCGCCCTTCTTGAAGCCCATCTCGCGGATCACGTCGGCGAGCAGCGGCGAGCCCGTCATCTTCTGGGGCGGCAGCCCCTGGCGCTTGAGGCTGTCGGCGAGCTGCTCGCGCCCGTGGCGCTCGGAGTCCTCGCGCCGCTCGCGCTTGAACCAGGCGCGGATCTTCGACTGCGCGCGCGTCGTCTTGGCGAGCGACAGCCAGTCGCGCGAGGGGCCGCGCTCCTTCTTCGACGTCAGGACCTCGCAGATCTCACCGGAGCGCAGCTGATAGTGCAGCGGGACGATCTTGCCGTTGACCTTCGCGCCGACGCAGCGGTGGCCGACGTCGGTGTGGACCTCGTAGGCGAAGTCGAGCGGCGTCGCTCCGGCGGCGAGCGACTTGACCTCGCCCTTGGGCGTGAAGACGAAGACCTCGTCCTCGAACAGGTCGACCTTGAGCCCCTCCACGAACTCCTGCGGGTCGGCGAGCTCCTTCTGCCAGTCGAGCAGGTGCTTGAGCCACTCGACGCGGTCCTCGACGGTCTGATCGCCGTTCTTGTAGAGCCAGTGCGCCGCCACGCCGTACTCGGCGGTGTCGTGCATCTCGCGCGTGCGGATCTGGATCTCGAGCGGACGGCCCTCGGGCCCGATCACCGTCGTATGAAGCGCCTGGTACATGTTGAACTTGGGCATCGCGACCCAGTCCTTGAAGCGTCCGGGGAGCGGCTTCCACAGCGAGTGGATCACGCCGATCGTGCCGTAGCAGTCCTTCACCGAGTCCACGATCACGCGCATGGCGGTGAGATCGTAGATTTCGTTGAACTCCCGCCCCTTGCGGTTCATCTTCACGTAGATCGAGTAGAAGTGCTTGGCGCGGCCGGAGATCTCCGCCTCGATGTCCACCGCCCCGAGCTCCTTCTCCAGGTAGCCGCCGGCGCGCGAGACGTACTCCTCGCGCTCGCGCCGCTGCTGGTTGACGAGGCCCTTGATCTCCTTGTACTTGCGCGGGTGCAGCGTGGCGAACGACAGGTCCTCGAGCTCCCACTTGATCGCGTGGATCCCGAGCCGGTGGGCGAGCGGGGCGAAGATCTCGAGCGTCTCCTTCGCCTTCTCCTGCTGCTTCTGCTTGGGCATCCCGGCGATCGTCCGCATGTTGTGCAGGCGGTCGGCGAGCTTGATCAGGACGACCCGGATGTCCTGGGCCATCGCCACGATCATCTTGCGGTAGTTCTCGGCCTGGCGATCGTCGCGGCTCGAGAACGTGATCCCGGTGAGCTTCGTCACCCCGTCCACCAGGCTCGCGACCTCCGCGCCGAACTCGGCCTCGACCTCGTCGAGCGAGACGCTCGTGTCCTCGACCGTGTCGTGGAGGAGGGCGGCGCAGAGCGTCTGCGAGTCGAGGCGCAGGTTGGCGCAGATCTTCGCGACGTCGACCGGGTGGGTGATGAAGTCCTCGCCCGTGCGCCGGCGCTGGTCGGCGTGGCGGTCGAAGGCGAAGACGAATGCGCGCTCGATCAGGTCGCGGTCGATGCCGGGCCCGGTGGCAGAGTGCTCGGAGACGACGGCGAGCAGGTCGTCGAGGAGCGCGCGCGCCTCGGCGTCCAGCGCCGGCCGCTCGGCGACCGCGGTCGTCTCCGCCCGCGGCTTCTGACGGCGAGCCTTCGCCGGTTGCGTGCCGTCACCCTTCGCGCCTCCCGACCCCCCTCCCGCGGCGGAGGATTTCGCCCCCTTGCGGCGGCCCTTGGCCTGCGCGCCGCGCTCGGACGGCCTCTTTGAGACCTTTGCCACGCCTCGATTCTAGTGCCGGGGGAGGCCGCGTTCGACGCCTCGGCCACCCCGAGAGGACGAGATCGAGGCCGTTAACCTTCGCCGCCTGCCCGACTCGACGACAGCCCCCGCGCGGCCGCACGCCGCCAGCTCGGATGGCGGCGCCCCGAGCGACACCGCCTCCCCGGCCTCCGGCCGTCAGGCGTCCAGCGCGCTCGCGAAGCCGGGCACCGGCGCGCTCCCGAACCTTGTGATCCTCGGTGCCCAGAAGTGCGGCACGACGGCGCTGCACTACTACCTCGTACAGCACCCGCAGGTCTCGATGTCCCAGCCCAAGGAGCTCAATTTTTTCATCGAGGAGCTCAACTGGAAGAAGGGCGTGGACTGGTACCGCGGCCACTTCGATCCCGAGGCGAGGATCCGCGGCGAGTCCTCGCCGGACTACACCGCCCACCCCTGGTATCCCGGCGTACCCGAGCGGATGCACGCGTTGATTCCCGACGCCAAGCTGATCTTCGTGGTACGTGACCCGGTGGAGCGCATCCGCGCCCAGTGGATCCACAACTACTCGAACCGGGCACAGGACAAGCCGCTCGCGCCCGCCGTAGTCGAGCCGGGATCGACCTACATCCCGCGCAGCAGCTACGCGATGCAGCTCGAGCGCTTCCTCGAGTACTACCCCCTGTCCCAGATCCTCATCCTCGACCAGGACGAGCTGCTCGGGCGCCGTCGCGAGTCGCTGCGCTGGGTATTCCGCTTCCTGGGGATCGACGACGGGTTCTGGCACCGGCGCTTCAAGTCGCTCAGCCTCGAGACCGCGAATCGCCGCCGCCGGACGCCGCTCGGCGCCTTCCTGGCCGACCGGCTGCCGCCGCGGCTTTGGCGGCGCGTGCGCGACCGCCCGCCGTTCTCGTACCCATTCGAGCACACCGAGATGGACGATGGGCTCCGCGCCGAGCTCGCCGCGGCGCTCGGCCCCGACCTCGCCCGTTTCCGCGAGCTCACCGGCCGGCGCTTCGCGAGCTGGTCGGTCTAGCGGGTCGCGGCCGCGGCGCTCCCGGCGGCCGGGAGGGCGTGCGCGGCCGGCCGGCGTCCGGCCTCCCCGGCGAGGTAGCGCTCGCCCTCCGCCAGCCGGCGCAGGTAGGCGCGGTGGGAGGCCGAGCGCTCGAGCGAGGTTCGCTTGGCCTCGAGGGCGCGGCAGGAGCGGCTCTCGTAGCGAGCGAGCCCCAGCTCGGCGAGAACGCGCACGATCCGTCCGCAGACGGCTCCCGGCCGCGGATATGGGCCGTCGCCGACGAGCAGCGCCCGGAGGTCGTCGCCGGCGGCCGAGCCGGCATCTCGCAGCCGGCGATAGACCTCGACCATCGCCGATCGGAGGTCGAGGCCGGCGCGCGCGACGTGCAGGGCGAACTCGACCTCGGCGGGGCCCCAGGCAAGATGGATGTATCCGGGCGCGCCGACAGCGCCCAGGTCTGCGGCCGTCACCGGCGGGTCGAGGGCTACCACGTGGGCGAATGGCTCGGCCAGAGCGGGGTCGTTCAAGAGCGACGACCACGCCACGATCGGGAGCGTGCGCGTCCCTGCCTCGCCCTCGCCGGGCTCGAGCGCCGGCCGGGCGAGCCCGCCCAGGAGCCGCTCGAGGGTGGCGCGGCGGCGATCGACGTCGGCGCAGACGAGCAGGACCGGCTCGCCGCTTGAGAGCAGCTCGCCGGCGAGGGCCGCGATCCCCTCGCCGCGGCGATCGCGGAGCGCCCGCGGCGAGTCCAAGGGCGGCTCCGGGGAGCTCACGTCGAGGTCGACGGCCAGCTCGCGCTCCAGCTCGTCCCAGAACGGCTCAGCTCCCACGGGGGCGCAGGATCCGGCCTCGACCGGGCAGATCGCCTCGAGCACGACGCGTGCCTCGACTCGGCCCCTCCATTCGTTCAGCTCGAGCCGCACCGCGGCGTCGCACGGCTCTGCCCCCACGAGCCTGAGCGCCGCGGGCGTGCGGCGGAACGCCACCGCCTCCGCCCGCGACCCCGAGCTCTGGAGCGTGAAGCGGGCGTGCTGGGACTCGTCGCCCATCCCGCGGACGTTCGCGCACTGGGCTCCCGGCACCAGCAGGACCGGCGCGCGGTTGCCGTGACCGAAGGGCGCCAGGCGGCGGAGCTCCTCGGCGAGGCCGAGGCCGAGCGACGCCCCCGACACGACAGCGTCGGCCTCTGCGACCGGCACGAGGTCACGGGGAGAGAGCGATCCGGCCGCGTGCCGGGCGAGGTCGCGCCGGAACGCGTCGACGCGATCGGCCTCGATCTCCAGGCCGGCGGCCGCGCGGTGGCCGCCGAACCGCCGCAGGTGGCCGGAGCACGCGGCGAGCCCGGCGTGGAGGTCGTACGCGGGGATGCTGCGACCCGAGCCGCGACCGCCGTGAGCGTCGAGCGCGATCAGCACGCACGGCCGGTGGTAGCGCTCCGCCAACCGCGAGGCCACGATTCCGACGACGCCGGGATGCCAGCCCTCGCCCGCGATGACGTACAGCGGCGCGTCGGCCTGCTCGCTGCGGGCGGCCTCGGCGGCGAACAGGATCCGCGTCTCGACGTCGCGGCGCTCGGCGTTGAGGAGGCTCAGCTCCTCGGCCACCTCGGCGGCGCGGTCCTCGTCGTCGGTGAGGAGCAGCTCCAGGGCGGCGTCGGCTCGGCGCAGCCGGCCCGCCGCGTTCAGCCGCGGGCCGAGGCGGAAGCCGACGGCCCGCTCGTCCACGGCACCGGGCTCGAGCGACGCGGCGCCCATCAGCGCCCGGAGCCCGGGCCTACGGGTCCGCGCGAGGGCGGCGAGCCCCTCTCGCACGAGCGTCCGGTTCTCGCCCCGCAGCGGCACGAGATCGCAGACCGTTGCGAGCGCGACGAGCTCGAGCTCGCGGTCGCCCGCCGGCTCCAGCCCGGCCATGGACCGCAGCGCCGCGGACAGCTTGTGGGCCACCCCCGCCGCGCAGAGACCGTCGAAGGGGTAGGAGCCGAGGCCTGGGTGGACCACCGGGCAGTCCGGCAGGCGCTCGCCCGGCCGATGGTGATCGGTGACCACCACGTCGAGCCCGTGGGAGCGTGCGGCGTCCACCTCCGCTACCGAGGTGATCCCGCAGTCCACGGTCACGAGCAGGCCGGCGCCCGAGGCTGCGATTCGCTCCACCGTGGCCTCGGACAATCCGTATCCCGCGAGCCGATCCGGAAGGTGCCACGCGGGGTCGGCGCCGATCGCTCGCAGGGCCTCGACGAGGATCGCCGTTGAAGACACGCCGTCCACGTCGTAGTCGCCGTGGACCACGATCCGGCTGCCGCGGCGTACGTGCTCCAGGATCACGTCGCAGGCGGCCACCATGTCGGCGAGGAGCCACGGATCGTGACGCTCGTCGGCCGCGAGGAACCGGCTCGCCTCGGCGGGGGTCAGGCAGCCGCGGCGGGCGAGGATCGAGGCGACCGTGGGTGAGAGAGCCAGCTCACGGGCGATCGCGTCGGCGGCGTCGATCGAGTACGGCCTGGCGGCCCAGCGCGCGGCGGATACGGACATCGGCGGCATTCTGCTTTCGGGGGGCGACGGAACCGCGCCGGCGCGACCTCGCCCCCTCGCCCCCCTCGCCCGTGCGGCTCGGTTCGCCTACGAGAGATGGTCAGCAGAGATGCTCAGCCTTGCTGACCATTCTCCAGGAAGCACCGACCTCGACCCCAGGCGGGTCGCCGGGGTGGGTGAGCCGGTCGTTGGCGCCGGTCAGGCCGCCGCCGCGGCCTCGCGCTCGCGGCGCGCGCCGACGGCGTATGAGATCGCCAGGCCGATCACGGAGCCCGGGATCGCGATCAGCGCCTGGACGAGGCCCGTATCCGAGTCGCCGGGTACGGAGAGCCCCGACACGACGAAGCCGAACAGCGCCGCGCCCACCACCGCCGCGACGAAGGCGCCCACGATGCCCCCGCTGAAGCGGTCGGGAACGAAGACCGTGAAGTGCCAGATCGCGATCCCCATCATCACCCAGACGAGCATGCTCACGAAATCCACTCCCCCTGGCCGCTCATCGGCGGCCGTGCTTCTTTCGCCGGCGGGCGCCGCTGCCCGAGGACTTCGGCGAGCGAGACCCGGCGGTGCTCGTCACGCGCGATTCGCCGTCGCCGTCGACGGGGCGCTCGTCGCCGCCGTCGGCGGCCGGCTCGTCAGCGCCGTGGCCGCTGCGGTCGGGCGCGGAGGCGGCCGTTTCACCGATCGCCGACTGCGGGGCCGTGGGCGTGGCCCGACCGCCGCCGTCGGCGCCGTCCGGACGGTCGTCGCCGGTCGTCGTGCTCGACGCCGCACGGCCCAGCCGCTCGCGTTCGGCGCCGCCCTCGCGGGCGGGGGCTCGGCCCCGCGCGCGCCGCGCTGGCGCCGGCTGCGCCTCAGGCCGCCGAGCCTCGCCATCGTCTCGCGCGCCCAGGTCCGCGCCCGCGAACGCGGGCACCACGCCACCGTGGTCCTCCAGCGCGAGGCGCCGGCGGCGGCGGTAGATCGGCTCGCGCTCCTTCCAGAGCGAGAGGACGGGAGAGGCGATGAACACCGAGGAATAGGCGCCCGAGGCGACGCCGACCAGCAGCGCGAAGCCGAAGTCGCGCAACGTCTCGCCGCCGAAGAGCATCAGGGCGGTGATCGGCAGCAGCGTCGAGAAGCTCGTGACCAGCGAGCGGGTCAGGACCTCGGACATCGACCGGTTGACGATCTGCGAGAACGTCGCGCGGGGCATGCGCGGCACGTTCTCGCGGATGCGGTCGAAGACGATGATCGTGTCGTAGAGCGAGTAGCCGAGGATCGTCAGCAGCGCGGCCACGGTCGAGCTCGTCACCTCGCGCTCGGTGAGCGCGTAAACGCCCGCCGTGATCAGGAGGTCGTGCGCCAGCGCAATCAGGACCGGGACCGCGAACTTGAACTCGAACCTCACCCCGATGTAGATCGAGATCAAGAGCAGCGAGGCGATCACCGCGATCAGGGCGGTCTGCGCGATCTGCGCTCCGAACGTGGGGCCGATCGAGTTCGTCGAGAACTGGGCCGGGTCGACGCCGAACTCCTGGTCCAGGGCGTCGCGAACCTCGTCCTGCTGATCGGGCTGGAGCTCCGGCACGGAGATCTGGACGACGTTCTCGCCGAGCTCGGGGGCGTCCACCGCCTGCACCTCGGCGTCCTGGAACTCGGGCGGTAGCGCCGCGCGCACCTGGTCCACGTCGGCCGCCTCCTCAAGCGGCGTCTGGATCTGCGTGCCCGACTCGAAGTCGATGCCGAAGTTGAGCCCGAGCCCGGCGATCGCCAGCGCGCCCGCGGCGATGATCGCGCCCGACGCGGAGAAGAAGAAGCGCGACTTGCCCATGAAGTCAAAGCGCCAGCGCGCCCGCTCCGTGCCCGCCCCCAGCGCGTGCCGCGAGCGCAGGATCCGCGAGCGGCTGATCGACCCCAGGATCGCCGAGGTGGCCAGCACGGCGGTGAAGAGCGAGACGAGCGTCCCGACGCCGAGCGTGAACGCGAACCCCTTGACACCCGCGGTCGCCAGCGTGAACAGGATGAAGGCAACGCCGATCGTCACGACGTTGGCGTCCACGATCGTGCGCAACGCCTTCGCGTAGCCGGCGCTGATCGCCGCCGGGATCGAGCGCCCCGCGCGCGCCTCCTCCTTGATCCGCTCGAAGATGACGATGTTCGCGTCCGCCGCCACCCCGAGCGTCAGGATCAGGCCGGCGATTCCCGGCAGCGTCAGCGTGATCGGGATCAGCTTGACGAGCGCGAACAGGAAGGCCGCGTAGGTGATGAGGGTGGCGGCCGCCACCGCCCCGAGCACGCGGTAGAAGACGACCAGGAACAGCACCGTCAGCAATAGCCCGGCCAAGCCCGCGAGCAGACCCTGGTCGAGCGCCTGCTGGCCGAGGCTCGCGGAAACCTGGGTGTTCGAGATCAGCTCGAGGTCGATCGGCAGCGCGCCGATCCGCAGGTTCTCGGCGAGCGACTGGGTCTCCTCGAGGGTGCCGATGTTCTCGATCGAGGCGCCGGTGCGCCCGTCGATCCCCTCAGGGTTCTCGATGAAGTCGATCGTCGCGAGCGAGATCAGCTCGTCGTCGAGGGTGATCGCGAAGCGCTGGAAGCTGACCTCGGGAGGCGTCCCGGGCGCCGGTGGT